>Ga0066709_100006218_pt1 | contig 10034 bp, 9 predicted proteins | sample GraSoiAngelo_158_FD_79665 | JGI IMG/M metagenome (GOLD analysis project Ga0066709, IMG submission 79665) | Grasslands soil microbial communities from the Angelo Coastal Reserve, California, USA - 14_1009_16_30cm | ecosystem: Environmental > Terrestrial > Soil > Grasslands | place: USA... | reverse complement strand
TCGACGAACTCCTCGTCGAAGGGATGGGCTTCCTCGTCGCCCGCCCGCCGGGCGGCGAGCTGCAGCTCGAACTTGGCGCGCTGCTCGATCGGGTCGGTGAGCTCGGAATACGCCGTGCCCAGCTCGACGCCTCCGATGACCGGGTCGACGTGTTCGGTCAACCCGGGCTGCGACCGGTGGGGCCTGGCCAGCGGCGACACCTCCCGCGGGAAGTCCATGACGAACGTGGGCTCGAACAGGTTCGGCTCGACCAGCTTCTCGTACAGCTCCTTGACGATCGCACCCTGCCCCCATCGCGGATCGACGCCGACGCCGTGCCGCTCGGCCAGGTCGCCGAGGTCCGTCCGGTCCAGCGTGACCTCCTCCCCCACGGCCTCCGAGACGGATCCGAGCACGGTGATCCGCCGCCATCCTGCAGAGAGGTCCAGCTCACGCCCCTGGAACGGGATCGTGGTCGAGCCGCGGACCGCCACCGCGGCCTCCCGGACCAGCGTCTCCGTGACCTCCATCATCGTGACGTAGTCGCCGTAGGCCTGGTACAGCTCGAGCATCGTGAACTCCGGGTTGTGGCTGCGGTCGATCCCCTCGTTGCGGAAGTTGCGCCCGATCTCGTAGATCCGCTCCAGCCCGCCCACGAGCAGGCGCTTGAGGTACAGCTCCAGCGAGATCCGCAGGTAGAGGTCGATGTCCAGGACGTTGTGGTGGGTGACGAACGGCTTGGCCAGCGCGCCGCCGGCCACCGGCTGGAGCACCGGGGTCTCGACCTCGACGAACCCTCGCTCGTCCAGCACGCTGCGGATCGCCCGCAGCGTCGCCGCCCGGGCCGTCACGATGCCGCGGGCCTGCACGTCCGTCGCCAGGTGGAGGTGGCGCTGGCGCTGCTGGGCCTCGGGGTCCTTCAGGCCGTGCCATTTCTCCGGGAGGGGCCGGAGCGCCTTGGTCAGCAGCGTGAGGCGTTCGGCCTTCACGGACAGCTCGCCGCGCTTCGTGGCGATCACCTCGCCCTCGGCGCCCACGATGTCGCCCAGGTCCAGGTCGTCCAGCAGCTCGAACGAATCGGGCGCCATCGCGTCCTGCTGCAGGAACAGCTGGAGGTCCCCGGTGCGGTCCCGGATCGTGGCGAACGACAGCGCCCCGTGCCGCCGGAGCAGGACGATCCGGCCGGCCACCCGGACGCGCTCCCCGGTCTCCGATCCCGGCGGGAGGCTCGCGTGCGCCGCCCGGACGTCCGCCAACGACCGGTCGGGCTCGTAGCCCAGCGCGAACGGTTCGACCCCTCGCGCGCGGAGCCGATCGAGCTTGGCGCGGCGGGCGGCCAGGGCCTCCTCCAGCCGGCCGCGGGCCTCCTGGACGTCGTCAGTCATCGGTGCCGGCGTTGCGTTCGTAGATCAGCCGGAGGCCCTCCAGGGTGAGCCACGGTTCGTGCTGGGTGATCGTCCGCGACTCGGCCAGGATCACCGGGGCCAGCCCGCCGGTGGCCACCACCTCGCCCTGGCCGGCCTCCCTCCAGATCCGTTCGACCAGCCCGTCGATCATCTCGGCGGTGCCGTAGATCAGGCCGGACTGCAGGCTCTCCACGGTGGTCTTGGCCACCACCGTGCGGGGGGGGACCAGTTCGACGCGCGGCAGGCGGGCGGTCCGGGCGAACAGCGCGTCGGCGGAGATCCGCAGGCCGGGCGCGAGCACCCCCCCCAGGTACTCCCCCTTGGCGGAGACCACGTCGAAGTTCGTGGCGGTCCCGAAGTCCACCACGACGCACGGCCCCCCGAACCGTTCCAGCGCGGCCACCGCGTTGGCGATGCGGTCGGCGCCCACCTCCTTCGGGTTATCGTACAGGATCGGGATGCCCGTCTTCGTGCCGGGCTCCACGACCACCGGCGCGAAGTGGAAGTAGCGGCGGACCATGTCCCGGAGGGACTCGGTCTGGTTGGGCACCACGCTGGCTAGCGCCACCCCGGTGATCTGCCGGGAGAACGAGAGGCCTTCGTGCTCCAGGAACCCCTGGAAGAGCAGGGCCAGCTCGTCGGCGGTGCGCTCCGGGCGGGTGGCCATCCGCCAGTGCCACGCCAGCTCCGGCCCGCGGAACACCCCGATCAGCGTCTCGGTGTTGCCGGTGTCGACGGCGAGCAACATGGTCCGTCGGAGGCTACCGCGCCGCGGCCCCCTCGTCCCAAGGGAGCAGCAGGTTGTCGATCAGCCGGGTGGTGCCGAACATCGCCGCCACCACCGCGCGGCTCGGACGGTCGACCGTCGCCGGCCGCTCCCACGTCTCGTCGTCCACCACGGTGGCGTAGTCGAGGCGCTCGGGTGCTTCGGCTCCGATCCTCCGGGCCATCTCGGCCTCGAGGCGTTCGACCCGGCGTTCGCCCTCCCGCACGAGGTTGGCGGCGATGGCCAGGGCCCGGACCAGCGACAGGCCGCGGCGCCGGTCCTCCCCGCTCAGGTAGGCGTTCCGTGAGGAGATCGCCAGGCCGTCCTGGTCCCGAACGATCGGGCACCCGACGACGTCCACCGGCGCGTCGAGGTCCCGGACCATCCTGCGGATCAACGCGAGCTGCTGGGCGTCCTTCTGGCCGAAGTACGCCCGGCACGGCCCGACGACGTTGCAGAGCTTCGCCACCACCGTCAGCACCCCACGGAAGTGGCCGGGTCGGACGGCACCTTCCAGCACGTCGCCAAGGGGACCCGGGTCGACGGTCACCTCCGGCCTGCCGTTCGGGTACATCTCCTCCTGGGTGGGGACGAACACCACATCGACGGCGTGCGCGCGGGCCACCTCCAGGTCGTCCTCCAGCGGCCTGGGGTATCGCGCCAGGTCCTCGTTCGGACCGAACTGCAGGGGATTGACGAAGATCGACGCGATCACGGTGGCCGTCTCGCCGCCGGCCCGGCGCAGGAGGGAGGCGTGGCCTTCGTGCAGCGCGCCCATCGTCGGGACGAACCCGACCACCGAGCCGGTCGCCCGGGCCCGGTCGAGCGCCGCGCGAAGCTCGGCGGCGGAGGCGATCACCTCCACCGGTCGAGGGCCGCCTGGACCCGTTCGCCGTCGCCGCGGGCCAGACGGCCGGCGGACACCGCCAGATGGACGGCCGCCTCGGCCAGGGCCAAGTAGGCGTCGAGGGCGTGCGGGGCCCGTTCGGCCAGGGCCTGGAGGTTGCGTTCGACCGTTCCCACGTCCGCCCGGACCGCCGGGCCGGTCAGGGCCACCCCGGGACCCAGCGCGAACGTCCGGTCGAACGCTGTCCGCGCCAGCGGAGCCAGCAGCCGCAGCGGGTCCTCCACCCCGGCCCGGAGCAAGGCGTCCTCCGCCAGCCCCTGCACGGTCACCAGGTAGTTCGCGCAGAACACCGCCGCCGCATGGTAAAGAGGCTTCACCTGATCTTCCAGCCGGAACGGCACGCCGCCCGCGTCGGCGGCCAGCCCTTCGCCGACCAGCGCGTCCTCCTCCGTCAGGGCCGTGACGGCGATCCCGCTGCCGGGAAGGCGATCGATCCCGGTCTCGACGTCGGGGAACGACTGCAAGGGATGCAGCGACAGGGGGCGGGCCCCGGCGGCGACGGCCGGGTCCAAGGCGTCCAGGCCGGTGGAGCCGCTCAGGTGCACGACCCATGGATGGGCCTGCAGGGCGCCGCTCGCGGCGAGCCCGTCGGCCACGTCGGCGATGTGATCGTCGGGGACGGCCACCACCACGACGTCGGCGAGCGGCGCGGCCTCCTCGGCCGGGAGGAAGGGCGTGCCGGGCAGGTGGCGTTCGACCCGCTCCCGAGAGTGCTCGCGGCCGGCGGCGGCCACGATACGGTGGCCGGCGCGCGACCACGGGACCCCCAGCGCCGTCCCCACCCTGCCCGCCCCGACGATGGCGATCGCGTGCGAGGTCGGACGGGTCTGCTGCTCCTGGTTCGAACCGATCTTCGGCCCCCCGCCTCGATCGCCCGCCGGTCGGAAGCGGAGTATAGGAGCCGTTCAGTCCGGTTCGAGGTCCACGGCGAGGGATGGGCCGAACGGACGAACCCCGGCCGGACCGGGCCGGGGCTTCGGGACGGACGGATCCAGGTCCGCCAGGGGCACCAGCACGAACGCGCGGTCGCCCATCCGCGGGTGCGGGACGATCAGGCCGGGTTCGTCGACCGTCGTCGCGTCGTAGGTGAGCACGTCGACGTCGATCACCCGGGGGCCCCACCGTTCGTCCCGCACCCGGCCCATCGCCGACTCGACGGCCAGGCAGGCCTCCAGCAGCTCGCGCGGTGTGAGGGTCGTCTCGACGTCCAGGACGGCGTTCAGGTAGTCGGGTTGGGACGGGCCGACCGGATCCGTCTCGTACACGCGGGAGGACCGCAGCACCCGGATCCCCGGTCGGGCCGACAGCAGGTCGACGGCGCGCTGGAGGTTCGCCGCCCGGTCGCCGAGGTTCGAGCCCAACCCCAGGAACGCGCGGACGGCCCCTGGCCCACCGGGCTCGCTCACCCCACGATGGCCTCGGCGGAGACGTCGTCGATGCCGATCGACGCCGCCGCGCCCGGCTTGTGGACCACGGCGACGACCCTTCGGACCGGCTCGTACGCGTACACGGCCCGGGCCACCGCGTCGGCCAGCGTCTCCAGCAGCTCGAACGAGTTCCGCGCCACGGCCTCCCGCGCGGCGTCGGCCAGCGCCCGGTAGTCGGCGGTGGCCCCCAGGGCGTCTTCCTCCACGTCCACCACGACGTCGAGGTCCACCACGAACGCCTGCGACGCCAGCCGCTCCCCGGGGTTGGCCCCGTGCCGTCCTTCGGCCCGGATGCCCCTGAGCGAGACCCGGAAGCTCGCCATCGCCTACCCGTCGAGCTCGTCGGCGTCGAAGCCGGCTGGAGGACGTTCCAGGAACACCGGGACCGGCCCCTGTTCGGCGTGGGCGTGCCGGTCGCCCAGGTACCTGACCCTGAGCCACTCGTAGATCAGGGGACCGACCGTCTGCGGGGCGTCCAGGTTCACCCAGTGCCCGCACCCGGGAAGGAGCGCCACGATCGAGTCGGGCAACGCCTCGCCCAGCCGCTCCGCCAGCTCGACCGGGATGAACGCGTCCTGCTCGCCCCACAGCACGAACGCCGGCACCCCGAGCCCGGCGAGCCCGGCCTCGCTCCCGGCGAGGCCGACGCCGTCGAGCGCCCGGGCCGCCCGGAACAGGCTCCGCGGGTCCGCCCGCCACGGCGCCACGAAGGTTTCGATCTCCTGCTCGGTGAGGCGGCCCTCGTGCTCCACGCCGACGTCGAACCCCAGCCGGACGATCTGCTCGGCGAACTCCGCCGTCTCCTGCTCCGGCGTGGACGTCTGCAGGAGCTGCACGGCCTGGATCGGCCACGCGTCGAAGGCGAGCGAGTCGATCAGGACCAGGGCGTCGGCCCGGCCGGCCAGCGCCAGGAGCTGCGCCACGCCGCCCCCGACGTCGTGGCCGACGAACGCGGCCCGCTTGATCCCCAGCCGGTCCAGGAGCTCTCCGACGTGGCGGGCCTGGCCCACGATCGTCAGGTCGGCGCCGGCGGGCCGGTCGCTCTGCCCGTAGCCCAGGAGGTCGGGGACGACCACGCGCATCCGCGAGGCCAGCAGGGGGGCCTCCCGCCGCCACAGGTCGGCGGAGGTCGGGAAGCCGTGGAGCAGCACGACCGGCGGGCCGTCGCCGGCTTCCGCGTAGGCCAGCTCGCCGGCGGAGACCCGGGCGCGGGCCCGTTCGAGCCCGAGCATCATCGAACGATCCTCACGGCCACGGCGGGGGCTCCTCGCCGGGGTGGGCGTCCCGGATCGCCTCGACGATCCGGGCCACCCGGACCATCTCCCGGACGTCGTGCACCCGCACCGCGTCCACGTGGCGGGCCACCAGCCAGGCCACCGCGCCGGCCGTCCCGGCCAGGCGGTCGTCCACGTCGGTGTGGGTGATCCGCCCCACGAAGGATTTCCTCGAGGGTCCCACCACCACCGGGCGTTCGAGCTCCCAGAACGCCTCGATCCGACGGAGCAGCTCGAGGTTCTGGCCGGCCGTCTTGGCGAACCCGAGGCCGGGGTCCACGGCGAGCCGCTCGGCGGCGACCCCGGCGTCCACGGCGTCCTGGAGGCGCTCGGCCAGCTCCCGGCGCACGTCGGCGACCACGTCCGCGTAGTCCGTGTGCTCCTGCATGTCCTGGGGCGTCCCCCGCATGTGCATCAGGACCATCCCGGCACCGGCGTCGCGGACGACCTCGAACATGCCGGGGTCCGCTCCTCCGGACACGTCGTTGACGATCGTCGCCCCCGCCGCCAGCGCCCGAGCGGCGACCGCCGCCTTGCGGGTGTCGATCGAGACGGGAACGGCCGTCGCCGCCGGATGGGCGGCGACCGCCCCGATCACCGGCAGGATCCGGGCGCACTCCTCGTCGACGGTGACCTCCGCCGCGCCGGGGCGGGTCGACTCGCCGCCTACGTCGATGATGTCCGCACCCTCCTCGATCATCGCCACCGCGCGATCGACCGCCGCCCCCGGATCGGCGAACGACCCGCCGTCGGAGAACGAATCCGGGGTCACGTTCAGGATCCCCATCACCAGCGTTCGGCCGGACCCGCCCAGGACGTGCGGGCCCGCTCGCCAGACCAGCGCGCGGTCGGTGAGCCGGGCGTCCACGAAAGCCATCGTAGCTACTCGATCGTGGCTTCCACGGCCCGAGCGGGCTCGGCGGACGTGTACGCTCCCGGGGAAGGTCCGAGGTCGGGGGCGGGAACGGTGCGGCACGATCGGACGTCTGTTCGCCGTCGAGAGATGAGGGAGAACGCGGCGCTGCTGCAGCGGGGCGCGTCGAAGCCGACGGACGGCCCCACCACCACCCCGCTGGGATCCGAAGGGTCCCGGCCCGAGCTGCGCCTGGTGGTCGAGCCCGAAGCCGTCGCGGGCGAGCCAGAGCGAGGGCCCCGGGCCGAGCCTGAGGCCGGTCCCGCGGCCGTCGCGTCCGGCGGGTTCGCGGAGTTCTTCGCCGCCGAGTATCCCCGCCTGCTCCGGGTGATGTACCTGGTCACCGGGAACCGCCACGAGGCCGAGGAGATCACCCAGGACGCGTTCGTCCGGGCCCTGGAGCGCTGGGACCGGGTCCGGGCCGCGGACAACCGGCCCGGGTACCTCTACCGGATCGCGGTGAACCTCTTCCGCAGCAAGCTGCGCCGGGTGGCGCGGGCCGCGCGCAAGACCCTCCGGCCGCAGGCGGAGGCCGACCCCTTCCAGGCCGCCGACGAACGGGACGCGATCGCCCGCGCCCTGGTGGCGCTGCCGGAGGGTCAGCGCGAGGCCGTGGTGATGGTCGAATGGCTCGGGATGACCGACGACGAGGTCGGCCAGATCCTGGGGATCTCACCGATCACCGTGCGCGTGCGGATCCACCGGGCCCGCGGCACGATGCGCCCGATCCTCCGTCCCTCAGGGGAGGACGAGGGATCCGCCGAGGAGCCGGAGGGCGACCGGTGATCGACCTCCGATCGGAGCTGGAGCGCCGCGCGTCGGCGGTCGTCCCCCGGCCCGACGCCTTGTTCATGATCCGAGCCCGGGTCCGGTCCAGGGCCCGGTCCCGGCGGCTGCTCGGCGCGGGGACCGGGGCGACCGCGGCCCTGGTGGCCGCGGTGCTGATCGGCCATCCACTGGTTCAACCGATGGCGCCCCCATCCCGGCAGGCGGCACCCGCGGGCGCCCCGGCCCCGGCCCGCGAGCTCCGCACCCAGATGGGCATCACCGGTTCGACGAAGGGGGTGCCCAGCGGCGTGGTCGTGCGCACCAGCACGATCGGCGGCGACCACGTCGTCCTGGTTCAGTCGGACACCGGAGCCCAGACGCAGCTGCCCGACGGCGTCTCCAACACCACGGTGGCCCCGGGATCCGACGGCCCGGTCGCGGGGGCCTCCGGGACCGACATCGTGATCGTCTCCGACGGCGCGCACGGACCGACCAGCCACGTGGTCGGGTCGGGGGACGCGGGCTCGCTCTCCTGGGCGCCCCGCGGATCCGCCCTGTTCGCCCGGATCGACGGGCGGTGGCGACTGGTGCCGGCCGGCTCGGAGCGTCCGTCGGACGTCCGCACGCTCCTGGTGCCGAAGGTGGCAGGGGGGCCCACCTTCCTCTCGGTCTCGCCGGGGGGAGATCTGGTGCTCCTGTTCGGGGTGACCTGGGCCGGCGCCGACGGGGCCGCGGCCGCGGCGGTCGGACGGCCTTCCAGGAGCCCGAACCTCTCGCGCTCGGCCCCGGCACCGCACCTGTACCTGGGCGACTTCGACGGGACGAGGGTTACCGACCTGCATCCCGTCCAGGTGCCGGCCACGGCGGTGGAGGGACCGCTGGGCTGGGTCGGCGACAACGCCTTCCTGATCACGCCCGGCCCCGGCCACGCGGCGATCGTGCGGGTGGACGGGACGCGGATCCCGGTCACCCCCGACGCCGGCGCGGACGCGTGCCGGAAGGCCCCGCCGACCGTCACCTGCAGCTCGCAGCGACCGCAGGTGCTGGGCACCAATGAGGACGGTTCGCTCCTGTACTGGCGCGCCGTGGCGTCGTGGACGGAGGGTGCCGGCCAGGCGCGCACCGCCGTGGCGTACTTCTCGACGTGGCTGGACGGCACCAACCCCGTGCTCCTGGCCGGGGACGCCGGACGGTTCGGCCCGGCCCTCGCCGCGCGCTGACGGCGCGGGCGCGGTGCTCAGGCGGGCGCGTAGAGCCCGGCGATCTCCTCCGCGTACTTCTCGGCGATCACCCGGCGCTTCAGCTTCAGCGTCGGCGTCAGCTCCTCGCTCTCCAGCGTCCACTCCGCGGGCAGCACGACGAACCGTTTGATGCCCTCGGCGTTCGAGACGTGCTCGTTGGCGTCGTCCACCGCCCGCTGGACCTCCGCGACCACCCGCGGCTCGCGCGAGAACGACGGCAGGTCGCGGAAGGAGAGCCCGTACGACGACGCCCAGCCGGGCGCCACCTCGCCGTCCAGCACGACCAGCGCGGCCACGTAGGGCCTGCGGTCTCCCACCGCGCACGCCTGCCCGACCAGCGGATGCCGCTTCAGCAGCGCCTCGAGATTCGCGGGAGAGACATTCTTCCCGCCGGCAGTGATCAGCAGCTCCTTCTTGCGGTCCACGATCGTCACGAACCCGTCGGCGTCGATCTGGGCGACGTCGCCGGTGTGGAGCCAGCCGTCCGCATCGAACGTTTCGGCGGTCATCTCCGGTTCCCGGTGGTAGCCGACCGCCACGTTCCCGCCGCGGATCAGCAGCTCGCCGTCGTCGGTCAACCGCACCTCCACGCCGGGCATCGGGCGGCCGACGGTGCCGGGCCGCCGGAAGCCCTCGATATTCACGGTCGCCGGGCCTGCGTCCTCGGTCATGCCGTAGCCCTCGTAGATCGGTAGGCCGATCCCGTCGAAGAAGTCGAGCGTGTCGACCGACGTGGGCGCGGCCCCGGTGATGGCGATCTCGCACGCGTCCAGCCCCAGGCGCGCGCGGATCCTCGAGTACACGAGCCGTTCGAACAGCGCCCGCTGCGCCCGCAGGCCCAGGGGAACCGGCCGGCCCTGGCGCTGCAGCGCCGCCCCGCGCTGCCCGACCTCCAGGGCGTGCTGCCCGATCTTCCGACGCCGCTCGTTCGGCTCGGCGGCCACGGCCGCCAGGATCCCCGCCTGGAGCTTCTCCCAGAGGCGCGGGACGCCCGGGAACGCCTGGGGCCGCACCTCGGGCATGTACTCGAAGACCTGGAGGACCTCGGGACACATGTACACGTGGGCCGCCTTCCACGAGGCGACCCAGTGGGTGGCCAGCCGTTCGAGGGCGTGGGCCAGCGGCAGGTACGAGATGGCCCGCATGCCGGTCGGATAGGTCCGCATCGAGTCGAGCGACGCGGCCGTCCACAGCACGTTGCGATGGTCGAGCACCACGCCCTTGGGGGGTCCGGTCGTCCCCGACGTGTAGATCAGGGTTGCCGGCGTGTCCGGCGTGACCGCCGTCCAGGAACGTTCGCACGCGCCGGGATCCCGTTCCAACTCCGCGGCGCCGGCCGGCTCGACCGCCCGG
>Ga0066709_100006216_pt1 | contig 10036 bp, 9 predicted proteins | sample GraSoiAngelo_158_FD_79665 | JGI IMG/M metagenome (GOLD analysis project Ga0066709, IMG submission 79665) | Grasslands soil microbial communities from the Angelo Coastal Reserve, California, USA - 14_1009_16_30cm | ecosystem: Environmental > Terrestrial > Soil > Grasslands | place: USA... | reverse complement strand
TGAATGCTGAATGCCGAAAACGTAATACTTTCAGCATTAAGCATTCAGCATTCAGCATTCAGCATTCAGCATTTAGCTTTCATTCTGCGCGCAGCGCAATCAACGGATCCACCCGCGTGGCGCGGCGCGCGGGCAAGATGCACGCCGCGATGGCGACGGCGGTCAGGATCGTCGTGATCGCCGCGAACGTGGCGGGATCCGTCGGCGTGATCTGCACCAGGATCGTCCGCAGCACGCGGCTGAGGCCGAACGCGCCGGCGAGGCCGAGCGTCAGGCCGAGCGCGAGCTGCCAGAGGCCGCGCTTCAGAATCAACCACGACACCTGACGTCCTTCCGCGCCCAGCGCCATCCGCACGCCGATCTCCGTCGTCCGCTGCGTGACGGAGTACGCCATCACCGAGTACAGGCCGACGGCGGACATGACGAGCGCGATGCCGGCGAAAATCGCGAACAGGCTGCCGAACACGCGATACGGCCACATCGCCTGCGCGAGCATCTGGTCCATCGTCTGCACGGTGAACACCGGCTGATCCTGATCGAGCGCCTGCACCTCACGGCTCACCGCGGTCATCACCGAGCCCGGCTCGAGCCGGCTGCGCACGAGCAGCGCGAGGCCCCCCGGCGGATCCTGACGATGGGGCAGGTAGACGACGGCGGGCGGCTCGGCGTCCTGCGGCGACGAATGCCGGATCGACGGGCTGACGCCGACGATCGTGCGCCACACCGGCGGCGTCTGCGCGGCCCCAGCCGGAGGCGGCTGACCGGGCCGCGGCGGATCCTGCGCGAACCGGATCCGGCGTCCGATTGGATCTTCGTTGTTGAAGAACTGCGAGACGAGCTTGTCGTTGACGATCACGGTCTCCGCCCCGGGGGCGCCGTCCCTGTCGCCGAACAACCGTCCGCGGCGCAACTGCACGCCGATCGTGTCGAAGAACGCGGGGCTGATCGTGACGACCCCTACCTGCGGCGCCTGCTCCTCGGGCTTCCGCGGCGGGCGTCCCTCGATCTCCAGGCCGCGGCGGCCGCTGCCGAACGGCGGCACGCTCGTCGTGAACGCGACGGCCTCGGCGCCGGGCAGCGACACGAGCCGCGGCGCGAGCCGTTCGTAGAACGCACGCCGCGCCTCCGGCGTCGGATACTTCGTGTCGGGCAACTGCATCCGCATGCTCATGAGGTGATCGGGACGGAAGCCCAGATCGATCGTGTAGAGCTTGAGGAAGCTGCGGACCATCAACCCGGCGCCGACGAGGAGCACGAGCGTCAACGCCAGCTCGAGGACGACCATCGTGCCGCTCAGCCACCGCGCGCGGCGGCCGCCGGCATTCCCGCGTCCGCCTTCTTTCAGGACCTCGCCCACGTTCGTCTTCGTCACCTGCAGCGCGGGCGCGAGGCCGAACAGGATGCCGGTCAACACGCAGATGCCCGCGAGAAACGCGAACACGGTGAAGTCCATCGTGAAGGTGATCCAGTACGGCTTGCCGGTGTTCGAGACGGCGCGGTCGAAAGCCCGCACGCCGACGATGGCGAGCAGGAGACCGAGCACGCCGCCGAAACAGCCGAGCAGGACGCTCTCGACGAGCAACTGACGAACGACGCGCCAGCGCGTGGCGCCGAGGGCGATGCGGACGGCGATTTCGCGCGCGCGATGCGCCGACCGCGAGAGCAGCAGGTTCGCGACGTTCGCGCATGCGATGAGCAGCACGAAGCTGACGGCGCCCATCATCGCGAGGAACACGGTGCGGATGTTGCCGCCGTTGAACCGTTCGCTGAACGTCTCGACGGCAATCGCCGTGAACTCCTTGTTCGTGTCGGGATAGGCCGCGGCCAGGCGTCCGGCGATGCCGTTCATTTCGGTCTGCGCCTGCGCGCGCCTCGCGTCGTTCCGCAGCCGCCCGAACACCTGGTGCATCCTGGCGCCCCGGCGTTCCTGCTCCGCCGACGGCACGAAGGGGATCCAGAGCTCCGCGTTGGACGGGAATTGCATGTTGTCCGGCATGACGCCGATGATCGTCATCGGCTTGCCGTCGATGCGGATCGATCGCCCGAGCACGTTTCGATCTTCCGCGTAGCGCGTCTTCCAGATCGTGTAGCCGATGATCGCCACTGGTTCGGCGCCCTTGCGATCGTCGCCGGGCGCGAAGTCGCGGCCGAGCAACGGCTGCTGGCCGAGCAGCGCGAACGTATTCGCGCTGACCATCTGGCCGCGCGCCTGCTGCGGCGCGGACCGATCGTCGCTCAGGTTCATGGTGTTGCCGCTGAACGAGCCGAGACCGACGAACGTGCGCATCTGCGCGCGCCAGTCCTGCAGATCCGCATACGACACGCCGGTACGTCCGCCGGTCTTGTTCTGCAGGGTGAGCATGTAAAGCCGGCCGGAGTCCTTGAACGGCAGGCCTTTGATCAGGACCGCGTTCACGAGCGTGAACACGGTGGCATTGACGCCGATGCCGAGCGCCAGCGCCACGATGGCGACCGCCGAATACCAGCGCTCCTTGACCATGAGGTGGAGCGCGAAGCGCACGTCTCGGAGCATAAGGAGAGTTACGGTTGACGAGAATGCCGTGTTCACTCGTACTTACGCGGCGGCGGGGTCAGAGTTAACAGACCCGTAACCGCGCCGCCAGAACGACGCCGGCGGGGGGCCGTATTGGACAGCAGGAGTTGCGCAGAAGGACGGCTCGATCGGCGGCGACTTCGTGGATGGCCAGGGGAGACCTGCTCCGTCAGTCGCGTCCGCTCCGTTGAAACTGGGGCCGCAATCCCCAGGGTCGGCCGTCAAGCCTGGGCCCGCCGGAACCGCCGGCGGAACCGGCGGGGAGAATACGGGACCTCCCCCTGCTTTTTCTTCCTTTTAAGTTAAGGAGTGCGCGATGGTCGTCAATCGACGCGCGTTCCTCGCGGCCGGGACGGCCGCCGCCGCCGGGGCGCTGGCTCCCTCGGACGCTTTCGGAGGCCGGCTGTTCTTTGCGTGGCCCGACCAGAAACCTGTCCCGAAACCGATTCCGCCCGCGGCACTCGATCCGAAGGGCCGCCGCACGATCTACCGGCTGTCGCTCCGCGGCCGCCGCGGATCGCGGTTCGCGAAACGGTACAACGCGAACATGCGGTTCGCCACCAAGGAGATGGCCGACAAGCACCGTGCCTTCCCCGGCGATCGCTCCCGCATCGTTCCGCTCACGGTGAGTATCAACGAATACCACCGCCTCTTCGTCAGCCGTCATTCGCAGGTCGCCGACCTTCGAACGCTCAGGAACATCAAGGTCGTCGGCGTGCGGGGCTGACCCCCGCCCCCACTCCTCCAGGCCGTTGACACGCCGGGGCTGGAGTTATACAAGAAGCGATCTCCGAGGACCGAGGACCGACAAGACAAAGGAGACCGCGATGGCAATCTCCGTGAAACCGATCGCGCTCTGGCGGCGCGAGATCCAGGATCGGCCCGGCGCGCTGGCGGAGTCGCTGGCGCCGCTCGCCGACGCAAGCGTCAACGTGACCATCCTGATGGCGTACCGCATTCCCGGGCAGGCGGGACACGGCGCCGTCGAATTGTTTCCGGTCTCGGGCAAGCGCGCGACGGCGGCGGCCGAGCGCGGCGGGTTCAGCGCCTCGTCGATTCCAGCGCTGCTCGTCGAGGGCGACGACTCGCCGGGGCTCGGCAGCCGGCTGTCGCGGGCGATCGCGGAAACCGGGATCAACCTCGACTTCGTCGTCGCGCAGGTGGTCGCGCGCCGCTACTCGGCGGTGTTTGGATTCGGCGACGAGGAGAGCGCGCGGCGCGCGGTCGCGGTGATCAAGAAAGCGGCGAGCGCCGGCGCGCGGCGACCGGCGGCAGCGCGGAGCAGGAAGCGCCGCTAAAACGCACTCAGGCGGAAGATCCTCCCATTCCCGACTTGCGCCGCGCGACCTCGCCGGCGGCGCGCGCGCGCTCGGTGTTCACCGCGCCGTTGAACCGCGCGCCTTCCTCGAGCGCGAGCTGTTTCGTCATCACGCTGGCGTCCACGAGCGCGTCCGGGCCGATATCCACGAGGTCGGCCGCGATGTGCCCTTCGAGGCGTCCGAGTACCGTCACGACGCGCGCGTGCACGGTCGCCCGCACCCGCGAGCCGGCGCCCATCACGAGCCGATGGCCGTGCGCCTCGATCGTTCCCTCGAACGTTCCCTCGATCGTCAGGTCTTCGCGCGCAACCAACTCGCCCTTGATCGTCAGTCCGCCGATGCGCGTCGGCACCTCTGCGTGTTCCGTGAGGCTGGTCGTCATCATGCCGAGTACTTTCGCGGAGTGAGGCTCGTCATTCAAGCTGAGCCGGAAGCTGGAAGCTGGCAACTGGACGCTCTGTTAGGATGCGCGGCATGCACGGCATCCTCCCGCTGCTCCTGATTACGATCCTCGCGCAGCAGCCGTCGAAGCCGCGCGCGCGCGACCTCGGCGTCCCGTTCGAAGGATCGACGGGGACGTTGAACGCGATCACCGACGTCGCGGGAGTCGAAGTGGGCGTCGTCACCGTAATCGAAGGGCAGAACATCCGGACGGGTGTGACGGCGATCCTGCCGCGCGGCAAGACGTCGAACGATCCCGTGATGGCCGGCTGGTTCGCGCTGAACGGCAACGGCGAGATGACGGGGACGACCTGGGTCAAGGAGTCGGGCTTTCTCGAAGGACCGGTGTTCATCACGAACACGCACAGTGTGGGCACCGTGCGCGACGCCTCGATCGCCTGGGCGCTCCGGCACGGCGCCACGCATCAGCCCTGGTCGCTCCCCGTCGTCGCCGAGACGTGGGATGGCTCGCTCAACGACATCAACGGCTTTCACGTGAAGCCGGAACACGTGTTCCAGGCGCTCGACGGCGCGAAGACGGGACCGGTGCCCGAAGGCAACGTCGGCGGCGGGACGGGCATGATTTGTTACGGGTTCAAGTGCGGGACGGGGACGGCGTCGCGCAAGCTCGACGCGCAGGGGGGCGAGTACACGGTCGGCGTCCTCGTGCAGGCGAACCACGGGCGCCGCGTGGAGCTGCGCGTGGCGGGCGTCCCGGTCGGCGTCGAGATACCGGTTGCGCCGCCGCGCGGCGGCGGCGACGGTGGCAACGCGCGGCCAAAGCCGCGCGCTGCGGACGCGGATACGGACGGCGAGATGGGCTCGATCATCATCGTCGTCGCGACCGACGCGCCGCTCCTGCCGCACCAGCTCGAACGCGTGGCGCGCCGCGCGTCGCTCGGTCTCGCGCGCACGGGCGCGACGTCGGGCAACGGCTCCGGCGACATCTTCATCGCGTTCTCGACCGCGAATCCAAACGCAGCGACGCCTCAGCGCGGCAGCCAGGTGACGACGGTGCAGATGCTGTCGAACGACGCGATCAACGCGGTGTTCGCCGCGACGGTGCAGGCGACGGAGGAAGCGATCGTCAACGCGCTCGTCGCCGCCGAGACGATGCAGGGCGCGAACGGGCGCGTCGTCGACGCCATTTCGCACGAGAGGCTGCGAGAAGTTCTCCGCAAGTACGGGCGGTAGGTACGCACCACAGAGATCACAGAGGTCACGGAGATCGGATGGATCAAGACAGGATCGAGAGGTTTCTCTGTGATCTCTGTGATCTCTGTGGTGACATCACACCGCTGCGGGACGGGGCTCAGACCTCCGCGGTCCTCCGCTTCCTCATCTTGAGTTCGCGTCCCCCGTCGGCGAAGCCCACTTCGTCCATGAGGCCGTTGATGAGGAAGATGCCGCGGCCGCTCGGCTTCAACTGATTCGGCGCCTCGAGCGGATTCGGAACCGTCGTGGGATCGAACCCCGATCCCGGGTCGCGCACGACGATCATCACCTGTCCCGCGTCGTCGCACGTCACGCAGCACTGGACGTGCTTGGACGGATCGTTCCGGCAGCCGTGGCGGATCGCGTTGGCGACCGCCTCCTGGAGCGCCAGTTCGACGGCCATGATCTCATCCTCCGGCCATCGCTTGGCGTGCAGCACCTGCGTGACGCCGTCCGTCACGGTGGCGATCGCGCCGGGGACGGCGGGAATCGTCACCTCGAACTGCGTCTTCGAGCAGAACGGAATGAGCGCGCTGAGCTTCTTGACCTCGTCGTGCGCGAGGCGCAGGTCCTCCATCAACGCGGCCTGTTCCGCCTCGGCGCGTTCGCGCGCTTTCAGCGCTTCCTCCAGCTCCATGATGTGCAGCCGCAGCTCGAGCTGCGCCTCCGCCTGATGACGGATCGCATCGAGCGCCGTGAGTTGCTCGGGGCTGAGCCGGCGCGACACGCGGTCGAGGACGCAGATCGCGCCGAGCGCGTGCCCCTCCGGCGTCACGAGCGGCGCGCCCGCATAGAACCGGATGTGCGGATCGCCCGTGACGAGCGGGTTGTCGCGGAGCCGCGCGTCCTTGCGCGCGTCGGGCACGACCATGAGGTCGCGCTGGAGGATCGCGTGCGCGCAGAACGACACGGCGCGCGGCGTTTCCGGCACCGTTACGCCGATGCGCGACTTGAACCACTGGCGGTCGGCGTCGACGAGCGTGATGAACGCCATCGGCGTGCCGCAGATGTGCGAGGCGAGGAGCGTGAGATCGTCGAACGCGCGCTCGGGGCCGGTGTCGAGAATGCGATACCGGTGCAACGCCGCCAGCCGGGCGGACTCGTCATGGTGGACGGCGGTCATGTGGCGATGTCCCGAAGGGCGAGGAGGGATTATAAGGGCAGAAGGCAGAAGGCAGTTTACAATTCGGCCCGCATGGCGACCGCGGCGCCGGACGGGGCGGGCGTTCGGCCGGTGGGGACGGCCGAACGGATCGACGTCCTCGACATTCTGCGCGGCGTCGCGATCTACGGCATCCTTCTTTATAACGTCGATGCGTTCGCCGGCTATGAGTTCCTGACCGGCGCGCAGCAGGCGGCGCTGCCGTTCTCGGCGGCGGACCCGGCCGCGGACTTTCTGCTCGAGTTCCTCGTCGCGGGCAAGTTCTACTCGCTCTTCTCATTCCTGTTTGGGGTCGGCTTCTTCGTGTTCATGCAGCGCGCGGCCGCGCGCGGCGCCGACCCCGTGCGGCTCTTCAAGCGACGGCTCGTCGGCCTCACGCTCATCGCCCTGGCGCATACGCTGCTGATCTGGATGGGGGACATCCTGCTCACGTATGCCGTGCTCGGGTTCGCCCTGATCCCGTTCGTCCGCCGCGACGATCGAACGGTGCGGCGGTGGGCGCTCATCTGGCTGGCCGCGCCGATCCCGCTGTATCTCGTCCTGCTCGGCCTCGCGCGGTTGGCGACACCGCCCACGCCGGGCGCCGACGACTCGCTCCCGCCGATCCTGATGAAGGCGATCGACGGGTTCGCGCGCGGCAACTATCTCGACATCGTTCGCGGCAATGCGCTCTTCACCGCGGCCGGCGTCGTCCGGCGTCTCGTCCTGATGTTCTTTCCGCGGGTGCTGGGGATGTTCCTGCTCGGTTTCTACGCGGCACGGCTGAATGTGTTCGCCACGCTCGACGAGCATCGGACGCTGGTGCGGAACACGTTCGCGCTTGGCCTTGCGATTGGGTTGCCGCTCGCGTTCGCCGGCGCGGTGCTGGGCGATTCGACCGCGCCGCGCTTTCCAACGGTCATCGGCTTGTTCTACATGATCGCGGAGACGATCGGCACGCCCGCGCTGTCGCTCGCGTATGCCGCCGGAATCTGCCTGCTCTTCCAGCGCGCTCCGCGCGCGATGCGCGCCTTCGCGCCGGTCGGCCGCATGGCGCTGTCGAACTACCTCCTGCACAGCGTCGCCGGCGTCCTGATCTTCTACGGCATCGGGTTCGGCCTGTGGGGCCGCGTCAGCCTCACGGTCCTCCTCGCCGGCGCAACGGTGTTCTTCGGACTGCAGATGATGCTGAGTCGGTGGTGGCTGTCGGTCGCCGCGTTCGGTCCCGCCGAGTGGGTGTGGAGGATGTTTACCTACAAAAGAAGATTCCGTCTGTTCAGGGTGCATGAAACGCTCGGCATTTAGGTTGCACATGACCTTCTCCGCCCGTCGCGTCAAAGGAGAACGTCATGTGTATCGCCGCACTCGTACCGCTCGTTGCGCTGACGCTGCTGCCGCAGGCGCCGTACGCAGCCCAGCAGCGTCCAACCGATCCGTATCGCGTCGAATGGGAAAACGATCAGGTCCGCGTGGCCCGCGTCACGCTCGCGCCGGGGCAGAGCCTCGACACCGCCGCGCCGAACGGACGCGTCGTCATCTTCCTGACGGCTGACCTGGATGGCCGCCTCCCGTCGCATGAAGCCGCGTGGGTGGAGGACGCCGCGGTGACGAATCGTGGCGCATCACGCTTCGAGGCGATTGTGATCGACATGAAGTCCGCGCCGTCCGGAGCACCGGGGATGACGCCGGCCGAGGCGGGGCCGACGTATCGGCGTTACGGGTTAGGGTACGCGATGGATCGTCAGCCCCGGATGATCAACCTCGTAGACAACGCGCACGTGACGGTGACGAGAGAACGCTACGCGGGAAACTCCTACATCGACGCGTTCCATTTCCATCCGCGCGACGCGGTCGTCGTGTATCTGAACGGCGGCTACACGTGGCCGGCGGTGTCGTACTGGGGAGCGGACCGCGTCCGCCGCGGAGACGTCCGGATCGTGCCGGCGAACGCCCTGCACACGCTCGGCAATGCCAGCAGCGACCCGCTGGACTTCGTCATCGTGTCGCGCCGGTAGGGCGGGAGCTTGCCGGGCTGAGGATCTCCACCACAGAGGTAACAGAGGCAGCAGAGAACAAAAAGTCTCTGTTACCTCTGTTATCCCGGTGGTGCAATTTCTCGAAGCGCCCCCAGAACGTGTTCGATGTCGGCCGGCGTGTGCGCCGCGTTGATCTGGAAGCGGATCGTCTCGTCGCCGCGCGGGACGACGGGGAACGTGAGGCCGACGGCGAGGACGCCGCGATCGAAGAGGCCGCGCACCATCGCGCGCGTCCGCTCGGTCTCGCGCACGAGGAGCGGCACGACGGGGTGAGGCCCGGGAATCGACTCGAACCCGAGCGCCGTCAAACCGTCGCGGAATTGTTTCGTGCGGGCCTTCAGGTTGGCGAGCCGCTCGCGTCCGTCCGCGCCATCGGCGATCGCGACGCCGGCGATTGCGGCCGCCGCATCCGCCGCGCCGAGCGGGTTCGTGTAGATGTAGGTGTCCGCCTTCTGACGCACCGCCTCGACCAGCTCGGGGCTGCCCGCGATGAACCCACCGTTGACGCCGAACGCCTTCCCGAAGGTGCCGACCAGAATGTCCACGCGCGCGCCGCAGAACTCCTCGGTGCCGCGCCCCGTCTCGCCGTACGCGCCGATGCCGTGCGAGTCGTCCATGATCGTGACGACGCCGTCGCGGTATCGCGATTCGTACCGACCGGTCAGCCGCACGGTCTCGGCGACCGGCGCGTTGTCGCCGCGCATGCTGAAGATGCCGTCGAAGATCACGAGCACGCGTCCCGCGCTCGACGGGACCGTGTCGAGCTGCCGTTGCAAATCCGCGACGTCGTTGTGTTTGAAGATCGCGCGCTGTTCCTTCGGCACGTTCGCGATCCGCATCGCGCGGATGATGCAGTTGTGATTCAGCTCGTCGCCGATCCAGAACGTGTCGGGGCCGGTCAGCGCGATCGCAAGGCCAAGCACCGATGTGTACGCGGAGTTGAAGATCTTCGCGGCAGGACGTCCGGTGAACCGCGCGATCCTGTCTTCCAGCTCGACGTGCGGCATTGCCGTGCCGTCGATGAAGCGGACCGCGCCCGGCCCCGCGCCGAAGCGCCTCGCCGCCGCATCCGCCGCCTCGAGCAATGCCGGATGGTTCGACAGCGACAGATAGCTGTTCGAGTTCATCCGCAGGAACTCGCCGCTCGCGCCGCGCAGCGTATATCGCGGCCCCCGCGCGCGGCTCGGCGGCACGTACCCGGTGATGACGCGCTCCGGCGCCTTCGCGCGCCCTTCTTTCTCGAGGGCACGCACCTCGTTCACCAGTGAAGGATTCAGCTTTTCCAGCGACATCAGCCATTCAGGCTATCACTAGTCCCGAGGACCGAGGA
>Ga0066709_100006215_pt1 | contig 10037 bp, 6 predicted proteins | sample GraSoiAngelo_158_FD_79665 | JGI IMG/M metagenome (GOLD analysis project Ga0066709, IMG submission 79665) | Grasslands soil microbial communities from the Angelo Coastal Reserve, California, USA - 14_1009_16_30cm | ecosystem: Environmental > Terrestrial > Soil > Grasslands | place: USA... | reverse complement strand
CAAGCCTTTCCAGGTAATCATGCTTGATCTGGATGATTTCAAACAGGTTAACGATACTTTTGGTCACAAAGTCGGCGATCGCATGCTGCGCGAAGTCGCCGGACTCGTTCACAGTCAACTGCGTGAGTACGATTTCCTGGCTCGATACGCAGGCGACGAGTTTGTGGCAATCGTTCCGGATGTAGCGGCAGATCAGGTTGAAGAGCTGCGCGAGCGAATCGAAAGGCTTGTCTCAGAGTTTTGTATCGACGTTCGAGCGCAAGGAACTGCCCGCGTCGGGATTAGCGTCGGCTACGCAGTTTACGGCAAGGATGGTCAAACGCTGGACCAACTTCTCGTTGCTGCCGACCAGGCTATGTATCACGTCAAATCCGCCCATAAGAGTGGCGTGATCCTCGATGAGCCTCGTGCCTCCCATCCAGCGAAAGCCACCCCTAACAATACCTCCAACAATCTCCTGATAACCACTGCAGTAAACTAATTTCTTGACAATTCGGGGCTCGATCTTTCAATCTGAGAGAGGGCTTTGTCCGTTCAACCCCGAATGCCGCGGCGGCCTCTACCCGCCGACAAAAACCTGTTCCGTGCCCAGGATTAGCAGACTGAACCCCAGGCAAGTCGCGGCGGGGCGCTTCCGAAAATTTGTGAATTCCAGCCGCTCATTGCCGGCCGGGATACTTCTTGCGTCAAAGAATGTCACTTTCCACGATACCGTCACCCCCCAGCGCCACCGTGCTAATCGTCGATGACGATGCAACCACTCGCGACGATCTGCGCAATATTTTCGAAAACGCAGGACACCGTGCGATCGCGGTCCGCGATGCACCCGCAGCGTTACGTTTGCTGCATAAGGAATCGTGCGACCTGATGATGCTCGAACTCGAGTTGCCCGAAGTTGACGGCCTCGCATTGTGCAGCCTGGTGCGCGCCCAGCCGGCAATGAAGCAGTTGCCAGTAGTTATCTTCTCCGCCACTGACAATGAAACGCGCAAGGTCCAGGCTTTCGCTGCCGGGGCTGACGATTACATCGTAAAGCCTTCGACCGCGGGAGAACTGGTCTCGCGCGTTAACTCTCACCTGCACGTCGCGCATCGCGAATCAGAATTGATCGGCAATAATCGAGAGTTGCTCTTTCTTTCTGATCTTGGTCGCGGGCTGTTGCGGACACTTGAGCCGGAACAGGTCGCGCGGCGAGTTGCCGGTGCGACTTATGAAGGGACGAATGGGGCGCTATGCGCCTGCGCCGTGAAGAACAACGGAAGCGGTTTGGCAGTTTGCGTGTTCGACCGGGAAGGAAACGCCGACAGCGCGACGTTAATAAACGTCAATCGACTCGATAAATGGTTGGCCTCACCTCGGGCGGCTGATCCCGCGCGCCTGGCTAATGCGCGAGAATTTTTCTTAAGCGACGGGACACATGAAATCGAATATCTCGTCCCGATCCGGATGAGCGGAAAGACCTTCGGGGCACTCTTAGTCGCCTTCAATCGTGCACAGGACTGCACCGACGCTGAATGTCGATTAGTCGAAGCTGCAGCGCAACAAGCTGCCTTTGCAGCACAGATGTCTTCGCTTTATCTTGGCGCGCGAGAGTCAGCAGCCACACTAGCTGAAGAAGTTGATCGCCGCACCGCGGAATCAGAGATGCAACAGCGGTTTACCGAGGCAATCATCGATACGCTGCCGCTGTCGCTTTACGCGATCAATCGCGACTACCGCATCGTTGCCTGGAACCGAAATCGCGAGTTGGGCGAGCTCGGCCTGCCGCGCGGCGAAGCTTTGGGCCGAAATATTTTTGACGTGCTTACCAAGCAGAGTCGTGACTTGCTCGAGCGCGAATTCCGCAAGGTGTTTACAACCGGAGAGACTCAACGTATCGAGCAGGAGACGGTGACCGAAACGGGCGAGACTAATCACTGGCTGATCAGCAAGATTCCGATGCGCGCCAATGGCAGTCACGAGGTGTCGCACGTGATCACCGTTGGGGAAAACATTACTGCTCGCGTTAAGTCGGATCGAGCGGTCGCGCGCGCCGAAAAACTTGCCGCCGTTGGCCGCCTTGCTGCCGGCGTCGTGCATGAAATAAATAATCCACTGGCGACAATCGCCGCTTGCGCCGAATCGCTTCAGAAACGGACCGCGGAAGGTGATTTCGACGGCTCACCGGCAGGCGAAGACTTGCGCGAATACCTGGGTCTGATTCGCGACGAAGCTTTCCGGTGCAAGACCATCACGAATGGTTTGCTTGATTTTAGCCGCCTGCGTGTCGGCCAGCGTGTCCCGGTTGACATGACGGAGGTTATCAAGACCATTGCTCGACTGGTAACTCATCAACAGCGCGGAGACAACATTCAGATTGCGATCGAAGCTCCTACGAATCTTCCCCTTGTCTCGGGTGACGTCGGACAATTGCAGCAAGCCGTAATTGCGCTGGCCACGAACGCCATTGACGCGATGCCCAATGGCGGCAGATTGACTCTCTGTGCTCGTAGCGCAGGACCGCGCGTTCTCATCGAGATTTCCGACACCGGTGCCGGCATCGCGCCGGAAAACATGACGAAAATTTTCGATCCATTCTTTACGACGAAGGACGTAGGTCGCGGTACGGGGCTTGGTCTGGCCGTCTGTTATGGTATTTTATCTGAACATGGTGGCCGGCTGGATGTGCGATCTACCGTCGGTGTCGGCACCACGTTCACAATCACGCTGCCAGTAGCCAGTGATTGAAACAAACCTTCCCCTAAAGTGCGGAGTGACAATCAGTGGACGAACAACGTAATGCCCGACTTTTGATTGCCGAAGACGAAGCGAATCTGCGCCTCGTACTCCAGAAGGAACTGCAACGACTCGGTTATCGCGTGCATGCTGCTCCTGACGGCGAAGCGGCGTTGCGTAAACTCGAGGAGAGCAACGTCGATGTATTACTCTGTGATATCAACATGCCGCGCATGGACGGCATGGAGCTGTTACGTCGCGTTCATGAACGGCCGAATCCTCCGGAAGTCATCATGCTCACAGGGCAGGGCACGATCGAAACTGCCGTCGAAGCCATGCGCACCGGCGCGTATGACTACTTAACGAAACCCTACAGCATCAATGAGCTCGACGTACGGGTGCGGCAGGCTGCGGCAAAACGAAGTCTGCGCGTGGACAACCAGCGCGTGCGCGCGCAGCTCGAAGGACAAACCGCGTTGCCTGAGATTGTCAGGGCCTCGCAAGCCATGCATGAGGCGATTCGCCTGGTTGAACGGGTCGCACCATCCGAAACGTCGGTCTTGATCACCGGCGAGTCGGGAACTGGTAAGGAATTAATCGCGCAGGCAATTCATCGTCTGTCGCATCGCGCGAATGGATCATTTATCGATCTGAACTGTGCAGCATTTCAGGAATCACTGCTGGAGTCGGAATTGTTTGGTTACGAGGCGGGCGCTTTCTCAGGCGCGAAGGCCCGCAAGCTTGGACTGATCGAATTGGCTGATAGTGGCACGTTGTTTCTTGATGAAGTGACGGAACTGCCTGCAAGTCTGCAGGCCAAACTCTTGAGAGCCATTGAGACGCGGACGTTCTTCCGTGTCGGCGGCGTACGCAAGGTTGAAGTAAACGTTCGGATCGTCGCTGCCACCAATCGCAACCTGGATACTGTTGTCAGCGATGGTAGCTTTCGCTCGGATCTGCTTTATCGAATTAACAGTTTTCAGATTCATCTGCCGCCATTGCGCGAACGTCCCGAAGATGTCCAACCGCTCACCCAACATATTCTAAAACAGCTGGCCGGAACGAACCCGCCTGAGGTTTCTGCTGATACGTTCGCGCGCTTGCGCTCGTACTCCTGGCCGGGCAACGTTCGGCAACTGCGAAACTGTTTGGAGCGTGCATTACTGTTATCGAATAACGGTCTGATCACCCCAAACGAACTGCCACCGGAAGTTTTGCGAGGTACAAATCCGACATCGTTTTATCCGGCTGTCTCACCGACTTTAGCCGTTTCCGCGGCGCCCGGCCCGATCGATAGCGGTGGACTGTCGCAGCCTTCGTCACTGCGTGACATGGAGAAGCAACAGATAATTAACGCGCTGGAACAGACGGGTTGGCATCGAGGAAAAGCCGCGGAAATGTTAGGCATTTCGCCTTCAACACTTTATCGCCGGTTGCGTGATTACAATTTGGAAGGGCGTTTGCGGTAAACGGGGCGCGGATATCCTGCCAGCGGTTACCGGCGTATTGCGGAAGAATCCTATTTGGCATTCCTCAGCAATCTCCGATCAACTTTCCCTCGATCATTCTTCGGCAGCGACTCCACGAACTCCACCCAACGTGGATATTTATAGAGCGCCAATTTCGCCTTGACGAACTCCTTCACATTTTCGGCTAATTCCTCCGAGCGTTCACATCCATCGCGAACGACGATGAACGCTTTCGGTTTCACCAGACCATCGCCATCATCATGACCGACAACGGCACATTCCATCACGCCTTCATGTTGCAAGAGGCAATTCTCGATTTCTGATGGGGACACGAAAATGCCACTGACCTTCAACATATCGTCAGTGCGTCCGTGATACCAGTAGTAACCATCAGCATCAACGTGAAACTGATCGCCTGTCGTGCACCAATCGCCGGCGAACGTTTCTTTCGATTTCTCGCGCCCGTTCCAATAACAGAGTGCTGCTGAGTCGCCTTTGATTTTCAGCGTACCCATTTCGCCCGTTGAGACTTCACCTCCCGAGGCATTAACGATCTTCGCTCCATAGCCTTCAACTAATCGTCCCAGGCTGCCCGGCTTAACGTCACCAGGTCGGTTCGTAATGTAGATGTGAAACATCTCGGCCGATCCGATGCCATCACAAATCTCCACCCCGAAGCTTTCCTTCCAGCGATGATAGAGTTCAACAGGCAGAGCTTCTCCGGCTGAATAACAGAACCGAATGCTCGAAAGATCATGCGACGCCGCCTCTTCGGCGTTAAGCATTGCATTAATCATGGTCGGTACAGTGGTTAAGATAGTTGGCTGATAGCGCTCGATCACTTCGAACATCTTTTCAGGTGTCGAGCGTTCGGAAAAAAGCGCGGTAGCGCCGCCAACTGCAAACGGAAACAACAAATTCGTTCCTGTCGCGTAACCGAAAAACAGCTTGGGCACAGACACCGTCAGATCATTCTCGTTTATGCCCATCGTGCGTTTCGCGAAGACTTCGGTGTTGTAGGGAAGATCATGCTGCAAATGCACAGCGCCCTTCGGATGCCCTGTCGATCCGGAAGTAAAAAGCCAAATTGCAATGTCGTCACGGTGTGTGTCTGCTCGTTCGCACACGGTCGGGTGAGACAGAACGAATTCTGAGAAAGTCAGATATTTGACGCGGCCGCTCGGATCGACTAGCTGTTCGTCAAACGCATCTTCATCGCTTACGACGAGCACTGATCGCAAATAGTTTGCGCCAGAGACAGCCTCAACAAATGGTCGCGCGAGCGACTGATGAATAATCGCTGCGCGTGCGCGAGTGTATTCAAGGTAATAGCGAAAGTCATCTGCCGGCAGCAGCGGATTGACCATCGTAATCACTGCGCCGATCCGCGCCGCGCCAAACCAGGTCCAGGCAAACTCAGGACAGTCAGGGAGAACGACGAGCACGCGATCTTCCATTTCAACGCCAGCATCGCGCAGCGCATTCCCAACGCCATTCGACATCCGTGCCGCTTCGGAGTAGGTGTACGCCTGATCTTTGAAGTAGAGACAGACTTTGTTTTCGCGGCCTTCCTCCAGGTTGTGGTAGAGGAAATAGTCGGCCATATTGAAGCGTTCAGGGAATTCGACAGACATAGAACCAGCCAGGAAAAGCCGCTCTTGGCCGCGTTGGATGACTCAACTCTTCGCAAACGGACATCCGTCGTTATGCTTCGTGCTGAGGTACGTACGCGCCTCCCAAATCTCGGGAAAGAATTTCTTGTCGAGTGTCGTGCGCAAATAGCCGACGCCTTCGGAGCCGCCTGTGCCGCGTTTTGCTCCGACCATCCGCTCGACCATCTTGATGTGATGTGAGCGCCAAAGAGAAAAATATTCGTCGTGCTCGAGCAGCGCTTCCGTTAAGTGATACTCCTTATAAAGCTTCTCGGGATGCGTGAGGATCTCGACGATCGCGCGTGTTCGTTTGCTTTCATTGCCGCGGCGTTCTTTGGGATCACGCGCGGCTTCAGTCGACGGCGCGTCAAATCCGCGCTCACGCAGCAAAGAAAAATAGACTTCGGACAACGAAGGAGCATTCATTCTCATTTGCAGGCGCTGATGCGCAAATTCATCATTTGCAAATTCGCGCAGGATACGTTCGTCTTTAAGGCCGGAAGAAAACTCGATTTCCCGAAACTGCATTGACTGAAAACCGCTGGCCGGATTCAGCTCGTCGCGAAAGCCGAGAAAGTTGATCGGTGTCATCGTTTCCACAATGTGAATCTGCGCAATCAGGAGCTTTTCAATCTCAACGACGCGTCGCAGCGCGAGCGCAGCTTCAGCCGGCCGATCGTTTTTCATGAGCGCAATTGCTGCGTCGATCTCATGCAGAATTTGTTTGAACCAGAGTTCATAAGCCTGATGCACTGTGATGAACAGCAGTTCGTCATGTTGGGCAGGCGAAGAAAGGCAAGTCTGCAGGTCGATCAGTTCCGAGACTCGCAGATATTTGTTGTACGAGAGCGGAGCGTTTCGGCCGTAGTTATTAGACATAAATCTTTAGTTGGGAAAGTTTGGTAATTCGCGAACTCTGCGTGCCTGACCGAGGTGGCGTTGCTCATGGACGACTGTTACCACGAAAGCATCGGCCAGACTGTAGCGCATCAAGGGAGTTACCGGCGAGCGCAGACGGGTCCGATTGTAATCGATGCCCTCGCTCTCCTGCACGAAAATCAGAAACCGTTGCTGCTGTTTCAGAAAGCTTTCAAGTGCGTCGCGGATTGATGATGAGTCCGCTGGCCGGAAGACCTTTGGCGCCGAAACCTTTCTGGTAGTTTCGGGCACTACTTGTCTGATAAGCCAGCCTCCGACCATGCTCGGTTTATAAACTACCCGGCCGCTCACCGGCCACCTGGTTCGGGCCCGCGCGATTGCTTCGGTGAAATATGGGTCGAATCTGCTGGAAGTGACGGCGAGGTGCTCGAGGCATTGGGCAATGCTCCATTGTTTCGAACTCGGTTTCCAGTTTAGTTGTTCGGCACTTAAACCCGTCACCAATTGCCGCGCCGTCTCGTTGTTCTTTTCTGCTTCGGTGACTATCGTCCGCAGAAAATCTGGCGATTCGAGAAATAGTTTTAGCGTGTTCATGCCTCAGAAAGCAGCGCCCGCTTTCTCGCCAGCTTCATAAGCACGGCCGTCACGGATTTTTTTCATCTCGGCGATTACCAATTCCAACTCTTCATCTTTCGTGTAGAAGTGCGGCGAGATGCGCACCCCGGCGCCCGGTCGATAATCGACAATAAATTCGCGCCGGATCAATTCTTTGGTAATCGCTGCGGCGTTTTCGTCCCAAACCGTAATAGTACCCCCCCGCTGGGACGGATTCCGGGGGCTGGTAACGCGAAAACCAGCCTCTTCCGCCAATTCGATGAGCCGTTGCGTTTGCCGCATGCTCTTCGCGCGAATAGCGGAAGCACCTATTTCATTGATGATCTGGTAGCCTGATTCAGCGGCGAACAAGGCTGGAATTGCCGGCGAGCCGTGAAGGAAACGCGTAACGTTCGGAGCGTAATGCATCTCGGTTTCAAATGAGAACGGATGCTCGTGGGCCATCCACCCAGTCGTTTTGGGCTCCAATCGATCAATCAAATCAGGCCGCACATAAAGATAACCCGCACCCGGCCCGCCGCAGAGCCATTTCACTGACCCACCCGTCGCGAAGTCGACGTTCAATTCTTTCACACTGAACGGGACCGTTCCGGCCGATTGATACGTGTCGAGCACCACCAGGGCGCCGACTTCGTGAGCGCGTTCGATGATGGCCCTGGCATCTTGCAGGAATGCGCTCTTGAAGAGCACATGTGAAACAGGAACGAGAAATGTTTCTTCATCAATCGTCGCGAGCATTCGTTCCAGCGGGATGGTAATGCCATCATTCGATTTCACGGTTTCGATCTGAAGGCCGTGAGCGTGAGCATGCGCTTCATAGACATACATCACGGACGGAAAATTCAGTTCTTCACAGACGATCTTTTTGCGAGTCGAATCCTCGGGAAGCGGTAGAAAGCAGGAGAGAATGAGCGACTGACAAATTGAAACGTTCTGATGCATGACCACCGTGTTGGGATCGGCGCCGATGATCCGCGCGACTTCATTTCCGACAGTAACCGGCATGTCCCACCAACCTTCGGCCCAAGCGCGCACTCCCCGCGTCGCCCAAATCTCGGCGTACTCTTGTAATTGATCGTAAGTCGCGCGCGGCATGGCGCCGAGACTGTGCGAAATCAAATAGACAGTTTTGTCCAGGATGGGAAATTCAGAACGCCATTTGAGCAGATCATCAGTCAAGCGATTCTCCGTTTGGTACGAGGTTAATTTACCACAATAACATTTGAACCGCGGCGACTTGCCAACTGTTTCATTTGCTGCATTAGTAAAAGCGGTGACAGGTCACCGCACTCCAAATCTTTCCGTGATAGAGTGATCGTCGAATGTGGAAGTTCGCGAAACCAATCAAGCATCAGATTCCTGAAACTCGCTGGCCAAGTGCGGATCAGGCGGCTCGTTCGTTATTGTTTCAGCCTGTGCAAATCGGACCGGTGACTCTCGAAAGTTGCACCTGGGTGCCGGCAATGGTCCCATGGCGAGCCACTGAAGATGGTTTTGTAACCCAGGACAACCTTGATTGGTATCGACGATTTGCAGAGGGTCGTCCGGCCACGTTGGTCGTCGAAGCAACCGGCGTACGGGACATTCCCAGCGGCCCTCTGCTGCGCATCGGACACGACCGTTTTCTTCCAGGGTTGCAGAAACTTGTCGAAACAGTCCGTGCAGCCAGCAAAGGTCATACGAAACTTTTCATTCAGATTATTGATTTCCTGGCGGTCAAACGGCGACCCGACCCGACGAAATATTTTGATCGCTTTCTCCCGATCACTGAAAGCCACCGTCAAGCGATCGCCGAAATCATGAACGATGCGACGTGGCTAACTGCCAGCGAGACGACGGTTCGCGAATTCTTGAAGAGCACTTCTGCTCAGGTTATCGATCAGGTTCTGGATGAGCGCGAACGTGAATCCCTGCGGTTTGGCTATCGGGAACGCGTCACAGACACGCATTTACCTCACATTCGTGAATTGCCGCAGGTGCTTCCCGAGATTTTCGCCGATGCTGCGCATCGTGCGCGTCAAGCCGGCTTTGACGGCGTCGAATTGCATTACGCGCACGCTTACACAATGGCCGGATTCTTGGGCGCACTGAATAATCGCGATGATGGATATGGTGGTCCGCGAGAAAATCGGGTGCGCCTGCCGCTGGAAGTTTATCGCGCCGTGCGCAAACATGTCGGCGATGATTATGTTGTCGGAGTGCGATTTCTCGGCGATGAAGTAATCACCGGCGGCAACCGCATTGAGGACGCCGTTTACTTCGGAGTTGAATTTGCCAAGGCAGGCTTCGATTACCTTTCGATCTCAAAAGGTGGCAAATTCGAAGACGCTGAACAACCAAAAGTTGGTCAGGCAGTGTATCCCTATACAGGCCAGAGCGGCTACGAATGCATGCCCACGACGTTGTCCGATGAACGGGGACCATTCGGCCGGGCTGTGCCACTAGTCGCCGCGATTAAGAAAGCAGTGAACCGAGCGGGCTTCAAAACTCCAATTGTCGCCAAAGGTGGGATTACGACTTTCGAGCCAGCCGAACAGATTTTACGAGACGAACAGGCTGACATAATTGGGATGGCGCGACAGGCGCTTGCCGATCCCGATTGGTTTCGCAAAGTGAAACTCGGACGAGGTGATGAAGTCCGCCGCTGCACCTATACAAACTATTGCGAGGCTCTCGATCAAGCGCATCGACAAGTCACTTGTAAGCT
>Ga0066709_100006213_pt1 | contig 10038 bp, 8 predicted proteins | sample GraSoiAngelo_158_FD_79665 | JGI IMG/M metagenome (GOLD analysis project Ga0066709, IMG submission 79665) | Grasslands soil microbial communities from the Angelo Coastal Reserve, California, USA - 14_1009_16_30cm | ecosystem: Environmental > Terrestrial > Soil > Grasslands | place: USA... | reverse complement strand
TTCGGTCGCCAGCCTGACCGCCTCGCCACCGCGCTCGAGGCGGCACAGGGCTTCCGCGCGACCCTTGAGGAAGTGGGCCTTGATCGCGGGGCTCGCGGTTCCGGTTGACAGGAGGTCCCCGTAGGCGTCGGCGGCGCGTTGCCAGTCGCCGCTGGCGAGCATCAGGTCGGCCTCGAGTCGGCTCCAGCGGCTGACGTCCTCGCCCATGAGGGTCGTGGCCGGGATGCCCAGTCGCCCGGCGAGGAAATTCAGGGCGGCCATGGAGGGCTTGATGTGCCCGTTCTCGAGGGCACTCACGTAGGCCTTGGTGTACCTGCCCTCAGCGAGCTGTGCCTGCGTAAGTCCGCGCTGGAGCCGCTCCGCTCTCAGGCGACCGCCGATTCGTTGAGCGAGTGGCCGGTCTGCTTCGACGTGAGATCGCGCGGTTCGGGTCAGCTGCATGACCCGCAGGATAACGCGTCGGTCTACTGGGTTGTAACTCGTCGAGCAGCTGACCGCACCTGATCCCGAGGCGGTCCGTGAGCAGCAGCAGGCTGGCAAGCGAGGGAACGGTCCGCCCACTCTCGACCGAGGACACGAACGCGCGGGTGAGCGGGTAGCCCAGGTGCGCCTGGGTCAGGCCGCGTGCAACGCGCTCTTTTCGTAGCTCCGCCCCCAGCGCCCGCGCAAAGTCGGACTCCGGGCCGGCGCTGCGTTGTTTAGCAATAGTTGACTCACGCATGCTTGCGAGGTTAGCATCCGCCAGTCCCGCACTCAAGGAAAGGGAAGGAGGAATTTCAATGGACCTGTTTCGTCGGGTTCGCCTGGTCCTGGTGGCTTCGCTCACCGCGGTCGCCCTGACCGCCGCGGCGATCGGCACCGCCTTCGCAGGAGATGGCGGGCCCCCGTTCCCGCACTGACCTCGGCGGCTCCCGTACAGTCCCGGGCGGGACCGCCGACGCGGCCCGCCCGTTTCATTGCCCGCTTCCGGCCGCGCTCCCTGGTCGGCGTAGCATGACCTGATGGACGTCCTCCGCCGCCCTCGATTCGATCGCGGTCGGGGTCGTCGAGCGCTCGAGGCTGCTGCGGTCGCCGCCGCGACGCTGGCGGTCAGCACCGTGGTCGCAGCCGCACTCGAATCGGGTGCAGGCGTCGCTGATGCATCGTCGGTCTACCTCCTCGCGGTGGTCGTAATGGCCTCCCGCTACGGCCTCTGGCCGGCGGTCGCGACGTCGCTCCTTTCGGTGCTCGTGTACGACCTCCTCTTCACCGCGCCCCGTTTTGCGTTGGCCGTCGCCGATCCGCAGGAGTGGCTGAGCCTCCTCCTGTTCCTCGTGGTCGCCGTCGTTATCGCACGCCTCGCGGCCCTGCAGGCCGACCGCGCGGCTGACGCGACGCGCCGTGCCGACGAGGCGCGCGCACTCTTCGGCGTCAGCCGGTCGCTCGCGACGGCGGCGTCCGTACAGGTCGCAGCCCAGGACATCGTCCAGCGTCTGCAGGTCGGTGCGGGCATGGACAGCGTGTGGATCGCCCTCGGAAACAACCCCGCCAGCGAGCGTCTCCTAGCCGGGGCGGTCGCCGGCCGGAGTCGACCCCCCGCCGCGGTTTACTGGACGTTGCATCGGGGAGCACAGGACGCAGCCGACCAGTGGGTCCGTACTCACGCCGGCCGGCAGCCGGGCCGCGAGGCCGACGCCTCGCGTGCCGAGGTCGCCCCTGGCTCCGACACGGGCGATATGTTCCGCTTGGGAATCGAGGCGGAGGACCAGCGGCTCGGGTCGCTCTGGGCGGTGCGCGGACACCAGCAGGGCGTGCCCGGGCCGGACGAGACGCGGCTGCTGTCGCTGGCCGCCGACCAGGTCGCGCTCGCACTCCGCCGCGAGCAGCTGGCATTGGAAGCGACAAAGGCGGAAGTCGCGCGCCGAAGCGACACGCTCAAGAGCGCGCTGCTCGACTCCGTGTCGCACGGGTTCCGGACGCCGCTCGCCACGATTCGTGCGCTTGCCGGGCAGCTGCTGGACGAAGAGACGGCACCGTCCGCCGAGGCGACGCGGGAGACGGCGGGCGCGATCGACGACGAGGCGGCACGCCTGAGTGACGTCGTGCGGAACGTGCTGGATCTCAGCCGTATCGAAGGCAACGCGCTTCGCGCGGAGCTCGAAGTTCACGAGCTTGCGGAGCTCGTCCGTGGAGCCGTCCGCCGCGAGAAGGCGATCGTCGAGCCGAAGCGGGTCGAGGTCGACCTGCCGGACGAGCTGCCGCCAGTCATGGTCGACGCGATCTTTCTCGACCAGGCACTGATGAACGTGCTCGAGAATGCCGCCGCCTATGCGGGCCCCGGTGCCGCAATCCGCGTCACCGCGAGCGTCGCGGACGACGGGTTCGTGGACTTGCTCGTCGAGGACGGCGGACCGGGGGTGCCCGACGAGGACCTCGACCGGCTGTTCGAGAAGTTCTATCGCAGGCCGACGGTGCGGTCCGCGCGCGCCGGGCTGGGCATTGGGTTGAGCGTCGCGCGTGGCCTGGTGGAGGCGATCGGTGGCCAGTTGTCGGCCGAGCGCAGCGGGCTCGGCGGGCTGGCGATCAGGTTCCGGCTGCCTCGGGCGCGACTGACGGAGAGGTCGATCGACTCGCACGAGGAGCCGACGCCTGTGGGCGTCGCACAGGGGGAGGCGGGACCACCGCGCCACCCATCGTCAGCTTGATGAGCCACCCCCGAATGGGCGCGGTATGACCGGCGTGGCGGCCCCGGCCGCTCACCTGCTGTTCGTCGAGGACGACGACGCCACGCGCGCCCCGATCGCGGCGAACCTGGCGGCGCACGGCTACCGCGTCGTCGAAGCGGCGACCGCGGGCGAGGCTACCAGGGCGTGGGACGCGCAGCGGCCCGACCTGATCCTGCTTGACCTGGGCCTGCCCGACCGCGATGGACTGACGATCGTGCGGCGCGTCCGGCGCGAAGCCACGACCCCGATCCTGATCCTGTCGGCGCGCGGCGAGGAGCACGATCGGGTGACGGCCCTCGAGCAGGGCGCGGACGACTACCTGACGAAGCCGTTCGGGTTGGCCGAGCTGCGCGCACGAATCACGGCGCTGCTCCGGCGCGCGGGTGGTGGAGCGGTCGACGGAGCCGGTCAGATGACGATCGGGCCGGTGACCATGGACGTCGCGCGCCGCGAGGTGCACGTGAACGGCCGGCTGGTCGAACTGACGCCGCGCGAGCACGAACTGTTGAAGGTCCTGATGTCACGCCCCGGAACGGTCGTGACGAGGGGGCGTCTCCTGCGGGCAGTCTGGGGCACCGGCTACTCGGAGGAGTCGCACTACCTGCATGTCTACGTCAGCCGGCTTCGGAGAAAGCTCGCGGAAGCCGACCCATCCGGCCGGGCGACGGACCTCTTTGTGGCCGAGCCAGGGGTGGGCTATCGGGTGAGGGACGATCCGCCGGACGACGCCTGACGAGGCCCCACGGAGCGCGAATCCACGCTCATGCCGCGATTGTTGAGCGGCTGTTGAGCGCGTGGACCGGCTCCATGGCGATGGCCTCTTGGGGGCCACGGGTACGGTCGAGGCGTGGACATCGTTCGCGCGCCGCGCTCGTCGACTCGACGACGCACGCGCGCCGCCCTCGAGTACGACCGGGCCTCCATCCAGGCGGGCATCGCCCTGGTGGCCGGGAGACATGCGCGCCGGGTCGTCCTGTCGGGCTTGCCAACCGGGGAGCGCCTCCTGGCCGAGGCGGTTGGAGAAGGCCTTGAGGCAGGCGTCCGCGTCCGGCTCGACCGCGGAGCGGGGAGCCCGGCGGCACTCGTGCTGACCCCGATGGAGAGCTGACCGCGGAACCCAAGCCCATCTCGCCCGTCGAGGAGGTGCCTTCCGACGCGAAGTCTGAGCGCGCGTGAGGGCTGGGTGGACGCCGCCTACGTCCCGAGGGCGCTCCACGACCAGCGCATCGACGCTTCGAGCCGGCCGCCGGCCGGGAGGTCGAAGGCGCCGGTCTGGCGGAAGCCCTCGCGGCTCAGCCGGAAGGCGTCGGGCCACGCGGTCTGCGGTTCCACGCAGAAGCCGGATTCGGGCGAGTGCACGACGACCGCCGACAACGGTGGCTCGAAGTCGATGTGCAGCCGGATGTCGCTCCACTCGATGACTGCCGGACCCACCGCCCGCGTGTAGGTGTGATCGAGCGTCCGCGCCGTCAGGTCCGCACCCGCGCGCAGATCGGTCAACCCGTCGACGGGCACCTCGCGCCCGGTCGGGATCAGGTCCTCGGTCGTCTCGAGCGTCTGCGCCGACTCGAGTCGAAGCCTCACCGTCCCGTTCCGGTACAGGAACCAGGGATGCCAGCCGAGCGAGGCCGGCATCGCCTCACCGGCTGTCACTTCCGCCGACATCAGGAGGGAGTCCGGCTCGAGGCTCACCTGCTGGCGCACTACGCCCCCGAATGGCCACCGTTCACGATCGATCGCACGCATTAGCGTCACCGCCGAGCGGCCCGACCGCTCGACCTGCCAGGGCACGTCGAACACTGCGCCGTGAATGGCGTGCGCACCGAAGTTCCGCGGCAGCGCAATCCGGCGACCCCCGAACTCCACCAGGCCGCCGCGGATCCGGCCGACGAACGGGGCCATCAGGTAGCAGCCCCACGTTGCCGACGGCAGGATGAACTCCGGCCGTGATTCCCGGAGCAGCAGCTCGGCGTCCCCCAACCGCAGGGAGGCCAGCCGGCCACCGGCCTCGAGGTCGATCGAGGCTCTTGCGTCGCCGGCGGCCAGCTCGAGCGTCACGCGGACCATGATGCCGTCCGCGAGATCGCGGATGAGGCATCATTCGGCCCTCCCGCCAACGGCGTCGTCCCATCCCGGTGACCTCCGCCGTGCGGACCCGGCCCGAGGAGTCCTGGTCGATGCGACGGATCCTGCTGTGGGCGGCCCACAACCGGTGGCTTCGCGACCACGTGCCGCGCTGGCGGTTCGTCCGGCGTGCGGTCAGGCGGTTCATGCCTGGCGAGGACATGGCCGATGCGCTGGCGGCCGCCGACCGCTATCGAGCCGAGGGCATCCGCGCCGTGTTCACCCTCCTCGGCGAGAACCTCGCCGCGTTCGAGGAAGCGGAGGCGATCGCGGACCACTACCGCCAGCTCCTGGGCGAGATCGATCGCCGGCGCCTCGGCGCCGAGGTCTCGGTCAAGCTGACCCAGCTGGGGTTCGACCTCGACCCAGAGCGGACATACGGGCTGGTCGACGACCTCGCGAGCCGTGCCGCGGCGATCGGCAGCTGGCTGTGGATCGACATGGAGGGCAGCGCGTACCTCGAGCGAACGATCGCCCTGTACGAGCGGGCGAAGGCGGCCCACGACAACGTCGGCCTGTGCATCCAGGCCTATCTGCACCGCACGCCGGGCGACCTGGTACGGCTGATGTCGCTCAAGCCGGCGATCAGGCTCGTCAAGGGGGCCTACGACGAGCCGGCGGCGATCGCCTATCGGAAGGGGCCAGAGGTCGACGCCGCCTACCTGGCTGCCGCGGCGGACCTTCTCAAGGCGGTTGCCGACGGGCGCGCAGCACGCGCCATCCTGGGCACCCACGACCTGCCGCTGATCGAGCAGAGCGCGCGCTTCGCGGAGGCTCACGGCCTGGACCGCGACCGGATCGAGATCCAGATGCTGTACGGGATCCGGGCGGGCGAGCAGCGCCGACTCGCGGCCGAGGGCTACAACGTTCGGGCGCTCGTTTCGTACGGCAGCTACTGGTATCCGTGGTACGTCCGCCGACTGGCGGAACGCCCGGCCAATCTCATGTTCGCGCTCCGGCAGCTGCTTCCCTGATCCTCGCGGATGGCGTCGCGGGGCTCCCCTCCGACCTCGGAGACCGTGCAACTGTCGATTGGGGAGGTTGCCGTTAGCGGGCTGTCCAGCCCCCATCGATCAGGATCGTGTGGCCGGTGATCAGCGACGCCGCGGGTGACGCCAGAAAGACCACCGAGCCTGCCACGTCCATGGGGCGGCCGATCCGGTGCAGGCCCGCGATCCGCTCCAGGACGTCGGCCCGAAACGCGTCGTCCGCGAGGTCAGGTTCAGTCCCGGGCGTCTGGATGAACGTCGGCGCCACCGAGTTGACCGTGATCCCGTAGCGGCCCCATTCGACCGCCAGGCACTTCGTGAGGTGCGCGACGGCCGCCTTCGTCATGCAGTAGACCGACTCGGTCGGCAGGGCGACGAAGCCGGCCTGGGAGCTCAGGTTGACAATCCGTCCATAGCCCTGGCGGATCATCATCCGCCCAGCCGCCTGGCTCGCGAAGAACACGCCCTTCACGTTGACCGCGAGCGTCAGGTCGAAGTTCGGCTCGGTCACGTTCTCTGCCAGGTCGCTCGGGCCCAGCCCCGCGTTGTTCACCAGGACGTCGAGCCTCCCGAGCTGCGACTCGACCGCCTCGACGGCGGCGGTTATCTGGCCGAGGTCGGTCACGTCCATCTGCACGGGAAGCGCCTTGCGGCCCATCGCCTCGATCTCATCGGGCAGGCTGCCGGCCGTAGCCGCGTCCCGCAGCCCGAGCGCGACGTCCGCGGCCGCGTGCGCCAGCGCGAGCGCGATCGAGTTGCCAATCCCGCGCGCCGCGCCGGTGACGAGGGCGACCTGGCCGGTCAGGTCGAAGCGGGGGTACTCGTCCAATGCTCAGGCCTCCACGCGCGCCGGTGCGGTCGATTGACGCACGACGAGCTCGGGCCGGATCACGACGTCCACGACCTCGAGGCCCGGCGTCCCGCTCTCGATCATGTCGAGGACCATGCGCGCCGCCTCACTGCCCATTCGCACGCCTGCCTGGCTGATCGTCGTGAGTGGCGGCACCGTGAACGCCGCGATGTCGATGTCGTCGAAACCGACGATCGAGACGTCACCGGGAATGGCGATGCCCGTCTGGAAGGCCGCCTGGATGAGGCCGATGGCGAGCGTATCGGAGGCGGCAAAGATCGCGGTGGGCCGGGAAGGTCGGTCGAAATGGCCGAATAGGCTGCGCCCGAGGCGGTAGCTCGGCTCCGGGTCGGGCTGGGTCGTGAAGTAGACCCGCGCCTTGTCGCCGACCCCGTGCTCAGCCATGAATCGCTCATACAGCCTGGCACGGAACGGGCCGTCGGCCATCCGCTCGTCCGAGACGCACACGATGTTGCGGTGGCCGAGCCCCCACAGGTGCTCGAGCGCCAGCTCGGTTCCCCGTTCGTTGTCGACGTATACGCCGGGCACGCTGCCGCGCTCGATCCGGTCACTCACTCCGACGACATAGCGGTGGCGACGCGCCAGGTCTTCCAGGGCCGCATCGCCGCCCTGCAGGTCGCCGATGACCATGATCCCGTCGGCATGCGACTGCTCGAACATGGAGCCGTAGATCGCCGCCATGTCGGGCCGGTAGTCGACGTGTCCGAGGAACAGCCGATAGCCCCGTGCCCGCGCGGCGACGTTGATTCCGCGCAGGACCTGGAACAGGAACGGGTCGGAGATGTCCCGGACGATGACGCCCAGGAGCGAGCTGCGACTCCCGCGCAGGGCCCGCGCAAGCAGGTTCGGCTTGTAGCCCAGCTCCTCGGCCGCGGCCAGAATCCGCTCACGCGTCGACTCCCGGATCTGGACGCCCGATTCGCGGCCGTTCAGGATCCGCGAGGCGGTCGTGGTCGAGACGCCGGCCCGCTCCGCTACGTCGCGCAGCGTGATCGCGGGAATGGCTTCTCTCATCTCCCTCGACGCCCCCTCCGCGCTTGACAGTCGGACTATCGTTCGTCGTGACTGAAAACGTCAAGCCTCATCGTTGAGCCCTGCGGAGGAGGCAGGGGATGGCGTTCGAGGCAGACGCGGCTGGGAGGGCCATGGGCGTCCTGGCACAGGACCTCACTGCGATGAGCTCGGCTCTGTTTCCAGCGCCCGGGACGACCGCGCCCGAGTTCCCGACCGTGTTTGGACGGGAGCTGGTGGGCGAGCTCCCCAACTTCGCGTACCGGCCATACCTCGTCGTCACGATGTCCGACCTGTGGCCGGCCTTCGAGCACTTCTTCGACTCGCACCTCGCGGCGGTCTACGAGGTCAAGACGCTCGACCTTGACCAGCTGACGGCTGACGCGCAGGCTCTCCCGGCGCTGGGCAGCATCATCGGCCTGGGGGGCGGGCAGGCGATCGACGTCGCCAAGTTCTTCTCGTGGAGCCGGCGGCTGCCGCTGTTCCAGGTCCCGACCGCAATGACCACCAACGCTCCATTCGGTCACCGGCCGCTGCTCAGGACGGGCGGCAAGGCGGTGGCCATCGGGTACGCCGTCCCACAGGGCGTCTACGTCGATTTCGACGTGATCCGGAGCGCACCGCCACTCCTGAACCGCAGCGGGGTCGGCGATGTCCTCTGCTACCACACCGCACATTTCGACTGGAAGCTCGCTCACGAGACCGGCAAGGAGGAGCACCGATGGCCGTATGACGAGAAGCTCGTCGCGGAGGCGCGCGAGCGCTTCGATCTGGTCTTCGCACATCTCGACGACATCCGCGACGTGACCGACGAGGGCATCCGGGCGCTGATGCTGGCGCACCGCTGGGGAGGGGCCGCCTTCCACAACGCGGGCTGGAACTCGCGGCACATGGACGGTGTCGATCACTGCTACCTGTACGCCCTCGAATACGTGACGGGCGGCAGGCATTTCATCCACGGCCAGGCGGTCGGGCTTGGCACGTACGTCGGGGCCGTGCTCCAGGACAACGAGCCTGAGAAGGTCCTCGGGGCGTTCCAGCGGCTCGGTGTCGACATCCGGCCCGAGGCCATGGGGATCACCTGGGACGACGCCGCGACCGCGATGCGCCGGCTGGCGTGGTACGTACGCTATGCCGACCTCTGGTACACGATCGCCGACGTGCGACCAGTGACGGACGAGGTCGTCGAAGCGGTGCGCACGGGGTTGTATGACACGTTTGGGGCGGCCGCATGAGGGCGGCGTCCGGACGGATGGACTGAGCAAGCAGGGCAAGGAGGAGGTCGATGATCCAGCGCATGAATGGCAAGTCGGGATCGCGCTTCGGCGCGCTGCTGGCTGCCACAGCCATGGTCTTCGCAGCGTGCGCAGGACTCGGTGCGTCGCCGACACCGAGCGCGGGCGCCGCCCCTCAGTGCGGACCCGCGAACGCAGCAGCCGGCACGAAGCACGTCTGCATCGTGAACAAGAACATGACCGATGACGAGATCAAGAGCGCGGTCGCCAAGGAGGGCAACCTCGTCGTCGCGAACTGGACGTACACGGCCAACGACGAGCTCGTCAAGCAGTTCAAGGCGTATGTGAAGACGACGTACGGGGCCGACATCCAGTTCACCTACGAGGGCTCACAGGCGCCTAGCGTCTACCTGACGAAGCTGTATGCGGCGCAGAAGGGTGGCAATCCCTCGCCCTACGACGTGATGGCGATCGAGGAAAACTACTGGTCGGAGGCGATGTCGAACAACGCCGTCGACAGTTACCTCCCTTCGGACCTCGTCCCCAACCAGAAGCTCGTCCTCGACACGTTCCAGCACGTGCCCACGTCGATCGGGTTCCAGTCAACCGCCTTCCCGGCGGTCGTGTACGAGGGTTCGAAAGCGCCCTTCCTGAAGAGCCTCAAGGACCTGGCCAACCCGGCTCTGAAGGGCAAGATCACGTTGCCCGTTTCGGGCGACATCACGGCCGGCGGTTTCCTCCTTGGCCTTGCCGCGGAGATGGGCAAGGACTACAAGGACCCCGCCCAGATGAAAGAGGTCGTCGACTGGATGGCCGCGAACATCGCCCCGAACGTCCTCAAGTACACCTCCGACTCGTCCGAGATGCAGCAGCTGCTGCGCTCCGGCGCGGCGTACGCCGTGACGTTCTGGAACAGCCTCGCCCGGCTCGAGTACTTCAGCGGCAAGAACAACGATGCGAAATTGTTGCTGCCCTCGGCGATCTACCCCGTCAACGGCTATCTGTGGATTCCCAGGGGTGCGCCGCACCCGGTTCTGGCTCAGATCTTCATCAACTGGCGCCTCGGCCCCGACGTGCAGTTCCCCAACAAGTGCCCGATCGAT
>Ga0066709_100006211_pt1 | contig 10038 bp, 9 predicted proteins | sample GraSoiAngelo_158_FD_79665 | JGI IMG/M metagenome (GOLD analysis project Ga0066709, IMG submission 79665) | Grasslands soil microbial communities from the Angelo Coastal Reserve, California, USA - 14_1009_16_30cm | ecosystem: Environmental > Terrestrial > Soil > Grasslands | place: USA... | reverse complement strand
TCCGGCTGTGGTCTCCCGGATGACGCTCTCGAGGCAAGCGACGGGGTCGCCTCCACACCGGCACTCGCCCGTCTCGTAGAGGTGAACGCCCCCGGCGTTCGAGACGAAGTCGGGGAGCGCGAGGATTCCTCGCGCGGCGAGGGCATCCGTCGCGCCCTCGGCATAGGGGACGTTGGCGGCAGGGGAGACGACCGAGCAGCGGAGCGATCCAGCCCGGCCGGCCGTGATCACGTGTGGGCGCGCTCCGGGAACAAGCACGTCGCAGGGGACGGCGAACACTGCTTCCCGGGGCTCGGAGCGTCCAGACCCGACGTGGACGAGCCGGTCCCCGTGGTCGTCCCGCAGGGCGAGCAGCTCGTCGACGTCCAGGCCCTCGGGAGCGACGAGTGCGCCCTCGACCGTGCTGACCGCGACCACCCGGGCACCCGCCTTCGCGAACGCGATCGCGCTCCCAGAGCCTGCCTTCCCGAATCCCTCGATCGCGACCGAAGCACCTTCGAGCGACCCGCCGAGACGCTTGAGCGCGACCTCCGCAGCGGCCGCGACCCCCGCCCCGTCGCGAGATCGTCCATTCCCCGTCCGTCGTGCGTCCGAGCCCACATCGGACGGTCTTCCGCCCCGTCTGGCAGGAAGTCGTCTGCCGACGTGCCCATGTCCGGTCCCGTGCCGAACAGCTCCCGCCAGGGCTCGACCGCCTGCTTATAGGCGCTGAGGAGCGCTTCTCGATCGCCCCTTCCGCCGAAGTCGATTCCACCCTTTGCGCCGGCGATGGGCAACTCATAGACCGCGAACTTCCACGTCATCGCACGTGCGAGGCTCGCGACCTCTTGCTCCGTGACGCCGGGTGCCATTCGCGTCCCACCCGCCGAGAACGGGAAGCGCAGGCGATCGATGACGACGAAGGCGTCGAGACCGACGCCGGGCTCGTGGATGCGCAGGACGCGCGCCGGGCGGTGGTCAAGCATCCGCGAGAAGGCGCTCGAGCGCCCGCTCGAGATGGTCGCGGACGGCGTGGGCCGCTCCGGCGGCGTCGCCCGCGCCCACAAGGCGGGCAATCTCTGCGTGCTCGGAGGCGTCCCGCTCCTGCTGGCCGGGCAGACGGGCCTGGCGGGCGTAGAAGACCGGCGCGATCCGGCCGCCCCACAACGACTCGACGAAGCGCGTCAGGTGCGGGTTTCCGGCGCCGGCGACGAGCGCTGTATGGAACGCTCGATTCGCCTCGAACTGCCGGTCGACGTCGTTGCGCGCCCGGCGCGCTGCCTTGATCGCGGCGTCGAGCGCCCGCACGGTCTCCGGGTCACGGCGAGCAGCGGCGAGCCGGGCGGCCGCCGGCTCGAGCGCGAGGCGCGCCTCGTAATCCGCCTCGATGTCCCGCTGTGAGTACTCCGCCACGACGGCGCTACGGTGAGGCCGGAATTCGATCAACCCCTCGGAGGCGAGCCGGTTCAGGGCCTCGCGGAGCGGCGTCCTGGAGATGCCGAGGTCGCGCGCGAGCACCTCCTGTCGCAGGCGCTCGCCGGGAGCGAGGCTGCCGGCGAGGATGAGGCGGCGCAGCTGGCGATAGACGCGGTCGACGAGGCTTTCGGGCTCGATGCGGGCAAGCTGGATAGTCATGCTGAAGCGAAGGCGAGCATGCCGACGTCGACGGCCGTCGCGCCACCGTCCGCGAGGAGCACTGAGCCCGTCACGAACGAGGCCTCCGGGGAAAGGAGGAAGGCACAGGCGGCCGCGATCTCCTCCGGCTCGGCGAAGCGCCTGAGCGGGACGTGCTCGACCGCGAGCGAACGCGCCTCATCCGGCGTCACGCCGCGGAGCCGGGCGAGCTCCTCCATCTCCTCGTCGCTCATGGCCGTCCGCACCCAGCCGGGGCAGAGGGCGTTGACGCGGATTCCGGCCGGCCCGTGCTTGACGGCCAGCGAGCGGGTGAGCGAGATGAGGCCCGCCTTGCTCGCGCCGTACGCGGCGGCGCCGGCCCCGCCGACCAGGCCCGCGACCGAGGAGACGTTCACGATCGCGCCGCCACCCCGTTCGAGCAGCCGCGGGATTGCCGCCTCTGCGACGAGGTGGGCCCCCCGTAGGTTGATCTCCATGGTCTCGTCCCAGCCCGCCGAGCCGACGGCGGCGTTGTTGACGACCGCGTCGAGACCCCCGAAGCGCTCGACGACGTCCGCGACCGAGCGCTCCACGTCGACCGGGCGCGAGAGATCGCCTGAGACCGCCGCGCCCCCGATCTTCGCCGCGATCCGCTCGAGCGGCTCGCGGCGGCGGCCGAGCACCGCGACCGAGGCGCCCTCGGCGGCGAGGCGGACGGCCGTCGCGGCCCCGATTCCGGTGCCGCCGCCGGTGACGAGGGCGACCTGGCCAGCGAGGCGCATTTCGGATATCGTATCCAATTCGTGGGCGATGGTCGAGCTTCGGTCGAGGGAGGCGCCGCGCAGGAGCTGCGCGGCTACGCCCTGCCGCGAACGGCGACCGGCCGGTCGTCGCTCGTCGCGCCTCCGCCGTGGCATTACTCGGGGGACTTCATCGTCATCGAGTTTCGCGCGGACCCCGAGGCGGCACGCTCGTTCCTTCCCGCCGGGCTCGAGGCTGGCGACGACCTCGGCGCCGCGGCGGCGGTATTCGCCGACTGGCAGTCGTGCTCGGAGTCCGGCGACGAGTTGCTCGATCCGATTCGCTCGCAGTACAAGGAGTTCTACGTCGTTCTCGCCTGTCGTCATCGCGGCGAAGCGGTTACCCGCTGTCCCCTGATGTGGGTGGACAAGGGCTTCTCGCTCGCTCGGGGGTGGATCCAGGGGTTCCCGAAGAAGCCCGGGTCGATCTGGATGACTCGCCCCGTCACCGTCGGTCGGGCAGGCCCGCGTCTCGAGCCTGGCGCCCGCTTCGGGGCCTCGGCCTCGGCGGATGATCGGCGACTTGCCGAGGCGACCCTCACGTTGACCGACCGGTCGGAGACGGGCCCCACGGTCAACGCCCCGCCGCTTGTCAACACTCGCTATCTGCCCCCGTGGGATCCTGCAACTCCCGTGTTCGAGGAGCATGTCTTCGCAGGTGGGCGCGACCGTGAGATCTCGGCGGTCTGGGAGGGCGACGCGACGCTCAGGTTCCTCGACTCGCCCGTGGACGAGCTCTCGGCACTGGCTCCGGTCGAGGTGGGCAAGGGCTTCTGGTTCTCCTTCGGCTTCACCGCGGACGGCGGGACGGTCGCAGAATGAAGCGGGCCGTCGAGCTCGATCCGACGAAGATCATCGCGGTGCATCTCAACTACCCGAGCCGCGTCGAGGAGTACGCGGCACTGATGCCCGACGTGCCGTCCTACTTCATGAAGCCGCTCTCGTCGCTCGCGAGGCACGGTGACGAGATCGTCCGCCCACGCGGGTGCCGTTATCTCAACTACGAGGGCGAGGTGGCGCTGATCGTGGGGCGTCGGGCGAAGCGGCTCGCGATCGACGAGGCGCTCGATCACGTCGCCGCCTACAGCGTCGCCAACGACCTCGGGCTGCACGACTTTCGGCACGCCGACCGCGGCTCGATGCTGCGCGTGAAGGGCCAGGACGGGTTCTGTCCAATCGGGCCCGACATGGTCGACGCCGCCGACGTCGATCCGACCGATCTGACGCTCCGCACCTTCGTGAACGGCGAGATCGTGCAGGAAGGCAACACCGGTGAGCTGCTCTTCTCCTTCGCGTACATGCTGGCCGACATCTCGCGCCTGCTGACTCTCGAGCCGGGGGACGTCCTGCTCACCGGGACCCCCGCGAACTCGAGGCCGGTCCAGCCGGGCGACGTCGTGGAGGTCGAGGTGGACGGAATCGGGCGACTGTCAAACCGGATCGTGGAGGCCAAGGAGGAGATCGCCGACGTCGGCGCGATGCCGGAGGACTCGGCGAACGCCCGCCACGTCGCGCTCGCCGTCCCGGAGGAGAGCGCGTGAATTCGATGCACGTTCGGCACGAGCTCGGCGCGCGCGAGGCGAGATCCGTGCGCCCGCCGGCGATACGCTTGAAGCGGAGGGAGGCCCGCGGCGGCCCCGGAGGTGATCGTCCATGACGGCCTCGCCGGTCGCGGGCGTCGAGGTCTCGCCGGAGCACTTCATCGACGGCGAGCGGGTCTCGACCGCCGCCACCTTCGAGGATCTCTCCCCGATCGACGAGAGCCACCTTGCGGATGTCGCACGTGGCGGTGTCGAGGAGGTCAACGCCGCCGTCGAAGCCGCGACGCGCGCCTTTCCCGCCTGGGCAGCGCTTGGCCCCGCCGGGCGAGGCGAGCAGCTCTTCCGCCTCGCCGACGTGATCGAGGCGCGGGTCGACGAGCTGGCCCAGGTCGAGACGCTCGACAACGGCTCGCTGCTCGAAGCCTCGCGGCTGCGCGTCATGAAGCGCGGCGCGCTGAACGTCCGCTTCTTCGCCGAGCTCGCCCTCGAGCGCGAAGAGCGGATCTGGGAGTCGAACGGAGTCCTGAACCGTGTCCGTCACGATCCTTCCGGGCCGGCCGCCCTCATCACGCCGTGGAACGCCCCTTTCATGCTCTCGACCTGGAAGGTCGGGCCCGCCCTGGCGGCCGGTTGCACAGCGGTCCTCAAACCGCCCGAGTGGGCGCCGCTCACGTGCTCGCTCCTCGCCGACTTCGCCTCCGAGGCCGGTTTGCCGCCCGGCGTCTTCAACGTCGTCCAGGGCATGGGCGAGGAGGCCGGGGCCGCGCTCGTCGCCCATCCCGGGATCGCCCGCATCTCGTTCACGGGCTCCGTCGACACGGCGCGCCTGATCGGGACGGCGGCCGCGAAGAACATTACGCCGGTCTCCTTCGAGCTCGGCGGGAAGTCCCCGTTCCTCGTCTTCGCCGACGCCGACGTAGAGGTAGCGGTCGAGACGGCGACGTACCAGTACGACCATGCGGGCCAGATCTGCCTTGCCGGCACGCGTCTCCTCGTCGAAGAGCGCATCGCCGAAGGGTTCCTCGAGCGCTTCCTCGGGGGCGTGGAGCGGCGAAAGCTCGGCGATCCCAGGGAACCGGATACCGACATCGGCCCGCTCATCACGCGCGAGCACCTCGCCCGCGTCGACGGCTTCGTTCAGCGGGCCCGTGCGGAAGGCGCCCGGGTGCTCGCCGGCGGGCGGGTCTCGCCCGAGCTCGGCGGCCTCTACTACGAGCCGACGCTTCTCACCGACGTGAGGCAGGAGATGGAGGTTGTCCAGAAAGAGGTCTTCGGGCCCGTCCTCACGCTCCAGACGTTCCGTGACGAGGACGAGGCGGTTCGGCTCGCGAACGACACGGAGTACGGGCTCGCCGCCACCGTCTTCACCCAGGACGAGGGTCGGGCCGAGCGACTCGGCGAGCACCTCGTCGCCGGCACCACGTGGGTTAACTGCTTCTACGCCCGCGACCTGTCTGCTCCGTTCGGCGGCGCGCGCCACTCGGGGATCGGGCGCGAGGGCGGCGAGCACTCCTTCGACTTCTACGCAGACGTCAAAACCGTGGCACGGAGGATCTGAATGGCGATCAGCACCGAGAAGACGACAGGCGCCCGGACCGGCGAGCAGTTCCTCGCCGGGTTGCGGAGCGGCGAGCGCGAGGTCTGGCTCGAGGGCGAGAAGATCACCGACCCCTCGGCGCACCCGAAGCTCGAGGGCGCAGCCCGGTCCCTCGCCCGGCTCTACGACCTTCAGCACGAGGACCCGGAGACGTTCCTGATGGAGTCGCCGGACACGGGCCAGCGGGTGAACGTCACGCACATCCACCCGAAGAACCGAGACGATCTCGAGCGCCGGCGAAAGGCTTCCAAGCGGATCGCCGACGCGACGGTCGGGATGATGGGCCGGACGCCCGACTACCTGAACTACACGTTCGCCTGCTTCGGCGCCCGCGCCGACGTCTGGGGGCGGTACGGCAACGACGAGGGCGCACGCAACATCGCCGAGTACCAGAAGTTCATGCGCGATAACGATCTCTGCCTCACGCACACGCTGATCAACCCGCAGGTCGACCGTTCGGTCGCGGAGGCCGAGCAGGCCGCGGGCGAGGTCTCGCTCCACAAGGTGGAGGACATCGAGAACGGCATTCTGGTGCGAGGGGCCCGGATGCTCGCGACGCTCGCTCCGTTCTCGGACGAGCTCGCCGTCTATCCAGGGAGCGATCTCCGCCTCCAGGACGCCAAGTACGCGATCTGCTTCGCGATCCCGATGACGACGCCGGGCCTCAAGTTCATCTGCCGCGACTCGTTCTCGCAGCAGCGCGACCCGTTCGACTACCCGCTCTCGACGCGCTTCGACGAGATGGACGCGGTCGTGCTCTTCGACGACGTCGAGATCCCCCGCGAGCGGATCTTCCTCGACGGCGACCCGAAGCTGCACAGCGAGGTCATCACCGACAGCCACTGGCGCGCCCACATCATCCAGCAGGCGATGACGCGCGCCTGGGCGAAGCTCGAGTTCTCCTTCGGCCTCGCGCACACGATCGCCGACATGACCGGCGTGAACGCCTTCGACCACGTTCAGGAGAAGCTCGGGGAGATCTGGTCGATGATGGAGATGACCCGCGCAGGCGTCGTCGCCGCCGAGGCCGGCTCCTTCCAGGCGGAGGGGTCGGACGACTGGGTCCCGGACGAGCGCTCGTTCGTCGCCCTCCGTGGGCTTATGCCCAAGTGGATCCCGCGGACGATCGAGCTGATCCAGCTCGTCGGCGGCGGAGGCTTCATGGCTACGCCTTCGAAGGCCGACCTCGACGGACCGCTTCGGGCAGACATCGACAAGTACTTCCAGGGCCGCAACGCGCCGGCCGAACAGCGGATCAAGGCCTTCCGCCTGGCCTGGGACTTCGTCGGATCCTCGCTCGGCGGTCGCGGCGAGCTGTACGAGCGCTTCTACCTCCAGGACTCGTTCAGGATGACCGCGCTCGCCTATCTGCTCGCCGACAAGGAGCACGCGACGGAGCTCGTCGAGCAGTTCCTGCGCGACTGAGGAGGGTCGTGCCGGACACCGTCGTCGACGCGCTCAAGTTCCGCCAGGTGATGGGGCACTTCCCGACCGGCGTCAGCGTGATCACGACCACGCACGAAGGTCGGCAGCACGGGATGACGGCCAACTCCATCACGTCGGTCTCGCTCGAGCCGGTGATGATCCTCGTCTGCCTTGCCCGAGAGGCCCGCACGGCGCTCGCGATCCAGAAGGCGGGTCGTTTCGCCGTCAACATCCTCGCCGAGCAGCAGGAGGATGTCTCCCGGCGCTTCGCCCGGGCCGGTCAGGATCACTTCGACGGTCTCGACGTGACCGAGGCGATGGGGCTGCCGATCCTGCCGGGCTGCCTCGCATACCTGGTCTGCAACGTGCACGAGGTCGTCCCCGCCGGCGACCACGACATCGTGCTCGGGAACGTCGAGCACTGCGACGTCGGCTCGGAGAACGGCGGCAGTCCCCTCGTCTTCTTCCAGGGCGGCTACAGGACGCTTCCCGGAATGGGGCGCCTGGGATGAGCTTCACGGACGGTCCCCTTGTCGGGATCCACCACGTCGGCCTGCGTGTCGCCGACCTCGACGAGGCGACCGAGCGCTGGTCGCGGCAGTTCGGCTTCACCCTGCGCGATCGGTTCGACGACCGTGCATACCTCCGGTGCGCGTTCGAGGACTACTCGCTCGAGCTGATCCAGTCCGACTTGCCCGGCTTCGACCACGCCGGCTGGGAGCTCGGTTCCGGGCGGTCGTTCGGCGATTCAGGTCTGGTGGCCGAGCACGCTGAGCGGCCCGGCGGACGCTCGCCGACGCTCGTGCTCGCCGACCCTGACGGCCACGGCGTGGAGCTCGTCGAGTGGACGGAGCGGGAGAGCGAGTTTCCGGACCGTGCGCGGCTCACGACGGATCTCCCGGCCTTTCGTCCACGCAAGCTTGGTCACGTAAACGTCATGACCGAAGACAGCCGGCGGCTCTCGGCCTTCTATGTCGAGGAGCTCGGCTTTCGGCTGACCGACTACCTGGGCGACGAGGGAGTCTGGCTGCACCTCAACGCCGACCACCACGTCCACGCGATGCTCCAGAAGAGCCCGGCGCACTTCCATCATCTCGCGCTCGAACTGGCCGACTTCGGGGAGATGCGCATCGCGCTCGACCACCTCGCCCAGCACGGCCGCTGGGTTGCCTGGGGACCCGGTCGCCACGGCGTCGGCGCGAGCCTGTTCGTCTACATCCGGATTCCCGAGGAGGAGCTGATCGTCGAGCTCTACGCCGACTTGGAGCAGCTCCGGCCCGGCCATACGCCACGAAACTGGGAGGACAGCCCTCACTCGTCGAACGTCTGGGGCACGCTGCCGCCGCGCACCTACTTCCGGTTCGACCCCGAGGCGATCGAGATCGAGCGCGGACAGCTCCACGCACTCGGCCGCGTCAACTAGCGTCCTGGACGGCGGCGTGTCTTGCCGGGCGAAGCCCGGCTGCGCCCCAAAGGCGCTAGTCGGGGCGTGATCAGCCTTCGACGGTGGGGTTGCGCATCGTCCCGATGCCTTCGATCTCGGTTTCGAGCAGCTGCCCGGGGCGGAGGTAGCGGGGCGGATCGCGACCTTCGCCGACGCCTGACGGCGTCCCGGTGAAGATCAGGTCGCCCGGCTCGAGCGTGCACCAGCTCGACGCGAACCCGATCAGCTCGGGCACCGAGAAGATCAGGTCGCTCGTCCGGCCGCTCTGCACTTCCTCCCCGTCGAGCGCGCTGCGGAGCGCAATGTCGTCTGGGTTCGGCAGCTCGTCCGGCGTGACGAGGATCGGTCCCGTCGGGGCGTAGGTGTCGCGAGACTTCGCGAGCGTGAACTGGCGGACGGACCGAAACTGCTCCTCGCGGTCGGAGACGTCCTGGCCGCACATGAGGCCGGCCACCGACTCCCAGGCCTCGTTTGCCGGCGCCCTGTGCACCTGCCGGCCGATCACGACGACGAGTTCCGCCTCCCAGTCGACCCGCTCGCGGCCCCCCGGGACGACGACCTCGCCGGTCGGACCGGTGAGCCCGCTCGGAAGCTTCGCGAAGAGAACCGGCGCGTCCGGGAGGTCGAGCCCCGATTCCTCCGCGTGCGAGCGGTAGTTGAGCGCGGCGGCCAGGATCTTCGAGGGCCGTGGGACCGGTGGGCCCAGCTCGACCTCCTCGAGCGCAGGTGCGTCGTCGGGGACGTCGAGGTCGCCGACGTCTCCGAGCCGGCCGAGGAGTGCCATCGGGTCCGATGGGAGTCGCCCACCCGACGCTCGCTCGGCGTCGACCACTCGTCCGTCCACGACGAGCGCGGCCCGGCCAGAAACGTTCGCCATCCGCACGCGCGCAACCCTACCCAGTCGCTCTTGCACGCGCGCCTGAGCGGTTCCATACTTCTGCCCCCGACTGCGGCCTCGCCCGGGCGCGGTTCGTCGGGCACCATACGAGCGATGGCAGCCACCAGCGAGCGCACAGCCGAGTCCCGCCTCGAGGAGGTCATGGCCGCCGGGGCGAAGCGGCTGCGGATCCAGTTCACGGACCTGCTGGGCGTGCCGCGGAACAAGGTCGTCCCGCTGTCGACCCTCGACGACGTGCTCGAGCGGGGGATCAACTTCTGCATCGCGACCTTCGCCGTCGACCATGCCGGCGAGGTGATCGAAGGAACCGGGCTCGGCGCAGAGGTCGACTTTCGCGACGGCCAGGTCGTTCCCGACCTCTCGACGCTCACCGTCCTCCCCTGGGAGACGGAGACGGCGGTCGTCATCGGAGACATCCACTTCGAAGGCGAGCCGCTTCCAGCGTCGCCGCGGCAGCTCTTGAAGCGCGCGATCGACGAGATGGGGACGCGCGGCTACCGATCCGTGGCGGGACATGAGCTCGAGTTCTTCCTGCTGCGCGAGAACGGGAACGGCTACGAGCAGTACGCGAAGCAACCGGGTCTCGTCTACATGCTGTCGCCGAGCGTCGATACCGAAGTGGTCCTGCTCGAGGGCGTCGAGCGCCTCACCGAGGGAGAACGGCATCACCGGCGGGTCTTCGAGCTCGTAGGACACGCCGCTGACCGGCTCGCCCGGATCCAGCTCGCGATCGATCCCGT
>Ga0066709_100006208_pt1 | contig 10040 bp, 8 predicted proteins | sample GraSoiAngelo_158_FD_79665 | JGI IMG/M metagenome (GOLD analysis project Ga0066709, IMG submission 79665) | Grasslands soil microbial communities from the Angelo Coastal Reserve, California, USA - 14_1009_16_30cm | ecosystem: Environmental > Terrestrial > Soil > Grasslands | place: USA... | reverse complement strand
GTACTTGTGGAGCTGGATCTGCAGCCGCGCCGGCACCCCGTCGTCGAGGATCCAGCGCGCCAGCTCCGCCGGCGGCAGCACGCCGTGCACGGGTGAGAACAGCACCGGCCACCGGCCGAAGAGGTCCCGCGCGCGCGCGACGTCGCGCGACCACTCGTAGTCGGCGCGGTCGGCGATCACGAACTTCACCTCGTCCCCCGGCCGGAGCAGCTCCAGGTTGCGCCACTCCATGCGGTGGCTCTCGCCCGAGCCCGGCGCCTTGACGTCCACGATGGCCACCGCCCGCGGATCGAGGCCCTCGAGCAGCACATGGCCCGAGGTCTCGACGAGCACCTGCCAGCCCGCGTCGGCCAGGCGGGTCACGAACGGGAAAGCCGCCGGCTGGGCGAGCGGCTCGCCGCCGGTCAGCTCAACCAGCCGGCAGGGATGGCGCTCGATCTCGGCCAGCACGTCCTCTTCGGAGCGCTTCGTGCCCTCGTGGAAGGCGTACGCGGTGTCGCACCACACGCAGCGCAGCGGACAGCCGGTCAGGCGGACGAAGACGCACGGCTGCCCGGCCCGGGTGCCCTCCCCCTGGATCGAGAAGAAGACCTCGTTGACCGTCAGCACGTCGGGGGCCGCCTGAGGCTCACTCGGAGTACGTGGCGCTGCAGCCGGGGGCTTCCCACACCCGTACCCGGCGCAGGCGGGAGCCGTCCCCGCCCAGGCCCTTCCGCACCTCGAGGAAGAAATAGCGCGCCACCGCCTCGGCCGAGGGGCTCTGGCCGGCGAAGGCGGGGTGCTCGTTGACGTCCTGGTAGTGGAACCGCGACGCCACCTCGCCCAGGACCTCTTTGAGGCGCTCGAAGTCGATGACCACCCCGATGCGGTCCAGGCTCTCCCCCGCCGCCACCGCCTCCACCCGCCAGTCGTGGCCGTGGACCGGCTCGATGGGCTGCCCGTCCTCGGTCAGCCGGTGGGTGGCGCAGAACGTGGTCTCGTAGGCGACCTCGAACATTGCCTCTCCCGCCACGTTCTAATCTAGCACCGGAGCCTTGACGCCCAGCAGCAATGGGTAACAGCCGCAAGCGGAGGCGAATTCACTTCGCCGAAGCGAGGGGGGGTCTGGGGGGTGCGCCGCTAGCACCCCCCAGCTCAGTGAAGAGCGGAGGCGAATTCACTTCGCCGCCGCGCGCGGGGGTTCAAGGGGGTGCGACGCAGCACCCCCTTGCTGATTGAAGAAGTCTCGCACCTCGTCCAGGTCGTGGACCAGGCGCGCACCGGGCAGGCTGGCCAGGAACCGCCGGCCATAGCTGCGGTGCACCAGGCGGCTGTCCAGCACCGCCAGCACGCCGCGGTCGCTGGAAGCGCGGATGAGACGGCCCAGCCCCTGCTTCAGCATGAGGATGGCCACGGGGACCTGGTACTCGCCGAACGGGTTGCCGCCCCGGTGGCGGAGCCGGTCGATGCGGGCCGAGACCACCGGGTCGGCGGGGGAGGCGAAGGGCAGCTTGTCCACGATCACGCACGAGAGCTGCTCGCCCACCACGTCCACCCCCTGCCAGAAGGAAGCGGTGGCGAGCAGGACCGCGTTGGGCGTGGATCGGAACGCGTCGAGGAGCACCGCCTTGGGGGCCTCGCCCTGGATGAGCAGGGGATAGGGAACCTCGCCGGCGATGCGCTCGGCGACCGCGTTCATGTTCGCGTAGGAGGTGAACAGCACGAAGGCGCGGCCGCGGGTGAGCGAGAGCAACCGGACGATCTCGGCCGCGGCGCGCTCGACGAAGCCGGGCGACGCGGGGTCGGGCATCCCGCGCGGCACGTAGAGCACCGCCTGCTCCGCGTAATCGAACGGCGAAGGCAGCAGCAGCTCCTCGGCCGTCGCCAGGCCCAGCCGCTGCTTGAGGTAGGCGAACCCCCCGTCGACGGCCAGGGTGGCCGAGGTGAGGACGCCCGCCCGCAGGCCGTCGAAGAGCAGCTCCCCCAGCCGGACCGAGACGTCGATGGGCGTCGCCTTCAGGAACACGCCCCGGCCGCGGGTCTCCACGAAGTACACGTGGCCGTCGTCGTCGGCCGACACGACGAAGCCCAGCTCCTCGTGCAGCGCACGGGCGCGCTCGGCGAGGGCGGTCAGCGGCTCCGGCCGCTCCTTGAGCGCGAGCAGCGCGGTAGAGAGCCCGGCCATCCGATGCGAAAGCGCCCGGACCTCTTCCTCCGTCGCCCCCGACGTCCAGCCGGCTTCGAGACGGCGGCCTCGTTCGAGCGCCAGGAGCTTGAAGAAGCGCTCGCTGCGGTGGCGCATGCCCTCCACTTCCGCCCGCACCTCGGGGGCGTCGAGCCGGCCCGCCTTCAGCTCGCGCTCGACGTCCCGGGCCAGGTCCTCCACCCGGTGGGAGGAGACCTGCACGCCGAAGTACTGCGTGGCCACGTCCTCCAGCAGGTGAGCCTCGTCCAGGATGACCGTGTCGTAGGGCGGGATCACCTCTCCGTAGCTCGACTGCCGGACCGCGAGGTCCGCGCACAGGAGGTGATGGTTGACGACCACGAGGTCGGCCTCCAGCGCGCGCTGGCGCATGCGCGTCACCCAGCACGGATCGAAGTCGGGGCAGGCCTGGCCGATGCAGTTCTCGCTGGCCGCGGAGACCTCGCGCCAGAAGTCGACGCTGTCGGGCAGGTCGGCCACCTCGGCGCGGTCCCCGGTCTGCGTCCGCGGAGCCCACGCCTCCACCGCGCGGAAGAGCGGGATCTCGTCGAGCCGGCGGATGCTGCCCGCCTGCGCGAAGGAACGGAAGCGCATCAGGCAGAGGTAGTTGCCGCGTCCCTTCATGACCGCCACCCTCAGGTCCCGGCCGAGCGCGCGGGCGAGGAGCGGGATGTCCTTGTCGAGAAGCTGCTCCTGCAGGTTCTTGGTGCCGGTCGAGACGACGACGCGCCGGCCCAGCTCCACCGCCGGCATGAGGTAGGCGAGGGTCTTGCCCGTGCCGGTGCCGGCCTCGGCCAGCAGAAGCCCTCCGTCGCGGAGCACGCGTGCGACCGCTTCGGAGAAACGCTTCTGCGCCGGCCGCTCCTCGTAGCCGGCGAGGGCCCGCGCAAGCAGGCCGCCCCGCCCGAAGAAACGCTCTTGCGCGCGATCTCCGCGCCCGTCCGTCACGAGGCCGATATTAGCGCGGATCCCGCCCGCGGCCGGTCTCAGACCCGGGCCAGCGACCGGTCGTACTTTCCCAGGCGAGCGGCGTAGAGCGGGAAGCGGTCGCAGAGCTTGCCGACGTCGCGCTTGACCTCGGCCAGCGCCGGCTCGTTCTCCACCCCGGCCAGGGCGCGGGCGATGAGCCGGCCCACCTGCTCCATCTCCTTCTCCTTCATGCCGCGGGTGGTGAGGGCGGGGGTGCCGATGCGGATGCCGGAGGCGACCATCGGGGCGTTGGTGTCGTAGGGGATGGTGTTCTTGTTGACGGTGATCCCGGCCCGGTCGAGCGCCTTCTCCGCCACCTTGCCGGTGATGCCGCGGGCGAAGACGTCCACCAGCATGAGGTGATTGTCGGTGCCCCCCGACACCAGCCGCCAGCCTTCGTCCTTCAACGTGGCGGCCAGCGCCGCGGCATTGGCCACGATCTGGCGCTGGTAGGCCTTGAACTCCGGGGCGAGGGCCTCCTTGAACGAGACCGCCTTGGCCGCGATGACGTGAACGAGGGGCCCGCCCTGCACCCCTGGGAAGACGAGCCTGTCGAGCTCCTTCGCCCATTTCTCCTGGCACATGACGATCCCGCCCCGCGGCCCGCGCAGGGTCTTGTGGGTGGTGCTGGTCACGAACTCGGCGTGGGGGATGGGGCTCGGGTGCAGGCCCGCGGCCACGAGGCCGGCGACGTGGGCGATGTCGGCCATGACGACCGCCCCGGTGTCGTCGGCCGCCTTCCGCACCGCGGCGAAGTCGAGGGTACGCGGGTACGCGCTCGCCCCTACCACGATGACCTTCGGCCGGTGCTGCTTCGCCAGCTCGCGGAGCGCGTCGTAGTCGATCCGCTCGTCCTCCTTGCGCACGGCGTACGCCGCCACGTTGTACATGCGGCCGGAGAAGTTCAGCGGATGGCCGTGGGTGAGGTGCCCGCCGTGAGAGAGGTTCATGCCCAGGATGGTGTCGCCGGGCTTGCAGACGGCCATGTACACGGCGGTGTTGGCCTGGGCACCCGAGTGGGGCTGCACGTTGGCGTGGTCGCAGCCGAAGAGCTGCTTCAGGCGCTCGATGGCGAGCGTCTCGACGACGTCGGCGTACTCGCAGCCGCCGTAGTAACGCCGGCCCGGATAACCCTCTGCGTACTTGTTGGTGAAGACGGTGCCGAGGGCCTCCAGCACCGCCTCGGAGACGAAGTTCTCGGAGGCGATCAGCTCGAGCTGCGCGCCCTGGCGGCGGGTCTCGTTGCGGATGGCGTCGGCCACCTCGGGGTCGGTCCGGACCAAGTCATCCATGCCCGGCATCTTACGGCCCGGGCCGTCCCCTGTCGAGGTCGGCGGAAAGCGTATCGGGCGTGACCGTCGTCACGACCGCCGGGGCTCGCCCGTGAGACCCTCCGGGCATGCATACGCCTGACGCTTCCGAGTCCACCATCACCGCGGACCTGGCCGTCACCGGGACGATCTCCGGGCAGGACCTCGCCGTGCTCGGGAGGTTCGAGGGTGAGCTGCAGCTCGCCGGCCACCTCCGGACCGGCGGGTCGAGCCGGGTGAAGGCCATCGTGAAGGCGCGGGCGGTCGAGATCGAAGGCGAGTTCGAGGGCGAGGTGCGGGCGGAATCGCTGCGGCTGAGGCCCACCGCGCGCGCTCGGGGCACCTTCGTGGCCGACCGACTCGTGATCGAAGAGGGCGCGCTCGTCCACGGGGCGGTGAACCGCGAGCCGCCCGCGCCAGAGACCGCCGCGCCCCAGGACGCCGCGCCCGCCTCCCCGGCGCCCGCGGAGACGCAACCCGCCACCACCGCCGTGTAGAATCCCCCCCACCGGGGGGGAATTGGCCGAGGGACCCGTCGTCGTCAACCGGAAGGGCGAAGCGCGCGTCCTGCGGGGCCATCCCTGGGTGTTCCGCACGGACGTCGTGCGCGCCCAGGGCATCGCCCCCGGCGCGGTGGTGCGCGTGGAGGGGCCGCGCGGGCGGCATCTCGGCTTCGCCTTCCATTCCAGCCGTTCCGAGATCCGCCTGCGGATGATCGATCGCGGCGAATCGCTGCCCGAGTCGTTCCTGCGTGAGCGGGTGGAGGCGGCCGTGCAGTGGCGGGAGAGCATCGCGCAGGGCGCGACGGCCTGCCGGCTCGTCCACGGCGAGGGCGACCGCCTGCCCTCCCTCGTCGTCGACCGCTACGGGGAATACCTCGTCGTCCAGACGCTTTCCCAGGGCACGGAGGACCGCAAGGACGAGCTGGTGCGGGTCCTCGTCGAGCGCCTGCATCCGGCCGGCATCCTCGAGCGCAACGACCCCAAGGTGCGAGCGTTCGAGGGCCTGGACCAGCGGGTGGGGCTGCTCCACGGCACGGTGCCGGAGAGGGTGGAGGTCGACGAGGGCGACGTGCGCTTCGAGGCCGACCTCTGGCGCGGGCAGAAGACCGGCCTGTTCCTCGACCAGCGTGAGAACCACCTGATGGCTCGCGGCTACGCGCGCGGACGGGTGCTGGACGGGTTCAGCTACCACGGTGGGTTCGCGCTCCACGCCGCCCGCGTGTCGAGCGAGGTGATGGCCGTCGACGCCTCGGCGGAAGCGGTCGCCCAGATCGCCCGCAATGCCGGCCGCAACGGGCTCGGCAACGTCGTGGCGCGCGAGGCCAACGTCTTCGACCTTCTCCGCGAGCTGTACGACCGGGGCGAGCGCTTCGACACCGTGATCCTCGATCCCCCGGCGTTCGCCAAGAGCAAGGACGCGGTGGAGAAGGCGGCCCGCGGCTACAAGGAGATCAACCTGCGCGCCTTGAAGCTGCTCCAGCCGGGCGGCTGCCTCGTCACCTGTTCCTGCTCCTACCACATCCACGAGGCCGACTTCGAGGAGATCCTGGCTTCCGCGAGCGCCGACGCTTCGGCTACGGCCGTGGTCGTGGAAAAGCGCCGCCAGGCTCGGGACCACCCGGTCCTCCTCGGCGTGCCCGAGACCTATTACCTCAAATGCTTCGTCCTGCGGAAGCTACCCTGAGGTTCGGCCAGGCTCGTCCCCCCTCTCGCAATCTACTCAAAAAAGTTGACAGTGATCGACTAAGGGCCTAGATTCCAGCCTGGAGGCCGTTTTCATGCGAATGGACCAGTTCACAGTAAAAGCCCAGGATGCAATTACTTCCGCCCAGACCCAGGCGGAGAAGAGAGACCATCCGGAGGTCACCCCGGAGCACTTGCTCCAGAGCCTCCTGACCCAGGAGGGAGGCGTGGTCCCGGCGGCGCTCGGCAAGATGGGCCTCAACATCGGCGCCATCGGACAGGACCTGGCGAGGGCCCTGGATGCCCTGCCTCACACGCAGGGCGCGGCCACCCACCTGTCGCCCAGGCTCGACGCCGTCTTCAAGAGCGCGTTGCGCGAGGCGGAGGCGCTCAAGGACGAGTACGTCTCGACCGAGCACCTGCTGCTCGCCCTGATCGACGCCAAGACGGTCGCCGGCGACGTGTTGAAGCGTCATGGCCTCACGCGGGACGGCCTGCTCCAGGTGCTGCGGGAGATCCGCGGCAACCAGCGCGTGACCGATCCCAACGCCGAGGAGCGCTACCAGGCCCTCGAGCGCTACGGCCGCGACCTCACCGAGCTGGCTCGCAAGGGCAAGCTCGATCCGGTCATCGGCCGCGACGACGAGGTGCGCCGGGTGGTCCAGGTCCTCTCGCGCCGGACCAAGAACAACCCGGTCCTCATCGGCGAGCCCGGAGTGGGCAAGACGGCGATCGTCGAGGGCCTGGCCCAGCGCATCGTCTCCGGCGACGTGCCCGAGTCCCTCAAGAACAAGAAGCTCGTGGCCCTCGACCTCGGCGCCCTCATCGCAGGGGCCAAGTACCGCGGCGAGTTCGAGGACCGGCTGAAGGCGGTGCTGAAGGAGGTGCAGGAGTCCTCGGGTGAGATCGTCCTCTTCATCGACGAGCTGCATACGGTCGTCGGAGCGGGCGCCGCCGAGGGGGCGATGGACGCCTCCAACATGCTGAAGCCCATGCTGGCCCGGGGCGAGCTGCGCTGCATCGGCGCCACCACCCTCAACGAGTACCAGAAGCACATCGAGAAGGACGCCGCCCTCGAGCGCCGCTTCCAGCCCGTCTACGTGGGCGAGCCCAACGTGGAGGAGACGATCGCCATCCTGCGCGGGCTCAAGGAGCGCTACGAGGTCCACCACGGCGTTCGCATCCAGGACTCGGCCATCATCGCCGCCGCCACCCTGTCCAACCGCTACATCACCGACCGCTTCCTGCCCGACAAGGCCATCGACCTCATGGACGAGGCGGCCAGCCGGCTTCGCATCGAGATCGACAGCCTGCCCATCGAGATCGACGAGGTGGAGCGGCGGATCGTCCAGCTCGAGATCGAGCGGCAGGCCCTGAAGAAGGAGAAGGACAAGCCCTCCCGCGAGCGGCTGGAGAAGCTGGAGAAGGAGCTGGCCGAGCTGCGCGAGCGCTCCTCGGCCATGAAGGCCGACTGGCAGCGCGAGAAGGCCGCCCTCAACAAGGTCAAGGACATCAAGGAGAAGATCGAGCGGGCGCGCTTCGAGGCCGAGCAGGCGACGCGCAACGGCGACCTCAACAAGGCGGCCGAGCTGCGCTACGGGACGCTGCCCGCCCTGGAGAAGGAGCTGCAGGCCGAGGAGGCGCGGCTGAGCGAGAACAAGGGCGGCCGGATGCTCAAGGAGGAGGTGGACGCGGAGGACGTGGCGGAAGTGGTCTCGAAGTGGACGGGCATCCCGGTCACGAAGATGCTGGAGGGGGAGCTGGAGAAGCTGCTCCGCATCGAGGACCGCCTGCGCCAGAGGGTGGTCGGCCAGGACGAGGCGCTGTTGCTGGTGGCCAACGCCGTCCGCCGCTCCCGGGCCGGCCTGGGCGATCCCCGCCGGCCCATCGGCTCCTTCCTCTTCATGGGGCCGACCGGGGTCGGCAAGACCGAGCTTGCCAGGGCGCTGGCCGAGTTCCTGTTCGACGACGAGAAGGCCCTCGTCCGCATCGACATGTCGGAGTACATGGAGAAGCACACCGTGTCCCGGCTCATCGGCGCGCCCCCCGGCTACATCGGCTACGACGAGGGCGGCCAGCTCACCGAGGCCATCCGCCGCCGTCCCTACGCGGTCGTGCTCTTCGACGAGATCGAGAAGGCCCACCCCGACGTCTTCAACATCCTGCTCCAGGTGCTGGAGGACGGCCGGCTCACCGACGGCAAGGGCCGCACGGTCGACTTCCGCAACACCGTCCTCATCATGACCAGCAACGTGGCGAGCGATCTCGTCCAGGAGATGGCGCGCACGGACCGCGACAGCAAGGAGATGAGGGACCGGCTCATGGACGCGCTGCGGCGGACGTTCCGGCCGGAGTTCCTGAACCGCATCGACGAGATCGTGGTCTTCCGCTCGCTGGGCCCGGAGGAGATCGACAAGATCGTGGACATCCAGATGCGGGACCTGCAGAAGCGGCTCTCCGAGCGCAAGATCGCCCTCGAGCTGACGCCCGAGGCCCGCCAGGCGCTGGCCGAGCGCGGCTATGACCCGGTCTTCGGCGCCCGGCCGCTCAAGCGCACGATCCAGCGCATGGTGGAGAACCCGCTGGCGGTGGAGATCCTGGCCGGAAAGTTCAAGGAAGGCGACCACGTGGTGGTCAGCCTCTCCCGCGACCGGGAGACGTTCACGTTCCGCAAGGAGGCGGCAGTCGCCCAGCCGGCATAGCGACTGCCGCCTCCGGCGTCTGCCGCGCGCAGCGGAGCGTCTCCTCTGTGGCGGACGCGAGGATTTACTCCGAGCATTTGCCTTTGATGATGCGTGGCGCGGAGCGGAGCGCGGCACATCCGTATGCGCAGCCGCCATCGCCCAGCTGGCCTGAGGACCGCCACTTCGAGCACGGGTGAGGCCCCTCGTCGCAACTTGACACAGGATATGTGTGCACATATCCTGTGGGCATGAATCTCACTCTGTCTATTGATGAAAGAGTCGTCAAACGTGCTCGGAAAGCAGCGGCCAGCATGGGCATCAGCCTGAACCAGGCTGTCCGCCGGTTCCTCGAGGATCTCGCCGGTCACGACTCGGCCGACGCCGACATTGCGGAGATGAACGATCTCTCGGCGCGGTCTGGTGGCCGCTCCGGCGGATGGCGCTTCGACCGCGACGAGATCCATGAACGACGGCCGTAGCTTTCTCGACACGAACGTCCTCGTGTATACCGACGACCAGGACTCCCCCGAGAAGAAGCGGCGGGCGCTGGAGCTGTTCGCCACGCTGCGCCGCCGCCGCAGCGGCGTCGTATCCACGCAAGTGCTGCAGGAGTACTTCGTCACCGCCACCCGCAAGCTCCACGTCGGACCCGAGGTGGCGCGGCGAAAGATCGAGATCTTCGGGCGGCTCGACCTGGTCACGCTCGGACTCGAGGACGTGCTGGGTGCGATCGATCTCCTCCGGCTGCACCAGCTCTCTTTCTGGGATGCTCTCGTGGTGCGGGCGGCATTGGTATCCGAGTGCTCACGGCTGCTATCCGAGGATTTCCAGGCTGGGCGGCGCTTCGAGAGGCTCGAGGTCGTCAACCCGTTTGCTTGACGACGTGATACCGTGCCGCACCCGGAGGTGGCGCATGAGGAGCTTTGCGGCGAGGGCGTTGCTGTTTGTGCTGGTGGGCGGATCAGCGGCGGTCGCGACGGCGGAGGGCAATCGCCATGTCCGCCTGAAGTCGCGGGACGCGAAGGACGTGCGTCCCTTCGACGACGCGGTGCGGGTGGGCAACACCCTCTACCTGGCCGGGCGGATCGGCCTCGACGCGGCCACGCAGAAGCCGCCCGCCGATGCCGCCGCCGAGGTCCGGAACGTGATGGACCAGATCAAGTCGGTGCTCGCCCAGGAAGGCATGACGATGGACGATCTGGTCACGGTC
>Ga0066709_100006207_pt1 | contig 10040 bp, 9 predicted proteins | sample GraSoiAngelo_158_FD_79665 | JGI IMG/M metagenome (GOLD analysis project Ga0066709, IMG submission 79665) | Grasslands soil microbial communities from the Angelo Coastal Reserve, California, USA - 14_1009_16_30cm | ecosystem: Environmental > Terrestrial > Soil > Grasslands | place: USA... | reverse complement strand
GGCAGCGGGCCGAGCTGGAGCTTGCTCGGATCGGGCCAGGTCGCCGCGAAGCGCAGCGGTGCGTTCTGGTACTTGACGAAGTAGGTCGCCTGCTGGGCGGCGAAGGCGTCCTCGTCGGGCGTGTTGTTCACGCCGGCGTCGGTCGTACCAGTGGTCAAGATGTTCGGCGCTGACAGGGCCTTCATGTTCTTCATGATCTCCAGCGCCTGCAATGCCGTCTCACTGTTGAAGTCGAAGAACAGATCCGGCGTATAGACCTTGGTGCTGATGCTGTGGGCGATCGGCGCCAGGGAGCGCCAGCCGTGGGCGTCGAACACGATGCCGTAGGGCGCGGCCTTCTTGTCGATGATCTGCTTGCCGTCCGCCAGCAGCTCGTCCCAGGTCGTCGGCATCGCAGTGATGCCGGCCGTGCTGCTCTGGCCGGTGTTCCAGCCCATGGTGATGATGTCGAGCAGGAACGGCCAGCTGTACAGCTTGCCGTTCACCGTGCATTCGTCGCGGATAGAGGGGATCAGGTCGTTCAGGACGTCCTTGGGGATGTAGCTGTCCCACGGCTCGATCACGTCGGCTTGAATAAGCGCGGACATCTCGACAAATGGCGTCATGCCGACATACACGTCCCAGGTGCTGGTCTTATCGCGCGCCTCGGCCACGAAGCGGTCGATGCCGAAGCCCTGGACGGGTGCGATCTGGAAATTGAGTGGCGTGGTCTGCTTGAACGCGTCGTTGACCTGCGGCAACGACGGATGCAGATCGACGATCCACTGGTAGAAGGTCGGAGTGAGCGGCCGCGTTGAGGCCGCCTGAGCGGGCGCGGTGGTTGGCGCGGCGGGCGCCGTCGTTGGCTTGGCGGCGGGCGCCGTCGTCGGAGCCGCAGCCGGCGCGGTGGTCGGCTTGGCGGCGGGCGCGGTCGTGGGCGCCGCGGCGGGCGCGGTGGTTGGCGTGGCGGCGGGTTGCGAGCAGGCGGCCAGCAGGCCACCGAAGACCGGGAGGCCGAGTCCCAGACCGACCACCCGTCTGACCAGCATCCGACGACTGAGCAGCTGGCGGGTCATCGCGTACGCCTCGGGCCTGAATGGCGATTCCGCATCGGGCATAGCTGAAAACGTCTCCCTTGCGCGCGGCATCCTACGCCTGTTCTGGTCCGAGGTGTCAAGCTTGCAGCTCGCGGCTGAGCCTGTACTGGCCCGCCGTCAGGCCGCCATCGACCGTGAGCACGGCGCCGGTCACGAACGCAGCCTCGTCGGAAGCAAGGAACGCCGCGGCGCTCGCCACGTCAGATGGTACGCCTACACGTCCGACGGGGTACCACGGGCGCAGCCGCTCGAACACGTCTGGCTGACGCGCCAGGCGCGCGGCCCAGATCGGCGTCTGAATCGTGCCCGGGCAGATGACATTGGCTCGCACACCGTCCTGGCCGTAGCGCACGGCCAGGTTCTGGGTCAGATTGATCACGCCGGCCTTGGCAGCGCTGTAGGCCTCCTCGCCGAGACCCGTGAGTCCGTTCACGGACGAGATGTTGACGATCGCGCCGCGCCGCTGCTCGATCATCCGCGGCAGAACCGCGCGAGTACACAGGAACACGCCCTTGAGCACCACCGCCAGGATGCGGTCCCACTCAGCCTCGTCGGTGGCCAGGATGTCGTCGCCACCGCCGATAGCCGCGTTGTTGACCAGCACGTCAATCTGACCGAACGCATCGACCGCTTGCTCTGCGAGCCGCCGCGTGTCGGCGGACGAGGTGACGTCCATCTGCACAGGCAGCGCCTGTCCCTGTCCTCCAGCGCGGGCGATCTGGTCGACGGTCGCCTGGGCCGCCGTGGCGCGCAGGTCGCCGACGACCACGCGTGCGCCCTCGGCCGCGAGCCGCTCCGCGATCGACTGACCGATGCCAGAGCCGCCCCCGGTTACCAGCGCTACCCGACCCTGGAACCTCATGAGTGCCGCGTGGCCATTGCCGCGCCAATCCAGCCCACTGATTCCAGGCGCATAAGGCCGTAGTGATAGAAGGCGACGTCGTCGATACCCACGCGACGCAGAACCGCCAGTTTGTCGGCCAACGCCAGCGGCGAGTCGACGTCTGGAGGCATCGGCCGCAAGATCACCTCGAGTGGGCGGTCGGCCGGGAGGACGCGCTGATACGCGGCTACCTCACGCTCGAAGCGGTCCAGCGCTGCGAAGTAGCCCAGCATACCCAGTCCGTCGCCCGCTCCAGCGACCGCCGCCGGGTCAACGCCGTCGCGCCAGGCGATGCTGACGGCCGGATCGTCGGTGTTCGGCCGGCCGGTCGCGTAGCCGAGCGTCGCGCCCGACAGATCGAGGAACACCACGCGGGTCGAAGGCGATTCAGCGTGCACAGCAGCGGCGATCTCGCCGACCAGCGAGCTGACCACGTCACGCCGCATGTCGAGATATCTCCCGAGCTCCCCGTCGCACTCCGCCCGCAGGCGCGACTCCTCGACGTCCGACTCGGCGGTCTCGAAGCGGGCCGATTCGAACACCGCGCCGACCAGCTCGGCAACGCGCTGACGCGCGCGCTCACCATCCACGTCGGCGGCGCGCGCCTGCCCCAGGCAATGGTCGCAGAAGCACACTCCCAGCAAGTAGCGGACGTTTGGACTCAGCGGGACAAAGCTGCGCTCGTGGTGATAGCCGTGGTCGAACGGCATGTAGGAGGCCGCTTCGAGCTTGATCGAATCCGGAGCATAGCGACTCACATCGCCGGCGAGCGCGGTGGCGAAGGCGCGCACGCGCGGGTTGGCGGGGCACAGCGAATTCAGCAGCGGGTCGCCGAATACGGTCACCGGTGCGCACTCCGGTGCCTGAAACGCCAGCCGGGTGTTGTGCAGCATCACCATCCAGACCGCCACGCGCACGCCGCGACGCCGGCCGCTCTCCACCAGCGCAGCCAGCGGATCCTGTGTCTGCGCGACTGCCGCCACGTGCGGCTGCAATCCCGCCTCGACGTAACGACCGAGGTCCGGGTGGAAGTAGACCGAGCCACCCTCCAGGTATCTCACCTTGCGGCGTGGGTTGTGAGGGAAGACGTCGCGTGAGTGGTGGTAGGCTGCGGCCATCACTACCTGGTCCAGACCGGCATCGTGCAACCGCTGCAGCACCAGGTCGACGCCCTCGTCCAGCAGGTCGTGGGCAAACAGGTACGCTGCCGCGGTCATGCACACGCGAGGATAGCGGGGGAACTGGATGAACGGATTGCTACTCGACGTCGATTTTTATCGTGAACACGGCTACGTCGTGTCGCGCGGGGTGTTTGCGCAGGACGAGGTGGCGATCATGCAGCGCGAGGTCGAGGCGCTGCTTCAGCGGGCCGAAGACGCCGGGCGCAAGATGGAGGCGACGTGGCGCGGGGGATGGCGCGAGGCCGCCACCGCCGTGCAGACGCGTGTTGACAGCATTCACAACATCCAGAACCACTCCGCCTGGTTTACGCGGATGCTTGTCGACCCGCGGCTGGTGGACCGCGCCGCCGAGCTGATCGGACCCGACGTGCAGCTGCACCACACCAAGCTGCACAACAAGCCGCCTTCGGTCGGCTCGCCGTTCCCGATGCACCAGGACTATCCCTACTTCCCGCACGAGGGCGATTCGATGATCGCCGCCATCGTGCACATCGACGACTCTACCGTCGAGAACGGCTGCCTGTGCGTGGTGCCCGGCAGCCATAAGCTGGGGCCGATCGATCACGCACACGAGGGAAGCTTCTTCTTGCCACTCGACGATTGGCCGTTGGACAGAGCGATTGCCGTGGAAGCGCAGGCGGGTGATGTGCTGTTCTTCGGCTACTGCATGGTCCACGGGTCCTACGTGAACCGCAGCAACCGGCCTCGGCGGATCGTTCTGGTCCAGATGCGCTCGCCAACCGATCGTCCGCTCAACGAGGCGCACCGCTCGCCTGGCCAGGGCACCATGCTGCGGGGCTTCAACCCGGACGCCAGTCAGCTCTGATCGGGCTGCTCAGCGGGCCCACGCGCCGAGCGCCATGTAGCCGCCGTCGACGCACACGTACTCGCCGGTGATGAACGAAGCTCGCTCGCTGGCCAGGAACGTCACTACGTTGGCAATGTCCTGGCCGGTGCCGATGCGACCGATGGGGTGCTGCTTGCCAAAGCGCTCGAGCGCCGCTTCCAGCCCATCTGGCTCGCGCGCGGCCGACGCCCGCACCATCTCAGTGTCGATCGTGCCGGGGCAGATGGCAACACAGCGGATCTTTTCGGCTGCATACTCGATCGCCATTTGCCGCGTGAGCGACAACACACCGCCCTTGCTGGCGGCGTAGGCTGGCACGCCTTTCTGGGACTGCAAGCCCTGCACACTCGCGTTGTTGATGACGACCCCGCCGCCGCGCTTGCGCAGCTCGGGCAGCGCGAACTTGGCCATCAGGAAGTAGCTCTTCAAGTTGACGCCCAGGATGCGATCCCAGAGCTGCTCAGAGGTGTCCTCCAGGGTGCAGTAGGAATCAGCCGGCTGGATGCCAACATTGTTGAACAGCACATCGAGACCGCCAAACTGCTCGACCGTGCGTCGAACGACGCGCTGACACACGCTCGCGCGGGCCAGATCGCCGATCACCAGCAACCCGCGGCCGCCGACCCGCTTGATGTGCGCGAGGGCCTCCCGCCCGGCGGCGGCGTTCACGTCGGCGATCGTCACGTTGGCGCCCTGGCGGGCGAACTCAACCGCGGTGGCGCGACCCATGCCCAACGCGCCGCCGGTGACGATGACGGTCCTCTCGGTGATGCCGGTATACTACCGACTCCGTGTTGGGCTGACGGTCTGGGGAGTTCAGCCCATTGCGTCATCCACAGGGAGGGAGTCTGGCATGCAACATTGGCTACCAAGGCGGAGCGCCTGGTTGTTCTCTGCCGCCGCCGCCGCGAGCTTGATCGCGGGAGCGCTGCCGGGCGCGCTGCACGCTCAGGGTCCGACGATCGCCCTGGTCGTCGGAGGCAAGGGCGATCCGTTCTACGTGACTATGCAAAAAGGAGCCCAGGGCGAGGCGGACAAGGTCGGCGCCGAGCTGATCGTCGATGGACCGGCTCAGTTCAACCCGGTTCAACAAACACCGATTGTGGACGCGCTGATCGCTCGCAAAATCGATGCGCTGCTCATTGCCGCGACCGACAAGCAGGCGATGATCGAACCACTGCAACGCGCGAACGACGCCGGCATCCCGGTCATCTCCGTCGATACGTTCATCGGCGACGGCGACTACGCAAATGGTCCCGTCACGTTCCCGCTGTCGTACATCGGCTCGGACAACGTGCAGGGTGGCCAGATCGGCTGCCAGGCGTTGATCGATGCCGCCGGCGGTTCGGGCAAGTTCTACATTCAGAACGTCAAACCTGGCATCAGCACCACCGATCAGCGCGAGCAGGGCTGCCGCCAGGCGATCGAGGCTACGGGCGGTGCGGGCACCCTGGTTGGGGTCGATTACAACGACGACAGCGCCGCGAACTCGGCCCAGCAGACCACGGCCGTGCTCCAACGCACGCCTGACCTGACGGGGATCTTCGGCGCGAACCTGTTCAGCGCGGAAGGCGCGGCGCAGGCGGTCAAAAACGCCAACCTCTCGGGTACGGTTAGGGTCGCCAACTTCGATGCGCCCGAGCAGGCCATCGCCGACCTGCGCGCCGGCGCGGTCGACCTGGTCATTGCGCAGAAACCCGCGGACATGGGCACGACTGGCGTCGACTATGCCGTCATGGCGGTGAGCGGCGACATGACCGGAATCCAGAAGCGCGTGCCAACGGGCTACGTGGTGATCGACCGCGACAACGTGGAGACGCCGGAGGCGCAGGCGGCGATCTACAAGAGCCAATAACGCTGGTGCCTTGTCGCTGGTCGCGAGCCCGCCGGCATTCGGCCGATGCCGAATGGTTTTCTGGTGTGCACGCGTGAGTGTCATCCTGAGCTTGCGAAGGTCGTTCCTCCCTCAGGATGACGCGCACCCTTTGATGGGAAGCATCTAGCAGCCAGATGCGGCTCGACGCCTCCACCGGCGTATCGCGGGCGCCAGCGGAAGGAACGGAGCCGCGGCCGGTTGGCGGGGACGAAGTCGAGCAGGCCCGCGGGAATCGGCTGCTCGAGCTGGTCGGGCAGTTCTGGGCGTGGCTGTTCCTGCTCGTCCTGGTGATCTTCTTTTCGGTGACAGGCAAAGGCTTCTTCGACCTGTTCAACTTCCAGGCGATGGGCGCCAACGTGGCCATCATGCTGATCATGGCGCTCGGCCAGACGTTCGTCATCATCTCCGGCGGAATCGACCTCTCGACGGGCTTCGTCATGGGTCTGGCTTCGGTGGGAGCGGCGCTGACCATGTCGCGTCTCGGCAGCGACCCGCCGCTGGTGCTGGTGTTCGGCGCCGGTTTGGCCGCCGCGCTGGTGGCCGGTCTTATCGCCGGATTGGTCAATGGCGTACTCATCGCACGGTTGCGAGTGCCGCCATTCATCGGCACTCTGGGTATGTACGGCATCGCGCGTGGCGCCGGTTTCATCCTTTCCGGCGGACAACCGGTCAGCATCCAGGTGCGTGGACTGGGGCAGATCGGCAACGGCTATCTCTTCTACTACTACCCTCAGGCAGGGCTCACGTTTCTGAATCCACCACCGGGTTTGCAGGGCGTGCAGTTACGCCAGGTGACCGGCATCTTGCCCCACCCGCTGACTCTGGCGATCGTGCTGATCGTCGCATGTTGGTTCCTGCTGGCGCACACGCGTTTCGGCCAGCACACCTACGCGGTTGGCGGCAGTGCCGAGGCAGCGCTGCGGGCGGGTATTCCGGTGCGCGGGCACACCATCCGCATCTACATGCTGTCGGCGTTGCTCGCCGCGACCGCCGGAATGCTGTACTCGACACGCTTCACCAATGGCGCGGCTAATGCTGGCGACCCATTGCTGCTCGATTCGATCGCTGCCGTGGTGATTGGCGGCGCATCGCTTTTCGGCGGCGCCGGAACAATCGCCGGCACGGTGATCGGCGCGCTGATCATCGCCGTCATCCAGAACGGCCTGGTGATCCTGGCGATCAATCCGTTCTGGCAGTTCGTGACGGTAGGGATCGTCATCATCCTGGCCGTGCTGGTGGATCAGGCCAAAGCGCGAGTGGTGCGGTGACCGGGTCAGCTCCACCAATCCTGTCGGCAGTCGAGCTCTACAAGCACTTTGGTGGACTCGTCGCGGTCGATCACGTGAGCCTGGAAGTGCGCGCCGGCGAGGTGGTGGGGCTGCTCGGCGACAACGGAGCCGGCAAATCGACGCTGATCAAGATGATCGCCGGTGTGTACGAGCCCGACGGCGGACGCCTGCTGCTGAACGGACGCGATGCCAGCTTCTCGTCACCTCAAGAAGCGCGGGATGCGGGCATCGAGACGATCTATCAGGACCTGGCGCTGTGCGAGAACCTCGACGCTGGAGCGAATATCTTCCTCGGGCGCGAGCCGGTGCGACCCATGCTCGTCGTGCTCCGGGCGGTAGACCGCCAACGCATGCTCGTCGAATCGAGGCGGATTCTCGATCAGCTGGACATCCGCATCCCTGGCCTGGCGCGGCCCATTCGGCAGATGTCCGGCGGACAGCGCCAGGCGGTGGCGATCGCCCGCGCCGTGTACTGGAACGCGCAATTGATGATCATGGACGAGCCCACGGCAGCGCTCGGCGTGCCCGAGCAACGCAAGGTATTGGCGCTGGTACGCACGCTGCGCGAGCGCGGCGTGGGCGTCATCATCATCAGCCACAACTTGCAGGACGTGCTCGACGTCGCCGACCGGGTGGTCGTGATGCGTCGCGGCCGCGCCGTCGGCGAGCGCCAGGTTGCCGATACGAACACCAGCGAGCTGCTGGCGCTGATGATCGGCGCAGAGCGCTTCGAAGCCGCGTGACATCGAATTCTGCCAGCATTCGCCTGGTTAGTTGATGTCGCCCGCGAACAGGCGCCGCGTGCGGATGCGGCTCGGTGCGCCGATGGCCATGCGGACTCAGTTGAGAATGGAGATGCGGTGGCCCGACGCTCTTGTCTGGTTATTGATATCGCCGTCGTAGAGGCGCTGGGTGCGGACGAGGCTCGACGCGCCGATGGCCGTGCGGACTCACGTTCGTAATCGGAGGCACGAGCCTGTCGGCTAACCGCGGAGGTCGCCGTTGACAGACCTACTTTTGCAGGCGGAGCTCGAAACCGATGCCGTCCTGCCGGATCTCGCCGCGACCGAAGCGGCTTCGCGCGACGACGGCTTCGAGCGCATCGCGCGTGTAGGCGGCGCGGAGCAGACCGTAGCGGAAGATCCACTTCGTGAGGAGCGTGCTCAGTGCCGACAGGTGCATATCGCGGATCTCTCGGTCGATGGCCTCACGTGGCGCGTCCTTGCGCAGATCGAAGATCGACGCGCGGCCGCCGGACCGCAGCACGCGGTGAATTTCGTCGAGCGCCGCGACGGGGTCCGGGAAGTTCTTGAAGGCCGCCTGGCAGACGACGAAGTCGAACGACTCCGCCGCAAACGGCATGTTGGCCACATCGCCGTGGCGAAAGTCGATGGTCACGCCGGCGCGGCGGGCGTTCCCGGTGGCGATGCGGACGAACGAGTGGCTGATGTCCAGCCCGCTGATGCGGTACGCGCCTCCGGACAACCTGGCCAGCTCGATGGCCAGGTAGCCCGGCCCAGGCGCAACCTCGAGCACCGCGCTGCCTGGCGGCAGCTGCGCGGCGATCGTCTCGGCTGTCCGGCGGTGGTCGCGCCGATCACGAGTCATGCGTGCGTACCAGCTGGCGATGGGTCCCTCCATCTGCACGCTGCCGTAGGGATTGCGTCGCGAGCGGGAAGCGGAACGTGACGTGGCGGCTGGCGTAGATGCGGCCCTGAAGTTCATGGCTACCTCCTTCTCGAGTAACGCCTGGCTACTTTCGTGAACACTGTTCACTATAGATACACTGTGTTGACCTGTCAAGCCGGCGACGCGTAGGATGCGGCTGGCCAGGAACCGCCGTTGACCTTCGTTCCCTACCAGGACTCCCGCCGCCGCGCCCGCCGCCAGCTCGACCGCCCGACCATCGTCACCGCCGCGCTGGCGCTCATGGACCACGTCGGGGTGGACGGTCTGACCATGCGCCGTCTGGCTCAACAGCTCGAGGTGACGCCAGGGTCGCTCTACCGTCACGTGCGCGACAAGGCTGAGCTGCTGGTGCTGCTGGCTGATGAGATCAGCGGCCAGGTGCCGATGGTCGCCGAGGGCGTCGCCTGGCAAACCGCGCTCAGCGACTTGGCACGCGCGGTGCGCCGCGTGCTTGTTTCGCACCGTGACGCGGCGCGGCTGCTGGCGAGCACGCTGCCGGGCGGTCCGCAGCGGCTGCGGGCGATCGAGGGCGTGTTGCGGGTGCTGGTGGCGGCCGGGTTCAGCGACCAGGATGCGGCCTGGGCGGCGTACCACTTCAACAATCTGGTGACCGAGTTCGTCGCCGACGAGGTGCGGCTCGAGACGGCCGCCGCGGCGGCTGGCCGTACGCGGCGCGACGTGCTGGCGGAGGCGCGCGCCCAGCTTCAGGCGCTCCCGCCCGACCAGTTCCCGACGCTCATCCGTCTGGCTGAGTCCATCGCGAGCGATGACGCCGAGGCGGTCTTCGAGTTCGGCCTGCGGCTGTGCGTGCTCGGCATGGAGTCGCTCGGCCGTGCCACCGTCGCCGCCGCGTCGCGGAAAGGCACATCGCCTACAGGCCGATCCGAGCGCGGCGCGTGAGTCGCAGGCAACCGACAGCTGCATAGCCGTACGACGCCTGGCGGGAACCGCTCGTCGTCTGGCGGTGTAGACACGGCATGCGACTCGTCAGTCTTGCGAGCATCCTCGCCGTCGCGATTGGGGCGCTGTGGGTAGGCCCGGTGTCTGCTGGCGGCTGGGCGGTCACCACCCTGGATTCGCTTCCGAGTAGCGTGTACGCCGGCCAGGCGTATGAGATCGGCTACACGATCCGCCAACACGGCGTCACGCCATTCACCGCCGCCAAGCCTCGAATTGTCATCTCGTTGGACGGGCAGACG
>Ga0066709_100006205_pt1 | contig 10042 bp, 10 predicted proteins | sample GraSoiAngelo_158_FD_79665 | JGI IMG/M metagenome (GOLD analysis project Ga0066709, IMG submission 79665) | Grasslands soil microbial communities from the Angelo Coastal Reserve, California, USA - 14_1009_16_30cm | ecosystem: Environmental > Terrestrial > Soil > Grasslands | place: USA... | reverse complement strand
TGACGCGACGTCCGTGCTGGTATTGGTCTCAACTCCGTAGAAGTAAATGAAATCGTGCGTCAAAGCGTCAAACCCCACAGCCCAGTCGACAGTAATGGAGACGGCGGCGCCGCAGTTTACGGGTGGACCCAAGCTGCTTGAGCAGATCCGTGACTCCCCTATGGTCGGCAGCGGCGAAAGCGATGGGTTAAAGTCGTCCGCCCAAGCAGAAGCGGCTAGCCCAACTAGGCCGGCCAAAAAGACTAATCCGGGTTTTTCCATAACCAATGAGTTCATGGTCGCTCCATCCCTCCCAGGTTGCCCTCACCCAGCGATGCAAAATCAACTGTGTTTCGCTTCAAAACCGCCAGATCTTCTACGAAAGCCTTTTTCAGCAAAATCTCGACGCGCTCCTGTTGGGTGGAGACATCGGCGAAGCGGATTCGGTGCCGCGTTTCCTTTCTGAGATGGAGAATGCGCTCCGTCTGCCCATCTATTTTGTGCTTGGCAACCATGACTTCTACTGGGGCTCCATCGCCATGGTCCCGAGATTAGATTAGGTTCGCGCCACGATTGTTCAACTCGATCGCAGCAGCGACCAGTTTCTGGTCGGCTTTGTCTCTTTCCCGCAACAATTCCGTGAGCCGTTTCTTTGTGGCCTCAGCCTTTTGCTATTGGCCATCCTGCCGCAGCGCGCGCTGCAGGGCATTGCTGGAGTTCAGAGGTTGCTTTTCGCGACCTCGCGCTGCTCGCTATAAATCTTAGCCCGCAAGTAATGCGGATACGCGGCATCCGGATTTCGACCGAACAAGCGGATGGCTTGATCCAGGTGAGGGATCGCGGGCTGAACTTCTCCCTACTGCAGCAAAATCGCCGCCAGGTTCACATGGGCCTGCGCGTGTCGCGGATCCAGTTCAGCCGCTCGCTCGAATTCCGGTCGCGCCGCCTTCGGTTCGCCGAAGGCGTTGTATGCCTCACCAAGGGAGTTGTGGGCCTCGGCCGATCTTGGGAGCAGTCGAACAGCCTCGCTTAGTTCCGCGATGGATTCCACCTGCCGCCTTTGCTCCATCAACAGGTTGCCCAGCAGCAATCGGGCGTCGGCGTTGTGCGGGTCCGTCTTGATCATGTCGCGTAGCAGCACCACCGCCTCATCCCGTTTCCCTTGGGCAATCAGCGCCCGGGCGGCATCAATGGACTGCCGCTGCGCCATCGCGAGGCCCGCGCAAGCGAGCGCGCGCCGCCAGCCAATGCATGCGCATGATGCCCATCCGGGAGTGCTCCACAGACCGCAACAGCAGGTGCCGCAGTTCGTGCGCGATCGCGTGCCCTAAGATAATTCCTGCCGGTACTCCACTGCTGTCGGCCATTTCTACGCGTGTCAAATTCCGCGCGCAACGCTGGGTGCTAGCATCGCTCAGCGATCCTCGACATGAGCGCCCGCGGGGCCAAGATCCGGGCTGACAGCCCTTGGGCTATTTCACCTTCATGTGGCCGGGGATCCCGTCGGCTTCTCGAATCACCAAAACCTGTGAGGTCCTTCCCTGGCCATCGGAGCGGATTCGCTCCGCCAGCCTGGCCGCCCCTTCGATCGTCGTCTCGCGGCCGACCACAACGCGCCACAGAGCCGGGTGGCTCGCCTGGGAGACCAGGCGCGTCGAGCCATATCGGGTCTCCATCTCATTGCGCAACCGCTCTGCATTGGCGGGAACCCGGAACGTCCCCACCTGTACCGCGTACGAAACGGCGTTGTGGCTGACCGGATATCTGGTCAACGGCACGTATTGTTGGCTTGCAAGCGCGATCCCCCGAGGCGTCGCCTGCAAGGCCAGAACCGATTCGTTCACTGTTTGCCGGTTGGCAAAGGAAACCTCCATCCGGAATTGCACGTTGTTGCTCACCGGCGTGTAGAGCACACTGTAGTTCCGAAGTTGCTCCACGTCTAGTCGAAGTTCCTGTTGCGCAACATCGCTGTCTCGGATGCGGAGAATACCCTCTGTCGCCTGTAAGATGGCCGCCGAACTCCGGTTCCAAGTTACCAGCAGGTTAGCGCCGCGTCTTTCCACCTGCAACGACAAGCTGGTTTCCGCAGAATTCCCGGTCAGTCCCGGACCTGGAGCTGGTCGTAGCAGCTCTGGGTACGCAATACCAACCAGGCCGGTAAGGAGAAGCGCTGCGAGCGCGAGCAATAACCATCCAAACCACGGTAGTTGGCGGGCAAGTCCTTCGACTAACATCCGTTTCCGTCGCAACCAGTGCCTGCGTCTTCAATCCACACGGGAGTCTGTGCATCGAATGATAGTAGACGGTCAACTAGGTGCCCCCTATTCCTTTTTAACAACAGGCCGGTGACCAGTTGAAATGAGCGCATGAGAGCCTCCTACTGGGGGCCTAGGACGAGTGCATGACCTCTCGTAGCAGGGAGCATATTCCTATCGGTGTCCGAAAACAAGCCTCTGCTGCACGAATCCAACTTGGCCCGGCTTCGGCTGAGGCTGGATGGAAAGGATGCGCCAAGAGTGTTCGACGACTGGGCTGGCTTGTGGTGGCGTTTTTGAGACGTGTCCCAGTGTGGAATCGAAGACTGTCTTTGGATCCGCATGATTACGTTCATCGTCTTTCAGTTGCTGGGGGCGCACCGCCCCTTTGCCGGTTAATTGCCGAAATTACATAAATTTGCCATCGTTCGCCGGCTGAAATTTTCTAGGTATTCCCGGGATCTCCGAACAGTCTCATACATAGCCAGGCGCTCCAGTGCCAGCGGTGCTCGTGATGACGAAGGCATACCCAACGAATCTCGGCACCTAGCCACGATTCCAACCGCTGGGTCTCGGCGGGTGTCGGAACGCCATCCCCTTTGACGCTGGACCGTTGGGCCAGGACTCTCAGTGCGAATTTGATGCGTTCGGTCGAAGTCGAACCCATGTACTCATTGATCGTGAAATAGGAATCAGAAATTCACAATTGGGTGAAGTCCTGATCACTTCGCGATTTATTGTTGGTAGTAAGCCGGGTGTGAGTGAATCTGGTTAACCAGTCGCACTCCCCATGCTCAGCAATCCGAGCGGACCGCGGTCTACTCCTTCGGGTATAAACCAGAGGGTGTAAACCACATTGTTTCGGCATTGTGGATTGCGCCATAGTGGACCTTGGCGAACTCCAAAATGATTACGATTTGCGGAGTATCACTGCTGGTCGCGATCATCCATTACTACACGCGACCTGATGCGGAGCGCTTATGGTAGATCTGACGAACGCGCTCATCGTCGGCGCAGTCGGAATAGCGGTATTGCCGATCGCATTTCTATTGGCGCGGGGTTGCCTGTTGTGCTTGCCCCGTTCTCTCTGGCGCGCAGTGCCCGCCCGAGCATAAGCTGTGTGTGACAAACGGCTTCATGAACGTCTTCCAATAAACAGCCAAATTCATCTCTACTGTCCGGATCGGCAGGGCGTTCAGCGTCGCATTCGCGCACGCGCGGTAAATAAGAGCAAATTTGGCATGCTTGTAGAGTCCGAGCTAGCCATTGCGCCCAGAACTGTCATCTTCCTGCAAACAGCAAATTTTGCTGGCCTTGGCAAGGCCGGCGTCCGTCACTGCACTCAGAAAGGTCTGAAGTACGAAATCGGAATATATATGCCAGATCGCCCTGCGCGAGGTTTGTGAGCTTTTGTTCCGTTAGCCCTTCCAAAAAACTGCCGGAAATCGGCGGCTGATGATGGCGAAAAAAACACTTCGCGGGCTGCTGGCGGCATTCCAAAAGGTGAAGGTCTTGGAATGAATCACAACCGGGCCTTGGCCCTGGACAGGCAACTGGTACATGGATGCACGCACCTAAAGTTACTACGCCGTCTTTGGCGCTGATGTCACTCCCTGGCTCAGATGCCCCCGGTGGTCTTGTGACAAAGTGTCACCCCTCCTCGGCACCCCCAACTTTAATTGCTTGTCCTCTGCGTCTCGCTGTGCGCAGTCCTGGCATGAGGCGTGCTCTGGAGGGACGAGGAGCGTACTACCATGAAAACGATACTGTACAACTTTGTTAAGGACGAACAGGGCCAGGACCTGATCGAATATACGCTGCTTCTGGCATTCGTGTGCTTGGCCTCTGCCGCGCTGTTCATCAGCGCCGGTGGTAGCGTGGGTGGTATCTGGACGACAGCCAACACGGATCTCACAACCGCAAACGCCGCTGCTGCCAGCTAAAGACGTACGGAGAGGTGTTCGTGATAACTTTGCTCGGCTTCTGTCGTCTGAAGTCTGCGTTAACGGGAGGGTGGGCCGATTTCTTCGGGTCCCCGGAGGCGACTTGCGGCAATCCATTCTGGTTAACAGCAGCTGCAGGTCAAATATGTATGTGCAGCACGTTGAGATTTTCTCAGGGAGGGGTCCACTCCACAACACCGTAGTCGAATTTGTAGCCGCGCGAAGCCTCCGGATTCCAAACGGTTCCACAACTCTCAACGGGTATACCGCATCTGATTGAAACCGAAGCGCATGAAAACAGGCACCTTTGGCCGATTGCCAGAATCTGCCTTGGGCGCAGGGGGTCCGCGCTTCAAATCCGCGCGCCCCGATCAATTGTTCCAGTAACTTACAGCCATTTTCTTAGCCGTAGCCAAATGCGATTACGACGCCGTCGATTGGCCCAGGAATCGACCCGAGATCCGGAGAATCGCGCCAGCTTGCGGTAAATAGCGTTGGCTGCTTGCCCCGAATGTCGCGAAACACCTGCGACGGCGAAGCGTTTGCCGCGAAGAAACTCAGCAACCAGATCGGGCACTTTCGTCATGAATTTTTCCTCGACACGTGAGAACCTCCGCCTGAAGCATTGCGGTTTCAGCCGCAGCTCATTCTCGCACTGGCCATCGGCTGCAAACTCCCGTCGCGATTGTCCGCCTCGAAAAACTCGGTCATGGACATTGAACCACCGCCAGATCCACGCCGCCAGCAGCATTAGACCGAGCAATATCAGAAATGGCATCGGGTCCTGTATCACTCTCTGAATGCTCTCCGCCCGCCCGTCGCTCTGTTAGCGCCGCCGAAGCAATATCCAAGCCGCGACCAGCAGGGTAGTTGCAAAAGCGCACTGCAATCTCAATGGCGCTAGGTAATATGACACTCACGCTAGCGGGTGCGCCAATGCGGCTGGCCTGCCTGGTTTTCTTCGGCACAAGCCGCCTTCCATATTCCCCTGGCAGTCCCGGCAGCCGGAGCAGATTAAACTGACCTGCCAAAACTGAGCCTACCAGGCTGTGTCCTTCTTTGGCTGCAGCGACCAGAGGTACTCGACAATGCGGCTGACCTCTTCGTCGGTGAGCATCTGTCTCCAGGCCTGCATGTATAGCGGCGGTGCGGGCCCCTTGGCATCCGCCAGCGGTGGCATTTTTCCGTTCCGGATGATGGCGGCGACTTCCGGTTTGGTGTAGTCGTCAGCCACGTGGAGCAGCGACGGCACCTCGCCACCCTGGCTGTTCGGGTTGGGTAGGCCGCCCTGCACCTGCAGACCATGACAGCCCACGCAGCCAAAGCGCGAGAAGTTTTGTTTTCCGGCTTCGATCAAGGCAGCTTCGACGGTCAGGCCCTTGGGCCGCCCCATCAGGATCTGCCTGGCGTCATCCACGGTGGCGATGTTCAGGAATTCGATCAACGCCTTGCGCTCGTTCGAGTTCATCTCATAAGCCGGCATCGAGCTTCCGGGAGAGATCATCTCCGGGTTGACCAGTTGCTCATCCAGCCACCCGATCGAATGGCGCTTCGTAACGCCGGCAAGGTCCGGGCTGTTGGTCCGGCCACCGGTGCCGCCCACGCTGTGACACGCGATGCAGTTCCTCTCGGTGAACAATTTTCGTCCGAACTCGGGACTGGGTATTAACCGCACGCTAGAATAGTACGCGCCCATCTGCTCGCTGGTGAGCGAGAGCATGTAGAACGTGAGCACCCGCGCCTGTTCATCCGTGAAGTGGAAGTTGGGCATGGGCGAACTTGGCGAGAGAGCGTTGGGCTCCAGGAAGTGCCGTTTCAGCCATTCCGGCTGCCGGTGATTGGCGCCTTCTTCGCTCAGGTCCGGCCCAATGCTGCCGCCCACTCCGTTCAACTTGTGGCAGCCGCGGCATCCGTGAGTCTCGAAAAGTCTGCGGCCTTCCGCCAGCTCCGGTACACCCGGGACGTCGCCTTCCTTATGGCAGCGGCCGCAAGAGGCGCGCAGGTAATCCTTCGTGAGCAGCGGCTGCGACCAGAATTCCACGCGGCCGTGCGCGTTGGTCTTATCCACCGCCAGGCCTTGCCCTCCGTGGCAGATGGTGCAACCAAACTTGGAGACCGGGTGCGGGCCGACGTTCCGATGATAAGTGAACGGCTGCGCCGCCTTCGCCATCGTGGGATCGTCCACGCCGAGGTGGCATGTCGTGCAACGGTCCACTCGCTGCAGGCCGGGTAGCAGCACCTGCCGGATCGAGACGCGGCTCCTGAGCACCGCATCTTTGGCCGCGGCGGTCGGCTCCTGTTGCGCTGCCAAGCGGTAAAACTGGCTCTGGTACGTCTTCCACGACGGGCTGCTGGCCTGCCAGATGGCGCCGATCAGCAGCGCCAGCACCAACAGGCTCAGCGCAAAAAAGAATTGTGGCGTCCGGTTTTTCATCACTCGTGCCCCGTCACATGCACCCAGGGAGGCGTCAGCGCCCATCCCGGGCCGCGGAAGTAAGTGCCCACCACGATCAACACGAAATTGACGACCATAAAGGCCGTGAACACCCAGATTGCCCGTTTCCGGGAAGCCAGGCGGCGGCTGGGGTTCTTATCGAAATAAGGAATCGCCAACAGTGCACCAACCATCAGAGTGGGCGCCAGCACGCCGCCCAGGAATGCCGAGTGGCTTACCAGTTCCTGCAACCCCAGAAAATACCAGGGGGCTTTGGCTGGGTTGGGTGTCTTCGCCGGATTGGCCAGTTCTTCGAGCGGTGCGTTCCAGATGAGCGAAACCGCCATGACCGAAATGAGAGTGACCAGGAACGCGATGGTTTCCCGATAAAACGCGTATGGAAACGAAAAGACCTCATCGTCAGATTCTTCCGGGCCGATGGTTTCGAACAAAGGCTTGCCGGTGACGACTTCCATCAGGCCGTACGTTTTGTCTTTCGACGCCGCCGCGACCGTCCCTTTGCGGAGTGGCGCCGGAGGCGCGGCTGCGCCGCCGATCTGGACGAGCGGCTGCGACATTGGGGCATTCTGCCCGGCCGCCTCGCCTTCCAGTTTCCAGACCGGACGCGACAGCCCGCCGTCCTTGCGAATCCGCCAGAAGTGCACCATCGTGAAGAGCACAACCAGCGACGGCAGCACGACGACATGCAGCACGTAGAACCTGATGAGCGCGCCTTCGGCGACATTGTGCCCGCCCAGCAGGATCTCTTTGATCTTAGCGCCCACCAGCGGCGCGTAACCGCCGATGTTCGTGCCCACCGTAATCGCCCAAAACGCCAGTTGATCCCACGGCAGCAGGTAACCGGTGAACGACAGCCCCAGGGTGAGTAGCATAAGAATTACGCCGACCACCCAGTTGAACTGCCGCGGCTTTTTATAAGAACCGGTGTAGAAGACGCGGCAGAGATGCAGGACTACGCACACGACCATGCCATGCGCCGCCCAGCGGTGCACGTTGCGCAGGAAAGATCCCAGGAACACGACGAATTGTAAATCCTTCATGTCTTGGTACGCCTGCGCCGGATATGGCCGGTAATAGAACATCAGCGCCACGCCGGTGCCAACAAGAATCAAAAACAGGTAGAACGAGATGAACCCCAGGTAAAAGGTGTGACGAACTTTGAAGTTCTCCTGTTTCACCTTGACGGGATGAATGTGCAACCACACGTTGAGGAAGACCAGCTCGGCCTTCCCTTTTTCAGTGGAGAGCGGGTCCCGCCGTACAATCGACCGGTAGACTTCCTGCAGCTTGTTCATACCTTTACCATCAGGCGGTAAGACGCCGGCACAATGCGCGTCTTGTCCACGTTCAGTTGTCCGTCCCTGGCCTGCGTCACTTCAAACCATTCCAGACCGCGCGGCGCGGGGCCGTGGGCCACTTCGCCGTTCGTGCCAAAAATGCTGCCGTGACACGGGCAATGAAAACGATCGTCGCTACTGAACCACTGAACCGTGCAGCCCAGGTGAGTGCACACGGCGCTGGCCACGGCAAAGCCTTTTTCCTGATCGCGAAAGACGAAAATTTTTTCATCCGGAAGCAGCGTGGGCGCGCCGAAAGAAAAATCGCCGGGATTGCCGATCTTGAAAGTCTGCGGCGGCTCGTAAAATACGCTGGGCATCAGGAAGCGCGCCGCCGCCCCCAGCGATACGCCCACCGCGGCCCAGATGGCGGCCAGGCCCGCTACACTCCAGCTGAAGAAGGCTCTCCGGTTCATTCAAAAACCTCCCGCTCCTGTTGCTCCAGCGCCTCCATGGTGATGGCGTGCGTGGGACATCGCTGCGCGCACAAACCGCAGCGGATGCACTTGTCTTCGTTCTTGATGATGGCGCTTGCCTGACCCGGCTGAAGATCCGCGGCGCGGCCGTAACGCTTCAGGATCAGACTTTCGTAGCGTTCATCGCCGCGAACCTGCACCAGATCCACCAGGCGCAGGCAATGCTCCGGGCAAATGTCGATGCACCCGTTGCAGAGAATGCACTTCGAGCCATCGAATATGGTGTTGACCTGGCAGTTCAGGCAGCGGAGGCCTTCTGCGCGTCCCTGCGCTTCATCGAATCCCAGTTCCACTTCCGCAATCCCGATGCGGCGGTTCGTCGGCAGCACAGGCATGCGCTGGCGCTGGATGCGCAGATAATCCCGAGGCATCTGCCAGTTGGGAAAGATGCGAAAGTGGCTGAGAAGGGTATTTCTCGTTTTGCCACTCAGATACGTGTGGATAGAGCGTGCACTGCTGTGGCCGTTGGCGACCGCCTCCACCAGGATGCGCGGACCGAAGGCCACATCGCCTCCGGCGAAAACTCCTGGCGCCGTGGTCATCAGGTTTTCGTCGATCTTCAAGATGCCGCGCGGAGTCACCTCGATGCCGTCGGCCTGCTGCACGAAGGAAAGATCGGCCTGCTGTCCTATGGCGAGGATCACGTTGTCGCAGCCGATGACTTTTTCTTCGCTGCTGAAAGCCGGATTGAACCGCCCGTCCTGATCGAAGACGGATATGCATTTGCGAATCTTCAGGCCCATGACTTTTCCGCCCTCGCCCAGCACCGCTTTAGGTCCCCAGCCGTTCTCCAGTGTGATACCTTCGTGCTCGGCTTCTTCCACTTCTCCCTTCCATGCCGGCATCTGCTCGCGGGATTCGAGGCTGACCATCACGACTTCCTCGGCGCCAGTGCGCAGAGCCAAACGCGCCGCGTCCAGTGCAGGCTGCAGGCTCTCGCCTCCCGTCTCCACGCTGGACGTCGAAAATGGTTCCTTCACAAGGCGAACGGCCGCGCGCGCCACATCTATCGCCACGTTGCCCCCGCCCACCACCACCACCTTGCGTCCCAGTTCCACCGTGTACCCAAGATTGACGTTGATGAGGAAGTCGATGCCGTTGAAGACGCCGTCCAGGTGCGCGCCGTCAAGCCTCAGTTCGCGGCCTTTGTTCAGACCGGTGGCGAGCAGCACGGCATCAAATTCGGAGCGCAACTGGGCCAGCGTGAAGTCCCGGCCGAGCGTGATACGGGTGTGCAGGTTCACGCCGAGCGACAGAATGTTGTCGACCTCCATCTTGATGATTTCTCGCGGCAACCGGAAATGCGGAATCCCGAGGTACAACATGCCCCCGGGCACGGGCGCGGACTCGAACACTTCCACCGAGTACCCCAGCAGCGCCAGGTCGTGTGCGCAGGTAAGCCCGCACACGCCGGCGCCCACAACGGCAACGCTCTTGTTTCGCTTGGGCGCCGGACGCAGCTCCTTGCGTCCCGGATCGTGTCCCGCCCCCAGGTTGTGACGGTCTGTGACATAGCGCTTGAGCGCACAGATGGCGATTGGCTCATCGATTCTTCCGCGGCGGCAGGCGTCTTCACAAGGGTGCGCGCAGATCCGGC
>Ga0066709_100006202_pt1 | contig 10043 bp, 12 predicted proteins | sample GraSoiAngelo_158_FD_79665 | JGI IMG/M metagenome (GOLD analysis project Ga0066709, IMG submission 79665) | Grasslands soil microbial communities from the Angelo Coastal Reserve, California, USA - 14_1009_16_30cm | ecosystem: Environmental > Terrestrial > Soil > Grasslands | place: USA... | reverse complement strand
GCGCGAACACCGCTGCGACCTTCGGATGCGCTTCGATGCGCATGAGAGCAGAGTGGAATCCGGGACGATGTTCCTCGAGATGCTTGCGCGCGCCGGACCATTTCGAGACGACGGCGGCGTGGATGTCGAGCGCGCCGAGCTGTTCGCCGCAAAGGTACGGGCGGGCCGGGAAGATATCGGCGAACATCTCCCAATGCTTGTGCAGCCGCGCGCGCGTGCCAGCGCGGATGCGGTCCTTGGCGGCGTCGTCGTTGTCGGCATCGGCGCACCAACGCTCGGGGAAATCGATCACGCTGATCGCGGCGTAACAGTTGGCCGCGATGAACACCATGCCGCGCACAGCTTGCGCGCGCGCCGGAGGATCGCCCGACAACAAGCCGCTATCGGGATGCATGAGGCCGAGGTGGATGAGAATCGCCGCGCTCTCGGAGAGCACGCTGCCCCCGGGTAGCACCAGCGTGGGAATTTGACCGAGCGGGTTGATCTTCAAAAGCTCGGAGAATGCATCGTTGGGCTCCCACGACGCTGTTTCGACCATGCGGTAAGGCGCGCCGATGATTTCCAGCGCCGTTTGCGTCGTCGCGGAGCCCGATCCTTTCTTGCCGTACAGCGTGTACATCGTTCCTCCCTTCGCCGATGCCGAGCGCACGGCGACGGGCTCGGCCATCGGCTTCTCCTCCATCATCGTGATGCGAGCGTCGTTCCGCTAAGCCGCCTGCCCGCTCGGCGCCATTGCAGCCATGCGCCGCTGCATCTCTTCTGCCGACACGTCCTCGACGTGAGTCGCGATCGTCCAGACGTGGCCGAACGGATCGGTGATCGTCCCGCTGCGATCGCCGTAGAACTGGTCCTTGAGCGGCTGCTTCACGACCCCGCCCGCAGCCACCGCCTTTGCGAACTGCGCGTCGACGTCGGCAACGTAGAACATCAAGGTAATCGGCGTACCCTCGAGCGCCTGCGGGCTCTGGTGACCCATTTCGAGCGACTCGTCGGCGAGCATGACCACGCCTTCTCCGATCTTCATTTCCGCGTGACCGATCTTGCCGCCAGGAGCCGGAAAACGCATCAATTCCTTGGCGCCGAAGGCTTTCTTGTAGAAGTCCAGCGCACGCGCGGCACCGCGAATGATGAGATAGGGCGTAACACCGGCGTATCCGGTGGGAACAGGCTGCACCATGGTGACACTCCTTTGCACGATGAATCGGAACAAGAAGGACCTGTAACCCGCTTCCGGAGCAGGCCCTTCGACCAGCGCCAGAGCAGCGGCGCGAAACTACGGGGATCGTCGCCTGGCGGTTTCGACGTACAGTCGCGCGAGCGGCGAGCTCACTCGACCGGTGCGAGCGGCCAAGGCACGCTTGCGCTCAGCGGTGTAGCTCCACCACGGCTTGGCCGGGCCGCCGTCGACGAAGCGCACCGCGGCGATGAACGTGTCGAGCAGGCACGGGTCGTGACGCTCGCCGGTGACACGATTGAGACGCTCGTAGAGCACGTAGGGATTCCTGCCCTTCAACTGTGCCGGGCGGAGGATGCCGAGCGTCCGAAAATTCGCCGCAATCGCCCGGCCGACGTTGGGCAGATCTTCCAGCGCAGACATCTCGATCGCACGCCGAGTCGTCATGGACCCGGTCGCCCTGGCGAACACGTTCACCATTGCTTGCCTCCACGAATCAAGCCGACGCCGATCCCCTCGATCGTGAACGCGGTCTTCCTCGGATCGACGACGATCGGCTCGAACTCCGGGTTCTCCGGCGAGAGGACGATCTCGCGGCCGCGCCGCCTGAACCGCTTGACCGTCACCTCGTCCTCGACGCGCGCGACGACGATCTGTCCGGGCCGCGCCTCCGCGCACTTATGTACCGCGAGCAGATCGCCCTCGAGGATGCCTGCATCCTTCATGCTCGAACCGCGCACGCGCAAGAGATAGTCCGCGCGCGGCGAAAACAGTTCCTTGTCGACGCGATAATGAGCTTCGATGTGCTCGGCGGCAAGCACCGGGGTGCCCGCCGCCACACGGCCGATCAGCGGCAGCGTGCCCTGTTCCGGGACACCCGCGATGTGCTTGAGACGAAGGCCGCGGGAGGCCCCCGGCACGATTTCCAGCACGCCCTTTCGGGCCAGCGCTTGCAGATGATCCTCCGCCGAGCTGGGCGTCGAAAAGCCGAGGCCCTCGGCGATCTCGGCGCGGGTCGGCGGCATCCGCCTTGCTTCCATGAACGCCCGGATCCAGTCGAGGATCTGTCCCTGGCGTGGTGTGAGGCTCGGCAGCCCGACAGTCTCTTCGGACGCGCGACGAAGATGCGCCAAGGGGCGCCGCGAGCGGGGTGGCATCGCTACCAGTCGGATATACGGTACCCGGATTATAGACGGCGTGCGGCCGGCGTCAAGCACCCGCGGCCGGGACGCGCGAGCGCTCTCGCTGCGCTGTAGCCCGCGCGGCAATGGCACAGCGGTGTCCGGTGTTGCTGCCGATGCGCGCGGCATCGGACGAATTCCTACGTTGCGTCGCGATGAACCTCGCCGGAATCTTTGTGAAAGCGCACGGTCGTAAACCTCACGTTGCCGAGGTTCTGACCATGCCGCGCCTGCGTGCTCTTGCCGATCGATTCGCGCAAACCTGGTTCCTGCTGGAACTGCTGCGAGGGTTGAGGCTGACCGCCCGCTATCTGTTCCGGCGCAAGTTCACGGTGCATTACCCGGAGGAGCGCACGCCCCAGTCGCCGCGCTTCCGGGGGTTGCACGCATTGCGGCGATACCCGAACGGAGAAGAGCGGTGCATCGCCTGCAAGCTGTGCGAAGCGGTGTGCCCGGCGCTGGCGATCACGATCGAATCCGAGGAGCGGCCCGACGGGACGCGGCGCACGACGCGCTACGACATCGACCTTTTCAAATGCATCTACTGCGGCTTCTGCGAGGAAGCGTGTCCGACCGACGCCATCGTCATGACCCGCGAGATCGAGTTCCACATGGAAGCCCGATATGAATCGATCGCACCTAAGGAGATGCTGCTCGCCATCGGCGATCGCAAGGAGGCGGAAATCGCGGCCGACCGCGCCGGCGACGCGCGCTTCCGATGATTTTGCATGGCCGAGCGACCGGCAAGCCGCACTTCGCAACAGCCGACACCTTGATCGAAAACCTGTTCGCCCTTTGCCTATCCAACTGGAGCTTCGAAAAATGACTCTCGCCCGCAACCACACTCGTCGAGCAACTCGTTCGCTGCCGCCTCCTCCGGTCGCAAGACGTCTGTCGCAACGCGAGCTGCGCGACCTCGTGCGGCGTCTAGAGCTGCGCGAGCAGGTACTGATCGATCAGATCGCCGAAGAGCGCAGCCGGATCGACAACGAGGGGTTGTCGCAGCTTGAAGCTGACGTCGGCGACCAGGTCGACCAGGCCTTCGTGAAGACCAGCGTCGAAATGGAGCGCGGCCTGATTGATCGCTACAATGCCGAGCTCGAAGAAATCGCGGCCGCCCGCGAGCGTCTGGCCAAAGGCGTGCTCGGGCTGTGTGTCGATTGCGGCGAGCCGATCGGCTCGGCGCGGTTGCATGCGCAACCGACGGCCCGCCGCTGTGCCGACTGTCAGTGGCGATACGAAAAAGTCATCGACATCACGGGTGGACGGCCGTCGCTTTAGTAAGGCGCAGCAAGGGCGGGTTCCCTACGGAACCTCTGCATAAGCCCCGCGTGGCCGCGACGGAGGCTTTCCCATCCGCGCTGGGTAACCTGCCTACCCTCGTTCAGCCACCGCCGAGGCGTGGTACGCCAGCCGGCTTAAGTATGCCGCCTGGTCATATGCCATTGTCATTGTTTTATACCGCAGATCGGGTTTCAGTCAACAGCCCCTTGCTGCCATCCGTCGTGGCCAGACCGCTGAAGGCACATCTGAAGCGGCGGTCCCGGCGGAGCGCCGGCTGCGGTCAACTGCGACCCCTGCTCGCTCGTTTCTTTGCGAACGGCCCCGGGGTGGACGGGAGACGACGCCATGCGAGCTCGAGCAATCCTGGGCATGTTATTCACCGTCGCGGTGGCGCCGTGCGCTGTTGCTTCGGAGGACGTACCGGCGATCAACCCGGCCATCGACATGCCGCGCTTTCTCGCGGTCGCGAGCGAAGCCGCCGCGTACCGGGAGAGCCATCGGCTCTCGGAACAACAGTTCATCCGCACGAGCCGCCTGCCCGGGGCCGTCGTCCTCGATGCGCGCAGCCGGCAGAAATACGACGAGATGCACGTGAAGGGAGCCATCAATCTGAGCTTCCCCGACATCGCGATCGAAAGCCTGGAGCGGATCCTGCCGCACAAGAATGCGCTGATCCTCATCTACTGCAACAACAATTTCGTCAACGCTCCGGGTCCGTTCCCATCCAAGCTGCCGAGCGCCTCGCTCAATCTCTCGACCTATATCGCGCTCTACGACTACGGCTACCGGAACGTCTACGAGCTGGGTCCGCTCATCGATATCGCATCGTCGAGGCTCGAATTCGAGCCTCGATCCGCTCGCCCTTGAGCGATCGGTCCCCGCGCAGTGGGCCGCGCCGGCCAGCCCTCGCGGGCCGCGTCGCGACAAAGGCCAGATCTGGCTAAACTAGCCGCATGTACGTCGCAAATGCCAAGCGCTTGACGCTCGCCGGGGCGAGAAAGATAACGGCGACGGCGATCGGCATGGCCGAAGGGGCCGGCATTGCGATCAGCGTCGCGGTCGCCGACGCCGGCGGCAACCTGCTGCTGTTCGAGCGCATGGACGGCGGGCGATTCCACACGGTGCATTCGGCGACGACGAAGGCCACTTGCGCCGCGTCCAGCATGAGGCCGACCGCGCCACGCGGCGCGCAGGGCCAGTCCCTGGACGTGACGCACGCCATCGGGCTCGCGCTGGCGGCGGGTCCGGAGCACTGGACCGCGATGGAGGGAGGTTGTCCCGTCATCGTCGACGGCGAATGCATCGGTGGCGTCGGCGTCAGCGGCGGCAGCTTCGAGTTCGATGAGCGCGTCGCGCAAGCAGCGGCGGCATCGATCGGTGGAAGCTAGCAGGGTGGAGACATGTCCCTCGACCCGGTGACCGTTGCCTGCATCGGGATGGGGTGGTGGTCCGATGTGCTGGCCGATGCGATGGTCCGGTCGGGAAAGCTCTCCATCGCGTCGTGCTATACCCGTTCCGAGGCGAAGCGACAGGCTTTCGCGGCCAAGTACGGCTGCACGCCGGCCCCGAGCTACGAAGCGATCCTCGAAGATCGGCGCATCGACGCGATCATCAACACAACGCCGAATAACGCTCACCTCGAGACCACACGCCTGGCAGCGGCCGCGGGCAAGCATGTATTCCTGGACAAGCCAATCGCCAACTCCGTGGCCGAGGGCCGCGCGATCACCGAGGCCTGCCGCCGCGCCGGCGTCGTGCTCGCCGTCGGCTATCAGAGGCGGCGCGAGAGCCAGTTCCGCTGGATCCGGCGCAGAATCGACGAAGGCGCCTTCGGGCGCCTGGTCAACGCCGAGGCCAACATCAGCCGCGACCGCCTCGGCAAGGTCGATCTCGGCTCATGGCGGTACACCGCCGAAGGAATGCCCGGCGGCGTGATGCTGCAGATCGGCGTTCACTATGTGGACGTGCTTGTGTATCTGATCGGGCCGGTGCGCTCGGTCAATGCGCAGCTCGCGCAACTCGTGCTCCCGGGCGACAACCCCGATGTCGCCAGCATGATCCTCGAGCACGAGGGCGGGGCGTTATCGACGGTCAATGCCAGCTACGCCTCTGCGTCCGAACACTACGTCATGAATGTTTACGGCAAGGAGGCCAGCGCCTATTACGATCTGCAGCAGGGCCTGCGCTTCCTGAAACGGGGCAGCGCGCGCGCGGATCCCGTCGCGGTGGCGAGCAACGACACGTATGTCGAAGAACTGGAGGAGTTCGCCGCGGCGGTGCGCGGCGGCGCAGCGCCGGAAATGGGCGGAGCCGGTGCAACCGAATCGCTCGCGGTCATCCGAGCCGGCATCCGATCCGCGCGCGAGGGGCGGCGCGTGGAAGTTGCACAGATGCTCGCTGAAGGAACGCGGGAGACTGCATTGCGGAACATCACCGAGTGAGAGCCTTCATCTGCGGCGCGCTCGTCCTGCTCGCTTCGTGGGTCCTCGCGCAGGAGGCGCCGTATCCGCGCAAGGGCAGCATCGAAATCACCGTGCTCTTCCCCGCGGGCTCGTCGGCGGACGTCACCGCTCGGCTGCTCGCCGAAGGCATCGCCAAGCAGCTCGCGGCGGATGTGATCGTCGTCAACCGCCCCGGTGCCGGTGGAGCCATCGGTTACAAGTATGTCGCGAATCAGAAGCCTGACGGATATTCGCTCGTCTGGAACTCGAATTCGATCTCGACCACGTACCACTCCGGGCAACTGCCATTCGACTATCACGCCTTCGACCCGGTCGCGCGAGTGCTGGTCGAATCGCCGCTGCTCGCCGTGCGCAGTGATGCGAAATGGAAAACGCTCGCCGAGTTCTTCGCCGACGCCAGATCGCGGCCAGGCGTGATCACGGTGGCCAATTCCGGCATCGGCAGCCATACGCACATCGCATCGGCAGCCCTTTTCAATGCCGCCGGCGTGCAGGTCGTCGACGTGCCGTACGGCGCGGCACAGGTCGTGCCGAGTCTGCTCGGCGGGCATGTCGACGCGATGGTGCAACTTCCCGCTGCGCTTTCGGCTCACGTGAAGTCGGGGAGCATCCGCGTGCTCGCGGCGCTGATCCCCGCCCGCGACCCTGCGCTGCCCGAGGTGCCGACTGCGCGCGAACAGGGTTTTGATGTGGCCCTCGAGGCATGGCGCGGGATCGCTGCGCCCAAAGGCACGCCGAAGGCGGTGATCTCGACGCTCGAGGGCGCGATCCGCCAGACCGTGGCGATGCCCGAGTATGCGAAGGCGAGCGCCGATCTCGGCGTACGGCCCGCGTACCTGCCGGCGGCCGAATTCGGGGAACTGATCGCCAAAGAAGACGGTGAGCTTTCGCGCTTGATGCGCGTGATCGGGATCGAGAAGACGCCCAAGTGATCTGCGCGGGGATGAATTCACCCGAATGACGCGCACCGCGGGCCCGCACGCTCCGACGCATTCCAGAGCACAAGATCCACGCTTTCGCTGCACGATAGAAGCGTCTCCGTCGATCGTGTAGGATTCGATCGTGGAGCTCCGGATGTCCGAGTCGCCTTAGGATCGCTCGCGTGCGCGGCGTCCTGTCCCCCGTCGTCACGCCCTTCGATGCCGAGCTGCGCCCGGACGCTGGGCGCTTCGTCCGCCACTGCCGGTGGCTTCTCGATCAGGGCGTCGGGCTTGCGGTTTTCGGCACCAATTCCGAGGCGAACTCGCTCTCGGTTGCGGAGAAAATTGCGCTGCTCGACGCGCTGGTCGACGCGGGCATTCCTCCGGAGCGCATGATGCCGGGGACCGGTTGCTGCGCGTTTCCGGACTCGGTCGAGCTTACCCGCGCTGCGCTACGTCTCGGTTGCGCGGGCGTGCTCATGCTGCCGCCGTTCTACTACAAGGGCGTGCCCGACGAAGGCCTGTTCCGCAGCTACGCCGAGATCATCGAGCGTATCGGCGATCGTAAACTGCGCATCTACCTCTATCACATCCCTCCGGTTTCACAGGTGCCGATCAGCCTGCCACTGATCGAGCGCTTGCTCAAGGTCTATCCAGGGACGATTGCCGGCATCAAGGACAGCTCGGGCGACTGGAACAATACGGGCGCGATGCTCGAGCGTTTCCAGCCGCAGGGCTTCGAAGTCTTCGCCGGCAGCGAGACGTTCCTGCTCGCCACGCTGCGCGGCGGAGGCGCGGGCTGCATCACTGCCACCGGCAACGTCCATCCGGCGCCGATTGCACGTCTCGCGCACGACTGGCGCGCGCCGGACGCGGATCGGCAGCAGGCCACGCTCGACGCGGTCCGCGCGGCATTCCAGCAATTCCCGATGATTCCGGCGCTCAAGGCCGCGATCGCGCACTACGGCGGGGATCCGGCTTGGTCGAAGATGCGACCGCCGCTGTGCGAGCTCGACAGCGCGCCGCAGCGCACGCTCATTCAGGCACTCGACAGCATGGGCTTCTCGATGCCGGGACTCGCGTCGTGAAAAGGCGACACCGTTCGCACTTCTCTTCAACTTCGCCGCTCGGATTGGACTAGACTAAGAGCCTGTCGGGCTCCCAGCGGCGCAAGTCGATTGGCTCGCGAGAAGAACCAGATTGCTCGGAGTCTCCGGTGCAGGTGAGGATGGAATGACAGCAGGTACAGCAGCGTTCCCGGCGGATGGCGTGGCAACGCGTCGGGTGCAGCCGCAGGAGGCTGCGCCAGGGTTCACGCCCACCCTCGATTCGATCGTATTCCCGGCGTTCGTCCGCGAGCATCAGGACGAGCGGCGGGTCCGGCCCGCGCTGGCGGTGCTGTTCCGCATCGCCGTGGGAGCTCATGCGGATTACTACGCTCGCCGCTTCGTCAAATACGAGCGCACCGGACGCAGCATCCCGAGCTGGCACTGGCCGGCATTCGCGCTGCCGACACTGTGGGCCTTTTACCGCAAGCTTTGGGCCTACGGCGCGGCGTGCGCGCTACTGCCGCTGTCTGGAGCGCTCGCCTTCACCCGTTTCAATTTCGACTTCGGCGATTCGAGCCTGGCGTGGTGGGCCGGCGCGATGCTGTGCGTGTGGCTGCTGCCCGCGCTCGTCTCTGCGACCTTCGCCAACACCTTCTACCATCACAGCATACGCGAGCTGATTCGGCAGGCGGAAAGGAACACCCGCTCGGCGGGGACGGCGGCAAGCCGTTTGGCCGAGCGCGAAGCCACCGACGCGCTGCTCGCGGCGTTGTTCGGTGTCGGGACCCTGCTATTCATAGGCAGCCTTGGCGGACCGTGGTTGCAGAGCGCGTATCACGAGCACAGTGTCCGTGCGAAACTCGCACAGGCGATCAGCGCGATGAAGCCACTGCAGCGACAGGTCGAGGACGACTGGACTCGTGGCCATTCGATCCCGCAGCGCCCCGACTATGTGGCCGTTCGCGCGCAAAAGGGCTACGCCCTGGTCCAGGCGGTCGACCTCAACGCGGACAACGGTCGCGTTCGCTTCGATCTCGGGCCCGCCGTACCCGAGCTGCACGGACGATCGATTCTGCTCGCACCCGCGGTCGACGCCTGGCAGAAGCTGCGTTGGCTATGCATCCCGATCGATATCCCTGTCTCGTACGTTCCGGCGGCCTGCAGCCATTAAGGAACCTAACCCGCGACGCACTGCGTGTTGTCGTCGCACTGCTCCTGGCCGGCCAAGCGAGCGGTGCGCACGCGCTCTACGACCCGACGAAGGAGTACGTCGAGTCATCAGCGGTTGCGGCGCGCTATCCCGATCCGCCGGTCGACATCCCCACCCCCGCGTTCAAGCCTGGACGGAGTGATTTCACCAGCCAGGAAGAGCTGATCGATTTCGTAGACGCTCTCGCCTCGCGCGCGTCCTACCTGCGCGTTCGCATCGTCGGGACCTCGCAGGAGAGCAGGGCGATTCCGCTGTTGATCTTCGCCCGCCCCGCGGTCCCGGATGGATCGGAGCTCGCGAAGAACGGCAAACCGACCGTACTGATGATCGGTCAGCAGCACGGCAACGAGCCTGCCGGGGGCGAGGCTGCGCTCGCGCTTGCCTCCGAGCTAGCCAGCCGGGGCGTCGCCTCGGAAATCCTCGAGCGCGTCAATGTGCTGATCGTCCCCCGCGCGAATCCGGACGGCGCGTATCACTTCATCCGCGGCCTCGCCAACGGCGCGGACGTCAACCGCGATCATCTCTTGCTGGGAACTCCGGAGGGCCAGGCGCTCTCGCGGGTCTTCCTCGAGTACCAGTCCGACGTCGTGCTCGATTGCCACGAATTCGGCGTCAAGCTGCGCTGGTTCGAGAAGTTCGGATCGCTGCAGAAGTACGATGCGCTGATCCAGTATGCAACCGTCTCGAACCTGCCCTCCGCCATCACCGAAGCATCGGAGCGGTTGTTTCGCCAGCCGCTGTTGCGCGCCTTCGAACACGCGAG
>Ga0066709_100006201_pt1 | contig 10043 bp, 7 predicted proteins | sample GraSoiAngelo_158_FD_79665 | JGI IMG/M metagenome (GOLD analysis project Ga0066709, IMG submission 79665) | Grasslands soil microbial communities from the Angelo Coastal Reserve, California, USA - 14_1009_16_30cm | ecosystem: Environmental > Terrestrial > Soil > Grasslands | place: USA... | reverse complement strand
TCGCGCAGAGCGGCCTCGGCGCGCTCGGCGTTCTCGAGGCCGCGCTCGACGCCGTCGCGGAACGCCGCGGCGCCGAAGGCCTTCAGCGAGAGCCACAGCTTCAGCGCGCGCGACCCGCGGGTGAGCTGCGGCCCGCGGTCGCGGAAGTTGACCTCGCCGGAGAGGACGTCGCGCAGGTACTCGGGCGCCATGTGGAAGGTGCGCTGCAGGGCGCCCGGACGGCGCACGAGCAGGCAGCCGATCTCGTACGGCTGGAAGAGCCACTTGTGCGGGTCGAGGCTCAGCGAGTCGGCGCGCTCGATCCCGCCGAGCACGGCGCGCCCGCGCTCGGTCAGCGCCGCCGGCGCGCCGTACGCGCCGTCGACGTGCAGCCACAGCCGCTCGCGCGCGCAGACGTCGGCCAGGGCCTCGAGCGGGTCGACGGCGCCGGTGTTGGTCGTCCCCGCCGTCGCCAGCACGCAGAAGGGCGTGCGCCCGGCGCGGCGATCGGCGGTGATCGCCGCCTGCACGGCTTCGGCGGTCAGGCGGAAGCGCTCGTCGCTCGCGAGCACGCGCACGTGGGGCACGCCGAGCACGCGCAGCGCGCGCACGTTGGAGGCGTGCGCCTGGTCGGACAGGTACGCGGTGTCCCCCGGCTGCTCGTGGCGGGCGGTGGCCAGCGCGGTCAGCGCCGCGACCGAGCCGCCGCTGAGCAGCACGCCCTCGGTGCCGGGCGCCAGGCCGCACAGCTCGCGCAGCCAGTCGAGCACGACGAGCTCGAGCGCCGCCGGGCCTGAGCCGCCCGCCCACGAGCCGGCGAACGCGTTGAAGCCGGCCGCGAGCCCGTCGGCCAGCGCGCTGACGCCGTTGCTCGGGCTGGGCACGCGGGCGAAGAAGCGCGGGTGGTCGCCGTGCTGCATGTGGGCGAGCACCTGGTCGGCGAGGACGTCGAGCGCGGCGCCGACGTCACCGGGCGCCTCGGGCGGCGGCTCGCGCAGGAGCGCCTCGAGCCGCGCCCGCTCCCCGGGGCGGATCGGCGGCTCGTCGCGCAGGCCCTCCAGGTGCGCGACGACGAGATCGACGACGCGGTACCCGAGCCGGCGCAGGTCCTCCGCCGGCAGCGTCAGCGGCTCGCCGCCGTCAGGCGAGCTGGGCTCCCGGATGACGGAGGCGCTCGGCCTCCGCAATCGCCTCCGCGCGCGAGTGCACGCCCAGCTTGCGCATGATGTTCTTGACGTGGCTGTAGACCGTGTCCTCGGAGAGGACGAGCACGTCGGCCACCTCCTGGGTGCTCGCCCCGCTGCTCACGAGGTCGAGGACCTCCCACTCGCGGGCGGTGAGCGAGCTCTTCACCGGGCGCATCCCGGCGTAATCCTCCGGCATCGCCCGGACGTGCTCGAGCAGGCGCATCATCAGCTTGCGCGAGACGGCGGCCTCGCCCTCGACCACGCCGCGCAGCGCCCGCGCGAGGTTCTCGATCGAGACCTCCTTGGAGAGGATGCCGCTCGCCCCGGCGCGCAGCGCCCTCACCGCCAGGTCGAGCGTCACGTTGACGGTGAAGATGACCACCCGGACCTCCGGCGCGCGCTCGGTGACGCGCCGCGCGACCTCGATGCCGTCCATCCGGCCGAGGGCGGCCTCGGCGAGCAGGACCTCGGGCCGGTAGTGCAGGCCGAGCTCGACCGCCTCGACGCCGTCGGACGCCTCGGCGGCGATGACGATGTCGGGCGTGCGCTGGAGCACGTCGCGGACGACGCGCCGGGCCAGCGGGTCGTCGTCGGCGATGACCGCGCGCAGGCGTTCGCCCGCGCGCGGTTGCCCCTGCGGCGGGGCGCCATTCGTCGATGGGGCAGGGGCGACATACGCCACTCCCCCTTCTGATCCGGTCAGATCGTGCTGCTCCTCGTCCATGTGGAGCCGCCCTCGCGCGCCAAAAAAGACAACGTTGCCGATTGCGCGATATCGAGAGCGCAATCGCTCCACCATTCCTAGCGTCCTTTCCGTCCCCGGTCCTGGGGGTTTTCGTCCCCAGTCGCGGGTGAGGAAGACGCGCCGCCGGGTATCCCCGTCCCCCAAGTCACGGGGTGTGTCGCGCGTCCCCCGTCACCGGGCGTGTCTCCCGTACGGGACGGCGGATCCGCCCAACCGCGGCGACGACGGCCCGGAAAGAATCGTTTCGTGATCGCGCCGCCCGAGCCGGCTCGTGTCAGCGTCGTCATCCCAACGCTGAACGAGGCGGAGAACGTCCCTCACGTGCTCGCGCGCCTGCCCGCGTGGCTCGACGAGGTCATCCTCGTCGACGCGCACTCGACCGACGGGACGGTCGAGGTCGCGCGGCGGGTGCGGCCCGGCCTGCGGGTTCTGCAGCAGAGCGGACGCGGGAAGGGCAACGCGCTGGCCGAGGGCTGCGCGGCGGCGACGGGCGACATCATCGTCACGCTCGACGCGGACGGCTCGACCGATCCCGCCGAGATCCCCCGCTTCGTCGCGGCGCTGCGAACCGGCGCCGACTTCGTGAAGGGCTCGCGCTTTGCGCCGGGCGGCGCGAGCTCGGACATCACCCCCACGCGGCGGCTCGGGAACCGGGCCCTCAGGGCGCTGGTCAACCTCACCTACGGCACCAGCTATACCGACCTCTGCTACGGCTACAACGCGTTCTGGGCGCGCTGCCTGCCGTACCTGCGCCTCGACTGCGAGGGCTTCGAGGTCGAGACGCTGATGAACGTCCGGATCGCCAAGGCGGGGCTGGTCGTCCATGAGGTGCCGAGCTACGAGTCCTGCCGGTTGCACGGTGCCAGCAAGCTGCATCCCGTCCGTGACGGCGGGCGCGTGCTGCGCACCATCGCGCGCGAGCGGGTCGCCCGGGCGCGCTGGCTGCTGGCCGGCGCTGAGGACGCTGGACGTTGAACGTCGCGCAGGTCTACGCGCGCGCGGCCGCGGGCTCCGCCGTGGCGTTCGCGCAGGCGCGCGCGATCGCGCGGCGGCTGCGCCCGGTGGGCGGCTCGGTCGAGGTGCTCGTCCACGATCCGCTGGTCCGCCGGCCCGAGGCCGCCGTGCACGACGGCGTCGTCGTACGCCGGTTCCCGCTCGCCGGCGACGCGGGCGCGGGCGCGCGCGACGCGCTGAGCGACCACCTGCGGCGCGTCGGCGCCGCGTACGACGTCGTCCACGTGCACTCCGAACGGGCGCTGGACGCGGTCGCGTCGGTCGCGGCCGAGCGCCTGGTGGTGTCGCTGCGCGCGAGCGGCCTGCCGGCGGCGAACCTCGTCCGCCTCTTGCAGCAGATGCGCCACCGCCACGGCCTCGGGGTGCTCCTGCACGCCGCTCGCATCGTCTGCGAGTCGCGCTGGGAGGCCGAAGCGCTCGCGGGCGGGCTCGGGATCTCGCGAGCGCGGATCGAGGTCGTCCCGCCGGCGATCGACGTCGACGCGCTGCGGCGGGCAGCGCCGTTCGCGACCGGCTCTTCGATCGTGCTGGCCCTCGGGGGCCTGCGACGCCACTCCGGCCTGGAGCGCGCGATCGCAGCGCTGCCCGCCCTGCCGGCGCGCTTCGAGCTCGTCGCGCTCGGTCCGGGTCACGGGCACCGCTGGCTGCACGCGTTCGCTGGCGACCTCGGCGTCGCAGGGCGCGTCCGGTTCGTGGTCTCGCCCGACGAGGACGTGCGGCGGCGCTGGCTGCGGACCGCGCGCGTCACGACGGCGCTGTCATGGACCGGGACGCCGGTGGTGCTCCTGCTCGAGGCGGCCGCCGCCGGAGGCCTCCTCGTCGCGTCGGACGTCCCCGCCCATCGCGAGGCCGCCGGGCGCCTGCCACCCGGAACCGTCCAGATGCTGTCGCCGCGCGCCTCGCCGCTGACCGTCGCCGACGCCGTGATCGCGCAGAGCGCCGGCCGGGCGGCGCCGGAGCGCGCTCGGCTGCCCAGCGCCGACGAGGTGGTCGCCCAGACGATCGCGATCTACACCGCCGTGGACGACGCCGCCAGCCGCTCGCGCAACGGCCACGCACAGGTCGCGCCCGCCGAGCGGTAGCGAGGCGCGCTCGATGGAGGCGTGGAGCGCGCTCGCCGGGAGGCAGACGGCCGCGGTCTCCGTCCGTCCGGCCGCGCTCGCGCGCCCGGTCGCGCTCCACGTCGCCCTGGTCGCCGGCGCTCTCGGCCTATGGGCGATCGCGCTGACGCGCGTCGACCTGGGCAAGCTGGGCGACCTGGGGCTCCTCAACGCGCTCCCGGCGATCTGGTTCGTCGCGTTCGGGCTGCTGCTCGGCGGCTTCGCGCACGCGGTGTCGCGCGAACGGCCGGCCACGGCCGTGCTCGCGCTCTACGTCGTCGCGCTGATCCTGGTCCTCCACGGCACGACGCCGCTGCTCTACGACGAGCCGCGCTACGCCTGGACCTTCAAGCACCTCGGGGTGATCGACTGGATCGCCTCGTCGGGCCACGTCGACCCCACGCTCGACATCTACAACAACTGGCCGGCGTTCTTCGCCGTCAACGCGTGGCTGAGCAGCGCGACCGGGGTCTCACCGCTGGCCTACGCGGAGTGGTCCCAGGTCTTCTTCGAGCTGATCAACGCGGCGGCGATCCTGTTCGCGCTGCGGGCCCTGACCATCGAGACGCGGCAGGTCTGGCTGGCCACATGGCTGTTCCTGCTGGGCAACTGGATCGCGCAGGACTACCTCGCCCCGCAGGCGTTCGTCTTCCCGCTGGCCACGGTGCTGCTCGGCCTGTGCCTGCGGTGCGGCCCGCGGTCCGCGCGCGTCCCGCGCCCGCGCGCCGGGCTGGTCATGGGAGCGCTGTGCTACCTGGCGATCGTCGCGACGCACCAGCTGACGCCCATCGTCGTGATCATCGGGGTCACCGTCCTCGCCGTCGCCGCGCGGCGTGTCCCGCTGTGGGTGCCGCTGGCGATGCTGGTGATCGAGGCCGCGTGGGTCGCCCACGCGTGGGGCTTCCTGCACACCCACTTCAGCCTGTTCTCGTTCGACCTGGCGGGCAACGCCCATCCCACGCCCACGCCGCACGCCGCCGCCGGGTTCAAGGTCGTCAGCTGGGCCTCGCGAGCGCTCGTCGCCGTGATGTTCCTCCTGGCCGCGGCCGGGTTCTGGCGCCGGTACCGATCCGGACGCGGCGACCTCGCGCCGACGGTCCTGCTCGCGGCGGCGATGCCCGCCGCGGCCGTGCTCAACTACGGCGGCGAGGGCGGCATGCGGACCTACCTGTTCGCCCTGCCGTGGCTCGCGTTCCTCGCCGCCGCGCTGTGCCTGGAGCCGCGGCGCCGCCGGCGCGGGACGGGCGCGGCGGCGGTCGTGTCCGTGGCCGCCGTCAGCGCGCTGGTCGGCACGCTCATGCTGTTCGCCTACTACGGGCGCGAGCTCATGGACCACATCTCCCGCGACGACGTCCGCGTCGCCCTGTGGTTCGAGCGCCACGCGCCGGTGGGCTCGGTGCGCGTCCAGGTCACCGCCAACATCCCCGAGCGCGTCACCGCGCGCTACGCGGCGCTGCGCGGCGGCGCCTACAGCAACATCCTGGCCAACCACCGGCCCTTCGGCGGCCATCTTCTTGGCGCCCGCGACCTTCCGGCGCTCGAGCTGTACCTCGCGCGACTGGGATCGACGCGCGACTACGTCCTGCTGAGCCCGTCGCAGGAGCACGAGGCCCGGCTGCTCGGGTCGGTCGCGCCCCACTCGATCGAGCGCCTCGGGCGGGCGCTGTCGCGCTCGCCGCACTTCAAGGCCGTCTACCGGTCCGGCCAGGCGGCGGTCTACCTGTGGACCCCATGATCCCCGTCCTGCTCTATCACTCGGTCAGCGACGACGGCGACGCCTACGCGGTCGGCCGCGCGGAGTTCCGCGAGCACGTCCGGGCGATCGCGGCGTCGGGCCGCGTCCCGCTCGACGTGACGACGCTCGCGCGAGGGCTGCGCGGCGAGCAGCCGCTTCCCCCGCGCGCCATGGCGGTCACCTTCGACGACGGGTTCGCCGACACGCTCGCCGCCGTCGAACTGCTCGCCGTCGCCGGCGTCGCCTCGACCGTCTATGTGACGAGCGGCCACGTCGCGCGTCGCGGCATGCTCTCCGGCGCGGGCGTCGCCGAGCTCGCCGCCGCACCCGCGGTCGAGCTCGGCGCCCACGGAGTCCGCCACGTGCGGCTCGACGAGCTGGCGATCGGCGCCATCGACGAGGAGCTGACCGCGAGCCGCGCGTGCCTCGAGGACCTCGTGCAGGCGCCGGTGAGGTCGTTCGCCTATCCGCACGGCGCCTACGACCGGCGGGTGCGCAGCCGCGTCGCGGCCGCGCGCTACGCCTCGGCTGCGGCCGTCAAGAACGCGCTGTCGCACGCCGGCGACGACCCGCTGGCCGTCGCGCGCTGGACCGTCATGCGCGACACGCCCGCGGCCCGGGTGGCCGAGATCCTGGAGGGGCGCGGCGCGCCGCTCGCGTGGCGCCGCGAGCGGCTGCGCACGCGCGGGTGGCGCCACGTCCGCCGCGCCCGCCGGCGGCTGGGAGCCGTCGCGTGACCGGCGCGCAGCACCGGCGCGCGGTCGTGCAGGCGGTGGCCGCGGTCGCCTGCGTCGCCGCGATCGCGCTGGTCGCGGTGAGCGCGGCGCCCGCCGCTCGCCTGATCGCCGTCCTTGGGGTCTTCACGCTGGCGCCGGGAGCGGCGATCGTGCCGGCGCTGCAGCCGCGCAGCGTCGCGGGCGAGCTCGGCATCGTGATCGCGACAAGCCTCGCCTCGGTGGCGCTCGTCGCCCAGGCGATGCTCTGGCTCGGGCTGTGGAGCCCGGATGCGGCGACCTACGCGGTCGCCGGCGTCTGTCTGGCGGTGCTCTGCGCCCGCGCGATACGCGCTCGGCGGTCCTGATCGCCGTCAGGAACGCAGCACCGCGAGGACTGGATCGACGTTGCGGCGCATCCAGCGCCGGTGCGAGTGCAGCGTGCTCTGGGCCAGCCGCTGGCCGACGTGCTGCAGCCAGGTGAGCAGCACCAGGTGGCGCAGCGCGAGCCCGTCGTGCGCCTGCGCGTACGGCGCCAGCAGCTCCAGCTCGAGCGCCGTCAGCGGAGCCCCGAGGAGCACGCGCCGCGCGATGTCGCCGAACGGCCGGCCCTCGCACGCCGACCGCGTGGCGAGGACGAGGTGGGCGACGTCGGCGGCCGGCAGATCGAGCGCCTGCGAGGCTTCCCAGTCGACGACGCCCGTCACGGCCGACGCGTCCGCCGCGAGCAGCACGTTGCCGAGCCAGAGGTCGCCATGGACGCGGCCGGCGAGGAGCGTGCGGCCGCGCAGCGTCGACACGAGCTCGCCGCGCAGGCGCCCAAGCTCCAGGCTTGTCCAGCCGCGCGCGCGTTCGATCCGCTCGAGGCGCGCGTCCAGCGCCGTCGCGACCAGGTCGTCGTCGACGACGCGCGGGGCCGCCGTGGCGCGATAGAGCAGGCCCATCCCGTGCGCGGTGGCCATGAGCGCCCGGTCACGCGCAGTGGTGCGCGCGAAGCGGCGCCCGTCGACACCCGGGAGCGCGCGCTCGACGCGATACGGCTTGCCGTCGAGCGTCCCCTCGCAGACGACCTCGGGCAGCACCGACCTGAAGCCGTTCAGCGCCGCGATCGCGTGCAGCTCCGCGAGGTGGCCCCGCTGCGCGGCCAGCGCGGCGGCACCAGCCGCCGACCAGGCGATCTTGAGGGCGACGCGGGCGTCGCGGCCGGGGCCGGGGCCGGCGAGGAACACGACCACGTCGGAGTCCGTGCGGACGGGCCAGCGGGACCAGCCGTCCGCGCCGGCGACCGGCGTCGCGGCGAGCACGCGGGCGGCCAGCCGGCCGCTGCGCGCGCGCCGCGCCCAGGCGCCGCTGGCCGCGTCGCCGACCTTCGCGCGGAGGTCCGCCACTCGCGCCCGGTGCCGGGGCCCCGCGCGGCCGTACGCCACGAGCCCGCCCGCCGCCACGCACTCGCTGACCAGGAAGCCGAGGCCGGCGCCGGTTGCGCCGAGCGCGTGAATCAGCGACGCGGCGAGGCCCAGCGCGATCGCCGCCTGGGCCCAGAGCGCGACGACCACCCGGCCGAGCCGGCGGTCGATGCGCGCGACGCTCACCGCGAGCGTCATCACCAGGTTGGGCACGGCGGCCAGCGCGAGCAGTCGCAGGGCCGTCGTCGCCTCGCGGGCGTACGCCGGCCCGAAGAGCGAGAGGATGGTCGGCGCAAGCACGATGAGCAAGACGACCGCCGGGACGAGCAGGCCGGCGCCGTTCAACGCGGCCTGGCGCACGAGCGTGGGCAGGCGGTCCTGCTGCGGTGACCCATGGAGGACGAGCGACGTGCCGATATCACCGGCGACGCCGTAGAGCGGCAGGGCCACGGCCCACGCCAGCGCGAAGTAGGCGGTCGTCGTCGCGCCGGCGACCGCGGTCACGACGACCGGCAGCAAGGTCGTCGAGGCGAGCCAGGCGACGGCCGCGGTGTAGTCGGCGGCCGCGTAGCGCGCGAAGCCGCGCGGCGGAGCGCGGCGCGACCACCGCGCCTCCGGGGGTCGGCGCGTCAGCCGCGTGAACACGAGGGCGTTGACGGCGACGATGGAGAGCAGCATCCCCACCGTCCACGACGCGAAGATCCCGTAGACCGGCAGCGCCGACGCGAGCGCCACGAGCAGCGCGACCTTGAGCACCGAGAAGACCGCGTTCTCGATCGGGACCCAGATCGCCCGACCCAGCGCGGTCAGCACGCCGTCCTGGATGGCGAACACCGACCAGCCCACCGTCGAGAGCGCGAACGCCGCGGTCAGCGCTGCGGACGACCCGAGGAACGACAGCCGCGGCGCCCAGGCCGACGCCCCGACCACGAAGACCGCCGCCACGCAGGCGGCGACCAGGCCGCTCGCCGCGTAGGACCGCGCGATGTAGCGCCGAGTCCGCGTCCCGGCGCCGGGCAGGAAGCGCACGAGGATGTTCGGCAGGTCGAGGCACGCGACGCCGGCCAGGAACATCATGGCCGCGATCAGCGCCGCGTTGGTCCCGACCACCTGCGCGCTGTACGTCTTGGCGGCGATGATCCAGTAGACGAGCCCCGCCGCGGCGGTGACGGCGGAGTTGACCACGAGCGCGAGCGCGTCGCGGTGCATCGGCACCCGCAGCAGCTCGCGGGCCCGGCGGGCGAGGACGCGCGCGCGGACGGTCTCAGCAGCGCGCATGAGCCCTGTGGCGCAGCGAGAGCGCGACGGCGCGAGCGAGCAGCCCGGCGCGGCCGCGCTCGCGCGCGCCGAGGACGGCGAGGACGAGCTCGCTCCCGGGCACTCGCGCCGGCGGGCGGCACGCCGGGCACGCGCCCGGCGCGTGGCCGATGGTCTGCCCCACGGCGAGCGCGAGGCCGGACTGGTACGGCCGCCGGACGGCGGGCACCCCGGCACGGCGCAGGTCGCCGGCCGCGTTGGCGACGGCGACGGCGCGGTCGGCGAGGCGCAGCATCGGCAGGTCCTCCGGGCCGTCGCCCACGGCGAGGGCGACGCCGGGGAACGGGCCGTCGGCGAGGCGCCCGAGGAGGGCGCGCAGCCCGGTGGCCTTGTCCACGGCCGCGGGGACGAGGTCGGTCTGGCCCTCGCCGTGCACGACGCGCAGCACGACCGGCGCGGCAGCGGCGAGGGCGGCGTGCACGGCGTCGGCAGCGATGGGTCCGCCGCCCGCGGGCCGGCGCGCGCGGACGCTGTGCCGGTGGTCGAGGCCGAGCTCCACGTCGGCGCGTGCGGCGAGCTGCGCGCGCGCCCGCTCGACGGCCGCCGCGGCATCGGGCGCGAGGAGCGCCACCTCTTCGCCGGCGCGGGCGTCGTAGAGCGCTGCGCCGTACTCGGCGACGCCGCCGGCCAGCCCGTAGGCGCGGCAGCGCTCGGCGACCTCGCCGGCGGACCGCCCGCTGACCAGCAGCGGGCGCAGCCCGTGGGCGAGCAGCGCGCGCAGCGCGAGCGCGCCGGCCGGCGACGGGCCGGGGAACCCGAGCGTGTCGGTCTCGAGCACGCCGTCGACGTCGATCGCGCAGCACGGCCCGCGGGCCGGGCGCGCCAGGTCGTCGAGGTACAGCGCCGC
>Ga0066709_100006200_pt1 | contig 10044 bp, 9 predicted proteins | sample GraSoiAngelo_158_FD_79665 | JGI IMG/M metagenome (GOLD analysis project Ga0066709, IMG submission 79665) | Grasslands soil microbial communities from the Angelo Coastal Reserve, California, USA - 14_1009_16_30cm | ecosystem: Environmental > Terrestrial > Soil > Grasslands | place: USA... | reverse complement strand
TGGCCGGGACGAATCATGGTCCCGCTCAAGCGAGCGCGGTCCGGCCGCAATCCGCGGCGGGACACTCGAACGGGGCGAACCTGAACCCCCGCGGAAGGGGCGCAGGATACGGGCGGCCGCCGAAAAGTGTCAAGCATTGTGGCCCCGTCTTGCCGCCGCACGTCACTCGCGACCCGTGCGCGCTTCCAGCTCGGCGAGCAGCGTGTCCCTCGTGTTCTGCTCCGGATGATCGAGCACGCGCTCGAGCAATGCGTCGAGCGCTCTTCCCACCTCGGGACCCGGACCGATGCCGAGGACGCGCATCACGTCGTCGCCGTCGACCGCGAGATCCGTGACGTGCAGCGCCTGAGCTTCGGCGATCAGCCGCTCGATCCGCTCGCGCATCTCCTCCAGATAGTGCGGGAACCCGGTCTTCTTGCCGTTGCCGAGGTTGTCCGCGAGGCGCAGGTCGAACAGGTCGGCGACCGCATCCACGCCGATGCGCCGCAGCCAGCGCCTGAGCGCCGCGTCGCTCCACTCCGGCCGGTAGTCGAACATGTGCTCGCGCACCAGGTGCACGATCGCGCGGCGCTCGTCGTGGGGATGCCGCAGCCGCTCCAGCACGCGATCGGCGATCTCCGCCCCCAGGATCTCGTGGCCGTAGAACGTCCCCTCGCCGTCGCGCTCCACGCGCGTGTCGGGCTTGCCGAGATCGTGCAGCAGCGCCGCCCACCGCACGCGCGGCTTCCCGGGCGGCGCCGCATCGCAGGTGTGCAGGCTGTGGTCGTAGACGTCGTAGGCGTGATAGCGGTTCTGCAGCACGCCGTAGCCGCGCGCGAGCTCGGGCAGCCACAGCCGGAGCAAGCCGGCTTCCCGCAGCAGCTCGATCCCGACCGACGGCCGCGGCGCCTCGAGCATCAGCCGGAACTCGTGCCCGACGCGCTCCCACGCGACGAGCCCCGCGCGCTCCTCCACGGCGCCGAGCGCCGCCCGGGTGTTGGGCTCCGGCTCCATCTCCAGCACCGCGGCGAGCCGCGCCACGCGCAGCGGGCGCAGCGCGTCTTCCCGGAACCGCTGCTCGGGATCGCCGACCGCCCGCAGCACGCCGCGGGCGAGGTCGAGCGTCCCCGCGAACGGATCCAGCAGCACGCGGTGCACCGGGTCCCACGCCAGCGCGTTCACCGTGAGGTCGCGGCGCGCCAGGTCCTCGAGCGGATCGCGCGTGAACGTCACGTGGTCGGGATGCCGGGCATCGGCGTACCCGCCCTCGCGCCGGAACGTCGTGCACTCCACCTGCACGCCGTCCTCCACGATCAGCACGGTCCCGTGACGGATGCCGGTCGGCTCGACGCGCGCGAAGCGCCGCGTCACGTCGGCGGGCTCGACGTCGGTGGCCACGTCGAACACCGCGTGCGCTTCCCGCCCCAGCAGCGCGTCGCGAACCGTCCCGCCCACGAAGTAAGCCTGGCCGCCGTCCGCCTGGAGCCGCTCGACCACCTGGATCGCGCGCCCGGGCCAGTGGGCGGCCTCGAGCCGCGCGCGCGCCTCGCTCTCGAGCGCTGCGGGGTCGGGGTCCGTTGCGCGCGCGAGCAGCCATTCACGAACCGCACTCCACCAGCCGGTCTTCACGCGGGACCGTTCTCGAGCAGGAGCTGCCATGTCGTCAAGCGCGTTCCCAGGGGCTGGCGCGTCCGACCGGAGCCGGCGGGGCGCCGCCGCCGCCGTCACGATCGTGCGCGGCGGCCGCAACGATGCATGCCACCGGACTCAGTGTGCTCGGCTGCTCCCTTCCGGAGGCGTCTTCCCGCCGGCGCTGTTCGGCTCGGAGCCATTGTTGCGGCCCGCGGCGCTGAGCCCCGTCACGATGATCGCGGCGAGCACCCCACCGCCCAGGAGGCCGGTGCGGTACCAATCCACGCCGCGGCTCGAGAGCCGATCGATGTCCTCCAGCGCGACGCCGTGCGTCGCGAAGTCGGCGAACGCTCCCTCGACGTCGCGGCGTCGAATACCCACCAGCGAGTCGCCCTGGATCCGCGCGTAGTCGAACTCGTAGACCAATCCGTCGCGGGTCTGGATCCGCACGTCCTTGCGCTCCGGCACGGCGGCGTATTGGCCGCGCGGGATCTCGCGCAGCGTCGTGCACCCGCTCGAAACCAACCACAACGCGCATGCGGCGATGCGCGCCGCACGCCATGCCTTCATGGAACATCGCTCCTTACGACCGGTCCAGACACACGCCGACGCCCGGAGTCCAGCATAACAAAGGCGCAAGCGGGGAGCGATCGAATGCCGCCCGCTGGGACAGGACCTTAGCCCCAATACAGGATGCGCCCGCAGGACTCGCACATCGTGAGCGCTCCGGCAGCCGTCGGCGACACCGATGTCGGGAGCGTGATGTGGCAGCCCTGGCACACGCGATCGCGCACGGCGGCCACCGCGCGGCCGTAGCGCTGGTGGGCCCGCTCGTAGAGGTACATCCAGCGGCGGTCGATGGCCTCCCCCGCCCGCTGGCGGGCGCGATCGAGCGCCGGGCTCGGCTGCATCACGAGACCGAGCTTGCGGAGCCTGGTCTGCGCCGGGGCGTCGTTCAGCTCGTCCGCCAGCAGATCCAGGTCGTGCAGGTCGAGGATCGCCATGCTCTCGGTCACGGCAGCATTTCTCGGAGCAGCCCGGCCATCGCCTCCACGGACGGGGCCTCGAGCAGCCGGTGGCGGTTGCGCTGCAGGCGGGCGCACGCGGCCGCTCGGCCGATCAGATCGTGGTGGGCGTCGAGCGAATGGTCACCGGGCGTCAGCACCAGGAACACGAGCTGCACCGGCGCGTGATCGTCGGCCTTCCAGTCGATTCCGCGCCGGGAACGGCCGAGCACGAGACGCGGCTCGAACACCGTGATCGAGCGCGCGTTCGGAATCGCCACCGCCTTGCCGATCGCGGTCGAGCCGAGGCGCTCGCGCAGACACAGGATCTGGTGCAGCAGTGAAGGCTCCCGCACCGTCCCTGCGCGATGGGCGCAAGCGACGAGCTCCTGCAGCACCGATTCCCGTCTGCGTGGCCTGAGGTCCGGAACGCAAAGCGAGTTGTGGAGAACCGAAGGGCCGATCGAAATGGTCACTGGGACCCCCTCCGATACCCCGCACACTACCAGACCCCGTCCCTCGAGTTCCACCCATCATCCGTCATGGCGCTCCCGAGTCGGAAAGGTGCCCTCGGCGGGGGAACGACTGGACACTTCTCTGAAGCGGCGGCGGCGGCCGTCCCACGCCGCAGCCACGATCCACACGCAGCCGAGACCCCAGACGGCGCCCGCCGCCACGTCCGAGAACCAGTGGCGGTTGAGGTAGATGCGCGACAGCGCCACGGCGACGGCCAACGTCCAGAACAGCGGTGCCAGCCGGCGGCGCCGCCGCGACAGGAGCGCGGCGAGCGCGATCGCGTTCGCCGCGTGACTCGAAGGAAACGAGGCATTGCTGCGCTTGCGCTCGCCGTCGGGGCGCGTACGGAACGTGGCCCGCTTGACCGCCTCGACCGTCAGGTTGAGCGGAATCAACGTGAGGACCGCGAGCCGCGCGGTCTCGACCCCCGGCGGGCCCTCGATCACGCACACCGCGAGCAGGGCGCCCAAGACGGCGGCGGGGGTGCCGAGCCGGTCGGACAGGAACCGCGCGGGAGCCTCGAGCGCGGGACGGCGCGCCTCCTGCACGACGTGCTGCACCGAGGCGTCGAGCCACTCGACCGGGGCGAGCAGGCTCGCGGCCAGGAGCAGGAGCTTCACGGCAGCGACGCGACCGCGCGCAGCGCGTCCCGCGGGACCACGCCCTCGAGGCCCCGTCCCACCCACACCCGCACCAGGCTGCCGCTCTTCCCCACGAGCCGCACCACGCGTCCCGGCTCGAGATCGATGTCACTGCCGCCGAGCCGTTCGTCGCGCATCACGACCGCCTCGTCACGCCGGGCGTCGATCGCCTCGCGCACCGGCACCATCCCGGCGCACACGACCAGCGCCGCGGCGCATGCCGCCGAGAACAAGCGGCGCGGCCACGCCGCCCCCGCTGCGGCTCCGAACAGGAGCGCCAGCACCGTCCACTCGATCCGCCGCAGCGGGAGTTGGCGGGCTCCGCTGCCCGCCAGGCCTCCCGCCTCGCGCGCCCGCTGCTTCACCCATTCCAGCGCGGGGTCGCGCAGGTCCTCGCGCTCGCCGCGCAGCACCCACAGCGACGCGGCCGCGACATCCTCGTCCTCGAGCCTCGCCCACCCGAGCCGCGCCGCGAGCCCGGGCGAACGAGCGCCGCTCCTCCACAGCTCGCGCCACTCGCGCTCCGCCCCCACCACGTCGCCGCTGCGGGCAAGCCGCTCGGCTTGCCGGGCGCGGGCCACGCCGCGCGGATCGCCAGCATGCGGCATGGCCAGCACGGCGCACGCCACCGCCGCCGCCGCGGCCAAGCTCGCGCCCGCCGGCCGCAGCCATGTCCAGCGCTCCTCGCCGCCGGCGCCACGCAGCGCCGCGAGCAGCCGCGTGCGCACGCTCTCCGGGTTGACGCGCGCCCCGCCGTAGCGCGCGGCCGCCACCTCGGCGCGCAGCGCTGCGAGCTCCTGACCGCGGGCGGCAAGCAGCGCGCAGGCGCGTTCCGCGGCACCCCACAGCGACTCGCCGGTCGCGGCGCCCAGCTCGGCGGCGAGCCGCTCGCGCAGGGTCCGCGCCGCGGACGCGGCTCCCGGCTGGCGCGGCCGCTTGATCGATCCGATCGCGACGGCCGCGATCGCCCCGGCCAGCGCCGCGAGCCAAGGCCGCGACCGCCGCTCGAACGGATCGAGCACGGAGCCGCCGAACACTGCGGGGTAAGAGCTTGTCGCGCGCGCCGCGCCCGATGCCGATCCCGGCTCGACGTCGAGCACGATCGGCGGCAGCCCGGCGGTGCGGTAGGCGTTGGCCCGCGGGTCGAACCACGAGAACGCCGGGGGCTCGAGCGACACCGACCCCAGCGAGCGGGGCATCACCGTCCACCGGAACGACCTCCGGCCCGGCTCGAGCGTGCCGCTCGCGCCGAGGCTGTCGTCGACCATGCTTCCGAACACCTCGAGGCCCGGCGGATGGAACTCCGGCGCCTTGATCAGCGGCAAGTTGCCCGAGCCCCGAACGTCGAGCCGGACGGTCACGGGTTGGTCTTGCGGCGTGCGCGGGCGGTCCACGCTCCACTGCACCAGGAGCGTCCCCACGGCGCCGCCGAAGCCGCCCGGAGCTCCGGGGGGCAGCGGCCGGACCCGCACCGCCAGCGGAGCGCTCTGGATCTGGAACTGCCGGCGCCCGCCGCCGCCGAACCAGCCAAACGGATCGAACGCGGTCCCCCCGGTCTCCATCACGAGGTCGGCCGCCGCCGGACCCACGGTCTGGGTCCCCGCCGCGAGCGGGTAGATGCGGGTGCGCGTCTCAGTGACCAGCACGCGCGCCCCGCCCGACTCGCCGTAGTACGACTCCGGCTCGCTGGGACGCTCGCCCCAGAATCCCGGCGTCGGCGGCGGCGAGTAGCGCGGATCCTCGGCGAGCGGCGCGCGCTGCACCAGCCGCACCCGGAGCAGCGCCGGCTCGCCCACCCGCGGCTCGCGCGGCGTCACATCCACGAACAGCGAGGCCGGCGCGTTGCCGCGGGCCGGTGCCGTGCCCGGCGCCGCGAGCGAACCGCCGGACCCGCTCGCGCTCACCGCGGTGAGCGTGAACGAGGGGTAGATGTAGACCTTGCCTCCGACCTTCACGTGAATCGGGCCCACGGTGTAAGTGCCGGGGGCGCGCGGCGCGAGCTCGTAGCGGAACGACACCTCGCTCGAGCTCGTGCCGTTCACCCACGAGAAGCTCTGCGAGCGGCCGTTCGACAGAACGTCGAGATTCTGCGGCACGGCGAAGTCCGGCTCCGACACGCCTCCCATCGCCCCGTGGGCGGTGACGACGAGCGTGGCGGTCTCCCCCACCGGGACCGTGCGGCGCGATATGTCGGCGTCCACCGACACGTCGGCGCGAGCTCGCGGCACCGAGCCCGCGATCGCCGCGGCCAGTAGCCCGAGCAGCGCCGCGGTGCGGGCGGCGCGCCGGCGGCTACCAGTCACGGCCACGGCGCTCCTTCAGCACGCGCACCTTGCGCTGGCGCTGCTGCTCCATGCGCTGCAGCTCCTGAAGCGCGTCGAGGATCTGCTCGGCCTGCGCGCGATTCATCCCCTGCTGGTCCGAACGCGGAGGGGGTTGTTGCTGCTCGCCCTGCGCTGCCGGCGCCTGCCCGGCGTTCGGCTGCGGGGCTTGATTCTGCGGGCGCTGCTGCGAGGGCTGAGGCTCTTGCCGCTTCGGGTTCTGCCGGGGATTCTGCTGCTGCTGCTTGTGGTTCAGGATCACCTCGTAGTTCCACCTCGCGTCCTGGTCCGCCGGATTCCGTTCCAGCGTGCGGCGCAGCGCGCCGAGCGCGGGATTGTACTGCTTGGCCTCGCCCAGCAGCGTCCCCAGGTTGTAGCCGGCTTCCAGCCCCGGGTGATCGTCCCGTTGCATCAGCGTTTCGAGCTCGTGCATGCCTTCGGGACCGTGGCCGGCCAGGGCGCGCGCCGTGGCGCGGTTCACGCGGACATCGGCCGGCGCGTTGCGCTGCTTGAGTCGCAGCGTGTACAGCGACTCGGCCTGCGCGTAGCGGCCGGCCTTGAACGCGCGATCGCCGCGCGCCCAGGCGCTTTGCGCCGCGGCGGGCGCGGGCAGGAATGCCACGACGAACAGCGCGGCGGCCGCGGCCCGGGCGGGAGCGGCGCCGAGCGGCGTATCGGCGACATCGCGGCGCCGCCGGCGCGCGACCGTTCGCTCGACGGCGATGAGCAGCGCCGCGACCGCCGCGAACCACGGGAACCTCGCGACCGGACGCTCGATCAGCCGGTTGCCGCGCCCGGACTGGGCGACCGCCGACAGCGACGCCAAGAGCCGCGGCAGCTCGCCACCGGGGCGCGAGGCGGCGAAGAATCCGCCGCGCGTGCGGCGACCGATTTCGCGCAGCAGCGACTCGTCGAGCCGGCTCCTCACCGCGTTGCCGTTCTCGTCCCGCTTGATGTCCACCACGTGCCCCTGATCGTCCACGACCGGCACGACGTCGCCGGCCGGCGTGCCGACCCCCACCGCGAACACGCGCACGCCGGCGCGCACCACCTCGTCGATCGCCGCCGCCGCGCCGCGCTCCAGGTCCTCGCCGTCGGTCCAGAGCACGATCGCTTGCTGCTCGCGGTGGCCGCCCGGCAGCACGCGTAACGCGGTGTGCAGGCCCTTGCCCAGATCGGTGCCCGGCTCGGAGATCGCGGCGCTGGTGAGCCCTTCCACCGTGAGCCGCGCCGCGCCGCGGTCGAGCGTGAGCGGACACAGGCGCACGGCGTCTCCGGCGAACCCGACGACGCCGACCCGGCACCCTTGCAGCCGGTCCACGACCGCGAGCGCCTCGCGCCGCGCTTCGTCGAGACGGCTCGGCGGCACATCGCGGGCGTCCATGCTCGAGGAGACGTCGATGACGACCGCGACGTCGGAGCCCGTGGCGCCGCGCCGCACGACCTCGCGTCCCCATTCCGGTCGCGCGGCTCCCAGCACGAGCAGGGCGAACGCCAGCACCCGCAGCATGGCGCCGGCCGTGCGCTGGCGGGGGCGCACCTGCGCGAGCAGCACGTGACCGGGGCGCGCTCCGATCAGCCGGTCGAGCGCGCGCGCCGCGCGCCGCGCCGCCAGCCACTCCAGCAGCACGACGATCGGCAGCAGCCAGAGCCCCTGGAGCAGGCGGGGATCCCCGAAGCTCATCGGACGGCTCCCGGAGTCGGCGACGGCGCGGGCTTCATGGCAGGCGGAACGCCCACGTCGTGGTGGCCAGCGTGAACGCGCCGAGCAGCATGGCCGCGGCGGCAAGCAGGATCGGGCCCAGGTCGTAGTACTCCTTGTACTCGATCGAGCGGATCGGCGCCCGTTCCAGGCGGTCGATCTCGGTGTAGATCGCGGCCAGCGCGGCCGAATCGGTGGCGCGGAAGAACTTCCCGTTCGTCCGGCGGGCAATCTCGCGCAGCGAGCCCTCGTCGACGTCCATGCGCACCATCTCGGTGCGGCGGCCGAGCAGCGGATCGTCCACCGGCACCGGCACCACGCCGCCGCGGCCGACCAGCACGGTGTACACCTTGACGCCCATGGCCTTCGCCACGTCGGCAGCCGTGAGCGGATCCACCGCGCCGCGATTGCTCTGGCCGTCGGTGAGCAGGATCACGATCTTGCTCGGCGTGCGGCTCTCCCTGAGCCCGGCGATCGCGGTCACGAGCCCCATGCCCACTGCGGTGCCGTCCTCCGCGAGCCCGAAGTCCAGGTTCTGTAGCAGCTCCTCCAGCGCGTCGTGGTCGAGCGTGAGCGGGCACTGGCTGAACGCGGTGCCGGCGAAGCCGACGAGCCCGATGCGATCATGGCTGCGCTGCCGGAGGAAGTCGCGCGCGGTCTGCTTCGCGACCGCGAGCCGGTTGGCGGGCTGGAAATCCTCGGCCGCCATGCTGGGCGAGATGTCGATCGCGATCATGATGTCGACGCCCTGCGTCTCGACCTCGCTCTGGCGCAATCCCTGCTGCGGCCGCGCGACCGCGAGCAGCGCCAGCGCCAATGCCGCCCACGGCAAGAGCTCGAGCGCGCGCACGCCCACGGCGCCGAGGCCGGCGCGGACGCCGCCGATGCGCGCCCGCACCCACAACAGCGACGCGCGGCGCCGCTCTCGGCGGCCGCTCCACACCGCGAGCGCCGGCACCAGGAGCAGCAGCAGCAGCAACAACGGTTGCTCCCAGCGCATCACGCCGCCTTGCCCGCCGCGGGCTCGGCCAGCTTCCGCACCAGCAGCTCGACCGCCTGTTCGGAGCGCATGCTCTCTTCGATGCTCGACGCCGCGCGGGCGAACTTGAGCCGGTCCCACACGCGCAGCAGTACTGCGAGATGCTTGAGCTCGTCCGGGCCGAGCGGGCTCTTCTGCAGCGCCCGCACCAGCTCCGGCGTGGTGTGCCCCGGACGCGGGGCATGGGTCACGGCCTCCAGGTAGCGGCGCAGGATCCAGCTCAGCCGCAACGCATGCTCGTCGAACCGGCCGCGCTCCGGCAGGTGCAGGGCGCGCAGCTCGGCGAGCTGCGCGAGCGCCAGCGCCGCGGGGTCGAGCACGATGGGCGGCGCCAACGGCGCGGCCCGCCGCCGCGACCGCAACCAGCGCACGATCAGCACCGCGAGCAGCACCGCGGCCAGTACCACCGCCACCCACAGCCACGGCACGCGCTCATACCACGGCGCCGGCAGCGGACCTCGCGCCGGGCGCAGATCGGCGTTGCTGTCGGCCGCGGTCAGCACCGGCTGGACCACGAGCGTCACGGGCGGGAGCTTTTGAACTTCCGGATGCGGCGGCCCCGGATCCTGGAACTTGAGCCCGGGAAGCGTGATCGCGCCGAGGCGGAACACCTGGAGCGGGATCTCGACGAACAGGGTCTCGGCGCCGCCTGGCCCCCGCGCCCGCCACGCGCGGGGAGATCCCCAGGTGAGATCGGGCTCGGGCTCGGGCGGCAGCCACCTCGCGCCGGAGGGCGCCCCGTACACGGCGTATCCGCGATACAGCACTCGCTCGCCCAGGTGCGCGAAGCCGGGACTGACGCCGGCATGCACCTGTCGCGGCGGATTGCCCTGGGCCAGGGCCAGCGTGGCGCTTCCGGCGAGCGCCGCCAGAAGCCACGCGGCCAGGCCGCCGGCGAGCGGCTGGGATCGACCGCGCGCTCCACCGCTCGAGGCTCCGGGCTCGAGGGCCTTCAGCTCGAGCCGATGCCCCGCGGAGCTCACCGCGCGCCTCGCTTGCCGCGCGCCGAGAAGTATCGGATCAGGAGCGGCAGGTACGAGCGGTCCGTGCGAACCTCCAGCACCGGACAGCGCGCCACCGCGAGCGCGCGCTCGGTCCGCGCGCGGCGCTCGTGCGCCTCGCGCAGGTAGCGATCGCGGGCCGTGCGGCTCGAGGTGTCGACCAGCATGCGGGCACCGGTCTCGAGGTCCTCGAGCTCCACCCAGCCCAC
>Ga0066709_100006199_pt1 | contig 10044 bp, 8 predicted proteins | sample GraSoiAngelo_158_FD_79665 | JGI IMG/M metagenome (GOLD analysis project Ga0066709, IMG submission 79665) | Grasslands soil microbial communities from the Angelo Coastal Reserve, California, USA - 14_1009_16_30cm | ecosystem: Environmental > Terrestrial > Soil > Grasslands | place: USA... | reverse complement strand
GGAGCGCGGCGCGCTCGGCGACCGAGCACGGCAGCGCGTCGCCGATCTCTTCAGCGCCGACGAGATGATCGCGCGGACGCGCGCTGTCTATGACGACGTGCTCGGCCCGCCGTAGACGCCGAGCCGCAGGCCGACACTCTTCAAGAAGCTGATGCGCCGATCGATCACCTCGTGCGGCGGCCGACGGATGCGTGGCCGGCCTCCGGCCGAACGCCAGCCGGCGATCCGCCCTCGCAAGGCGGCGAGGTCGTGAGAGAATACGATCGCATCTCCGAAGACCACGAGCGCCTCTGTCGTCACTGCGCGGACCGCGGCGCGGCTCCGCAAAACCCCGTAGCGCCGCAGGAAGTAGCCGCGCGCGAAGCCGCCCTGATACCGCTGCCAGGCCGACCGGTGCTCCGCGCTCGCCGAGCCGAGGTGCACCGCGACGGCATCGCGGACCGCCAAAGTCGACCAGCCGGCCGCCCGCAACCTCAGAGCGAGGTCGACGTCCTCCCCGTAGAAGAGAACGCCTTCGTCGAGCCCGCCGACCTCTTCCCAAGCCTTGCGCCGGTACGCACCACCGGCCCCCGACGGCCCCACGAGCACGGGGTCTCGCGCCTGAGCCTGTTGCTCGAGCGAGCCGCGCAAGCGCGGATAGCCTGCGAGCGTCGGGTCGACGGCCAGACCGAAGCTCTCGATGCGCTTCTCGCCCGGGACCAGCAGGAGTGCAGCGCCCGACCCAAGATGCTCGTCGTCGCCAAACGGCGCGACGAGACGCTCGAGGAAGTCGGATCGACAATCGACGTCGTTGTTCAGCAGCACGACGATCTCGCCGGTACCCGCTTCAACGCCGCGATTGCATGCGACCGGAAAGCCGAGGTTGGCTCCGAGCTGGATGACGTGCACCTCCGGAAACTCCGCGTGCAGACGTCCCGGTGTTCCGTCCGCTGAGCCGTTGTCCACGACCACCACGGTGTGGGAGATCGATTGCTGGCGAAGATGATCGAGACAGCTCTCGGTCAAGTCCCAGCCGTTGAAGACCGGCACCACGACGTCGACCGAATGCGTCATCGCGGGAGCGACCTACCGGCCGAACAGATGCGGGATCTCGCCCTCGTGAGCCGACAGGCTAGCGATGAGCCGGCGGCGCTCGGCCGGCTCGCGGAGGGTTCCCGGCGGGCCGCGGCCGACAGTTCCCGGAGAATGGGGCCGTGCTCTCGAGCCGCCCTCGATCGGCGAGTTCGGCGCGTGGACCGGCCGAGCTTCAGAGCGGCGCGCGCAGCAGTGCTCTTCTGGCCGCTGCCACGGCCCTTTCGATCGTCGGGGCTTACGTCTTCTTGCTCGCAGCCGGACGCATTCTCGGCAGCGAGGACTACGGCTCGCTCGCGGCGCTTCTCGGCCTGCTCGCCATCGTCCTGATCCCGGCCGGGGCCCTACAGATGGCGGTATCGCGAGAGGTCTCGCGGAGTGTCGCGAGCGGCGACCCAGAGTCTGCAGGACGCCTGGCCAGGGGCACCCTTCGCGTAGCGCTGATCGCGACTGTGCCGCTCCTCGTCGTAGCCCTGGCGCTCGCAAAGCCGCTCTCGCACATCCTCCACATCGATTCCGTGGGGATCGTCATCCTCGCCGTACTGTCGCTGTCCACAGCGTTGGTCTTCCCGGCCGCGATGGGTGTCCTGCAAGGACAGCAGCGCTTTCCCGCCTTGGCGACGCTGTACGTCTTCCCCTGGACCGTACGTCTCGTGGTACTCGGGATCGCAGCAGCCGCCGGCTATCGGCTCGGGGGAGCGACCTTTGCAACGCTGGCGGGAGCCTTGGCGGCCACGGGATTGGCATTGGTGGTGATCCGGGAGCCGCTGCGGGGCGCCGGCACGCTGTCGCGGCCCGAGCTCGCGTCGTTCCTCCGCTATCTCTGGCCTGTCGCAGTCGGCCTCGTGGGCATCGCGCTCCTCACGAACGTGGACATCCTCATCGTGAAGGCGCGCTTTTCCGGAGATGACGCCGGAGCGTATGCGGCTGCGTCCGCGTTTGCACGCGTCGCGTTCTTCTTGCCGGCGACGATCGTGACCGTTCTCTTCCCACGCACGGCGGCGCGACAGGCACGCGGCGAGGAGACGGAGGACATCCTCGGTCGGTCACTTCTTGCGACGGCGGCGTTTTGCGGCTTGCTCGCGCTCGTTTACGCAGCGGCAGGCGTCGGACTCGTCTCGATGACATTCGGCACCGACTTCTCGAAGGGCGGCGACGTGCTTGCTCCCTTTGCGTTGGCGATCGGGCTCTATTCGCTTGCCAACGTGCTGGTCGGGTACCACTTGTCGCGCGGGGAGACGCGTTACGCCTGGATCGTCGCAGCGGCCGTTGTCGTACAGGTCGCCGCGCTCGGCCTCATTCCCTCAACGCTCAAGAGCTTCGTGTGGACGAACGTCGTCGTCGGGGTGCTGTTGCTCGCCGCGCACGAGCTCTTGGTCGGCTCGAGCGTCCCGGCCCTCCGAGCCGGAGTGGGACGTATCTCAGCGGAGACGTGGGCTCGGGTTCGCCATCTTGCGCTCGAAGCCTCGCTCGTCATGACGGGCGCGACGCTCTTCGTCTGCGTTCTGATGTGGCCGGTCGTCCGGCACCTCAGCTCGACGATCATCGGCTCGCCGGGATCCGACTCGACCGGATCCGTTGCCTTCTTCTGGACGCTGCAGCACGAAAGCGGCTTCCACCTGCTGGGGACGACGCATCACACGCTCAGCGGTGCGCCGTTCGGCTGGGACGAAGGAAACGGGCTGAACATCCAGTGGTCCCTTCCGTACTACCCCGCCTACCTCGCGACGAAGTTGTTCGGTGCGGTCGCGGCCTACAACCTGATCACGCTCGCCGGGTACATCCTGTCCGCTGCGTCGATGTACTTGCTGACGCGGTACCTCCGCTGCAGCCGCCTCGTCGCCACATGGGCGGCCGTGGTCTTCATCATCTTCCCCTGGCACTTCGCACGAGCTGAGCATGCCTCGCTGACGCACCTGGAAGTACTCGTGCTCCTCGTTCTCACACTCGTCGCGGCCGCGCGACGCCCGACCTGGATCCGGTTCGGCCTCATCGGCGCTGCGACGCTCGCATGCTGGCTGACGTCCGGCTACTTCGGGGGGATGGCTGTCATCACCGTGATCGCGTTCTCGGCCGGCGCTGCGCTGACGACCACGAGACCGCGAGGGCTGCTACTCCTCGGCGGAGCGACCGGAGCGGCGGTGCTCGCGAGCGGGCTCGTCGCGATCGGCTCCTATGCATCGGGTGCGAACGCCGGCGCCGGAATTCAGCGGGATGCCGAGGCGCTTGCGCCGTACGGTCTGCGCCCACTCGAGCTCGTCATGCCTGCTCCCAACCACCTTTTCTTCGACCTCGACTCGTACTGGAAGCGACACATGCACGGCTCCCCGAACATCACGGAGATCAGCAACGACCTCGGCTTGCTGACGTTCGCTCTGGCGATCGCGTGGATCGTGGTCGTGGTGCGACGGCGAAACGGGATGGCCGCCGCGACGGCCGGTTTGGTGACTGCATTCGTCGTGGGGTTTCTGTTTGCGCTGCCGAGCCCGGTGGCGGGAGTTTCGATGCCGTCGAAGCTGCTCTGGCACGTGCTCCCGGCGTTCCGCGTGCCGTCGCGTTGGGACCCGCTGCTGATGGCTGCCCTGCTTCCGCTCGCAGCGCTGGGTCTGCAAACCGTGAGGCGCTTTGCCGGGTTCGCGGTTGTCGGCGTCGCGATAGTTCTTTCGGTTGTCGAATTGTCGACGCACCGCGTTAGCCATTTCCGCACGGTCCCCGTCCCTCCCGAGTACACGGCGCTCGATCAGAGCACGCCGAACGGAATCCTCGCGGAGTACCCCCTTGGTTATTCCGACATCTACCGCCTCTGGCAGCACGTGCACGGCCGCCCGCTCCTGAACGGAGCACCCGAAGGTTCCATCGCAGATCAGGCGCACCTGATGGTCCTCGATCCGGCAGAGCCGGGAACGGCGCAGTCATTGGCCTTGCTCGGCGTCACCGCCATAGCGATTCACCCTGGCGGCCCTGCGGACACACCCGTACCGCCGCGCGAACCCACGGGGGCCGACGGCTACAGGCTCGTCGGGCGCTATCCGGACCACTCCTCGGTCTGGGACGTCGTCGCGGCCCCGGCACCTGCCTTCGTCACACTGGCCGGCGGCTTCGCACCGCCGCGACGTCTCGGCGAGGGGGCGATCGGCTACCCGCTGGTCGCCTCGGGCGGTGTCGCCGTGGTGGAGCTGCGCGCGAGATCAGCGGGGATCATCCGGCTCGTCTTCGACGCGGGCGCCCCGAAAGGCAAGCATCAGCTGAGGGTCCAGGACGCACAGGGAGAGCATCCGTTTACGTTCAACCGGTCGATGCATTTCAATCTCAACGTCGAGGTCCCGCGCGGTGTCTCGCAACTTCTGCTGAAAGTCGATCCGGCTCCGACGTCCGAGTCAGACGCGGTCGTGCTCTCGCAGCCGCGAGCCGAATCGGCCTCGGGTCCGCCAACATTGCGCGCGATTCGGGTGTCAGGCGATCCCGGCTTCTGACGCGAAGCCTCGCCGTTCCAAGTCCGCGACGATCAGGTCGGAGGGTGAAGCGGGCGCCAAGGGCGACACGCGACGGAACCGGAGTGGATCTGAGAGGAAATCTCGCAAGACGTCCGGGCTCGCCCCGGAAAGGATCGCGTTCTCGCCCAAACCTTCCCGTCGCTCCGTCTTCACCCGGTGGACGAGGCACGGAAGGTCTAGGTAGTAGCACTCCTCTTGACTACCGCCACTGTCCGTGACGACAAATGCGCTTCGCCGTTCGATCCGCACGAAGTCGAAGAAGCGCAGCCGTGGAATACGCCTGAACGCCGTACCATCGAAGTGCCGGGTCAAGTCGAACCGCTCGAGCGCCGCGATCGTCACGGGGTGGTCGACGAACAGGAGCGGTGCCGTGTGCGCCCCCTCCGCCAGCACCTCGATGGTCTCCGTCATCAGCTTGCGGTTGTTGAGCAACTCGAAACGGTGTACCGAGACGATGCCGAAGGGCTCTTCCGGCAGGTCGAGCGCCGGGCTCTCCTCCGAAACCAGATCGAGGCTGTCGCGAATCGTGTTCGACCCCGTGTCCACGACCTCCCCTGCACGCAGGTTGGACGCTGCCCAAGCGCCCGGCGCGTAGTGAATGCGGCTGAGAGCCGTCGCGACCTTGCGGTTGAGCTCCTCCGGGAACGGATGACGCAGGTCGTAGCTCCGGAGGCCGCCCTCGATATGCGCGACCGTCGTGCGGAGCGAGCGGCCGATCATGCTGCCGAGCACCGTCGTCATCGTGTCGCCGTGGACGAGGACGAGGGGGTGGCCCGGGCCGTCTCCCAGCGCGCGGCGCAATCGCCGGCGTTCGCGCAACCACGAGCGCGTGACCCTCGCAAGCCAGCCCGGGATGTCGGAATTCACGCGCAGGTCGCGCCCCCGCGCACCCCACGCAAGCCAAACATCGGGCTGGGGGAGACCGAACTGCTCCAGCAACCCTGGGATCTGCTGCACCTGCTGTCCGGTCGTCGCGAGCAGGTAGGGATGATCACGCTCGTCGAGTCGAAGGAGCACGGGCGCCAGCTTGATCAGCTCCCCCGTCGTGCCGAAGACGACGAGGATCACGTTCGAATGCGATGCCGGACGAGCTCGGCCAGGCCACGCCACATCCCGACTCCGTGGCCGACCGCGTACAGCGGCGTCACGATCGCAAGCGTCGCCAGCTCGCGGCGCGACCTTCCGGCTCGCGCACCGTACGCAGCCGCCGTAAGTCCGCAGGCCGCAACTGCAGCGGGCGCGACGAGCGGCCGCCGCAGCGCAATCACGGCGAGCGCAGCGCTCAGCGGGAAGAACGCGACGACGTACGGAAAGAAGCGCGAGGCGGGGGTCCCGTGTCCGTCGACGAACACGACGCCACGACGGATCGAGTGGCGCAGGAACCCCTTCACCGTGGTACGCGGCGTATAGATGCACGCGAACTCCGGGGAGATGTTGATTTGCTCGTCGGCAGCGAGCGCGCGCAGGATCGGCGTGTCGTCGTTGGCCAGACGAACGTCCGCATAACGGGACCGGAAACGCGCGAACGCCGACTCGAGCAGCGCCCGCGGTGCGAGAAAGCATGTGGTTCCCTTCGGAAAGCGGTCGAAGTCGGCAAGGCCGAAGCTCACCGTCCGCGGACGGTCGAAGTAGTCCCGCCACGCGAGCTCTGCCAGCAGCCGCCAGAAGTCCCCCAGCAGGCTCTCGGTCTGGACGTACACGTGGCCGTTCCACACCGGCTCCCCAGGGACGCGGTCGTGCACGAAGCGCAGGGCATTCGGAACCAGCTGCACGCGCGCATCGAGGAAGAGAACATAGTCCCCTCTCCCCGCCGAAAGACCGGCTCGTCGCGCCTCGAAGCGTCCACGGTTGGACTGGGCCACGACACGCAGCGGGAACCGTCCGTCGACGGTCGAACGAGCGACGTCCGCACTCCCGTCAGTCGAGCCGTCGTCGACAAGGACGAGCTCTGCGTCGAAGCCGCTGCCGTCGATCGCGGTCGCGAGAGCATCCATCGTCCCCACGAGGTGAGCCGCCTCGTTGAAGACAGGCATGACGATGCTGAGTGAGTTACCCAGGATCACGCGACTCGCATGCTGACACGCCTATTGCAACCGCTCAGGCCGGAACGGCCGCTCGGACGGCCAGATAAGTGTGAGCGTCGAGCTCGCTCAGCGCATAACCATCGAGAAGGTCGGCTAGCGAAGCCGATCCGGCGAACGCCTCGATGACGAGCCGCGGTCCGCGAGCGAGCAGGTTGCTCGCGCCGCGCAGTACCTCGGCTTCGTATCCCTCGACGTCGATCTTCACGAGATCCGCCTCTGCCACGAGCGAGTCGAGCGACCGCATCGGTACGCGATGGCACCTCCCGCGGCCCGGCGTCGCAGAGACGTCAAGTGGCCGCGGGCCAAGCGTCGGATCGACGTCGTAGAGAGCGATCTCTCCTTCGACGGCGCCAACGGCACAGTTCAGGCACGTAACGTTGTCGAGGCGGTTGAGTGCCACATTTCGCTCCAGGTAGCGAAAACGAGTCGGGTGAGGTTCGATCGCGATGACGCGGTTCGCCGTTCGAGCAGCCCGTACCGTGATGAAGCCAACGTTCGCACCGACGTCGACCACCGTTCCCTCAGTCTCGCGCAGCAATGCGGACAATCCGGGCTCGTATTCCTCGTCTGCTCCGAGAAAGAACGCGCCGGGCCCGGGCGGGCAGACGAAGACACCTGCCGGGCCGCGGACGGTGACCTCGCCGAGGAGTCGAGTGGGGTCGGGCAGCGGATGCCCGAGGCGGCGCGCCAGGCTGCCGACTGGAAAGGTCGTATAGATCGCCAGGCGGGCGGCAATTCCGAGCTTGTCGGAAAGCCGCTCACCGGAGCGGAGCGCCCGCCAGGCCGTACGGACCACGCCGGGCGACTCTACAGCTGGATGCAATCCAAAGGAGCCGTGGTTGTTCGCTGCTTTGTCGCGCTTGATGCATCCCCTTAGACTCGCCACCGTGTCGCCCGAGGAGCTCTATCTGGATCTGCTGAAGGGCTGCCTCAACAGGTCGGCGTTCGGGGGTGACCTGCACATGCTCCAGCCGGCCGCGGACACGCTCATCGGTCGTGCCTACCTGCCGGTTCAGCGACTGCTGCATCACTTCGAGCTCCGTCTCGTGAGCCGCGTCTCGGCCGAACGCGTCGCCGCGGGCAAGTACTGGCCCGCGACGGCCGAGACGATGCTCAGTCAAGCGAGGCTCGACAACATCCAGGAGTCCATCACCGCGGCGATCGTGGAGAAGATCCCAGGGGACCTGATCGAGACCGGCGTCTGGCGCGGTGGCGGAACGATCCTGATGCGCGCCGTCCTGGCTGCTTACGGCGATACGACGCGCCGAGTGTGGGTCGCCGACTCGTTCAAGGGCCTCCCGCGGCCGGACGCAGCCTACGCGGCCGACGCGAGCGACCAGCACTGGAAGTACCGTGAGCTCGCGGTCAGCCTGGACGAGGTGCGTGCGAATTTCGCCCGTTACGGGCTCCTCGACGAGCAGGTGCGGTTCCTGCCCGGCTGGTTCGCCGACACATTGCCCGCGGCGCCGATCGAACGCCTCGCGGTGCTGCGCCTGGACGGCGACATGTACGGCTCGACGATGGACGCGCTCGTGCCCCTCTACCCGAAAGTGTCACCAGGCGGGTTCGTCATCATCGACGACTACGAGCTAGCGGGGTGCCGGCAGGCAGTCGACGAATACCGTGCCGACCACGGCATTCGGGACGAACTCGTCAGCGTGGACCACACGGCTGTCTTCTGGCGGAAGCGCTAAGGCCGACTCCACAGACGAATGCAAGACTCAGCCGCCATGAAGGCCTCAGGCCGGAACGAAACGTCCGTTGACGGCGAGCTCCGTTACCGGGTGCGTTGCATCGACAAGCTCGAGTACGCGTTTCGCGGAGACGAATCGCTCCTCGATTCCGGCTGCGGCGACGGTGGCGTCGCACGCTTGCTGCGTCAGCGCGTGAGAGAGGTGGTCGGCGTCGACGTGGAAGCTGCCGCCGCCTGGCGCGAGGAGCCTGGTCTCACCTTTACCGTGGCCGACGCTGAACAGCTTCCGTTCGCCGACGGCTCATTCGACATCGTGCATTCGAAGGACTCGCTCCATCACATGGATTCGCCGGAGCGCGCCCTGGCCGAATATCGCCGCGTGCTCAAGCGCGACGGATCGGCGCTGATCGTCGAGGCGAACCGGTACAACCCGATCTTCTACCCGCACATGACGCTCGCACTCGGGCATGAGCATTTCAGCCGCCGTCGCTTTCGCGCGCTCGTCTCCGGCATCTTTCCGGATGCGCGCTTCGGCGCCTTCGAGGCCCACTATGTACCGATACTGGAGCGTGCCCTCGGACTGCAGCACTTCGTGGAGGAGGCGCTCGAGCGCTTCCCACCCACACGTCCGCTTCTGTCGTACAACTTCGCCGTGGCGTGACCGTCGCGATCGTCTCGGACTGGTTCGCAGACCGCCCGGCCGCCCTAGGGTCGGCTTCACACGCGCCTAAATGCTAACTCGCTACTGGCAGGCAGTCGTCGACCGCCTCGATCGCCCCGGTCGTCGGTTGCTACTTACGGCGCCCGGATCACTCTGGGTCAGTCTCAAGTATCGAAGTCCGTGCCTCGTCTACTGGCGTGACGGCGCTTGGATCCATCACTACCGCGGCGCCAAGATTCCGCACAAGTCGCTCGGCCGCGCCGCCCCGCCGGATGTGTTCACGGCCGAAGCGCGCAATCTGCTCCTTTATGGCTACACGCCGCGGCCAGGAGACGCCGTCGTCGTCGTCGGCGCCGGGGTCGGACGGGAGACGCTGCTCTTCTCGCGGCTCGTCGGAGATCACGGCCGCGTCGTCGCGCTTGAAGCGCATCCGCGGACGTACCTACGACTCGCGAGCCTGTGCAGAGTCAACCTACTCGAGAACGTGACGCCCCTACACGTCGCAGCGTCTGACCGTGACGGCACGACGAGGATCTCCGACGACGAGCACTACCTGCAGAACACGATGCTGACGGCTGACGGCATCGAGGTCCCGGGACGCAGGCTCGATTCTCTCGCCACGGAGCTGGGGATCACCCAGATCGACTTCCTCACGATGAACATCGAAGGAGCAGAACGGCTCGCGGTTCGCGGGCTCGGACAGATCATCGGTTCGATCCGCAACGTCTGCATCAGCTGCCACGACTTCCTTGCCAACGAGGTCGGCTCCGAGCAGCTGCGCACGAAGGCGTTCGTGCGTGACTTCCTGGTCGAGCACGGCTTCGCAGTCCACGGCCGCGATGATGCCGCAGAGCCCTGGACTCGCGACTACCTGTACGGTGTCAACACACGTTCGGAACGCTCCGACGACGACTGACTTACGCGCATAGGAGCGGACCACCCCGCTCCTGCCCGCATGCCGCATGGAGAGGCGACCGCGTGTCGGCGACGGCGACCGGTGCGCCCGCGAAACTCTAAATTCTCTGGCCGTGACTGAAGAGT
>Ga0066709_100006195_pt1 | contig 10046 bp, 12 predicted proteins | sample GraSoiAngelo_158_FD_79665 | JGI IMG/M metagenome (GOLD analysis project Ga0066709, IMG submission 79665) | Grasslands soil microbial communities from the Angelo Coastal Reserve, California, USA - 14_1009_16_30cm | ecosystem: Environmental > Terrestrial > Soil > Grasslands | place: USA... | reverse complement strand
TCGAAGATCGAATCGAAGGCGTCGGCGCCGAAATCGTAGACCCGGTCCAGCGTCGCCGGCGCCGCCAGCAGGCTGAGATGATCGGTGCATTTCGACAGCAGGCGGTCGACGAAGGCGGTATCGACGCGATCGGGAGAGAACACCGCGTCCGCGATGCCCTGCGCCGGGTCCTGGTTGTAATCGAGGCCGGCGGTGCCGAAGGCGAGATCGAGATCGGCGACTACGGAGTCGAGCGACAGATCGCGGGCGATCGCCCAGGCGACGTTATGCGCGATGGTGGAGGCGCCGACGCCGCCCTTGGCGCCGACGACGGCGATGATGCGGCCGACGGCCTTGGCCTCCGGCGCCGAAAACAGGTTGCAGACCGAGCGCACCACGTCGATCGCGCCGACTGGCGCGATGACATAGTCGCTGACGCCGCGCCGCACCAGCTCGCGGTACAGCATGACGTCGTTGATGCGGCCGATCACGATGACGCGGGTGCCGGCGTCGCACACGGAGGCGAGCTGGTCGAGGCCCGAGAGGATATCGTTGCGGGCTTCGGCTTCCAGGATGATCACGTTCGGCGTCGGCGCCGTGCGATAGGCTTCGATGGCGGCTGCCATGCCGCCCATCTGGATCTTGAGGTGAGCCTTGCCGAGACGGCGATCCTCGCCCGCCGACTGCACGGCAGCCGCGGTTTCGACCGTCTCGCAAAATGCCTGGACCGACACTCGCGGCGCCGGCGCGATGTGATCGTCGGCGGCCGGCGGCGTGGATTCCGGCTGTGCTTCTGTGTTCTGGCGCGCGTAGCTGATCATTTGCCTACATCGCTTAGCTTGGCCTTGTCGGCCTCGGGATAGGTGGTCGTGGTCGGAGTTCCCTTGCGGTACTTTTCGAACGCGGCGGTGCGCCGTACCGTGTAGGCCGGCGTTTCCGGTCGCGGCTGCACCAGGTCGGACGGATTGTCGATCATCGCCGCGAGGTTGCGCTGCGAGGCGCAGCCGAAATTGTAGTACTGCTTGTTTTCGTAATAGCTCTTGTTCTTGTAGCCGGGGCCGATGTCTTCGGGCCACAACCCGCAGGGACCGGCGGTCGCCGCGATCCTCGGATAGTTGAGCCGGATCGCGGCCATGTGGCGCGGATCTTCTGGCTTGTACTGGCGCATGTTGACGGCGTGCGGCGGCAGGCCGGCCGCGGCGAACACCGCCTGGATCTCGCGCAACGAATCCGTGGCCGCGCGCGCGTTGGGCGTACCGACCGGCAGGTCGATGCTGATCGCGCCGGTGCCGTCACGCATCCAGGTCTGCGCCAGCGCCATCACGTCGGCGCGCTGCGAGGCGGTGAGGCCGCCACGGCTGTTGCCGACGAACACTACGATCGAGCGGTCGGTTTCCGTGATGGCGATCGGGTGACGCAGACGGTAATCGTCCGGTGCCGCCGCGGTCGGCGACACTTCTTCCACGTGCTTGCAGGCGCCGAGTGCGACGGCGAGGCCGACCAGCGCCCCCGCCGTGCGAACGGCGCGGCTGCGGCCGGCGGGTGATTTGGCTTTCATCGTCATTGTCTCATCCCGCCTCAGTCGGTGATAAAGCCATAGGTGCCGCGGTAATTCCGGCCCGGCTCGACGCGGCCCGGAACCCCGTAGATGCGATTGATGCTGCCGAGCAGGTCGGCCTGCGGATCGGTGGCGTTGGCAAAGCCGTCATCCGGACGCGACATATCCTTCGGCGCCGCCGCGCGGACGATGTAGGGCGTCACCAGCAAGACCAGTTCGGTCTGGTTGTTGACGAAGTCGCGGCTGCGGAACAGCGTTCCCAGGATCGGCAATTGGGTCAGGCCGGGCAATCCGCTGACGGCCTGCTTGGTCTGGTCGGCGATCAGGCCCGCCATCGCCATCGCGCCGCCCGACGGGATTTCCAGCGTGGTCTCGGCGCGGCGCACCTTGATCGAGGGAATGGTCACGGAGTTGATCGTGGAGGCGGAAACCGACTGCGAGAGCGTGAGTGAATTGTCGTTGGACAGTTCGGAGACCTCGCTCATCACCCGCAGGCTGATACGGCCTTCGCTCAGCACGACAGGCGTGAAGTTGAGCGAGATGCCGAACTTCTTGAAGCTGATCTGGGTGGTACAGACATGGGTGGTCGGGTCGCAGGAATAGCCCGCGGGAATCGGGAATTCGCCGCCGGCGATGAAGGTCGCGGACTCGCCCGAGATCGCGGTCAGGTTCGGTTCGGCCAGCGTGCGGACAACGCCCGCGCTTTCCATCGCGCGGATGGTGGCCTGGACGGACGGCACGCCGGCGCCTGCGGCGCTGCCGAAGCCGCCCGTGATGGTGTTGCCGGCGACCAGCGAGCGGCCATAGGCCGTGAACGGGTTGGCGTTGTTGAAGTTCACGACCGAGGTGCCGTAGTTCAGGCTGCCGGAGAGGTCGATGCCGAGCTGCTTGATGATGGTGCGCGCCATTTCGGCGACGGTGACTTTCAGCATCACCTGGTCGCGGCCGCGGACCACGATCGAGTTGACGACCTTGTCGGTGCCGCCGGCGAGACGCGCGGCGAGATCTCCGGCCTGCTGTGCCTCGACCGGGCTCGATGCCGTGCCGGTCAGCACGACGCCGTCGCCGAGACCGTCGATCTGGATGTCGGCGTTCGGCAGCATCTGCTTCAGCGCGGCGCGCGCGCCGTTGAGGTCGCGCTTGACCGCGATGTCATAGGCGGCGATCTGCTGGCCGGCGGAATCGAAGAACACGATATTGGTCTGGCCGACCGCGGCGCCGATGATATAGGCGCGCTGCGCCGAGCGGATCACGGCGTTGGCGATCTTGGGGTCGGCGACCAGCACATCCTTGATGTCACGCGGCAGGTCGACCACGATCGACTTGCCGATGCCGAGCGAGAGTGGGCGCGCGTTCATCTGTCCGTCGGCGCTGACCGGGGCGGCATTGACGCGATAGTCACCCGCGAGAGCCGGCATCATGGTCTGATTGAACATCAGCGCAGTGACCGCCGAAAACGACAGCGCGCGGGCCACCAAGGCCCGGATCATCAGTCGATTTCCCCTGCATTGCATCGGCTCGGTCCTTTCGGTCACTTCTGCATCGTCGTCGGGCTGTTGATGCCGTAACGGACGATATTGACGCTTGCGCCGCGCCTCGAGGGGCGGTCGTCGGTATCGATTTCGGGAGCGTTGACGTCGGCGATGCTGCGCAGCGCCAGCGACAGCGTGCCGGTCTGGCGCGAACGGGCCAGCGTCTCGGCTTGCTCCGGCTTCAGTTCCAGCGTCACGGTCTTGCCGACTACGGCATTCTGCCCGTCCTTTTCCTTCGGCGCCTGGTCGATCGCGAGCACGCGCACGTTGGTCAGGATAATTTCGGAATTGACGACGTCGGTGCCGGATCGGTCGCCATTCTTCTCGCGCTTGGTGAGAAGCACATCGACCCGGTCGTTCGGCAGGATGAAGCCGCCGGCGCCGGTTTCCGGCGAGATTTCGGTCGAAACGGCGCGCATGCCGGTGGGCAGGATCGCCGCCATGAAGCCGGAGCCGTCGGCCTTGACCAGCTTCTGCTCGCGGATCGGCTCGCCGGCGATGAAGGGCGCGCGCGCGATCGAACCGGTGACCTGGGTGGTCGCGTCGGGGCGTTCGCTGCGCTTGATGAAGGTGCCGCTGGCGCTGTCGGCGGGCCAGGTCTGCCATTGCAGATCTTCGGGCTTGAGCGACTGGCCGAGGCCGACGTCGGATTTCGCGACGAGGACATCGACGGTCTTCAACTGAACGGGCTGGGCGGGCAATTGCGGCGTGTCAGATCCGCTTACAAGATAGGCGGCAATGCCGCCGGCGCCGACGGCAATGGCAAGGACCACAATGCGTGCGGTATTCATACGCTTCACTTTCCACATTACGCAGCGACGCTTCCGCCGCCGTAACGGGAGTTGACCAGCTATTCGTCAAAGCATGGTTAATGGAGCGTGAGTAAATTGCCTTAACGGAGAGTTACTTGGCTGCTGTTGCGCAATCGGAGCATGATCCGGAAGTCATCCCGGTCTATCGGAGCGCGAGATGGCTGAGGTCGACCGCTCTGATCCATTCCGTCTCCGGGTAGATCATCAACGCCCCGATCGCGAGCGCGATGCCGTAGGGGACTCGGTTCTCCTTGGCATGCAGCCGTATCAGCCAGGTCTGGCCGGCGAGCGCGTAGGGCAGCGGCCATTGCCGGAACTGCAGCAGGAGCAGTGTCAACGCCCCGCCGAACAGCGAGGCGTAAAGCAAAAAGTTCATCAGATGGTCGAAGCCAAACCAGAGCGCCGCGGCCGATACCACCTTGGCGTCGCCGCCGCCGACCCAGCCCATGGCGAAGCAGAGGAAGGCAATCGCAAGCACGGTCAGGCCGGCAGTCGCGTGCATGGCGATGTCGTAAAACCCCATGCCGCTGAGCAGCGCCAGCACCAGGAAACCCGCCACCAGCGCCAGCGAGATCCGGTTTGAAATCGTCATGGTCAAGAGATCGCTCGAGGCTACGTACGCCATCAGGGCCGGGAACAGCATAAGGCGCGCGATATCGAGGATCATGGATCAAAGCCAGGGCAGCGGAGGCATGGGGTCGGGTGCCGCGAGCCTAGCGGGCAATCGTGAACGATCGGAAAACGGCCGGCGTCACAGGACGCTGATGATCCGGGCCGCCAGCATCGCCAGCGCCATCACCAGCGCGAGGCAAACCAGTTCGATGGAACGGTCGGCCCTGGTGGCCGCGGCAGTCGGCGCGGCTTCGGGTTTACGCATACGCATACTCGGAACTCGTCGAAACGGGACTTGTCCAACACAAACCGGAACTTGCCGAAGCAGAAAGGCCCCGGGGTTACCGGGGCCTTTTGATCGAATCCCGCAACAACCGCTTATTTCAGCGAGGTGTTGATCGCGGTGAACTTGGTGTTCAGGGTGGTGCCGAGGCCATTGACGATGGCGATGATCGCCAGCGAAATGCCGGCAGCGATCAGGCCGTATTCGATGGCGGTGGCGCCGGACTCGTCCTTCACGAAACGCGCAATAAGGTTCTTCATCGGGTTAAGCTCCATGTACACTGTGGCTGGTCGAAACTAACGTTAGGTCTGGCCAGCGTTCTCAGCACCGCGACCATGGCGCCACCCTACGGTCGGACAATTTCGGCGCGGTTAATTCGACCGCGTAAATTCGGGGGGAACTCGCTGTTCTTGGGCAGAGTAAATTTGGCATTAAGGACATTGATAGAATGCGATATTTACAAGCAGGACCATTAAGATGGCTGCCGGCGGCAGCGGAAGGCCTGCACGCGTTCATGGCTCCTTAAGCGCGGGCGGGTAACCCTTTAACGCCACCTGATCGGATGAGGCTGCGGATATGTCCAGTCTACCCATGGAAGTCGTCGAAATGCTGGGCCAGACGATCGCCAAGGTGGTGCCCGTCACGATCGCGCTGGCGCTGGTGTTTTCGGTGCTGACGTATTTCTGGGCCTGCAATCCCGGCAAACCGTGGTGGCGCAAGAAGGAACTCGTCACCGACATCTGCTACTGGTTCTTCGTGCCGCTGTTCGCGCGCGTGTTCCGGATCGGCCTTCTGGTGGTCGGCGCGGGCGTCGTCTTCAACATCCATGACGCCGACGAGCTGATCGCCTTCTACGACAACGGCCATGGCCCGCTGGCGGTGCTGCCGGTATGGCTGCAGGCTATTCTATTCCTCGTGCTCGCCGACGTCATGATGTACTGGCTGCACCGTATGTTCCACAATGGCGGCTTCTGGAAGTACCACGCCATCCATCATTCCTCGGAAGATCTGGACTGGATCTCGGCGGCCCGCTTCCACCCGGTGAACCTGCTGCTCGGCACCATCGGGGTCGATGTCATCCTGCTGACGGCCGGCATCTCGCCGGACGTGATGATCTGGGTCGCGCCGTTCAATATCTTCCACTCGGCCTTCGTCCATGCCAATCTGAACTGGACGCTCGGCCCGTTCAAATATGTGCTGGCGACGCCGGTGTTTCACCGCTGGCACCACACCTCGCAGGAAGAGGGCGGCAACACCAATTTCGCCGGGACTTTTCCGGTCTGGGATATCCTGTTCGGGACCTGGCGGATGCCGGAGAACGTGCTGCCGGACAATTACGGCATCGACAATCAGGACCAGTTCCCGACCGAGATCGCCGGCCAATTGGCCTACCCGTTCAAGCAGTAGGTTTCGCAAACAGTAGGATTGTCGAGCATTTTGCCTCGACTCTTTGCGATTATTTCACACATTGCCGTCAGTTTAACCCCGTCGGGCGCCGGTTCCGCTGCGTATCGCTTTTGCCGGCAAGTCAACGTCCCGGGGTAGTAGAGTATGGCGTTCAGTTCCCAGCGTAACCGCGCTTTTGCGCGTTTTGGATTTTTGGCCGTCGCGGTCGGAATCCTGTCGTGGCCGGCGGCCGGTTTCGCCGCGCCCGCACCCGAAACCGTCGCGGTCAATGTCGACCAGGCCAAGCTCGTCAGGCTTCCCGGCAAGGTCTCCACCATCGTGGTCGGAAATCCCATGATCGCGGACGTCACGCTGCAGCCTGGCGGCATCGTTGTCGTCACCGGCAAGGGCTATGGCGCCACCAATTTCATCGCGCTCGACCGGGCAGGCGAAATCGTGGTCGACCGCATCATCCAGGTCGAAGGTCCGTCAGACTACCAACTCATCACGGTTTATCGCGGCGTCGAGCAAAATACCTATAGCTGCATGCCGGTCTGCCAGCGCCGGGTCACGCTGGGCGACGGCGGGGAATACTTCAAGTCTACCCTCGATCAGGCCGGCACCCTCAACGGCGCGGCCACCGGCACCGCGGCGCAAGCGGCCAGGGCGCAGAACTAGTCCATCTTGCTCGCGCGGGCCGGATCGCCGGGCCGCGCGGCCAGCCACGCCACCGCGAATCGCTTGCTGCGGCCGGATGCCGAAACCGGTTAACGCCCGGTTAACGCCACGGGTCATTGTGCTCCGATTGCGCGAAACACTTCAACAATCTGTTTCCGCTACTTGTTGCACCTGTCGTTCATTGCCGTCCCGGGGAATCTCTCGATGCCGTTGCCCGCTGGTTCGCCCGCCGCCACCCTGAAATTGTTGCGCCGGTTTCGCCGCGATCGCCGCGGTTCGGCCGCGGTCGAGTTCGCGCTGATCGCGACGCCGTTCTTTGCGCTGCTGTTTGCGATCATCGAGACGTCGACTGTGTTCTTCGCCGGACAGGTGCTGGAAACCGGCCTGCAGGATTCCGCCCGGCTGCTCTATACGCACCAGGCGCAGGATGCGGGCATGACTGCTCAGCAGTTCAAGGACGATCTCTGCGCTCGCGTCGCCGTCCTGATGACCTGCTCGATCATCGGCGTCGACGTCAAATTCTACACCGCCGGCACCGCCATCACGATCACCGATCCGATCGATGGCAGCGGCAATTACGACAGCTCAGGCTTCGCCTATCAAACGCCGCCGTCCGGCAGCACCGCCACCGTGGTGGCGCGCGCATTCTATCAATGGCCGCTCTACGTAACCGGCCTCGGCTACAACATCGCCAATATCGGGCGCAGCGGCACCAGCCCCAAACGCCTGTTGGCCGCGACCGCCGCCTTCCACGTCGAGCCGTAGAGCATGATCCCGACCCGCAGGGCCGCGTTAGCGCAAAGTGGAAACCGGTTTTCGGAAAAAGATCACGCTCCAAACGAATGAAAGAGCAACGAGGAACATGCTGATGCAGAAGATTTCGCTTCGTGTCCGCGAATTGATTTCCGGTCTTCGCCGCGACGCCAGCGGCAGTGCGGCGGTGGAATTCGCCGTGATCGTGCCGATCATGCTGACGCTGTTCTTCGGAGTGATCGAATTCTCGTCCGGCGTCGCCGTCGACCGCAAGGTCACGCTGGTGGCGCGCACGCTGTCCGACCTGACGTCGCAATCATCGAGCGTGACCGACACCGACCTCACCAATTTCACGACCACCGTCAAGGCGATCATGACGCCGTATCAGGGGTCGCTGCTGAACTCGACGGTCTCGGAATTGTATGTCGAGCCCACCACGCTCATTGCCAAGGTCAAGTGGAGCAAGGGCTCGGCGGCGCGCGGCTTCAATACCACCGTTGCGATCCCGACCGCGCTGCAGATCGGCGGAACCTATTTGATCTTTGCCGAGGCCAATTACACCTACACGCCGACGGTCGGCTACGTCATGAAGGCCGCCGTCACGCTCCGCGACTTCACCTACACGCGCCCGCGTCAGTCGACCTGCGTGATGTACAGCCAGACGACCTGCCCGATCTGATCCGGCGCGCCGGCTTTACGAAAAACCCAAGACGACAAATACGAGACAACAAGTAACAGACAACAAAAAAGGCCGCGCGATCCGCACGGCCTTTCGTCCCATTCGGTTGAATTCCGCGAGAGGCTCGCCGCGGAGCTTCGTCAGCCGGCGGCGCGCAGATTGTCGGCCGAAGACTTGCCAGAACGGCGATCTGCCACGATTTCGTAGGAGATCTTCTGGCCTTCACGCAGCGTGCCAAGGCCGGCACGTTCGACGGCGCTGATGTGCACGAACACGTCGTTGCCGCCGTCATCCGGCTGGATGAAGCCGTAGCCCTTGGTTGCGTTGAACCACTTCACAGTTCCCATGCTCACGGGGGTAGTCCCTTCTCAGATATACAAGTCGTAGCCCACCTCTCGATGGGCTGGTGAGATCGAATTTTTGGAAGGGTCGTCAGCGTCTGAACCGGCTGTACCGGTGTGGTGCCAATGTCGTCCGGCCGAAAATCGATGGCGGTTATATTATGCGAAGGCAGCCCTCAAAACAATCCTGAGGTGCGCGAATTTTTGTGTCGCGAGGCCGGTGGCCCTGCGCGGGCCGCGGCCGCGCATGGCCATGATTTTGCCATGCGCGGCCACGTCGTGTGCGTTACCTGCGGCGGAATTGGCCGCCGCGCTGTGCTGCGCCGCGCGGAGGTCCGCCCGGCGAGCTGGGACGCTCGTCCTTGTGACGGAAGATCAGCCGGCCCTTCTCCAGATCGTAGGGCGACATCTCGATCGTCACCCGATCGCCTGCCAGCGTCTTGATGCGGTTCTTCTTCATCTTGCCGGCCGTGTAGGCGACAATTTCGTGGCCGGCATCGAGCTGCACGCGGTAGCGCGCATCGGGAAGGATTTCGGTCACCAGTCCTTCGAACTGGATCAGCTCTTCTTTAGCCATGGTTCTCTCCAGGTCGATCGGCGGCTAGCGCTGGGGTCGCTGGTTGCGGTTGGGTTTGGTGTTGGGGCGGCTTTCGCGATGCAAAAAGGCAACCCCCTGCATCCCGTCGGCCTTGTGTGCCCCGTCAGTCTTGCCGCCATGCGACGGACGTGCCGACTCATGACGGTTCGCCTGCGGCGCGGCATGATTACCACCACCACGGCGGCGTCGGCGAGGGCCTTTTGACGACCCCGGCGCATTCTCGTTGGGGCGTGCGGCATGGACGCGCGGCGCGGGCCGGCCGGCGCGATGCTGGGGCGCAGCGGGCGCGGCATCCCGGCTGCCCGGCGTCCGGCGATCTTCCCGCGGCAACGCCACGCGGATCAGCCGTTCGATGTCGCGCAGGTAGCTCATCTCCTCGGCGCCCGCGATCAGCGAGATCGCAATGCCTTCGGCGCCGGCGCGCGCGGTGCGGCCGATGCGGTGGACATAGGTTTCGGGCACGTTGGGCAGGTCGAAATTCACCACATGGCTGATGCCGTCGACATCGATGCCGCGGGCCGCGATGTCGGTGGCGACCAGCGTGCGGATCTCGCCGGTACGGAACGCCGCCAGCACGCGCTCGCGGTGGTTCTGCGACTTGTTGCCATGAATGGCGTCAGCGCGGATGCCGGCCTTGGCGAGGCTCTTCACCACCTTGTCGGCGCCATGCTTGGTGCGGGTAAACACCAGCGCGCGATCGACCGGCTCCTGCTTCAGCAGCTGGGCGAGGAACGCTGGCTTGGCCGCGAAGTCGACCTGGATGATGCGCTGGGTGATGCGCTCGACGGTGGTGGCGGCCGGCGTCACGGCGACGCGCGCCGGGTCGCGCAGCATC
>Ga0066709_100006193_pt1 | contig 10047 bp, 10 predicted proteins | sample GraSoiAngelo_158_FD_79665 | JGI IMG/M metagenome (GOLD analysis project Ga0066709, IMG submission 79665) | Grasslands soil microbial communities from the Angelo Coastal Reserve, California, USA - 14_1009_16_30cm | ecosystem: Environmental > Terrestrial > Soil > Grasslands | place: USA... | reverse complement strand
TTCAGGTCTCTCTTTGCCATTCTGCTAGCAGTAAGACTGCTGCTAGCAGAGTATCAGTGCCCGCGAAGCTGTGCCCGAACTGATAGCACTCGCTGGAGCACCGTGACCCACGCGGTCGCGCTGAGGAAGTAGATCGCCCACGGCAGCACTCCCCACGGCGCGAGCACGAGCCCGACGAGGATGACAGCCACCCGCTCGGCCCGGCTGCCGATGCCTACGTCTGCGTCGATGCCGAGGGCCTCCGCCTTCGCACGCGTGTAGCTGACGAGGAAGGAGCCGGCGACCGCCGCCACGGCGAACGCGAGCGCGACCTCGTTGCCGTCCCTGGAGAAGACGAGGGCGATGGCCCCCAGCACGAGCCCTTCGGCGATCCGGTCGGTGGTCGAGTCGAGGAACGCCCCGTAATCGGTTCCCTTGCCGCTGCTTCGCGCGAGCGCGCCGTCGAGGATGTCGAGCACCGAACCTGCGAGGAAGATGCCGGCGCCCAGCCAGAAGGCGAGCAGCTCCGACCGGTACTCGAAGTAGATGACGACGGCGGCGGCGGCGCTGAGAGTCACTCCCGCCCAGGTCAACGCGTCCGGCGAGATACGGCTGCGGGCGAGCCCCTCCATCGAGCGCATGGCGTAGCGGCGAACGCCGTCCGTATAGCCGGACTGGACCTTCCAGAGCCCCTCTGGGCCGGCCTTCAAGCCACTAGGCCGGTGCCGGTGCTGGTGCTTTGCCGACGGCGCGTCGGAGCTGCTTCCCGTTGACGATCGCGGCCGCGATCCCTGCGACGACGATGCCGGCGACGATGTCGAGCCAGAAGTGGTTGCCCGTCGCCATGACGGAGAACCAAACCCAGACCGGCCAGAGCAGCCACAGCGCCTTCAACCAGCGCGACCGGACGATCAGCGCAAGGCCGACTCCGACGATGAGCGCGTCGGCGGCGTGCAGGCTCGGCATGGCCGCGTACGGGTTCGAGTCGGCGCGCACGATGGCGGAGTTGTGGTTGATGGCGAAGTTCGCAAGCGTGTCGACGAAGCCGAGCTCCGGATACATGCGCGGCGGCGCGGTCGGCATGAGGACGAACCCGATGAGGCCGAGCACGTTCGCGAGCAAGAGCGTGTTCCGGAAACGTACGAAGGCGTTGTTTCGCCGGAAATAGACCCAGAGCATCACCAGGCCGAGCACGGTGAACTGCGAGTGCCAGTAGGTCCAGGACGTCATCTCCCGCAGCAGGCCCGACGATGCGACGAGGCTCTGGAGCGAGAGCTCCCACAACCCGGTCACCCTGTGCTCGACGTCGGCGACCCGGAGGCCGTTGTGGAACGCCTTGAACGGATCGCGGTCGGCGACTCCGCGCGTGTATCGGTACGCGTAGATGAACCCGAACCAGATCGCGAGCTGGCGAACGAGATCGAGGGGCCCGTTCGGAAGTATTCGGACGCGGGCAGCCGATGCGACTCCGGACACGGGTGCTGATTCTAGACTGACGCGCGGCTTGAGCGAGGACTCGGCGGATCTGATCGAGCACTTCTCGGAGCGCCTCTTGCGAAGCTCGGGATACGCGCGCCCCGGGTTCGCGGAAGGCTACGACTCGCACCGCCCTGCACCCCCTCGCGCGCTGCTCGACGTCCTCTGCCTCGAGGCTCAGGTGGAGCGGCCGCGCCTCGTCGTCGACCTCGGCAGCGGCACGGGTCTCTCCACCCGGGCGTGGGCCGATCGAGCGGAGGAGGTCGTCGGAGTCGAGGCGAGCCCGAAGATGCGCGAGCGGGCCGACGCGGTCACGCGCGCGGAGAACGTGCGCTTCGCCCAGGCCTTCGCGCGGGACACCGGCCTGGCCGAATCCGCCGCCGACATCGTCACCTGCTCGCAGTCGTTCCACTGGATGGAGCCCGTCTCGACGCTCGCCGAGGTCGCGCGCATCCTCCGGCCCGGCGGCGTCTTCGCGGCTTACGACTACGACTGGCCGCCGGTCGTCCACTGGGAGGTCGAGGCCGCATTCGACGAGCTGATCCGGCGCGTCGGCCGAATGCGCGCCGAGGGGGGCCGGCCGCGCTACACGAAGGAGGGTCATCTCGACCGGATCCGTGCCAGCGGCCACTTCCGGTACGCCCGCGAGATCGTGCTGCATTCGCGCGACAAGGGCAGCGCAGAGCGCATCGTCGGGATGGCCCTCAGCCTCGGGCCCTTGACCGTGATGCTGAACGAGGGCGTGACCGAGGAAGACGCGGGGCTTGCAGGACTGCGCGAAGCGGCGGTACGCGCGCTCGGCGATCGAGAGGTGACTTGCTTTCTGTGCTACCGGGTACGCCTCGGCGTGAGGTGAGAATCGCCCTCGCGCTGCCCATGCTCGCCGCGATCGTTGCCGGCTGTTCGGGGAGCGCCGACCATCGATCGCCGAGCGCGGCTCCAAAGGCAAAGGCGAAGGCGGTGAGCACCGGACTACGCGGGCGACGGCGCAAGACATCGCGTGGCTTGGGCGTCTCGAGAAGTGGGGGCAGAAGTTCGGTCGCGCGTTCGACCATGCCGACGTCACGTACCAGGGGGTGCTTGGTGGGACGAGGACGAAGGTCGAGCTGCGCGTCGCGCTGAGGCCGCTCGTCCGCTGCCCGACGAGCCTCGCCCGGCACGTCGGCGCACCGCCCACAGCGCGCTACTCATCGACTTACACCCTCCTCGTACGCGCCTGTCGGAGCCAGAGGCGTTACGCGCTTGCGGTGACTCGCTCATTCAAGCGCGGACAAGCGTCGGCGCTACAGCAGGTCGAGGAGGAGGGCGGGAACGCGGACACCTTCTTCGAGCAGGCGTACATGGAGCTGGACAAAGCGATGTTGGCCAACCGGCGGCTACCGGTGATCGGCGGCAAGGTCACGAGGAGCCGGATCGAGCCTCGCTTCAGCCAGGCCGCGAGCGTCATCGCCCACCGGAAAGTGGAGATCCGCTGCTGGTCTCGCCGGGAATGGCGAAGCACGCTCAAGGAGTACGGGGCGGTCGCCGGCAGGACCGATCTCGCCGGCTTCGCCCAACCGCCCGGCCGCGCGAGCCTCTGGCCCGAGTCGTGTGCGGTCCTCGTCGGCTTCGTCTACCGCCATCGCCGCCCGGCTCGCGGAGCAGCGCTCGAGGACACGGCATTTGCCGTCGCGCTGCTCGCGCACGAGACAGAGCACCTCGTCAGCGCGGGCGGGAGCGAGGCCGAGACCGAGTGCTACGGGATGCAGGACATTCGATGGCTCGCTCGCGGGCTCGGCGCGAACAGGCGATACGCCGCGCTGCTGGCCGAGACGTATTGGGCCCGGTTTTATCCGTACGAACCGGAGGGGTACGGCACCAAGCGGTGCCGGAACAGCGGGCCGCTCGACGCGCACCCGAAGAGCGACGTCTGGCCCTAGCCGCCGATCTGGCTCATCGACCGCGAGGCGCGGACGAAGCCCGGGTCGTTGATCTTGTGCTTCAGCTCCTTGTGCCGAACGGCAAACCGGATCAGAGCGGTCAGCTCCCCGTCGCTCGCTCCCTCGCGCATCGGCGTCTTCAGATCCCATTCACGCCGCGAGAAGAGGCAGGTGCGCAGCTGCCCGTCCGCGGTCAGGCGAATCCGGTCGCAGCTCGAGCAGAAGGGCTCGGACACAGGGTTGACGAAGCCGATCTCGCCGGCCCCGTCGGCGAAGCGGAAACGGCGCGCGGTGGACGAGGCTTTCGCCGGGATCTCCTCGAGCGGCCAGTGCTCCTCGATCAGGGCACGGATCTCGGCCCCGGTCAGCACCTCGTCCTCGCGCCAGGCCTCGTCCGCGTCGAGGGGCATGAACTCGATGAAGCGAACGACGTACGGCTTGCGCCGGGCGAGCTCCGCCAGCGCCGGTACCTCCTCCTCCGTGAAGCCGCGGATCGCGACGCAGTTGACCTTGATCGGGCGCAGCTCGGGGTAGCGCTCGGCCTCAGCGAGTCCCGCGAGCACGCGGTCGAGCGCGTCGCGGCGGGTGATCTCCGCGAAGCGCACGTGCGACAGCGAGTCGAGGGAGACGTTGATCCTCGTCAGTCCGGCCTCGACGAGCGGCCCGGCGAAGCGGTCGAGGAGGACGCCGTTCGTCGTCAGCGAAAGGTCGCGCACACCGGGCGTCTCGGCCAGGAAGGAGACGAGCACCGGCAGGTCGCGGCGCACGAGCGGCTCGCCGCCCGTCAGCCGCACCTCGTCGACGCCCATCGGGGCGAGCACTCGAACGAGCCGGGCGATCTCCTCGAAGCTGAGGATCTCCTCCCGGCCGAGCCATTCCAGCCCCTCCGCCGGCATGCAGTACCGGCAGCGGAAGTTGCACTTGTCCGTGACCGAGACCCGCAGGCTGCGGATCTCACGTCCCCAGGAATCGACGAGCGGTTCCACCCGCTGCAGACTACCGAGGTTTCGCGTCCCCCTGAAACGTGGAAACACCCTCGTTGCGCCCCCAAAGTGGGACGCGTCAACCCCGAAAGGAGACATCCAGATGTCGCAGTGGGAACAGGAAGGACAATCGGATCAGGAAGGCGGCGATGGCGGCCAGGAAGATGGCGGCCAGGGCGGCGAGCAAGGTGGCGGCGGCCAGGATGGCGGGGGCGAGTCCGGCGGTGAGCCGGGCGACGCACCCGCTTAGGTCGCGGGCTCCACTGTAAGCGTGAGGGCGCCTCTCGAGGCGCCCTCTCTTTTGGACACGACCGGTGCCAGGCACCGGACATGGAGGTACCGGACATGGGTCGAAGGTGCGGTTAGGCTCGGCCGGTGCCGCTGATCGACGACTGGCTGCCCGAGTTCGACGTCGGTGAGCGCCACGATGTCGCGGTGCCTGTCGCGCCTGAGCGCGCTCTCGAGCTGGCGCTCGGCGCTCCCGCCGCTTCGGACCGGATCGTCAAGGCCTTGCTCGTGGGGCGAGGCATGACCGCGCGAGAGGAGACGATCGAGCGCTTCTTCCTCGCGCACCGCTTCGTCGTCCTCGCGCGCACACCAACCGAATGGGTCGTAGGCGCGGTCGGCGCCGTCTGGCGCCCGCGCGGAGGCCTCGTCCCGCTGAGCGACCCCGAGGCGTGGCGAGCCGCCGCCGTCCCGGGAACGATCAAGGCCGCGGCCGATTTCCGCGCCGAGCGGATCCCGGGCGGCTCACGCCTGACCACCGAGACGAGAGTGAAGGCGATGGACGACCGAGCCCGGCGCGCGTTTCGTCTCTACTGGGTCGCCGTCGGTCCCTTCTCGGCGCTCATCCGGCGGCGCTGGCTGCGCGCCATTCAGGCGAGCGCCCGTCGGTAGATGGCGCTCCTCGCGCTCGTGCTCGTCACCGCCGTCTGGGGTGTGACGTTCGTCCAGGTCAAGGACGCGGTCGACATTTACCCGCTGTTCGCCTTCCTCGCCGTCCGTTTCGCGATCGCGACACTCACGCTCGCGCCCGTCGCGGTCCGGCGGGCGCGTGGTCTCGACCGCCGCGGGCTTGCCGCGGGCTTCGGGCTCGGCGCGCTGCTCGCGCTCGGCTACGCGTTGCAGACGGCGGGGCTGTCGCGGACGACTGTCTCGAGCACCGGCTTCATCACCGGCCTCTGCGTGGTTCTCACGCCCGTGACGGCGCTCGTGCTTTTCCGCTATCGGATCGTGCTCTCGGCCTGGCTGGGAGTCGGCCTCGCAACCGTCGGGCTCGGAATGCTCTCGGGAATCGAGGCCGGCTCGGCGGTCGGAGACGCACTCGTGCTCGGCGGTGCCGTGGCCTATGCGCTGCAGATCGTCCTGATGGAGCGCTACGCGCCGGACTACGACGCGGTGGCGCTCACGCTCGCCGAGATGATCGCCGCCTGCTCCGGTTTCACGGTGATCGCGCTCACGCTCGGTGACCTCAGCCTGCCACGGGGATGGACGGTGTGGGGAGCGCTGCTCGTCACGGGTGTCTTCGCCAGCGCGCTCGCGTACTTCGTCCAGACGTGGGCGCAACAGCGCACCAGCGCTACCCGCACGGCGCTCGTCTTCGCACTCGAGCCGGTCTTCGCCGGTTTCTTCGGCTACGTCCTCGCGGGCGACCGGCTCGGAGTACTCGGCTGGGGCGGTTGCGCGGTCATCCTGGCGGGAATCCTCGTCTCCGAGCCGGCTGCGGCGGAAACGCTCGCGGCGGCCCTCGGCGGACGCCGGTTGCGGCCGTCACCGAGCCGAAGTGCGGAGTAACCTGAGGCGGGTGCGAAGACACGCCCTGTGGCCGCCCACGATCCTCGGGATCCTTGCGGGCGCCGTCGGGGTGATCAGCATCGTCTCGGCGCTGACTCCGGCTCTCGCCAACCGCAGCGACCTCGTCCAGGGCGTGCTGCCGCCGGGCATTCCGGAGGCCGCGAAGTGGACGGCGCTGGCGTTCGGTCTCGCGCTCGTGTGGCTCGCAGGCTCGCTCATGCGCGGCAAGCGGCGCGCCTGGCAGCTCGCCGTCGTCCTCGTCGCAGGCGTCGCGATCGCCCACCTTGCGAAGGGCCTCGACGCAGAGGAGGCGACCGCGGCTCTCGCGCTCCTGCTTGCTCTCGTCCGCTACCGCAAGCACTTCGGCGTCGCGGGGGATCCGGACACGAGACCACTGGTGCTCACCGGCCTTGCGCTCGCGTCACTCGTGGGCGTCTTCCTTCTCTACTCGCTCAACGACAAGGCTCTGCCCGAGGACATCGTCGATCTCGGCACCGCGACGGTGACCCTGCTCGGCTTTCGGGCGCTCTACCTCTGGCTGCGCTCCTGGCGGGAACGGGAGCGGCCGACCGCGGCCGACCGCGCGCTCGTTCGCGAGCTCGTCGAGCGGCACGGGCACGACACGCTGTCCTACTTCGCGCTGCGGGAGGACAAGAGCTACTTCTTCTCGGCCGGCCGCCGCTCGTTCCTCGCCTACACCGTCCTCGGCGGCTCGGCGCTCGTCAGCAGCGACCCGGTCGGCGACCCCGCTGAGTTCCCTGCCCTGCTCGAGAGCTTCCGCAAGATGGCCCGTGGGCGAGGCTGGCGCGTGGCGATCCTCGGCGCTAGCGGCGCCCTGCTCCCGCTCTACCAATCGGCCGGGTTCTTCGCGATCAAGGTCGGTGACGAGGCAGTCGTGCGACCGGAGGCCTTCTCACTCGAAGGGCGGCGGGTTCGCAAGGTGCGGCAGTCGGTCAACCGGCTCCGCCGCGAGGGTTACAGCGTTGCGGTCCTCGAGGAGCGGGAGGCCGGCCCCGTGCTGCGCGAGGAGCTCCGGCAGGTCTCCGACGAGTGGCGCGGAAGCCGGCCCGAACGCGGCTTCACGATGGCGATGGACGAGCTGTTCGGCCATTCCGGCACGCTTTTCGTCGTCGCCCGGGACGCAAGCGGGGAGGTCGGCGGCTTTCTCCATCTCGTCCCGTCGCCGGCCTCGGGCGGCTACTCGCTGAGCGCCATGCGGCGCCGCCGTGAGACTCCGAACGGCCTGATGGAATTCCTCATCGTCGAGGCGATCGCCTGGACGCGCGCTCACGGAGTGCCGGAGATCTCGCTCAACTTCTGCGTGTTCGCCGACCTGCTTCGCGAGCGCGAGGGCCGGTCTCCGGCAGGCAGGGTCGCCCGGCGCGGGCTGCAATCGCTGGATCGGGTCTTTCAGCTCGAGCGGCTGCTCAGCTTCACGGGCAAGTTCTTCCCCGAGTGGCGTCCGCGCTTCCTCTGCGTCGAGCGCCTCAGCGACCTTCCTCTTGTCGGCATCGCCTATCTACGCGCGGAGTCGCTGCTGTCGCCGCCGCGGCCTTGGGCCCGCCCCCGTGCCGGCGGCGATCCGGTCAGAAGGTCCACTCCCCGTTTTCCTGGACGACCTCGCCGTCGCACTCGATCCGCCCGCCGCGCCGGAGGTCCTTGACCATGTCCCAATGGGTGGCGCTCTGGTTGGTGCCGCCCGCGATCGGGATCCCGGCGCCGACCGCCAAGTGGATCGTTCCGTACATCTTCTCGTCGAAGAGGGTGTTCTGCATGTGGCGCCGGATCCCGGGGTTGCAGCCGATGCCGAACTCGCCGAGGACGCGCGCGCCCTCGTCACGGTCGAGCGCCTGGAGTAGGAGCTCCTCGTTCGCCGTCGCAGAGGCCTCGACGACCCGGCCGTTCTCGTAGCGCATGCGGACGCCGTCGACGATGTCGGGCTCGCGGACGGCGGGGTACTCGGAGAAGGAGACGACGCCCTCGGTCGAGTCCTCGACAGGGCAGTAGAAGACTTCGCCGCCCGGCATGTTCAGATGCCCGTCGTCGACCACGCCGTCGCGGCCGGCGATGCTGAACCGGAGATCGGTCTTGTGCCCGACGATTCGAACCTCCTCCGTAGGGTCGAATCGCTCCTTGATCCGCTGCATCTTCTCGCCCTCCGCGTCCCAGTCGAGGAGGACGGCGCCGAAGAGGAAGTCCTCGAACGCCTTGATGCCCATGCCCGCTTCCTGGGCCATGGCGGGAGTCGGGTAACGGCAGGTGACCCAGGGGATCTCGAGCGCGAGCCGGCGGGCGACGAGGGGGCGGGCTCCCCTCGCGATCGCGTCCTGACGATCTGCATCCAGCTCGACTCCCTCTCTCGCGTTCTCCGGCGCGCCGATGCGGATCCACGCCTGGCACTCGTCCTCGATCGCCACGCGGATCGGCGAGCGCTCCGCGATCAGCTCGGGCGGCGCCTCTTCGGCCCAGACGGTCTCGAAGGGCCAGAAATCCAGGCCGCTGAAGCTGAGCTGGACGACCGGAATCGCGCCACGGCGGCCGATCGCGCGGATGACCTCCTCCACGAGCGGCCGCGCGTGCGTGCTGCCCACGACGACTACCTGCCAGCCGGGCTGGACGTCGACGCAGCGCTCGACCAGGAGCTTTGCGTAGTCGACGACTCGCGGATCAGGCACTTGCTATAGTTAGACTTAGATTTCTTGCAATCAATGACTTAAGGAGCAGCAGATGGCGAAAACGATCGGAATCGACCTCGGCACGACCAATTCCTGCATGGCCGTGCTCGAGGGAGGTGAGCCTACCGTCATTCCGAACGCAGAGGGCGGCCGCACGACGCCGTCCGTCGTCGCGTTCACGAAGGACGGCCAGCGGCTCGTCGGCCCACCGGCCAAGCGCCAGCAGGTGACGAACCCCCAGAACACGATCTTCTCGATCAAGCGGTTCATGGGCCGCAAGTACGACGAGGTCTCCGAGGAGATGAAGATCGTCCCGTACGAGGTCGTGAACGGCCCGAACGGCGACGTGCGCGTGAAGGCTGAAGGCAAGGAGTACGCGCCGCCGGAGATCTCGGCGATGATCCTCCAGAAGCTGAAGACCGACGCCGAGGCCTATCTCGGCGAGTCGGTCGCCGACGCGGTCGTCACCGTCCCGGCCTACTTCAACAACGCCCAGCGTGAGGCGACGAAGGACGCCGGCAAGATCGCCGGCCTCAACGTCGTCCGCATCATCAACGAGCCGACCGCCGCCTCGCTCGCCTACGGGCTCGACAAGGAGGCCGACCAGACGATCCTCGTCTGGGACCTCGGCGGCGGCACCTTCGACGTCTCGATACTCGAGCTCGGCGAGGGCGTCTTCGAGGTGAAGGCGACGAACGGCGACAACCATCTCGGCGGCGACAACTTCGACAAGGCGATCGTCGACTGGATGGTCTCCGAGTTCAAGAAGGACCAGGGCATCGACCTGGCCGCGGACAAGATGGCGCTCCAGCGCCTCTATGAGGCCGCCGAGAAGGCGAAGATCGAGCTGTCGTCCACGATGACGACGCAGATCAACCTGCCGTTCATCACCGCGACGCAGGAAGGCCCCAAGCATCTCGACCTCCAGCTCACGCGCGCGAAGCTGAACGAGCTGACCGCCGACCTCCTGGCACGCACGGTCGAGCCGACGAAGCAGGCGCTCGCCGACGCCGGCCTCAAGCCGACAGCGATCGACCACGTCGTCCTCGTCGGCGGCATGACCCGTATGCCGGCGGTCGTCGACAAGGTCAAGGAGCTGATCGGCAAGGAGCCCCACAAGGGTGTCAACCCGGACGAGGTCGTCGCCGTCGGCGCGGCCATCCAGGGCGGCGTCCTCAAGGGCGAGGTCAAGGACGTGCTCCTGCTCGACGTGACTCCGCT
>Ga0066709_100006190_pt1 | contig 10049 bp, 7 predicted proteins | sample GraSoiAngelo_158_FD_79665 | JGI IMG/M metagenome (GOLD analysis project Ga0066709, IMG submission 79665) | Grasslands soil microbial communities from the Angelo Coastal Reserve, California, USA - 14_1009_16_30cm | ecosystem: Environmental > Terrestrial > Soil > Grasslands | place: USA... | reverse complement strand
TGCGGGACTTCCTCGATGTGCCGCAGGCCCTGGGAATGCTTTCGGGGCAACAGAAGCAACAAATACTGAGCAGCGAGGGCGACTTCGGACGGTCCACCTTTTATGCCGAGACCAATTACGGCGATACGCTTGCCACTGCCTTGTTCCTGGATCAGGCGGGACAGCCTCGCAGCGAGGACGATTACGATAAGCTGGGCCGGGAAGCGTTGAAATGCCTGATCCATACCCAGGAAGCTGATGCGTTCCGCCTGCCTCCACTTCAGGATGATTCGGTTTGGAATCGAATGAGGGAGACAGGCCAAGCTGCTCTCAGCACGGTGCTGCCTGGCCTGTCCCCGGAAAAAATCGCGGTCCTCGCCGCGGACTACACGCTGATCCGCTGGTGGTCGCAATCAATGCGACGTTTGGGGGAGAAGTTAGCCGAAATCCGAAACTTCTTTACCCAGAACCCGAATACGAATCCCGAAGATACGGCCTTCAAAACTCTTCGTGCGGAGCTGGCGAGCGATATGGCGTCCGTCACTCAGAATACGAAAGAGGAATTCGGTCGTCCGTGGGGGCTTCTGGTGATGGATCGGGCGTCGGGTGGGAAATCGGGCGCCACCGTGCGCGTCATAGCCGGGCACTTGAACCTTCAGCTCGAGAGGGCGCCGGCAACGTCGGAAATACGGACCGCGGCGGCAGAATGAACGAAGGATGGCGGTGGGAAGAGGAGGCCTGGCGGGTCAGGAAGACGAGGAGCTTACTTCATCGCACTCTTGAGTAATCGCGAGTCCGATTTCCGCCGTGGTCATGACTTGAGGCAGCTTAGTCATCATCTCAATCACGGCGATCTCTGGGGCGCAATTAAAGCGGACCGGCAACATCGAACACCCGAGGCCCGCGCTAGTATAACCCTGCATCCGGTCGTGCTGCCATAGGCCATGAGTATAAGCCCTCGGGCAAGCCGCATTGAGTAGCGGTGCTCCGATCCACGGCAACCGGATCTGGCCCCCGTGGGTGTGCCCGCAAAGGTAGAGATTGATTTCGGCTGCGGCCGCTTCCGAGAAGAGCTCAGGAGAGTGGGCGAGTAGAATCTTGAATTCCTCGCGAGGCACGCCCTCAAGCGCCGCGGCCAGATCATCGCAGCCATAGTAATGCGGATCGTCCACTCCTGCTACCCAGATACTCGAGGCACCGCTCGCGATCTCCATGGGTTCATTAATCAGCATTCGCACGCCGCATCTCTCTAGTTCCGCTGCGCTCTCGGGCGTGTCCTGCTTACCCAGGAGGCCGGCCACTCCGCCACGGGCCCGGATACCCGCGAGAATCGTCCGGATGCGCGGATAAACCGCATCGCAGGGGCCCTCGCCGCGGAAGCGATAGTCGCCAGTCATGACGCAGAGGTCCACCTCCAGCCCTGCTACGAGCTTGGCGATGTTCTCGGCCAGCCCGTCAAGTCCGTCGATGTGCAGATCAGCAAGGTGTAGAATCCGAAACCCTTCAAAGGCCGTCGGAAGGTCTGCGAATTCGAATTGCAGACGGCGGACCATAGGGCTGAGTGCGTTTCGGATCCCGTTCGAGTAGGACCCTGTGAGCTGCAATGCGGTCCGCAGGGCAAGCGCCGTGATCCGGTGTCGCAACAGGAGAGAGTCTCTGGGGCCGTTCCTCGATCGACGCTTGGAATGCTGATCTTCCAAGGAGGTGCGGCGAACCCAAGCCCAACGCTCTCCAGCTTCTAGTGCAGACTTTCCGTCAGCTTTAACGCAGCTCATATTTACTTCGATGGACAACGAACTCCGATCCGGCTTTCCCAGGAGTGAACCCTAGTCGGAGCGCGTTTATCTCTTCCCTCCGGAAACGGTACAGCCGCAGAAAACGTCCGCAGCCGGTCGATTTTCTCACCCCTGGGTCACTCGCAGCGTAAAGAACAAGTAGCTGGCGACAGGCAGCGCAGGCTGTGCGGCGATTCTCCTACCGACTCGCCATTTTACGGGCAACCACCAAAAGCACGTTCCGGTCCTGCGCGGGTATCCGGTTCATCAGCACTCCAAGTTTCAAAATGAAACCATCTTCTGAGCTACGATCTTCGCTGGCGATTGCCTCGAGATCCTCAGGCGCAACCAGATTGGGGGTGGCGGGGACGTCTGCGCCCGAATAGAAAATCTGATACAGCGGCAAACTCAAAGCCGCCGCAAATCTCTCGAGAGTCTCGAGGGAAGGCACGGTGTGGCTGTTCTCCACCCGGGAGATGTAGCACTTCATCAGGCCTGTTCGTTCCTCTATGTCGCCCTGCGTGAGCTTCCTCTGTTCACGAAGCTGACGAAGGCGTTCACCGATGATCATATGATTCCCTTGTCGAACACCGCGGTTCCGAATTGATTCAACCTTAGCGTCACAGCAGGCTGAAATGCGCGTTCTCGAGTGGCAAATTTCCCGAAGCATTCTTCCGCTCAAGCTGCTACCTCGGTCAGTTCCGATCGGAAAAGCGCCTCTACCTGATGGCGCCGCAGGCTCTCCCTCAGGTTGTTCCGCACGTGGAGGATTCTCGACCCCTCGACCCATGCCCTGGCGGAAGCGAGCCCGCAAAGCATTCTTCCATAGGTGTAGGTCACTTCCCTGCCGTCACCCAGCGTCTGTGTCCACTGGTCTTTCACAAAAAAAGGACTTCGATTCATAAGTTGTACTGCCTCCCATCACTCATAGAGCAATAACGTTGCCAATAAGTTCCATATCTATTATCACTGCTAACATTATTTATTATCACTCACTTACGCGGGTGACTCTTCGCGCGTGGCGCAACCCTCGTTACAGTTAAGTCTCACATTGAACTCCGTACATAGTAACGGTTGGTCGCTCGTGGAGGCCTGTCGCTGACCTCGCAGCGATTCTACGACTCCACACGCCGACGCGATGACCTGACACCTTCAATCTGCCTCGGGCCGAAGAACCTCCAGCACAGCGCTCATGCGATGGATCATTGGGCAGATCAAGCGGGTGAAAGAACCCGCCTTCAGATCGGAGCCACAGGATTTCTAATGACGCGGCGGTTGCTCCGATCAGACGATTCATGTAGAGTCCTGGCTTGTGGATGTCATCCTTACAGGTCATCCTTGCAGGGACAAACAAATGACTACAGTCGTTGCGACTTCCGAAAGGGACCTCCTGTCGCAAGGAATTCCCCTCGATCCTCAGCCCGCGACAAAGCGGTACGTGGCCCTGGACGCGTACCGCGGGTTCATCATGTTCATTCTAGCCGCCGAAGGATTTGGGTTCGCGGCACTGAAGGGCGATCCTACATGGGGGCGTGTCGCGCACTGGTTTGACCACGTCCCGTGGGAGGGCGGGGTGTTCTGGGATATGGTTCAGCCTGCCTTCATGTTTATGGTCGGCGTGGCGATGCCGTTCGCGCTCGCGCGGCGGACCGCGTTGGGCGCCACGGCTCGCGATAACTTCCGTCACGTGCTGGGGCGGTCCATTCGCCTGATCATCCTGAGCCAGATTCTTATCTGGGTCTCCAGCGGCCAGATCAAACCGCAGTTGATCAACGTACTTTCTCAGATTGCCTTCACCTATTTCCTCGGCTATCTGCTGATGCAATTGCGCCGGCCTTACCAGATGATCGTCGCAATTGCCCTGCTGGCCGGCTGGACAGCGCTGCTGTTTGGCTATCCGGGTCCTGACGGCCCGTTTTCCCCTCGAAATCACCTCGGCCTGAGAGTCGATCGAGCGATCTTCCACTACGATTACGACCCGGCGTATTCCACCCTGAACTTTATGCCGAGCACGGTCTGGACACTTGCCGGGATTTGGGTAGGCCGGCTGTTGATGAGCAACGAATCCCACAAGGAGAACCTGCTGAAGCTCAGCGCCGGAATGGCGATCTCCTTTGCGCTGGCTTTCGCTCTGCACCCCTGGATCCCTTTCATCAAGCAACTCTGCACGGCGTCATTCATACTTTACAGCCTCGGCTGGGTACTCTTGATGCTGATCGCGTTCTACTGGATTGTTGAGGTGCTGGGTTACCGTAAATGGGCGTTCCCGCTGGTGGTGGTAGGGATGAATTCAATCTTCATCTATTCGGTGAGCATGGTGCTGTTTGAATGGCTGGACCGTGCCGTCGGGGTGTTTACGTTTCACTATACTTTTGTCGGGAAACTCGCTCCTGTCGCGCAGGCTTGTACGGTCCTGCTGGTGATGTGGTACATGTGCTATTGGCTGTACAGGCGGAAAATCTTCTTCAAACTGTGACCGTATCCAGACGATTGCGCGGGCCAGCAATCAGCGGAGGGATGGGTCGCTGACGGCCGTCAGATCTGCCCACGGCTGACGATCGCTGGCCGCGGGCGAAGGATCTGGTGGTTATCGCTTAAGCAGAGAGGCTTCTCTTCACTTCTTCACTCCCACGTGAGAGCAGCATTTTCACTAACCTGCTGCTGCAAGCCAGGCCCAACGGCTCGAGGTGAGCCCATTAAGCCTAGTCCTGAGGCTAAGCACGGGCTAGACGGCACCCTGGAGCGATTCTCGAGACTCAGGTTTCTTGGACAAATCTGGCGGCCCACCGGATCATCATCCCACGATCTCAACACGCGCCGCACGAAGAGTTGCGGGGCCAGAGCGTATGGAGAAGAGAAAGAAATTCATACTCACGGCGAGGAAGAACCACGTGATTATGCTTCGCTCCTGCGTACTGAGAGCCTTCGTAACAGCTGCCCTTTTTTCCATGACTGGGGCACAGGCGACGTATAGCACTTCAACAGCAGAACTTCTTTCCGAGCTCATTCGAGTGGACTCCAGCAATCCGTCCGGACGGGAAGGCAGGATTGCTGAGCTGCTTGCTTCGAAGTTTCGACCACTCGGCTTCAAGGTTGATATTGTGCCGACGCCTGAGCCTGGCAAAGCTCATTTCCTGGCGCGTCTAAAAGGCGACGGCTCGAAGGGGCCGGTTCTGCTCGCTGCACACGCAGACGTCGTGGGTGTGGAGCGCGAGAAGTGGACGGTCGATCCATTCGCGGGAACGATCAGGGAAGGATACGTCTACGGACGTGGCGCCATCGATTTCAAAGGGGGACTCGCGGTGTTTGCCGAGGCGGTGATGAGGTTGGCCAGGAACCACGTTCCACTGCATCGCGACGTCATCTTGCTCTCGGAGGCCGACGAGGAGGGCGGCAGATACAGCACCACGTGGTTGGCGGAGACGCACTGGAACCTGATACGTTGCGAGTTTGCGCTGAACGAGGGCGGGTGGATCATCAAGGATCAGAACGAGAAGATTCGCTACGTGAGCATCTCGACCGCCGACAAATTATCGGTCTCGCTCTTACTCACGGCCCGCGGCACGTCCACCCATTCGTCTATGCCCAGGCCCGATAGTCCCATTTACGCGCTGGCGAGAGCCCTGTCAAAGCTGGCTGACTACGACACTCCGGTCCAGCTCATACCCAGCACGCGAGACTTCTTTCTGACCCTCGCCAGAACGAGCGAGCCGCCCCTTTCAACCTATTTCAATGATCTCGTGAACAGCGCCGACCCGGCGATGGTTCAGAAAGCTGACCGGGAAATCAGCAAGGACCCGTTGCTTCACGCGATCATGCGAAATACCATTGCGCCCGTCTTCCTGAAGGCGGGTTTCCGCGGGAACGTGATTCCCGGATCGGCGCAGGCTACCATCAACATGCGGGTCATTCCGGGTGCGGATCCGCGGGCGCTGATTTCGCAGATTCGAGGCATCATCAATGACCCTCGTGTGGAGCTTACGCTGATTCCCGCCAACACACCGGACGGCGCCCGTATGGCCGAGAATCTGAGGCTGGCGGCGAATCTTAAGCCGTCGGCCAAAGAAACCCCACTGTATCGGGCGCTCGAGCGCAGCGCCCGATCGCTATGGCCTGGGGTTCCCGTTACCGCCTATCTCTTCCAGGCCGGCACCGACGCCCTCGCCTGGCGAAGCCGGGGAGTTCCTGTATACGGCATTTACCCATACCCAATCACCCCTGAGGATCTTACGCGAATGCACGGGAATGATGAGCGTGTGCCGGTCCGGTCGCTCGAGCAAGGCACGGAGCTGATCTACAGGACTCTCGTGGAGGTGGCATCCAAGTGAGGACCTATTTTGCGCGGCGCGACTTCTTGCGGAGCGGGGTGGCAGTGTCGGCGGCTTGGGCTTCGTCCGAAGGCGAGAGCGAGACCAAAGCGCCCCTGCGGTTTGAGGAACTCGCTGGCTTCGAACTGGCCGAGGCCGTGAAGTCCCGCCCGTTCGCCCTGCTTCCACTCGGCAGCCTGGAATATCCCGGCCCACATAATCCACTCGGCACGGACTCGATCGTCGTTTCCGGCATTGCCGAACGAGTAGCCGCTCGCACCCGTGCATTACTGTTTCCCACCGTGTGCTTCACTCACTGCCCAGCGCACACAGCGCACTTTCAGGGCACACTGTCAGTGCGGCCGGACGTCATGACGCTCTACATGGAAGATATCCTCCGCTCCGTGCGAGATGTCGGGTTCCGCAGGATTTTCGTGTTGAATGGACACGACGGCAACGTCGGACCTGCGCGTGGAGCGATCTCGAAGCTGGCTCACGACCAGCCGACAACCGCGGCCTTATTCGCCAGTTGGTGGGAAGCGATTCCAAGAGAAGAAATGTCGAGAATGGGACTGTTCAAGCAGTCGAACGGCGGACACGGCCATGGCGGGCCACTGGAGACCTCAGCGGTGGCCGCCTTTCGCGCCGATTGCGTGCACCTGGAGAAGGCGACCGATCTCTCACCAACCCCGGATCTTTCCCCTGAGCTCCCCTACTACCTCGAAAAAGATTCCGCAAGCGACTGGCCGGGATACGCCGGCCGAGTGAGCGAAGCCTCACCCGTTAAAGGTAAACAGATTATCGAACTCGCGGTCTCGCGGATTGTCAATCTGCTTCAAAACTGGCTGAATCACCCGGATTCTGCCGGAAGCTGGTAGTCTTCTTTCACCCTCGTCTTCAACTGTCTCGACAGCCATTTTCGCGTTATCGGCGCGGAGACTCGCCCGCCCCTACGCCTCCCACAAAGGTGCCACCAGCGCACCAAACTCGGGCCCGGTAAAGTCCCAACCCTCCCCCCGGTTAATCAGAGTTAGTATGGAGTAACGGGCTCTCAGAAAAGCATTGACGGTTCGGCGGTTCCAGGGCGCGCGCAAACGGTGTCTGGACGTGACTGACGAGAGGGAGGCAAGTGCATCCCGTACCTGAGGCGCAACCACGCCCTAAGCCCGGAGCCAGCTTCGTCGATAGTACAGCCTGGGCACGGGCTAGGCTTCGGAAAGGTGTCTTCGAGAGTGGGATCGCAATACAACAACCTCTCGGCTGCGAGCAAGGTAGGGCTGGTGTGGCACTCGCAGGAGTTTCTTTGCCAAAGGAGGTCAGCAATGAGGCGTATTCATCCAGTCATAATCACGGCGCTCGCCGGCGCATCGCTTCTTTACGTTCGCTGCGGACCTACTTCAACCGCGCCGCAGGCCGAGAACGCGAGCGGCTCGAGCGGTCCAACGGTGTTCACTGACTATCGTGGACAGAAACCGGGAACCATTCACAAGATCACGCCAAGCGACTTGCCGCCGCCGTTCGCTACTGTGTCGGTGGAGAACGGCCCCAGTAAAGTCTCGCGGCCGGCGAACGCGTGGCCGCAGGCGCCTGCCGGATTCAAAGTGGATCAGTTCGCGACGGAATTAGATAACCCGAGGGAAATACGTGCGGCGCCTAATGGGGACCTGTTCGTGGCAGAAAGTGAGCCAGGCCGCGTCAAGGTCTTTCGCGGCATGGGCAAGGACGGAAAAGCGGAGACATCATCGGTGTTCGCGTCTGACCTCACGCTTCCCTTTGGTATTGCCTTTTATCCACCGGGCCCTGAGCCGAAGTACGTTTACGTCGCCAACACGGACTCCGTGGTCCGCTTCCCCTACCAGAACGGTGATCTGAAGGCCCGCGGTCCTGCGGAAAAGATCGTCTCGAGCCTGCCTGGCTTCGGGCGGCTGCGCGGCGGCGGGCACTGGACGCGCGACCTCGCGTTTTCGCTCGACGGCAAGAAGATGTTCGTATCCGTCGGGTCACGGTCGAACGTGGATGATACCGACAACAATCCTGTCGAGCATCACCGCGCGAACATCCTCGAAGCCAATCCCGACGGCTCAGAGTTGCGCGTTTATGCCTGGGGGATTCGCAATCCTGTGGGCATTGCCATCGAACCGCGGACAGGCGTGCTCTGGGCTTCGGTTAACGAGCGAGGCTTGCTCGGCGATAATCTCCCTCCGGACTATATCACCCACGTCCAGGACGGCGGATTTTACGGCTGGCCCTGGTACTACATCGGCGCACATCAGGACCCGCGCCACAAAGGCAAGCATCCCGAGCTTAAGGATAAGGTCATCGTACCTGACGTTTTGCTCCAGGCGCATAATGCCTCCCTCGAGATGACTTTTTATCAGGGAGAGCAATTTCCCCAGGAGTACCGCGGAAACATCTTTGCCGCCGAGCACGGATCGTGGAACAAGCAGACACGGGCAGGCTACGAAGTGGTCCTCCTGCCTCTCAAGAACGGCCGCGCCACCGGCGAATATGAGGACTTCCTGACCGGTTTTGTCACTCCGGAGGGCAACGTGTGGGGCCGCCCCGTTGGGGTGGCCGTCGGCAAAGATGGCTCTCTGTATGTAACCGACGACGGGTCAAATACCATCTGGCACGTAAATTACGTGGGACACTAACGGCGGGCAACCATCTCGAATCGAGCGGCGGGTGGCTTGCTGGAACCGGGTCGAAGCCGAATGTTCAAAATCTGCGAGCGCCCGCCCCTTAGAGCGAAATTTGCGTTCTCATACAGAGGGAATCCTCCTCCGCCAGCCCATATGGTGTAGCTTCCCGCCGGCAGTGGGCTGATGGCATAGCAACCCTTACGATCAGTGATCGCAAACTTGACGCCGCCGTCCTCCGCGATCGCAGCCACGACGACCCCCGGGAGAGCCTCGGCCCGGGAGCCTGCGACATGGCCGGTCAACCTTCCCGTGCGTGGCTGCGCAGCGAGGCAGCTCGAGAAGGCCAAAACCAAGCAAATGGTCTTCAGTCCCGGGAGAGCTCGGAACCTTAGCCCGGCACGACAGAGTCCGCTGGCCGGCGAGTTCTGGAATACTTGCTGCTCATGCTTTAGGCATTTCGTTCGATCTCGCATCAAGGATTCGATGGCAAAGAACGGCTAAAGGTTTCTTGCCGCCTCGTTCGGCTGGAATAAAATGAGCATTAGATTCACGGGGCACATGATGATGTTTAGCCCCGATGGGTGGGTATCGGCCGGTCAGGATGTTCATAGCGGCTATTGTCCGTGGAACATGTTTGTTTGAAGCGAGCTTTCCCTCATAGCGAACCCCTCTGGATGTCCGCCGCTGGATCTCAGGTTGCAGGTAACCGCATGCACGGGAGAGCCGAAGGGTAAGATCGAACCGTCCGGACTCGCAAGTTCCGTTGAGGAATTAGCCGACTTGAGAGTGACGGAAGCAGTCGAGGGTGTGATCATTAACCATGCCCACAGCCTGCATAAAGGCGTAGCAAATTGTGGGACCCACAAACCTGAACCCGCGCCGCTCCAGATCCTTGCTCATGGCATCGGACTGCGCAGTACGACTCGGGATTTGCCCGGGCGAGCGCCATCGATTGCGCTTGGGATGGCCGCCGACAAATTGCCAAATATAGGCGTCAAAACCGCCAGACTCCTGTTGCGTGCTGAGAAAGGCTCGGGCGTTCTCAATGGCCGCGTTGATCTTCAGACGATTACGGATGATATCGGGGTTTGACATTAATTGAGCTACCCTGCGGGAATCGTAGCGGGCTATCAAGGAAGCTTCAAAATTATCGAAAGCTAGCCGGTAGCCCTCGCGCCTCTTCAAAATGGTCTCCCAACTGAGTCCTGCCTGGGCGCCTTCAAGGACAAGAAATTCGAAAAGCGCGCGATCATCATGCAGGGGGACTCCCCACTCTTCGTCGTGGTAGCGGATGCCAAGCTCGGTCGTTGCCCAGCGGCACCGTTTGTGAGTTGAACTATTCACTG
>Ga0066709_100006187_pt1 | contig 10050 bp, 11 predicted proteins | sample GraSoiAngelo_158_FD_79665 | JGI IMG/M metagenome (GOLD analysis project Ga0066709, IMG submission 79665) | Grasslands soil microbial communities from the Angelo Coastal Reserve, California, USA - 14_1009_16_30cm | ecosystem: Environmental > Terrestrial > Soil > Grasslands | place: USA... | reverse complement strand
TCGTGTTCGACAGCGGGACGCGCACGTCCTCGAAGAAGAAGAGGCCGGTGTCCGAGCCCTTGTTCCCGATCTTGTCGAGCAGCTGGTAGGTGAGCCCGGGCCGGTCCGTCGGGACGATGATCTCGCTGAAGCCGCCGTAGCCGGCTTCCGGATCCGTCACGGCGAGGAGACAGAGCCAGTCCGCCGTGGCGGCGTTGGTGATGAACATCTTGGAGCCGTTGATCACCCACTCCTCGCCCTTGCGCACGGCGCGGGTCTTGATGCCGGCGACGTCCGAGCCGGCACCCGGCTCCGTCACCGCGATGGCGCCCACCTGCTCGCCGCGGATGGCCGGCGCGAGGTACTTCCGCTTGAGCGCGTCGCTGCCGAAGCGGGCGAGGGCAGGGGTGGCCATGTCGGTCTGCACGCTGATGCCCATGGCGACCCCGGCGTTGTCGCAGAGCGCGAGCTCCTCGAGAAACACGGCGTGGTAGGAGTAGTCGAGACCCTGTCCGCCGTACTCGGGATCCCAGCGAATGCCGAGCAGGCCGAGCTCGCCCATCCGGGGGTAGACCGCCTTGTCGATGTGCCCGAGCTGGTCGAACTCGCGGGCGCGCGGCACGAGCTCGCTCTGCACGAACTTCCGGACGGTCTCGCGGAACGCCAGGTGCTCCGGGCTGCCGTAGATGTCGTCGCCTGCACGGGTCATGGCGCCCACCTCCCGAGTGGTTGTAGCGCACGGCGCGGTGGGAGCAAACCGTTCGGATCAAACGCGGAGCAGCTCGGCGCCGTAGCGGCGGAGGCGCGTGTCGTGCGTGACCAGGACCAAGTTCTCGACCAGCGCCTGAGCCACCAGCATGCGATCGAACGGGTCGCGGTGATGCCGTGGCAGCCGCCCGGCTGCGCGCGCGTGCCGGAAGTCGATCGGGAGGGGGAGGAAGCCGCTTCGAGCGACCGCAGATTCGACGGGCTCGGGTGTGACCAGACGGCCGATCGACTCCTTGATGGCGATCTCCCACGCCGACGCCGCGCTCACATGGACGACGTTCGACGGGTCTGCGATCGCGCCCGCGGCGCGGCTCCCGCGCATGCGCCGGTGGTCCTGGCACCACCAGAGGAAGGCGTGGGTGTCGAGGAGGAGGTTCATCCGCGCCGTCTGTCGAAGGCATCCAGAATGGCCTTCGGGAGCGGCGCATCGAAGCTTTTCGCCACGCGGACCTTGCCCCTCCAGATGCCGGGCTTCCGCGGGCGGTTCCGGGGTGCGAGCGGCACCAGCCTGGCCACCGGCCTGCCCGCCTTGGCGATCACGACCTCTTCGCCCGACGCCGCACGATCGACGAGCTGAGAGAGGCGGGTTTTGGCTTCGTACAGGTTGACCGTTCGTGCCATCCGCTTGACCAACTCGACCAATTCCATGACTTAGACGGGCCCGCGACCGGCGTCAATCAAGGCTCGGTGGAGCGGTCAGCCGGTGCGCTCGATCACCATCGCCACCGCCTCGCCGCCGCCGAGGCAGAGCGTCGCGAGGCCGCGGCGGAGCCCGCGCTGCTCGAGGGCGTGGAGGAGCGTCACGACGACGCGCGCGCCGCTCGCGCCGATCGGGTGGCCGAGGGCGATCGCCCCGCCGTGGACGTTGACGCGCGCGGGATCGAGGCCGAGCTCGGCGATCGCGGCGAGCGCCACGACGGCGAAGGCCTCGTTCACCTCGAAGAGATCGATGTCTCCGGTCGCGAGCCCGGCCGACGCCAGCACCTTGCGGACGGCGTCGATCGGTGCCACGGGAAACTCCTCGGGCGCCCGGCCCGCCGTGGCGGACGCGACGACGCGTGCCCGCGGCGTGAGCCCGTGGCGGCGAAGGGCGTCCTCGCCCGCGACGACGAGCGCGGCCGCTCCGTCGGCGATCGTCGACGCGTTGGCAGCGGTGATCGTGCCGTCGGGCTCGAAGGCGGGTCGCAGCTCCGCGAGGCGGGCGAAGTCGATGCGAGCCGGCTCCTCGTCGGTGTCGACGGTGGTCGGACCGCGCCGGGCGGTGGCGGCGACGGGCACGATCTCGTCCACGAAGCGGCCTTCGGCGATGGCAGCCTGCGCGCGGCGATAGCTCTCGACCGCGAACCGATCCTGGGCCTCGCGGCCGATCCCGAGAGTCCGCGCCGTCTGCTCGGCGGCGTTGCCCATGTGGAAGTCGTTGTACGGATCCCAGAGACCGTCGAGAACCATCGCGTCGACCACCCGCCCGTGGCCCAGCCGATGCCCCTGGCGCGCCTGCGGCAGAAGATACGGCGCGCGGCTCATGCTCTCCATGCCGCCGGCGGCGATCACCCGGGCGTCGCCGAGGCGAATCGCCTGCGCCGCCAGCATGATCGCCATGAGGCCCGAGCCGCAGACCTTGTTGACGGTGAGCGCTCCGTGCGCGCGCGGAATGCCCGCACCGAGCCCCGCCTGGCGGGCGGGTGCCTGTCCCAGGCCGGCGGCGATGACGTTGCCCATGATCACCTGCTCGATGGCTTCGGGCGGAAGGCTCGCGCGCGCGACGGCGGCGCGCAGCGCCGCGGCCCCGAGCTCGGGCGCGGAAAGCGAGGCGAGCGCGCCACCGAAGCTGCCTATCGGCGTGCGCGCGGCGCCGACGAGGTAGGCGTTCATCGTCCGACCATAGCCCGGCGGAAGGCGACGGGGTAGGGCGCGGCCCCTCGCGCGCACCTGGCGGGCGCGGATCGGGTGACGCCGTTATGGCCGATCAGGCGGGGCCATTGACCCTGCGCGCACCCGCCATCACACCCCGCGTTTGCGCCGAGCGTGAGCCGCGGGCGGCCGTGGATGTCGGCCGGCATCGGAGGCGTCTTCGCTGTCCCTGGCGCTCGGAGAGGGCGTGCCGGAGGCAGCTGGCGTCGATGGCGAGCACGTCGCAGATCGTTTCGAAGGCGAACAGGCGGCGGCGGTCGGGCGAGCTGACCCATTCGTTCACCTCGGCGAAGGCCTCGCGGCCGCGGCGCGTGCGGGCACGCGCGTGGGTCAGGTAGGCCGTGATCCCGTCCTCGAGGACGGCGAACATGAGGAGCCGTTCGCGCTCGAGGCGTAGCTCGCGGTTGAATATCCGGGAGAACTGGATCGGCAGGATGACGTCCTGCTCGGGGTGACTCGGCCAGATCGGATCGGGCGACGAGACCCGCTGGACCGAAACCGGCTGACCCTCGATGGCGTCGCTCATGCCCGCCTCGGGGCGCCGGCCTGCCGGTTGCGCGCCACGGTCACCTCGAAGCGGGCATCCGGCCCCGCCCCGAAGACGTCCTCCACAATCGTCTCGGCTGGGTACGGCGTGAGCCAGATCGCCCGCTCGAGGTCTGCACCACCGGCCGGCCCGTGGCGCGTCCACAGCACCGGCCCTTCGCTCGCCGCCGCGGCGGCACGCCCGTGCCAGGGGGCACCATGGTCACGGACGAGCTCGCCGCGGTTGCGCGCTACCGAGTCGGTGATCGACCGGAACCGGCCGGCGGACGCGCGGCTCTCAGATGCTTCGAACATCCTCCACCTCAATCTGTGCGCGTCGATGACAAACACCCGCGATGCCATCCAAGAGCCGCGCGCTCGTCAGCCGGTTGCCCGCCGCCGACCCGAGCTGGGAGGCGCGGAGCGAAGCGTCGGGCGCCTCGCTGCCGATCGCGCCTCGCGACGAGCTCGGATCACGGCCCCTTCCAGGCGGATGAGGCAGGTGCCGGGAGGCCACGGTCCTTCGAGCGGCTCGAGCTTCAGTATCTGCGACGTGCCGGACCCGATTCGAAAGCTCTCGGCGCCCGCCACGCGGCAGAGAAAGCGTCCCGGCAGATCTGCAGGCCACACATAATCACCAGCCTGGTACATCCACACGTCCTCCTGTGGGTACCTAAAGCAGGAGCCGTGCCGGCCCGGATCGCCGGATCGCCTCCCGGGGCTCGGATCGGCGGCGAGGGAGCCGCAAAAACGCCCGTCGTTTCGAAGGATTCCGCGATCCGGTGTATCCCGGGGTCCCGGCGTTCGGTCGACTTAATCAGGTCATTTTTCTTGCTTCCTCACCCCTTTCGGGGATGGAGAACGGCGGTGTCGCAGCGTTCGGAGCGGACCGTTCCGTTCAGCGACGTACCTGGCGCGGACGGATCCGTGCGTCAGTCGCGGCCGGCGAGCAGCGCCGCGCGCTCGACCAGCGCGATCAGACCGGGGAGGTTGGACGCCTGCGAGATCCGAGCGGCGAGCTCGCGGGTGCGCGGGCCAGCCGGCACGATCTGCTGGGCGAGCGCCGCGACCAAGGCGACGTGCGTCGCAGCGGCGTCGGCAGGCTCGGCGTGCCGCGCGCCGTCGAGGTCCGCGAGCGTCACCCCGGGGGCCGGCGGCGCCGCCTGCAGGAACCGCTCGGCCTCGGCATCGGGCAGGACGACGCCCGCGAGCGCCACGGCGCGCAGCACGCGTGCCACCGCCGCCAGCACCGCGAGCGCGGCGGATGCCGCCAGGGTCTCCTCGCGTGCCAACGGGCGGCCCGGTCCGATCACGGCGACGTACGAGAGGCCGAGCGCGACCCCGTGCTCGACCACCGTCGCGACGCCGGGCAGCGCGAGCTCGGCCTGCAGGTGCGCCTCGGCCGCCAGGCGCTCGCCCGCCCCGGCGCTGGCGGTCCGGAGCCAGACGGGCCGCTGCCCGTCGAGCCAGAAGCCGGCGATCAGCCGTCCGCGCGCGGGCGGCTCCCCCGCGAGCGCGATCCGCCCGAATCGACGCGCATGGAGCGCTGCCAGCCACCGCTCGGCCGGGCGAGCACCAGGCTGCGCGCGGCGCAGCTCCTCGAGCACCGCCCGCGCCCGGTCGTCGACGTGACGCGCGAGGAGCTGGCCGGCGCAACGGATCGCGAAGCGCCCGTAGCTGCGGCCGTCGCGAGGCAGGCTCGGCAGCAGCACGCCGACCGCGCGATCCGCGAGCTCGACCGGCACGTCGGTCCGCAGGGCCAGCTCGAGCATGCCGGCCCGCAGGGGCTCGGCATAGCTCCGCAGCACGGGATCGGGTGCCGAGAGTACCTGTTTCAAGCCCTGCGCGAGGAGCTCCGGGCTCCCGGTACCGCCGCCGTCCTCCAGCAGCCTGCGATGCACGGCGCGGAGCGGCGTGCACACCTCCGCGACCGCGGGTGGAAAAGTCGCCAGCGCGGCGTCGAACGCACGCCGGAAGTCCGGCCCCGCGAGCAGGCTGAACAGGACCTGCACGCGCTCGTGGTCGACGAAGGTGTCGATCAGCACCTGCAGCAGGCGCGCCAGCCGCGTCGCCGACACGCTCTCGAACGCGATCCGACGAACGACCTCGGCGAATGCCTGCGCCGCCTCCGCATGCGAGCGGACGTGCGCGAGCGCCTCGAGGTATGCGAGCAGCACGCCCACGTCGGCCGTGAGCCGCACCGCGCCGGCCAGCATGCGGGCGCGGGCCGCGGCGTCGCCGCGCAGCGGGTCGCGCTCGATCGCCCGCTCGACCACGGCGCGGTCCACCTTGCCGAGCAGATGGCGGCACACGCCGCGATCGGCCGGCTCACGCTGCTGGTTCACGAGCAGGTCCTCGGCGGCGTTGAGCTTCAGCCGGAGCACCTCCTTGTACCGCCTGAGGAACGCGAGGTGCTCCTTCATCTCGGCGACCTCGGCGGGGCTGAGCGGCGCCTCGCCCGGAGTGGGCGCCGCGAGGCGGCTCGTCTCCGGCACCACCTCGGGAGCGGGACGCGGCGACACCGGTCCGCCGGGACGTTCACCGCGCCCGCGCCGCCGCCGGCGGCGCGAACCGGTTGGACGCCCCGTCGGTGCCGGGCCGCCGCCTCCCGGTGGCGGTTGGGTGCCCATGAGAGCCGAGAAGCTAGGACGGAGCCGCGCGAATCGTCAAACGACGGCGCGCGCGGCCGGCTCGGCCGCAGAGGCGGCGATGAGCTCCGCCCGGCAATAGAGCCCAGCTCCCAGGCACGGATTCAATCCTGGACGCCTGCGCGACCCCGCAGTATGGAGGCGCGATGGCCGTCCGAGTGGCGAACCTGAAGGGGCGGGTGAGCGTCGTCCTCGGCGCCCGATTGGTCGACGTGGAGCGAACGTCCGGCGGGCGCTTCTCTGCCGATCCGATGGCCGCGGTCCAGCGCTGGGACGCGCTGGTCGAGTGGGCGCGCGGGCTCCGGGACGGCGACGCGGAAGGTCCGCTCGACGAGGTCGACCTCGGGCCGCCGGTGCCGCGTCCTGCCAAGGTGTTCGCCGTCGGCCTCAACTACCGCGAGCATGCGCACGAGGCCGGCCTGGAGCTGCCGAAGTCGCCGATGATCTTCACGAAGTTCCCGAGCTGCCTGGTAGGGCCGCGCGCGACGGTGGTGCTCTCCTCGGCATACGTCGACTGGGAGGTCGAGCTGGTCGTCGTGGTCGGCCGCCGCGGCCACCGCATCCTGGCGGCGCGCGCCTTCGAGCACGTCGCCGGCTACACGATCGGCCAGGACGTCTCGGACCGCCGGCTGCAGTTCGGCGACAAGCCGCCGCAGTTCTCCCTCGGGAAGTCGATCGACACCTTCGGCCCCATCGGTCCCGCGGTCGTGACGCTCGACGCCTTCCCCGACCCGAACGACCTGGCGCTCGGCTGCGACGTCTCGGGCGAGGCGATGCAGGCCGCACGCACCAGCGACATGATATTCGCTGTCCCGGAGCTGATCGCCTACCTCTCGAGCCTCTGCACGCTCGAGCCCGGCGACCTCGTCTTCACCGGCACGCCGAGCGGCGTGGGCTCGACCCGCAACCCCCGGCGCTATCTCGTCGAGGGCGACGAGATCGTGAGCCGCATCGAGCACATCGGCACGATGGTCAACCGGTGCGTCGCGCACCGCGCCGAGAGCTGAACCACTCGTCCATCTTGGCGAGCACGGCGAGGTCGCCCTCGACCCGGTAGAGGCCGTCCTGCAGGGCCTGTCCGCCGTCGAGCTCGCCGCGCGCGATGCGCACCCAGACGGTGTCGGGCGTGTGGACGACGAGATCGGGGGCGGGTGCCGGCCCCGCGAAGCTCTCGCAGCGTCCACCCGCGATGCGCAGGTGGTAGTCGCCCGGCTCCGCACCGCTCACCCGGAACTGGATGACGGCGCGGCCGTCGCCCGCCGCCTTTCGGTCGAAGGCGAACGGCATGCCCATGAGCAACGGCTCGATGGTGGTGGGGAGCCCGGGCGGAAACAGCTTCAGATAGAGAAGGGGCAGCCAGAGGGTGGCCGTCATCCCGGCGCCGAAGGTCAGCAGATTCGGGAAGAGGGCCGTGAAACGCCAGTCGGTGGGCGCCGATGCCGCCAGCCCCGCGGCGGTGAAGAAGAGCAGCACCCAGTAGCCGGTCATCACCCGGTTGATGGCGACGAACTCGGGCAGCCGCTGCTGCCAGGGCGGGGTCTGGCGGCGCGCATAGTAATAGGTGAAGGGCTCGCGACCGAGAAGGGGTGGAAAGAGCGCCGCGAGGCCGAGCGTCGTGAAGAGGAGCGCCGGCGAGTAGCGTTCGAACAGGAACGCCACCGGACGGAAGCGGGTCGTGGTGGCGACGGCGCCGACCGCGAAGAGCAGCCAGATCCCCGGGTCGAAGTGCTTGAGCTCGCCCGCGCGGCGCGCGAGCCAGACGTAGCCCGTCTCGACGCCGAGCGCGATGATCAGGGCCGTGCGGACGCCCGCCGGCGTGTACTCCCGGGTCCCCGCCAGCGCGAAGTAGACGATCACGGCCACGAAGCTCCCCACGTGCATGAAGAAGATGCGCATCATTCGCCTCCGCCGCGCACGTCGACGAACTGTCGCGCCCGGAGGAGGTCGGCGCGCCGGCAGAGCTGCTTCTCGACGAGCAGGTGCTCGAGCGCTGCGACGCGCGCCGAGAGCTCGGGGATCATGATGTTCACCGCCTCGGCGAGCTCGGCGAGCCGCCGCTCGACGCCGGTGTCGGCGTCGTCACGCCGCTCGGCCTTGGCAGCGCGCTTGGCGACGGGTTTGGCTCGCGAGGTCCGGTGCTTGCCGCTCGGCATGATGGCCCCCCTCCGTGCGTCGCCCGCCTTATGCGCTGGCGGCGCGCCCGGCGGCAAGCCTGGTGACTTCGCGGCCGGAGGCTGATAGCCGCGTGCTCGGATGGCGCAGCGAGCCTTCGACATCGTGACCGTCGGTGGGGGTCTCGGCGGCGCCGCGCTTGCCCGGGCGATGGCCGAGCGCGGGGCGCGCGTCCTCGTGCTCGAGCGCGAGCGGCGGTTCAGCGACCGCGTGCGCGGCGAGGCGCTGATGCCATGGGGGGTGGCCGAGGCTCGCGCGCTCGGCCTCCATACGCTTCTCCTCGCGACCTGCGGCCACCCCCTGCCGTGGCTCGACATCTTCGTCGCCGGCCTGCAGATCGCGCATCGCGACATGCCGGCCACCACCGCCCACGCGGCGCCGTGGCTCGCCTTCTACCATCCCGCCATGCAGGAGGCGGTACTGGACGCGGCGGTTCGGGCCGGTGCCGAGGTGCGGCGCGGGGTCCGCGTTTCGGGCGTCGAGCCCGGGCCGGAGCCCGAGGTCGCGTTCGAGGAGAGTGACCGCCACGAGCGGGTGCGCGCACGCCTGGTGGTCGGCGCCGACGGCCGCAGCTCGCTCATGCGGAAGTGGGCGGACTTCCCCGTCCGCCGCGATCCCGAGCGGCTGCTCTTCTCCGGCGTCCTCCTCGACGACGTCCCGGCACCCGACGACTCGGCCGCGATTCTGTTCAACCCGGGCGTCGGACGCATCTCGCTCGTGATCCCGCAGGGTGGTGGCCGCGTGCGCGCCTACGTCGGCTATCACCGCGATGCGGACTCCCCTCGCGGCCAGGCGCACGACCTCGGGCGGTTCGTCGAAGAGTCCGCCCGGGCCGGCGTCGAGCGCGCCCTCTACGCCGGCGCACGGCCGGCGGGCCCGCTGGCCATGTTCGAGGGCGCCGACACGTGGGTGGATCATCCGTATCGGGACGGCGTCGCCCTGGTGGGCGACGCGGCCGCGGCCAGCGACCCCACCTGGGGTCAGGGCATGTCGCTCACGCTGCGCGACGTGCGCACGCTGCGCGACCGTCTCGTCGCCGACGACGACTGGACCGCCGCCGGACACGGCTACGCCGCCGAGCACGACCGCTACTACGCCGTTGTCCACCGGGTGGACGGCTGGTTCTCCGATCTCTTCATGGACGTCGGACCCGAGGCCGACGAGCGCCGGGCGCGCGCGCTGCCGCTCATCGCCGCGGACCCGACCCGTCTCCCCGACATCCAGTTCGGGGGCCCCGAGCTGCCCGCGGACGACGCCGTCCGCCGCCGCTTCTTCGGCGAGGAGTGAGATGGAGGAGCGGCTCCGCGCGCTGCTGGTCGCGAACGGTGCGCTGGTCTTCATGGTCGGGCTCCTCGCCGGCTTCCCGTTCGCATTCGTGATCGTCGGTAGGGTCGTCCTCTGGCCGCTGCCCGGCGCGCTCGAGGTTCACCTGCCAGGCGACGTGCGCGGCTGGCGGATGGCGCACCTCGAGGGCATCCTGAACGGCCTCACGCTGATCGCCGTCGCCGCGGTCGCGTCGTGGCTCGCGCTGGGGCCGCGGGCGCAGCGTGTCCTGGCATGGCTGCTCATCGTGACGGCGTGGGGGAACGTCGTGGCGTCGGTCGTCGGCCCCACCTTCGGCGGCCGCGGGCTCGAGTTCGGGGGCGGCGCGGCGAACAGTCTCATGTATCTCCTGTTCGTCGCCGCGGTGGTCGCGGTGCTGGTGGCGATGGGGCTCGTCTTCTGGGGCGCGGTGCGACGCGCGCGGACCGGCTGAGCACACCGGCTCTCCCGTTGCTCCAGCCAGTTTGCTCCGATAGCGTGCCACCTGCGGTGGGCCACATTCACCAGAACGTCAGGCTTCGGGCGGAGCGGGCGATAAAGACCCGCATGCTGGTCGACACCGGTGCGACCTTCACCGTGATCCCGCCGCGTCTGGCGCGCGCGCTCGGGATGAAAGGACGACGGCCCGTGCGCGTGCGCCAGGCAGACGGTCGGCGCGTCCGGCTGCTCGCCGACGTGGCGGTCGTGCAGATCGACGGCCGTGAGGCACCGGCCACCGTGCTGA
>Ga0066709_100006186_pt1 | contig 10050 bp, 8 predicted proteins | sample GraSoiAngelo_158_FD_79665 | JGI IMG/M metagenome (GOLD analysis project Ga0066709, IMG submission 79665) | Grasslands soil microbial communities from the Angelo Coastal Reserve, California, USA - 14_1009_16_30cm | ecosystem: Environmental > Terrestrial > Soil > Grasslands | place: USA... | reverse complement strand
TCGCCCGCCTTGACGCCCGCGCTCGCGGCCGGGCTCCCGTTGACCGGCGCAATCACGGTGATCAGGTCGTTCTTTCGCGTCAGCGCGAGACCGATGCCCGCCGGCCCCACCCTCTTCCAGTCCTGGGCGTGCTGCGCATCCACGAACACGCTGTCCGGATCGAGATCGGAGAGCGTGCCGGCGATGGCGTCCTGCATCAGCTTGTCAGTCGGCACGTCGTCGACGTACTGCCGTTTCACGATGTCGAAAGCCTCGGTGAGGAGCCCGAGCCCGGCATAGGTGGCATCGGTGCCCACGCTCGCGCCGACCGCAGCCAGGCTGATGCCCATCACGCCGACGAGAGAGCCGATCGCAAGCATTTTCTTCATGCCCCTAGCCTCGCACGTCGTCTCCGAACCGCAAGCGGTCGTTCCGCTGCGGGCGTTCAGGATGAGAAAGTTTTCATGTCGTTCTCACGGCCGCCTCATGTCGTTTGATTACCTTTCGGTGAAAGTGACATTTTCACGGTTTCAGGAGGGCAACGTCATGGACCGATTCATTCATGGACGCTGGCGACGCTGGTCGTGGGCCGGTGTCGCGGTGATCGCTGTCGCCGTCGGTCTCGTGCTTGGTCCCGCGCTCGGCGTCACGCACGGGACCGGACTCTGGACGGAACGACCGGCCACGGTCGCGCCGAGCATGACGCAGGCGCCGGCCTGGGTGGAGCTCGCGCGGGCGGTGAAGCCGGCCGTCGTCAACATCAGCACCAAGCGCGTCGACGGCGGCCGCACGAGCGAGCCCGGACGGTCCGGGCCCTCGGATCCGTTCGATCAGTTCTTCCAGCCGTTCATGGGGCAGCGTCCGCCACGCACGCTCCGGAGTCTCGGCTCGGGGTTCATCATCAACCAGAGCGGCTACGTGGTGACGAACAACCACGTCGTCGACGGCGCGACCGAGATCCGCGTGAAGCTGTCCGACGGGCGGGATCTGGTGGCCAGAGTCGCGGGGCGTGATCCGAAGACCGACCTGGCGCTCCTCAAGGTCGACGCGTCGGGATTGCCGGTCGTCCCGCTCGGCGATTCGGGTCGCCTCGAGGTCGGCGAACCGGTGATGGCGATCGGCAACCCGTTCGGTCTCGAGCAGACCGTGACGACGGGGATCGTGAGCGCGACTGGACGCGTCATCGGCGAGGGGCCCTACGACGACTTCGTCCAGACCGATGCGTCGATCAATCCCGGGAACAGCGGCGGTCCACTGGTCAACGCGCGCGGCGAGGCGATCGGGATCAACAGTGCGATCGTGTCACGGAGCGGCGGCTCGGTCGGGATCGGATTCGCGATTCCGATCAATCTCGCGAAGCCCATCCTGACGCAACTCGCGAGCACCGGCCACGTCGTTCGCGGCTGGCTCGGCGTGGCGATTCAGCCGGTGACGGCGGAGCTGGCGAAGAGCTTCGGGCTCGGTGAGCCGGCGGGGGCGCTCGTCGCGTCCGTCGTCGGCGGCTCCCCGGCGATGCAGGCCGGTATCAAGGCGGGAGACGTGATCACCGAGTACAACGGCAAGAAGGTCGCGCGCGCCGATGCGCTGCCGCGCGCGGTCGCGGACACGCCGGTGGGACGTGACGTACCGGTGACGCTCGTCCGCGACGGTAAACCGATGAAGGTCACGGTGAAGGTGTCGCGGCTGGCCGAAGCCGGTGAGCCGAAGGCCGAAACGTCGACGAGCAAGCCGTCGCTCGGGCTGACGGTCGAGCCCCTGAATCCGGAAGTCGCCGCGCGGCTCGGTGTCGACGACGCGCAGGGCCTCCTGGTGCGCGACGTCCAGGACGACAGCGCCGCGGCGAACGCCGGTCTCCGGGCCGGCGACGTGATCGTGGAGGTCAATCATCACCGGGTGAAGTCGATGGAGGACTTCCGGCGCGATCTCGCCCAGCACCCGAAGGGGACCCCGGTGCTGATGCTGCTGCACCGGAACGGCGACAACCTTTACGTCGCCGTCCCGGCGTAGTTTCGTCGAAGAGAGATCCGGAGAGGGGGCCGCGCCCCCTCCGGATCAGCGCAGCGCTTCGCGAAGCTCTCTGGTGAGGATTTCCACGGTGCCGCGCGTGCCGCCGGCAAGCTTCAGCTTCCACTCGCCCTCGGTCTCGAAGCGGCGGTCGCGCAGACGTTCTCCCCACGGCTTGATCGCCTCGCGGATGGCGTGGGCGTCGTACGCGTCGCGGCGGAGCTCCCGCGCGCGCGCCATGACGTCGGGCGCGACGCGGACGAAGGCGCGCAGCGCGGCGCCGGTCTTGATCGAGTACTTGCGTCCGGCCCACGCGCCCGGGAACGTTCCCGAGATCGCCTTCACGTAGTTCAGGAAGAACCTCTTCGCGTTCTGGCGCAGGTCCTGGATCTTCGCGGTGCCGCCGACCTTCTCCACGGTCTCGAGGAAGTCGACGATTTCCTCGGCGAGCGGCGCCTGGCTGACGCGCCCGCGGCCCGTGCCGAGCATCTTGATCTCGCCGTGCAGCGGCGACGTGTCGTCCTCGTTCAGCGAGCGGATGACGTCGTGCGCCAGCGCCTGGTTCGGATCGGGATAGAGCTTCCGTCCGGACAGGCTGATGATGTGCGACGGGTTGAGCCGCGTGTGCTTGGCGTTGATCGTCACGAAGAGCTCGACGATCTGGCGCGCGTCGAGCGTGTCGAACAGCACGGCCGGCACCTCGATGCCGAGGTTCTCGCCGGCCTGGCTCAGCGAGTGGAGCGCGAGCAGGCGATGCTGGCCGTCGAGCACGCGCAGCACGCCGTGCTCCTCGGGAATCTGGAGCAGCCCGAGATCGTGCTGGCCGGCGACCGGCGTGAACGTGAAGCGCTTCTCGGAGGTGATGATCACCGCGCCGGGGATCGCGGGCAGCGTCCCCGCGTCCTTGCACTCACGATAGTAGGTGACCAGCTCGTCGATCTTGCGGCGGATCACCGGGCGCTGGTACGCGGTCTCGCTCTCGCTGATGCGCCGTTCGAGGATGTCCCAGTTGACCCGGGCGCGTGCGGACGCGCGGCCCTTGGTGGGCTCGTCGTGCGGGCCGCCGGTGTAGCCGAGCACCTCGAACTTCACGAGCCGGTCGATGTCCTTCGCCGACAGGCCGCCCTGGTAGAACTCGACGCCGAACTGTTTCACGCGGTGTGCGGGAACGGTGATCATTAGATAGACAGTTTACCCGTGTCCGCAAACCCTTGTCAATAGAGGGATTTCTAGGTCTCGACAGACTATTATTCGTATAAATTCTCGTATCGACACCTGCCTCGTGGCTCCGATTGGAGTCTAGAGGCCGAAGGTGTCCGACGCGAGGCCGGCGATGTGCCGGCCGATCGCGATCGACGCCGTCGCGGCAGGGGACGGGGCGTTCAGGACGTGGACCGCGTCCGGTCCACTCACGATCCGGAAGTCGTCCACGAGCGAGCCGTCGCGGCTCACCGCCTGCGCGCGCACGCCCGCGCCGCCCGGGCGCACGTCATCCGACGTGATCGCGGGCACGAGCCGCTGCAGCGCGCGGACGAACGCGTCACGGCTGAGCGAGCGGTACATCTCGTACGCCCCCGTGCGCCAGTAGCGCGCGGCCATCGCCCAGAACCCTCGATAGCCGAGCGTCCCGGCGAGCTCGGCCGGGCGGACGCGGCCGAACGTGTACCCTTCGCGCGCGAACGCGAGCACCGCGTTCGGCCCCGCCTCGACCTCGCCGTGCACGGTCCGTGTGAAGTGCACGCCGAGGAACGGAAAGTCCGGATCGGGCACGGGATAGATCAGCCCGCGCACCAGGTCTTCCCGCTCGCGCCGGATCATGTAGTACTCGCCCCGGAACGGGATGATCTGGACGTCGGGATTCGCGCCCGCCATCCGCGCGATCCGGTCGGAGTAGAGCCCGGCGCAGTTCACGAGCCGTCGCGCCTCGAGCGGGCCGCGAGCCGTCGTGAGAACGAGCCCGTCGCTTCGACGATCGATCGCCGACACGCCCGCCGCGGTTCTGATCTCCACGCCGTGTGCGCTCAGGTCGCGCGCCATCGCCGCGCAGACCTCGGTGTAGTCGACGATGCCCGTGGCCGGCGAATGGATCCCGCGCAGCGCCGCCACGTGCGGCTCGATCTCGCGCACCTGATCGCGATCGAGGATCCTGAGCCCGGGCACGCCATTCGCCGTTCCACGCTCGTAGAGCGCCTGCAGCCTCGGCAGCTCGGCCTCGCTCGTCGCGACGACGACTTTGCCGATCGTCTGGCGCTTGATCCCGTGGGCGTCGCAGAATTCTTCCATCCGGCGCGCGCCCTCGACGCAGAGCTTCGCCTTGTACGACCCGGGTCGGTAGTAGAGCCCGGAGTGGATCACGCCGCTGTTGTGGCCGGTCTGGTGGGTCGCGAGCTTCGCTTCCTTCTCGAGAATCACGATCCGGGTCCGCGGCGCGCGTTCGATGAGCGCACGCGCCGTCGCCAGCCCGAGAATGCCGCCTCCGACGATCGCGACGTCGAACCGTTCCGCCATGGCGCGACAGCATATCATTACCCGAAGGGCGCTTCGTCCAGGAGGGTCGCCAATGGCGGGGAAATACTTCGACGAGCTCCAGGTCGGGCAGAAGTTCCAGCACCAGCCCGGGCGCACGGTGACGGAGTCCGACAACGTCTTCTTCTCGTGCCTGACGATGAACCCGCAGCCGCTCCACGTCGACTTCCACGCCGCCGCGCAGGCCGAGTTCGGCAAGCCGCTCGTGAACAGTATCCTGACGCTCGGCATCGCGGTCGGCCTCTCGGTCGGCGAGACGACGCTCGGCACGACGGTCGGCAATCTCGGCTTCGAGAAAGTGGAGTTCCCGAAGCCGGTGTTCCACGGCGACACGATCTACGCCGAGACCGAGGTGGTCGACAAGCGCGAGTCACGCTCGCGGCCGCAGTGGGGGATCGTCACCTTCGAGCATCGCGCGCTGAACCAGCATGGAGACGTCGTGATGCGCGCCCGCCGCAACGCGATGATGCGCAAGAGGACGGACGGACGATGAAAACGCGCGCTCGCCGCTCGCTCCACTTCGTCCCCGGCGGCAACGAGAAGATGATGGCGAAGGCGATCACGCTGCCGGCGGACGCGCTCATCCTGGATCTCGAGGACGCGGTGCCGCCCGGCCTCAAGGCCGGGACCCGGCCGATCGTCCGACAGTGGCTCGGCGATCTCGACTTCGGCGGCCGCGAGCGCTGGGTGCGCATGAATCCGATCGGGACTGGTCTCGGGCGCGCGGATCTCGAGGACACGATCGCCGCGCGGCCGGACGGCTACGTGATCCCCAAGCCCCGCCACGCCACCGACGTGCGTGAGGTGGCGCAGCTGCTGGACGCGCTCGAGCCTCGTCACGGGATTCCGAGCGGAACGACGCGGCTCGTCGTGATCGCGACCGAGACGCCGGAAGGCCTCCTGAACATCCACGAGATCGCCACGGCGACGCCGCGCACCGTCGCCATCTCGTGGGGCATCGAGGACCTCGGCGCCGCGATGGGCCTGCCGCGCACGCGCGATGCCGACGGTCGCTATCTCGACATCCCGCGCTACGCCCGCGTCATGTGCGCGATCGCGGCGGCCGCGGCCGGCGTGGAGGCGATCGACACGGTGTACACCGACTTCGCCGATCTCGAAGGCCTCCGTCGCGAGTGCGAGGACGGCGTCGCGATGGGCTTCAGCGGCAAGATCTCGATCCATCCGAACCAGATTCCGGTGATCAATGCCGCGTTCACGCCCTCCGCGGCAGAGCTCGACGGAGCGCGCGAGCTCGTTCGCCTGTTCGAGGAGCAGATGCAACGCGGAATCTACGCGTTCACGTACAGGGGACAGATGGTCGACGCTCCGCATCTCGCCCGCGCGCGCAAGGTGATCACGAGAGCGGGCGGGTAAGGCGGCCAATGGACGGACCGGGATGGCCGAGGCGGGCCCGGGTTCATCCCGGGACCGTCGAGCGTTTGGGGGTGTGGGGGCCATTTCGGGGCCCCCACGAGGGTTGATGCGCGCCATGCGAGTGGCGGCGCAGGCTCCGATCGAGCGCGCGCCACTCCGTGCCGAGACGCTCGAGCCGCCGGAGCCCGGGCCGGACGAGATTCTCGTGCGCGTCCACGTGTGCGGCGTGTGCCGAACCGATCTGCACCTGGTGGAAGGCGATCTGCCGCCGCGCCGCCTGCCGATCGTGCCCGGGCACCAGGTCGTCGGCCGGGTCGCGGCTGCCGGGCGCCGCGCCACGCGCTTCTCGGTCGGCGACCGCGTCGGGATCGCCTGGCTTCACCGGAGCTGCGGGGAGTGTCGATTCTGTCGAACGGGTCGCGAAAATCTGTGCGTGCGGCCCGAGTTCACGGGCTACACCGTCGACGGGGGATACGCGGAGTACGCGGTGGCGCCGGAGGACTTCGCGTACGCGATCCCGCCGGTCTTCTCCGACGCAGACGCCGCTCCGCTCCTGTGCGCGGGAATCATCGGGTACCGGGCGCTCCGCCTCTCCGGTGTCACGGGGCCGGGACGCCTCGGTATCTATGGATTCGGCTCGTCCGCGCACGTCACGTTACAGGTCGCGCGAGCGCGAGGGACGGCAGTCTACGTCTGCACGCGCGAGCCGGCGCGTCAGGAGTTCGCGCGCGAGCTCGGCGCCACGTGGGCCGGTGATCTCGGCGAGAAGACGCCCGAGCCGGTCGACGGCGCGATCGTGTTCGCTCCGGCGGGCAACGTCGTGCCGCTGGCGCTGCGCAATCTCGAGCGCGGCGGCACGCTGGCGCTCGCCGGCATCTACATGAGCCCGATCCCGGCGCTCGACTACTCGCTGGTGTTCGAAGAGCGGATCATGCGAAGCGTCACCGCCAACACGCGCGAGGACGGCGCCGAGCTCCTCGCCGAAGCGGCGCGGATCCCGATCCGCCCCGTGGTCACGCCGTTCGCGCTCACCGAGGCGAATCGCGCGCTCGAATCGCTGAAGCGCGGCGAGGCCGCAGGCACCGCGGTGCTCGTGGTGGAGTGAACGGCGGCATCGGCGGACCGGGTATAATCCGCCAACCATCCGGTGATCCGATCCACGAAGTCCTGATGGCTTCGGAAGCGCTCCGACGGAGGGTCACCTCGTCGGCGGGAGGACTCGATGAACCTCGGTCGTCGTGATCTCGTGAAGCTCGGGGGCCTCACGCTGGCGGGGACGGCGCTCTCGCCGTCGGTGCTGTGGGCGCAGACGCCGAAACGAGGCGGAGCCTTGACGCTGCGTACGTGGGACCCGCCGCACTGGGACCACATGGAAACGGGCGGCGCTTCGTACAAGATCCACATCCCGATGACGTTCACGCACAGCCGCCTCTTGAAGCACAAGGCGGGACCGGGCGTGGTGCCCGGCACCTTTCCGATCGAGGGCGATCTCGCGGAGTCCTGGACCCAGCCGAACGACACCACGTACGTGTTCAAGCTTCGCAAGGGCGTGCGCTGGCACGCGAAACCCCCCGTCAACGGCCGTGAGCTGACAGCGGACGACGTCGTCTACACCGTCGATCGGTTCCTCAAGGTGAAGGGCAACGCCAACGCCTACATGCTCGACTCGGTCACGAAGGTCGAGCCGGTCGACCGCTACACGGTGAAGTTCACGCTGAAGGAGCCCTTCGCGTGGTTCCTCGACATGATCGCGAACCCGATGGCGCTCGCGATCATCGCGAAGGAAGTCGTGGAGAAGCACGGGGATCTGAAGAAGCCGGAAGCGGTGATCGGGACCGGACCCTACATGCTCGACAGCTACCGGCCGAACACGGGCATCACGCTCGTGCGCAACCCGAATTATTTCCTGCCGGGACTGCCGTACATCGATCGAGTCGAGATGGTCGTGGACGAGGACAACGCCTCCCGCATGGCGGCGTTCCTCTCCGGCAAGTACGATCTGGGCTGGGAGTTTCCGGGCACGATCAACCGCACCGACTGGGTGCAGATCAAGGACTCGTTGAAGCAGAAGCGACCCAATCTGAAGACGGCCGAGTTTCCCGCGAACGTCATGAGCCACATCTCGATGCGCACGGACCAGAAGCCGTACAGCGACGCGCGGGTCCGTCAGGCGATCTCGCTGGCGATCGACCGTCAGGCCATCATCGATCAGCCGCTCGAGGGCGTGGGCGTCTTCAATCCGCCGGTGCCGGCCGGGCTCAAGGAGTGGTCGATCCCGATGAACCAGCTCGGCGAAGGTGCCAGGTACTACAAGGCCGCTCCCGCCGAAGCGAAGCGCCTGCTCGCCGCCGCGGGGTATCCGAGCGGGTTCCAGGCGCCGATCTGCTTCACCACGTACGGTTCGACGCTCCTGGTGGACGTCTCACAGATGGTCCTCAAGAACCTGAAGGACGTCGGGATCGACGCACGACTCGATCAGAAGGAGTACGGCGCGTACATCTCGACGTGCTTCAACGGCAAGTTCGACGCGATGGCGTTCGGGCCACAGACGCCCTATCTCGATCCCGACAACTTCCTCTACGGCCAGTACCACGCCGGGCAGCTGAAGAACCAGAGCCACATCAATGACCCCGTTGTCGAGGACATGCTGGTCCGGCAGCGCCGCACGTTCGACGTCGCGAAGCGTCGCGAGATCCTCTTCGAGATCCAGAAGCACCTGGCGAAGCAGCAGTACTACGTGCAGATGCCGTCCTCCGTCTACGTCGCCGTCTGGGAAGGCGCGGTGAAGAACTACGGGCCGAACCTCGGCTACGACTACGGTGGCCGCCTTCTTCACGCGTGGCTCGATCGCTGATCCGCGGACGGTGAGGACGCGGTAGCCCGGGCATGCTGAGACGCTACGTCGCCAAGCGATTGCTCGTCGCGATTCCGTCGCTGTTGATCGCGTCGATGATCGTCTTCACGCTGCCGCGATTGATCCCGGGCGACGTCGTACAGCTCATGCTGGAAGAGAAGGCGTACGCGAAGGACATCGAGGAGCTGCGCGCCAAGCTCGGGCTGAACCGGCCGATCTACGTGCAGTACTTCGAATGGCTCGGTCACGTCACGACCGGCAATCTCGGCGAGTCGCTGTGGACGCGCCGTCCGGTGCTGGAGGAGCTCGGACGCCGGCTGCCGGTGACGTTGACGCTCGGCGTCTGCGCCATCGCGTTCGCGATCCTGATCGCCGTGCCGGTCGGCGTGATCTCCGCGGCGCGCCAGGACACGCTGAAGGATTACACCGCGCGGAGCGCGGCCGTGCTCGGATTGTCGGTCCCCGGGTTCTGGCTCGCCACGCTCGTGATCGTCCTGCCGGCCATCTGGTGGGGCTGGCGCCCGGCGACGGGCTTCACGGAGTTCTCGCAGAGCCCACTCTACTATCTCACCCAGTTCCTGCTGCCCGGGGTGATTCTCGGCGTCGCGTCGTCGGCGGCGATCATGCGCCTCACCCGCGGGATGCTGCTCGAGGTGCTGCGGCAAGACTACGTCCGGACCGCGTGGGCCAAGGGGCTCGCCGAGCGCGTGATCGTGCTGAAGCACAGCCTCAAGAACGCCGTGATCCCGGTCGTGACCGTGCTCGGCATCCAGATCGCGCAGATCATCGGCGGGACCGTGATCATCGAGCAGATCTTCGGATTCCCCGGGATGGGAAGGTTCCTGTTCGACGCGATCGTGCAGCGTGATTACCCGGTGATCCAGGGCGTGAACCTGATCGTCGTCAGCGTGATCGTGATCGTCAACCTCACCGTCGACGCGCTCTATGCGACGCTGGACCCCCGGATCCGTCTCTAGACCCGGAGCACGCGCATGGCGGTGAGTCGGCCGTCCGCTGCCGCGCCGCAGCTGCCCGGCGTCGTCGTCGGCTCGCCGGTTCGCGCTGAACGGTCGCGGTGGACGAATGCCGTCATCCTCGTCGGGCGCTTCATGCGCCAGAAGCCGCTCGGGGCGATCGGTGGCGTGATCGTGGTCTCGATGCTGCTGATGGCCGTGTTCGCCGAGCGCATCGCGCCGTACGGCTACGACGAGACGATCCGGGGCGCGCGCATGAAGCCACCGGGACCGGTGCACTGGCTCGGCACCGACAACTTGAGCCGGGACCTGTGGTCCCGCGTGGTCTACGGAGCGCGC
>Ga0066709_100006185_pt1 | contig 10050 bp, 9 predicted proteins | sample GraSoiAngelo_158_FD_79665 | JGI IMG/M metagenome (GOLD analysis project Ga0066709, IMG submission 79665) | Grasslands soil microbial communities from the Angelo Coastal Reserve, California, USA - 14_1009_16_30cm | ecosystem: Environmental > Terrestrial > Soil > Grasslands | place: USA... | reverse complement strand
CTGGGACGACCGGGTCGCCGCCCGGTTCACCCTGCTCGATGTCCCCGGTCACGTTCCGGGCCGCGTCGCCCGAGTTGACCGCGGCTCGTGCCTGGTCGCGACCGCGGATGGGCCCGTGCGCGCCAGCCCGTACACCCTCGCCTCGCGGCGGGCCGGGCTCGACACGGTTCCCGCCACCGGTGACTGGGTCGCGGTCACGGACGATCCCGACGAGGGCGTGGCCATCGTGGGCGTGGTGCCCCGGTGGTCGGCCATCGCCAGGAAGGACCCCGACGAGCGGGTGACGGTCGAGCAGGTGCTCGCGGCGAACGTCGATGTCTTCGCAGTCGTGTGTGGTCTCGACCGGTCGCTCGTCCAGAACCGCGTCGAGCGCATGCTCTCGGTCGCGTGGGAGAGCGGCGCGCTCCCGGTGGTCGTGCTCACGAAGGCCGATCTGGCCGCGGACCTCGCGGTCGTCGTGCGGGAGGCGCGCGAGGTCGCGGGTGTGGGCGTGTCGGTCCACGTGACGAGCGCGCGGTCTGGTGAAGGGATCGACGAGCTGCGCGCGCTGCTGCTGCCGACGCGCACGCTCGCGGTGATCGGTCCGTCGGGAGCCGGCAAGTCGACGCTCGTCAACGGGATCGTGGGCACCGACGTGCAATCGACCGGACCGGTGCGCGAGGCGGACGGGCGCGGCCGTCACACGACGACGACGCGCGATCTCGTTCGCGTTCCGACGGGCGGGGTGCTGCTCGACACTCCGGGCCTGCGCAGCCTTCCGCTCTGGGACGGCGCTTCGGGTGTCGCGAGCACCTTTGCCGACATCGAAGAGGTGGCTGCGGGCTGCCGCTTCCGCGACTGTCGCCACGAGCACGAGCCCGCCTGCGCGGTGCGCGCGGCGGTGGCGTCGGGTGCGCTCGCGCCTCGTCGCCTGGAGAGCTTCCACAAGCTGCACCGCGAGCTGGCGGCGCTCGAGCTCCGCCAGGACGAGCGCGCCCGCCGGGAGGCGTCGCGCCGCTTCGGTCGGATGACGCGCGACATCGGTAAGCAGAAGCCCGGCCGCGACCGCCGCTGACCCGGACGCGCTACCGCACGATCTCCATCAGCAGGCCGCGTTCATCGCGCTCGCCGCCTCCGAGCCGCTCCTCGTCACCCGTCGTCAACCGGCGCGCCGTCCAGAGCACGGCGTGCGCGTCGAGCACGTCGTCGGCTGCAGCACCCGGGAGCGACGCCGGCGCGACGCCTACGAGGGCCGTGCGTGCGGCCCGGCCTGCGGCGGTGCGCTTCGGATGGAGAAGGGGCGTACCTGCGATGGAGGCGAAGCACAGCTCGGGGTGCGCCTCCACGACCCGCGCCTGGCGCGACGGCGAGAGCAGGCCGTCCACCTCGTGGATCTTGGGGAGCAGGTTGAAGACCTGATGGGCGAGGCCCTTCCCGTCGACGGCACGCGAGCGTGCGTTGGCGTCCTCCCAGGTGGCGGAGCCGAGGGCGGCGCGTACCGGCGCCGGAAACACCGAGCTTCGGCGGGGCCCGAGGCGCCGGCGCGCCTCGACGTCGCAGCGCCGAGGCCCGCGCGCCGGCAGCCCGATCGGGATGTCGACCGCGACCGCGACCAGCTCGCCGCGCTCGACGCTCGCGACGAGCTCGCCGAACCAGGACACGACCGACACCGTCGGCGCGCCGCGACCGTCGACCCGGCCGACGGCAGCGACCCAGCCGCGCCGGCAGCCGTCGACGCCGGCGACGAGACGGGAGTCGGGCACCTGCTCAGTCTGTCGGCCCGCGACCGCGTCGGTAGCGTTGCGGGCCGTGCGAGCCCGAGCCGAGACCGTGCTCGAAGCCGGGCCGGACCGGGTGTTCGCGGTGTTGGCCGACCTGGGCACATGGCCCGCGTGGCTCGACGTCGTGGTGCGTGCCGAGCCCGACGGCGAAGGAGCGTGGCGCGTGCGCCTCGGCCTGTCGTTCGGGCCCGCGTCCGTCGGCTACGACGTGCGAATGGTTCGCGTCCCGGCACCCGTCCCGAACGACCCTGGAGGCCGTGAGCACTGCGATTCGCTGAGGTTCGAGCGCGACGAGAGCGACGGTCGGAAGGACCACTCGATGGTCGTCATCGACGTGCGCCTGGTTGCGACCGGCATGGTGACGAGGGCGACGCTGACGCTCGAGATCGACAAGCGCATCCCGATGCTCGGTCTCCAGCGGCAGCTCGACCGTCGCACCGCGCGTGCGACGCGACAGTTGCAACGGCTGCTCGACGAGCGGTGAAAGTGGCTCAGGCGGCCGAGCCGTACGGGCACCCGGACTGCTCGTAGCAGTCGGCGTGGTAGTGCTCGACGCGGTCCCAGGTGCCGTCGATGTACACGTTGGCGATGACCTGGAACGACTTGACCTTCGCCGCGAACTTCACCGGTGCGCCGCATGTGACGCACACCGCCGCGTTGCCTGCCTCGACGGGGCGGAGGACCGCCCTGCTGGTGAACTGGCTCTTGGTCGCCATCTTCTTCATATCGGCATGACCTGGGCGATTGTGAATGGATCGGGAGCGAAAATCGGCCGCCAGTCTGCGCGATCCCAGGTCACGCGTGGGGGATGCACCCGGGCCGCTGGTTGACACGCACGTCAGGTCATGTGAGATTGCCGGTGCCGGGGTCAGGGGTGCGTCCGCCGTGCACCCCGCCCCGGCACTTTCGTGCCCAGACGGGCCGCCTCGCGCACGAGCGAGCGCACGTCGTCTTCGTCGGCGCCGGCGCTCACCAGCCCTTGGATCAGGGTTTCGACGCGCTCGGCGCGCTCCTCGGTGCGCGCCGCGGTCGGGGCGGTGACCGCGGTGACGACGATGAGGCACGCGACCGCGGCCGCGGTGACGAGCCCGAACGTGAGCGCCACCGCGTTGTTGTCGGCGACCGAGCCGATGATCATCCCCGCGATCCCGCCCACGCACACGACGATGACGGCGCCGCGAACTGCACCCGGTGTCACGGAAGCATCATCCCGCGCGCCTCCGCCGCCGCTGCTTCGGCGCGCTTCACATGGGAGCTGCTCACAGTCCGGGTTCCTCGCCCAGCTCGCGCAGGGCGGTCGCCAGCGCGGCGCGCAGGCGGCGGGTCGCGTCGGCCCCCAGATGGGCGACCAGTCCCTCGCCCTTCCGGTCGCGCTCCTCCACGGTGACGAGGACGCGCAGGTCGCCGCACCCGTCGCAGTCGTCGTTGACGGCGACCACCCAGTTCATCGCGGCCTTGTCCTCGTCGGCCGGGTGGTCGTCGGTCCCCTCGTCGATGAACTTGCGCACGGGCCGAGGGTACCGTCGGGTCGCCGGTAGGATCGGTTGGGATGGCGACGCAAGCATGACGACGCACGCATGACGACGCAGGAAGGTCCGACCGAGTCGTTCGGAGCCAACGCCTGGCTCGTCGACGAGATGCACGAGCGCTATCTCGACGACCCCAAGTCGGTGGCCGAGAGCTGGCGGGACTTCTTCGCCGACTACAGCCGTGACGGCGGTGACCGGGTCGGTGACAGGACCGCCGCGCCGGCGACGGAACCGCGCCCCGTCGCCGAACCGCCGCGGCCGTCGGCCCCGCCCGCCGCCGGGCCGGCCGCCGAACAGCAGGTCCCGGCGTCCGCCTCACCCATCCGGGGCGCGGCGGCTCGCATCGTCGCCAACATGGAGGCCTCGCTCGCGGTGCCCACGGCCACGAGCGTCCGCGACGTGCCGGCGCGCCTGCTCGAGGTCAACCGCAAGGTGGTCAACGGCTATCTCTCGCGCACCGGCGGCGGCAAGGTCAGCTTCACCCACGTGATCGGCTACGCGATCGTCCGGGCGGTCGAGGACGTCCCGGTCATGAACTCGTCGTTCAGCGAGGTCGACGGCAAGCCCATGGTGACCCGGCACGAGCACATCGGCCTCGGCCTGGCCGTCGACGTCGAGAAGAGCGATGGCTCGCGGACCCTGCTCGTCCCCTGCATCAAGGACGCCGACACCCTCGACTTCAAGGGCTTCTGGACCGCGTACGAGGAGATCATCCGCAGGGTGCGCGGCAACAAGATCTCGCCCGACGACTTCACGGGCACGACGATCAGCATCACCAATCCGGGCACGATCGGCACCGTCCACTCCGTGCCGCGCCTGATGCCCGGCCAGGGCCTGATCGTCGGCGTGGGCGCGCTGGCGTACCCGGCCGAGTACGAGGGCGCCGACCCGCAGATGCTGGCCCAGCTCGGTGTCTCCAAGGTGATGACGCTGACGTCGACCTACGACCACCGCATCATCCAGGGGGCGGAATCGGGACTGTTCCTCAAGCGCGTCCACGAGCTGTTGCTGGGGGCGGACGGGTTCTACGACGACGTGTTCCGCTCGATGGGCGTGCCCTACGAGCCCGTGCGGTGGCGGCGCGACGTCAACCCCGGCGACTCCGAGCAGGTCCGCGAGGAGAAGCAGGTCCATGTCCAGACGCTCATCAACATGTACCGGGTGCGCGGGCACCTGATCGCCGACCTCGACCCCCTCCGCTGGAAGGAGCCGCACACCCACCCCGAGCTCGATCCCGCGACCTACGGGCTCACCATCTGGGACCTCGATCGCGAGTTCTTCACCGACGGTGTGGCGGGACGGACGCACATGACCCTCGGCGACCTGCTCGGCGTGCTGCGCGACGCGTACTGCCGGCGCGTCGGCGTCGAGTACATGCACATCCAGGAGCCCGACCAGAAGCGGTGGATCCAGGAGCACGTGGAAGGGGTCAAGACCACGCTCTCCGTCGACGAGCAGCTCCACATCCTCGACCGGCTCAACGCGGCGGAGGCGTTCGAGCGCTTCCTCAACACGAAGTACGTCGGGCACAAGCGCTTCGGGCTCGAGGGTGCCGAGAGCGCGATCCCGATGATCGACGAGGTCCTCGACCAGGCCGCGCAGGCCGGGTGCGTGGAGGCGGTGATGGGCATGGCCCACCGCGGCCGGCTGAACGTGCTCGCCAACATCGTGGGCAAGTCGTTCCGGCAGATCTTCAAGGAGTTCGAGGGCGACATCGACCCCGACACGACCCAGGGCTCCGGCGACGTCAAGTACCACGTCGGGTCGTCGGGAAAGTTCGTCGGGAGGTCGGGCGGGGAGCTGCCGGTTACGCTTTCGGCCAACCCCTCGCACCTCGAGGCGGTCGACCCGGTCGTCGAGGGGATGGTGCGGGCCAAGCAGGACCTGATCGGCGACCCTGCGGCGTTCAGCGTGCTCCCGCTCGTGATCCACGGCGACGCGGCGTTCGCGGGCCAGGGCGTCGTGGCGGAAACCTTCAACCTCTCGAACCTGAAGGGCTACCGGGTGGGTGGCACCGTCCACCTGGTGATCAACAACCAGGTGGGCTTCACCACCAACCCCGACGCGGCGCGTTCGTCGGAGTACGCAACCGACGTGGCGAAGATGGTGCAGGCGCCGATCTTCCACGTGAACGGCGACGACCCCGAGGCGTGCGTGCGTGTGGCGAGGCTGGCCTTCGGGTTCCGCGAGGCGTTCCACAAGGACGTCGTCATCGACATGTGGTGCTACCGCCGCCACGGCCACAACGAGGGCGACGACCCCAGCTACACGCAACCCCAGATGTACCGGCGCATCGAGAACCGGCGCTCGGTGCGCAAGCTCTACACCGAGACGCTGATGACCCGCGGCGACATCACCCTGGATGAGGCGGAGAAGTCGCTCGAGAGCTTCTCCGCGCGGCTCCAGACCGGTCTCGACGAGACGCGTCAGACGGCCCCGCCCAAAGGCACCATCGCGCGCGAGCCGTCGCCGTCGATCGGCGTGCTGCCGCACGTCGAGACCGGCGTTGCGAGCGCGACGCTCGACCTCGTGGCCGCGGCGCTGCACGAGCCGCCTGAGCACTTCACCGTGCACCCGAAGCTGGCGAAGCAGCTCGAGACGCGCAAGCAGCTCTACGCGGAGGGTCAGGTCGACTGGGCGCTGGGGGAGGCGCTCGCCTTCGGAACGATCCTTCTGGGGGGCACCGACATCCGCCTCTCGGGGCAGGACACCCGTCGGGGAACCTTTTCGCAACGCCATTCCGTGCTCGTCTGCTACGACACCGGGGTCGACTACACACCCCTCAGCCACCTGAGCACCGACCAGGGCCGGTTCCGGGTGTACGACTCCCTGCTCTCGGAGTACGCCGCGCTGGGCTTCGAGTACGGCTACTCCGTCGTGGCGAAGGACGCGCTCGTCGCGTGGGAGGCACAGTTCGGCGACTTCGTGAACGGCGCCCAGATCGTGATCGACCAGTTCCTCGTGGCGGCGGAGGACAAGTGGCAGCAGACGTCGGGGCTGGTCCTGCTGCTGCCGCACGGCTACGAGGGACAGGGGCCCGAGCACTCGTCGGCGCGCGTCGAGCGCTTCCTCACGATGTGCGCGGAGGACAATGTCCAGGTCGTCAACTGCACGACTGCCGCGCAGTACTTCCACGTGCTGCGGCGTCAGGTCATCAGGAGCGTGCGCAAGCCCCTGATCATCTTCACCCCGAAGTCGTTGCTACGCGCCCGCCAGGCGCGCTCGCGAATCGAGATGTTCACGCGCGGCTCGTTCGAGGAGGTGCTCGACGATCCCACCTACGTCGACGGTGCCGGTGACGCGACGGCGGTGGAGCGGGTGGTGCTGGCGACCGGCAAGGTGGCGTACGACGCCATGGCCAAGCGCGACGCCGACCAGCTCCCGGTTGCGGTCGTGCGTGTCGAGCAGCTCTACCCATGGCCCGAGGCGCAGATCGCCGAGGTGCTGGCGCGCTACGAACGAGCGTCGCTGGTGATCTGGCTCCAGGAGGAGCCCGAGAACATGGGCCCGTGGTCGTTCGTGCACGGCCGCCTGCACCGCCTGCTGCGCGACGACTTCACCCTGCGCCACGTGAGCCGCCCCGAATCAGGCAGCCCGGCCACCGGCAGCTCGACCGTTCACCAGCAGGAGCAGGAGCAGCTCGTGGCGCGGGCGCTCAGCGGCTGACGTCGGGCGAACGCAGCGGGAACCCCACGACCGACTCGAGCTCGCCGATGGCGGCGTCGGGATCGTCGACCTTGATCGTGGTCATGCCCATGGCGCGGGCGGGCTTGAGGTTGCCGCCGATGTCGTCGAGGAAGACGGCCTCGCGCGGCTCGATCGCGAGCTGCTCGCACGCGAGCTCATAGAAGCGCGGGTCGGGCTTGCGCACCCCGACCTTGCTCGACTCGACGACGACGTCGAACAGATCCGCGAGCAGACCCTCGTGCGCCGCGGCGGCCCCGTCGTCGGCGCGCACCCAGTTGTTCGTGAGGCACGCGGTCTTGAGCCGCTCGTGGCACCGGCGCACCGCCTCGACCATGGCGGGCCGCACATCGCCGGCCAGCAGCGCCATCACCTCGCGGGCGTCGACCTCACCGCCGGCCGCCCGCGCCTCGCCTTCGTAGAGGCGGCAGAACGCGTCGAAGGACACGTGGCCGCGCTCGAGCTGCGCCCACGCGTTCTCGTCGGGACGGGTCGAGTTGAGCCGCCGGAGGAACCCGTCCGCCAAGCCGCGCTCGCGTTCGTAGCGGGCGAACGCCTCGAACGGGCTGGAGAGGATCACCCCGCCGAAATCGAAGAGTGCGGCCCGGATCACGGGGGAGAAAGTAGCATCGAACGCACATTCGACGACGTGGTCGACCGCGCTCACCGGCGCTCACCGGGCCAGTCGCGTTGCGCCGACGGTCAACAGTGCCGACACCCACCTCAGGTAGCTTGCAACGAATGGCACGCCGCGTTGTCGTCGACGGTTCGAACCTCGCCACCGAGGGTCGATCGCTACCGAGCCTCGCGCAGCTGAACGATGCGGTGCGCGCCTTCGGCGAGGAGCACGTGGGCGACGACGTGATCGTGGTCGTGGATGCGTCGTTCGGCTACCGGATCGACGAGTCGGAGCGCAAGGAGTACGAGCAGGCCGAGCTGGCGGGCGCGATCGTCTCGCCTCCTGCCGGCGCCATCGGTCGAGGTGACGGGTTCCTGTTGCAGATCGCCGACCGCACCGGCGCGACCGTCCTCTCCAACGACTCGTTCCAGGAGTTCCACGGTGAGTACCCCTGGCTGTTCGCCGACGGTCGTCTGATCGGCGGCAAGCCGGTGCCCGGCGTGGGATGGATCTTCACGCCCCGCACACCCGTGCGCGGCGCGAGGAGCCGCATGTCGGTGCAGGACGCCAAGGCGTCGAAGGGCAAGGCCAAGGAGGCCAAAGAGGAAAAGGAGGTCAAGGAGAAGGTCGTCTCGAAGGCCAAGCCCAAGGAGAAGGCCAAGCCCAAGGAGAAGGCCAGGCCGGTCGTCGACGTCATCGCAGAGGCGACGGCCGACGCGATCGCGCCGGCGCGCGAGAAGCGCAGACGTCGGCGCGACAAGGCGCCCGCCGATCCCGTGAACGAGCCCCTCCCGTTCATCACGTTCATCGCGAACCATCCCCTGGGCAGCGAGGTCGAGGGGGCGGTCGACAGCTTCGCCTCGCACGGCGCGTTCGTGAGCGTCGACGGCGCCCGCTGCTACGTGCCCATCAGCGGCCTGGGCGCGCCATCGCTCCGAAGCGCGAAGGAGGTGCTCAGTCGGGGCGAGACGCGCACGTTCGTCGTGCAGGCGCTCGACCCGCCCCGCCGCGGCATCGAGCTCGCGTTGCCCGGTCTGGCCCAGGTCGCGGGTGTGCCGACCGAGGAGACGGTGGCCGCGGAGATCACCGAGGCCCGCCCGCAGAAGGGCCGGCCGTCGACCAAGAAGAAGGCGGCGGCGCCGGCGAAGAAGCACGCGCCCGGCGAGGTCACGGCCCCCGGGCTCGCCAGGGCGGGCAAGCGGCCGGCCGCCAAGCAAGCCGCAGCCAAGCAAGTGCCAGCCAAGCAAGTGGCAGCCAAGCAAGTGGCAGCCAAGAAAGTCGCCAAGAAAGCGGTGGCCAAGAAAGCAGTTGCCAAGAAAGGGGTGGCCAAGCAGGCGGTGGCCAAGAACGCGGTCGCCAAGAAGCGGGCGGACAAGGCGACCGCCAAGCAGGCGGCGGCGCCCCGGAAGAAGGCGGGCGCCAGGTCGACGCCGTGACGCGCAGGGAGCCACGGCGTCCCGTGGCTCCCTCGCTCCCCCCCGGGAACGAGGCTTCTGGATCGGTTGTCCATCCTCACACTTAGTGGTGAGGCGACTACGAAGCGCGACAACAGCATGGGTGGTCGGGAGCGCGCGGGCAATAGGTCCTCGGGCCCATTCGAGCCCGGGCTACGAGCGCCCGGCCGGCGCGGGTCGCTCCCGGAGCCGGGCGACGATGCGCTCGACCACGTCGGGAGGCTGGACGCCGGGGAGCAGGAACCGCCCGTCGAGCAGCCAGGCGGGCGTGCCGGTGACGCCGACCCGCTCGGCGGCCGCCATGGACGAGTCGACCGCGCCACCCGCCTCGCCGGCCTCGACGGCCCGGCGCACCTCGAAGGCGTCGGCGCCCGCGCCGGCGACCAGGTCGTCGAGCACGTCGGGGTCGCCGAGCGAGCGGCCCGCCACGAAGTGGGCGGTGAACAGGGCGCCGTCCAGGGCCTCGAAGGCGGCGGGCCAGCGGCGGCGCACCAGCTCGGCCGTCTCCAGCGCGCGCCGGGTGTTGGGCACGTGCTCGGGCCGTCGAAACTCCAGCCCGACCGCCGCGCACTCCTGCGCGATGCGCCGGTACATGCGGTCGGCCTCCGCGTACCGAGCGCCCCAGCGCTCGCGAAGCGACAGGCCCTCGGGCGGGATCTCCGGGTGGAGCTCGAACGGGAGCGCGGTGATGCGCACGCCGAGGCGACGGAGCAGGGCCGACCGGTCCAGGCCGACGTAGCACCACGGGCAGAGGTAGTCGCTCCAGAGCAGCGCGTCCATCGGGCCTAGGCTCGCACGCGGATGCGGATCGCCACCTGGAACGTGAACTCGCTCAAGGCCCGTCTCCCACGCGTGGAGGAGTGGTTGGCCTACGCGCAGCCGGACGTGCTCTGCATGCAGGAGACGAAGGTCGCCGACGCCACCTTTCCCGCCATGGCCTTCTCGGCCCTCGGGTACGAATCGGCCTCCTGCGGCCGGGGCCAGTGGAACGGCGTCGCCATCCT
>Ga0066709_100006184_pt1 | contig 10052 bp, 5 predicted proteins | sample GraSoiAngelo_158_FD_79665 | JGI IMG/M metagenome (GOLD analysis project Ga0066709, IMG submission 79665) | Grasslands soil microbial communities from the Angelo Coastal Reserve, California, USA - 14_1009_16_30cm | ecosystem: Environmental > Terrestrial > Soil > Grasslands | place: USA... | reverse complement strand
GTCTTGGGCAGGTTCGGGTACATGCCGCCCTCGTTGATGAAGAACTGCAGCATGGGACGCCCGTTGTACTTCTGGTAAGCGTCGTTGCCGAAGTGGAGACCGTTCATGTAGCAGATGTCGTTGCGCAGCCGGGCGACGATGCAGTTCTCCGTATCCGTACCGCCCAGGCTCGTCGAGCACCCGCTACCGGTGGTGTTGGGGATACCGGTCCAGGACACCGGGTACTTCAGCGTCGAGCCGTCATACATGATGAGATACATCACCTGGCACTGTTGCGGGCCGCCGGGGCAGTATCCTCGGTCGCGGATTTCGGCCTGGTACTTCAGGGTCGCATCGTTGACCCGGCTGCCCGGACCGTACCAGTCCATGACGGCCCCGTCGATGCCGCGGCGGACGAAGTCGGCAAGGTGCGCGTCCACCGTCGCGGTGTTGTCCGAGGTGTACTGGGTGAGGACATTGCTGTTGCACCGTGGTATCCCGGGCGAGCTGGTCCCGTCGGCCGGGGTGCAGAAACCCAGCATCATGTTGACGAACACCTTGGTAGCGCTGCCCGGATACAACAGGTCGCGCACGTTTTCCGCGGAGACGTTGCCACCCGGCGGATCGAACAGCGGGGTCTCGATGCCCGTGCGGGTGTCCGTCTGACCGGCGAACGCCGCCGCGCAGTCAGCGGGCGAGGTCGAGCTGCCTGCTACGCAGGTGGAGGTGTTGTTCGATTGTTCGGCCGGATACGTGGTCGACGCCCAAGCCGTCGGCGTGAGGCCGACGGCAAGGACACAACCGAGCACTCCGGCGAGGACGAGCCGGGTACGTTTCATGCGGCACCTCCTGCCATGGGAGTTTGACCTAGCGCGGATCCCCCGCGGCGGTGCGGGCAAAACCCGCCCGGCGCGAATTGAGCACCTGTCGGGCCGATGAGGAGCACCGCGGACCCGGCACATGAGCATTCCCGTCGAGGTACTCAGCCCGAACCACCCACCGGCTGTGGTGCGTGCCTGGCTATGGGAGGGATGCCGATGGAGCAGACCTGGCCGTTGCTGGGGCGCGAGCAGGAACTGCGGGCGATCGAGAGCACGCTGCACGACCCGACCGGCCGGGGGCTCGTGTTGAGCGGGCCGCCGGGGGTCGGCCGCAGCCGGCTGCTGCGCGCCGCGGCGAGCGCGGCGCGGTCGGCCGGGTACCCCGTCGAACTGATCAGTGCCACCCACGCCGCGGCGTCAGTACCGCTGGGTGCGCTCGCGCACCTGCTGCCGGACGACCCGGCGGAAGCCCCGCGGCGGCACCCGTTCCGGCTGGTCGCGCAGCGCCTGCGCGGGACGGACGCGAACCGCCCGGCAATGCTTGCCGTGGACGACGCGCACGCGCTCGACGACGCCTCCGCGGCCCTGGTCCACCACCTGGCCGTACACCGGGCGGCCCTGGTGGTCGCGACGGTCCGCGAGGGGACGCCGGCGCCGGACGCCGTCGCCGCGCTGTGGAAGGACGAGCTGGCCCGGCGGGTGGACGTCCGGCCGCTGCCGGACGAGACGGTCGACGAACTGGTGCGGCACGCCGTCGACGGCGAGGTCTGCGGCCCGGCCAGGATCGTGCTGCGCCGCCTCGCCGCGGGAAACCCGCGGTACCTGCGCGAGGTGGTGTACAGCGCGCGGGCGGGCGGTGCGCTGCGCATCGAGGGCGGGATCTGGCAGTGGTACGGCGGCCTGTGCGGCGACGGGTACCTGGGCGAGCTGGTCGCCGAGCGGCTGCGCGGATGCGACCCGGCCGGGCGGGTCGTGGTCGAGCAGGTGGCGCTCGGCGAGCCGCTGCCGCTGGCGCTGCTCGAGAACGATCCCGGGCTCGTCGAGGTCGAGCGGGCCGGTCTGCTCACGGTGGTCAGCGACGGACGACGCAGCATAGTCCGGCTCGCCGAGCCGGTACATGGCGAGGTGCTACGCGCCGGGCTCGGGCCGGTCCGCGCCCGGTCGGCGTACCGGACCCTGGCGGCACGGCTGAGCGCGACCCCGATGCGCCGCGACGAGGACCTGCTGCGCATGGCGACCTGGCAGGTAGCCGCGGGTACTCCAACCGACCCGGTGGTCGCGCTGCCCGCCGCCCGCGCCGCGGTCCGGCGGTTCGACCTCGACCTCGCGGAGCGGCTGGCGCGGGCGGCCGCCACCGGCCCGTACCCGGAAGGTGCGACCGCGGCGCTCCTGCTCGCGGAGATCCTGCGCTGGCAGGGGCGGGCCCGGGAGAGCCTCGCGCTGCTGCCGGACCGGCCCGCCGATGCCGACTCGCTGCGTGTGGCGGTTGGCCGGGCCGGCGCCTTGTACTGGGGACTCGGGCGCCGGGCCGAGGCGCTCGCCGCCCTCCGGCCGGTCGCCGTCCACCCGGGAACGGCACCGGTCCGCGCGATGATGCTGCTGTTCGACGGGCGCTGCCAGGAGGCGCTGGACACCGCCCGTCCGGTGTGCGAAATCGAGCAGCTGCCCGCGGACCTGAGACTGTGGGCGCACACCGCTGCGGTACTGGCCGCCGCCAACCTCGGCCACTCCGACCTGGCGCTGCGCCTGGCCGAGCGCGGGCTCGACCTGGCCGCAACGGCAACCGATCAAGTACTGCTCGGCGCGGCACACCTGCACGTGGCCCGGACCTGCGCGCTGCTGCTCGCGGGGCGGCTCGGGCCCGCATGGTCAGCGGCTGACGAAGGGTACCGCCGCGCCGCCGAGGTCGGTGAGCCCGGCCTGGTCGCCAGCTGGGCCGGCCTGCGTGGCGTGATCGGCCAGGTGCGCGGGGACCTCGTCGCCGCCGCGTCGGCCCTGCGCGAGGCGGTGGCGCTGGGCGAGCGGAGCGACCCCGTCGGCCTGTGCGGGTACCACCTCGCAGTGCTGGCCGGGGTGCTGGCGCAGTCCGGCGAGCTGGACCGCGCCGGTGCCGCGCTGGCTGCGGCGGACGCGGCCGCGCCGCCGGTACACCCGTTGTACCTTCCGCAGATCGAGCTCAACCGCGCTCGGCTCGCGGCCGCGGCCGGCGAGCTGACCCCGGCCGCGCGGGGTGCGCTGCGTGCCGCGGCCATGGCCGCCGAGGCTGGCCAGCACTGCCTGGAGGCGTTCGCGCTGTACGACGCGGCGCGGTACGGAGCGGCCGGCCGGGTGGCCGGGCGGCTGGATGAGCTGGCCGGGGCGATCGGTACCGAGCTGGTCGCCGGGTACGCCGACGTGGCCCGGGGGTTGGCCGGTAGCTGGTCGGTCGAGGACGCGGCCGCGCTGGAGGACGCGGCCGCACGGCTGGAACGGCTCGATGCCCTGCTGGCCGCCGCCCATGCAGCGATGGCCGCGAGCCGGGCTTACGGGCGCGCCGGGCGGCACCGCGACGCGACCCGGACCCGGGATCTGGCGCTCACCCTCGACCTGCGCTGCAGGGGTACCGGCGCCCCGTGGCGCGCGGTCGGCGACGCGACCGCGCTGACCCCGCGCGAGCACGAGATCGCGCTGCTGGCCGCCGGTCGGGTCAGCAGTGGCGACATCGCCCTGCGCCTGAGCCTGTCGGTACGCACGGTCAACAACCACCTGCATCGCGCCTATGTCAAGCTCGGCATCTCCGGCCGGGCCCAACTCGCCGCGGTGCTCCGGCAACAGCGCTGAATGGCGGGGTGGCGGCGGACTTGGTGTCGGGGTAATACATCACCTGTCGAGGTAGGTACGGGCTTCTTCCAGAGGCGCCCCAGGGTACCTAGTGGTCCGCCTGAGTCTTGATCTGGTGGAGGGTGGTGCGGTCGCGTTGGACTGGGGGCGGCGTTCCAGTGCTCGGCCCAGACGGTGATGGCTTCGGTGAGATCAGCGACGCTGGTGAAACGTCCCCGACGCAGCCGTTTGTCGGTCAACTCTTTGAACCACCGCTCGACCAGGTTCAGCCAGGAAACTGGACATCGGCGTGCAGGTGCCAGCGGCGGCGATCCTTGTGCGCCAGCCACTGGGTCACCTCCGGTGCACTGTGCGCGGACAGGTTGTCCACTAGGGCCGTGGGTCGGTGAGTTGCGATGGGCTGATGTGCAGGGTGGCGAGCAAGCCGGCGTTCTTTTCCACGTCGACGCGCTGCGGTAGTTGCTGGTCCACCCACTGCGCCCTGGCGTGCTGTCCCCGGTCACGCAGAATCTGGAGGATCTTGTCCTTGTCGACCTCTGTCATACCGGAGGACTCCCTCGCGCGATGAGCACATTCGATGAGACGCCTCGTCGGCCCGCAAGCCCCCTGCGGACCGGTCAGATCAGCGGCGCCGGGGATGTCGTTGATCGAGATGGTCCGCGGGTTGGCGCTGGTCTCCTGGATGGGGCTGGCGGTCCACGCTGATGTTGCGGCGGTGCCCGGCGGAGAACGGCATCGCTCGCCAGTTGACGCGCTCGCCGACGGGAGGGCGGCGTTGCCCGAGCGCCTGTGCCGTCGGCGGATGGCTGAACAAAGCGTCCTGCGGCAGCGATGGCTGGTTGACGCGCTGTTCGCGGGCGGGTTCGGAGGCGGGATGGCTCATATGGCTCCTGGAGATACAGGTCAACAGTGGACTCGGCGGTCGGCTACCCACCGGTCGGCCGCGCCTTACGGTACGTCGGCTATCCCCGAGCGTAGGGGGCTACCGCGTCAGGTGCGAACCGGCCATGGCCGCCGTCTGTACCTTCGGCGTCCACGAATCGTCCAACGTCGCTGTGTCGCTGGGTGCCCCAGGCGGGGGCCGTGAGCGGGGCCGGTCGTGTATGGGGCGCGGCGGAGTGCTGGACGGTTGCGTCATGGCCTTTCGTCGTGGCGGGGTGGGCGTACCAGGTTCTGGTAGCGGGGTGCGCTGGCGCCGTAGATGCTGAAGTTGAGTCGGGCGTCGGCGAGGCTCAGGTCCGTGTTGAGGTTGCTCGCCGCCGTGCCCGACTGTAGGTCGTCTTGACCGTCGTCGGTCCAGTAACAGATCGGGCAGGTGCTGCATCCCGTTCGGTAGCCGCAGCAGGCGCATCGAGGCAGAACTTGCTGATCCACGCCGGTAAGCCTTTCACGTCCCTGGGCGCGCCGACAGTGGGCAGGCAACGGCCCGGATCTCGCGGGACCTGTCGGTCGACGGGTCCGCGGCGGACCGACGTGGGCGCGGTCGGTACCCGCTGCCTGGCCCAGCAGGTCACGTTCGTCACGACCCCTAATCACGCGGCAGGTGACGTCGAGGACCGCCGCGCGATCCATCTCCGGGCCGGGCGGCGTGGGCCTGCCCGATCGCCTCCCCGGGCAGCCGCACTGCCCGGCCCGCCGACGATGTCGCCTAGCCGCATCAGCCCCTTCTTTTGGATTCCACCCTGCGCCGCCCGGGGCCTGCAGGACAAGCGGCGCCGCCCGGCCGGGCCGGCGGGAGCGGTGCGTGTCTGGCTCCGTCCGGCATCGGTGCGTACCGATGCGATGATGGAGCTATCGAAGCTCGTTGCTCCCTCTCGAAGGTGGGCCATGAGTCCAAACCTCGTTCAGCGCTTGTCGTCGGAGGCGCTGGGCACTCTGACCCTGGTGTATTTCGGCGTCGTCGCCACGCTCGCGGCCACCGGTGAATCCCTTGGGGTCGCGGCCGCCTACGCGGTGGCTCTTGCGCTGGTTGTGTGGATCTTCGGTGGGGTGGTCCGGTCCGCACGTCAACCCGGCGGTCACCATCGCCCTGGCGGTGCGGGGCCGTTTCGCCTGGGCGGACGTGCCCGGCTACGTCATCGCCCAGGTGGTCGGTGGGGTGCTGGCGGGTCTGCTGGCGTGGGCGACCTGCGGGGCGGCCGGTGCTCGCGCCGGGCTGGGTACCACGGTGGTCAACCCGGCCGCGTCGACGCTCACCGCGCTGGTGGTGGAGACGCTGGTGGCGTTCCTGTGGGTACTGGCCTACTACGCGCTGGTCGTGGAGGAACGCGTCAGCCGTACCGCGGCTGGGCTGGGTGTCGGCCTGGCCTACGGCACCGCGATCCTGGCGCTGGCTCCGATCACCGGCGCGTCGGCAACTTCGCCCGTACCTTCGACGCTGAACCGTCGGCGAAACTGGGCGGTGGCCCGGCCCACTGAGGCCAGCTGTGGATCTACGCGGTTGCCCCGATCGTGGGTGGCATCGTCGCGGTGTACCTCTACGACGTGCTGATCGCCGGACGGCCACCGATGGCGCCCATCGCCCGGCGCGCACCCACCGGGCGTACGGCCGCCCACCCGGCCTGACCTTCCCACCACGGCGGTGTGGTCTGCGCACGCCGGACCACACCGCCGTTCAGGTTTAGGAATGCCCGGCGGCGCACCGCATCCAGGCCATCGTCCATCGCCGGGCACGACAAACAGGGGCCCGCTCGGCTAGCAGGGAGGGGGCTCAGCGTGGAGCACACCGGACGGGTACTCGTCACGCTGGCTGGCGCGGTCGTGCGCGACGGTCGGGTGCCTCACCGGGATCCGACTCCCGCGGAGAGCTACGTCGCCCTGCTCGACGATCTCCGACCGACCGACCGACCGGCCGTATCGGTGAGGTGCGCGGCCTGCCCGTCTGATACCAGCCTTCCTGATTGCGGATCGAGGCCCGGTCACTGTAGCCAGACAGAGCCCGCGGATTTGTTGCGGAGTCCAGATCAGCGCGGCGCGTGAGCGTGGGCTACTCTGCCGCGGTGGGTTCGCTGAGCCGATCACAACTGGATGCGCTGATCGAGCAGGCGACGGTTGACTGTTGCAACGAGGACGAGCAGCTCACCGGCCTGCACACGATGATCCACGACAATCTGGCGGTGCCGTTCGCGACGCAGGTACTCGGGGTCGAGGTCACGGTGCGTCGGGTCGACCTGACCGGCAGTGGGATCGTGGCTATCTGCCATCGGGAGCGGATGAGACAGGCGATCGGGATCCTGGACCTGCCGTTGCCGGACCCGCCGCCGGATGGTGTGGAATGGATCGAGGCGTACCGTCACTGGGCGTTGGGATGACCGTTCACTGTGGAGATTCGCGTCGGTGAGTGAGTACCAGTACTACGAGTTCGTGGCGGTGGACCGGCCGTTGACTACGACGCAGCAGGGCGAGCTGCGGGCGTTGTCGACGCGGGCGCGGATCACCTCGTCGAGCTTCGTCAACGACTATCAGTGGGGCGATCTGAAGGGCGACCCGCGGGCGTGGATGGAGCGGTACTTCGACGCTCATCTGTACCTGGCGAACTGGGGCACGCACCGGATCATGCTGCGCCTGCCGAGGAACCTGTTGGATCCGGTCAGAGCGGCGGCGTACTGCGTGGGCGAGTCCGCCCACTCGTGGACGACACGCGACTACGTGATCCTCGACCTGTCCAGCGAGGACGAGGACGGCGACGAGTGGTGGGACGGTGAGGGCCGGTTGGCCTCGATCGTCCCCGTCCGGGCCGAGTTGGCCGCCGGTGATATGCGGTTGCTGTATCTGGCGTGGCTGCTGTGTGTGCAGGGCAGGCAGCTAGGTGAGGACGAGGTGGAGCCGCCCGTCCCACCCGGCTTGGGGGAGCTGTCTGGGCCGCTGCGCAGCCTGGCCGATTTCCTGCGGCTGGACCAGGACCTGCTCGCCGCGGCCGTTGAGGCCAGCGCGGCACTGACAGCGAAGGCGCCGTCGGCGGCGGCGCTGACCAGATGGGTGAAGAGTCTGCCGGAGCCGGATAAGGACGCGGTCATCGTGCGGCTGTTGTGCGGCGACGACGCGCACCTGCGCACCGAACTGCTGCGCCGCTACCACGGTCGGTCTGTCGGCGAACCGGCCACCGGCGGCCGTACGGTGGGCGAGTTGCTCGCGGGCGGCGAGACGCGCTGGGCGGCACGACAACGGCTGGCCGAGGAGCGCGAGGCGGCCGAACGTGCCCGGCGGGAGCAGGCTGCTGCAGTCGCGCGTGAGCAGCGGCTGGATGTACTGGCGGCGCAGCAGGAACAGACATGGCAGCGAGTGGCCACCATGATCGAAACCAAGAAGCCCAAGGAGTACGACGCCGCGGTCGAACTGCTCGCCGACCTCAAGGCGCTCAGCGAGCGCGACCGCCAGGCCCCGGCGTTCGTCCGGCGCGTCCGGCTCCTGCGCGAGGAGCATGCGCGCAAGCCGAGCCTGCTGGACCGCCTCGACCGCGCCGGCCTCGGCTGACTGGCCGTCTCACGGCCGTCGCTACGCCTTGGTGAAGCCGAGCGTGCGGTAGCCGGGCATGCGGCGTGGTAGTGAGGCGGCGAGGATAGGGGTTGCCCGGTCGTGGTAGTCGTGGACCTCGGCGACCTCCTTGCCGGGCGCCGCGCGGATGATCCGTCCGGCGCACTGGACGAGCAGGCCGTCGAAGGAGACCGGGGCGGCGAGGAACAGCGTGTCGAGTGCGGGGGCGTCGAAGCCCTCGCCGATGAAAGGCGTGGTGCCGATGACGAGTACGCCGTCGCCGGCCTTGGCGTCGGTGAGACCGTTCACCGCGGCGCGCCGATCGGTGACGGACATGCCGCCCTGCAGCACGAGCGCCTGGTGTCCGCGTGTGGCCAGCAGGGAGGTGAGGACTTCTACGTGCGCGACCCGTCGGGTGAGCACGAGGCAGTTGCGCCCGCAGCCCAGCGAGGCCGTGACGTCGGCGACGATCTGGCTGTTGCGTGTCTCGTCTGCGACCAGAGCGCGGTGCACTTCGGCGAGCGCACCGGGAGAGGACAGGTCGACATCGTCGCAGCGGAATTCGGTCTCGTGGACGTAGAGCAGACGTCGGGGTCCCGCCTCGGTCGCCCAGAGGTCGACGAGGGTGTCCTGACCGTCACGGATCATTCCGCGGGTCGGGTCGGGGGTCGTGTCGTTCGTGATGGTGTGCCGGGCGGGTCCGAGCTGCCACGTGACGAGCTCGTCGAGCCCGTCACGCCGTACGGGTGTGGCCGTGAGCCCGAGCCAGAACTGGGCACCGATCCGTTTGACCGAGTGGTCGTAGGCGGCTGCCGCGAGATGGTGACACTCGTCCACGACGACGTGCCCGTATCCCTTGGTGAGGTCGGCGACGTCGTCGCGCCTGGCCAGGGAGGGCAGCATCGCGATGTCCACGACTCCGCTCAGCTTGCGCCTGCCGCCGCCGACCTGCCCGGGTCGGATACCGAGGAACTGTTCGATCCGGTTGCGCCACTGTTCGGCTAAGGCTTTCCGGTCGACCAGTACGAGGGTGGATGCGCCGCGTTCGGCGATCAGCGCGCAGGCCATGATCGTCTTGCCCGATCCGGGCGGGGCGACGAGCACGCCGTCGTCGTGCGCGAGCAGCGCGCTGACCGCTACGGCCTGCTTGGTGTCGAGGTTCGCGGTGAACGCGACATCGATCTCACGACCGGGGTTGCGCAGGTCCGTGACGGCCAGGCGCGATCCGGCATGCTCAACGATTCCGGCGACCGCGTGGCGCAACCCGCGCGGCAGGACCAGGCGGTCGTCGATGGTGATGTCGTAGCCGCGGACGAACCGCGGGGTGTCCCACGTCGACTTGCATAGCCGCTGCAGTTCGTAGAACTTCGGGTTGGCCATGGATGCCGCGTGCTTGAGTGTCGACAGCGCCGCGGGCGTGAGCTGCGCGCAGTTCAGGCTCAGCCCGGCGCCAAGTTCCGCGTGCACTATCGCGGGCAGCGGCGGATGCACCCGGGTCGCCTCTGACCTGCTCATGGTCGAAACCTCGAGGCCCACGACCGCCCGCTTCGCCCGTCGGGCAACCCGCGCCGCGTCACCTGGGCTGAGCCGGTCCAGGGTCGACAGGAACGCCCACTGGTCCTCGTGCGGCTCCAGCGTCGCCAGGTCGAGGAACACCGTCAGCCCGTCCCTGCGGCGCCGGCCCTGCAAAGGTGCGGCGATGAGATTGCCGAAACCACCCTCGGGCAGCACGTCCTGGTTGGGGAACAGGCGGTCATAGGAGCGCAGGTCCATCGATCCGCGTAGCACCATGGCCTCGTGCACCAGCGCGGTGCCGACACCGCGTGCCACGGCGGCAGGGACGGCCTCGGTGAACAACACCCACACGTGCGCGCCGCGCCCCGACTGGGAGATCTCCAACGCCGCCGGTACGCCGCTGGCACGGGCCGCCTTCGCGTACGCGAGCGCATCGAGCATCGC
>Ga0066709_100006182_pt1 | contig 10053 bp, 8 predicted proteins | sample GraSoiAngelo_158_FD_79665 | JGI IMG/M metagenome (GOLD analysis project Ga0066709, IMG submission 79665) | Grasslands soil microbial communities from the Angelo Coastal Reserve, California, USA - 14_1009_16_30cm | ecosystem: Environmental > Terrestrial > Soil > Grasslands | place: USA... | reverse complement strand
GGGCTTTGAGTTCATCAAATTCCCGTTTGTGGATCTGTTGCTGTCGCATGTTTATCCAGTCGTAAAATCCTCTTACCTCGGCAGTGTACGATTCAATGAGATCGAGAAGCTTGACATCTTCTGGCGCATTTTTCAGGTACTCCCTGGCTCGGCCCTTCCAATCTTTCCAAGTGCGCAGGGTTTCGAGATGGAGCTTTATTGACGTGTCAAGTGGTTTGTCTCGACCAAAGCTTGTAATCGCGACGGCGTCGATGATGCTCTCGTGCAGGGCGTAGTTCCGGAGCTGTTGCACAAATTGGAACTGCGGTGATTCTGCGAATCTACGATTTCTTTCAATGTGATACTCCTTCTCAAACGCAGCCCCTTTGTACAAGGCTCTGACGAGGAGAAACGTATGATCTACAAGAGACATCGCTGAACCTAGATAGTTGTGTAACCTTCGCGTCACTTCCATCATGAATGCGTCGAACTTCTTTCGGTTGCCTACGCGGGAGACCTCAAGAGCCACATCGGGCTTTGCGTACGCAACGAGGAATTGTTTCAGTTCATTGTAATTCTGGTTAAAGACATAGAGGCTAATGCCCACCGGTCTGATCTTGCTCGCAATCAACCAGCCTTTGCTGGACATTATCCTGTCCTGAAGCTCAATCGGATTCTCCTGTTGCGACGGCGCCGCGGGTACACAGCTAACTGTTAAGGATCGACGCTCTCCCGTTATAGCTCATGTTTTGGGACAAGCTCCTCGATCCCCTGATCATCGATGCTTTGCCTTGGTCCTCTTAAGTCACCTGACATCGAGGATCCGGAGGAAGTAATTGCCGACACCCGAACAGCCCCATCAAATTCATCATTCAGGTTAAGGGCTTCAGCCTTGCTGAGCCTACTGCCCTACCTGGCTGAGCCGCCCGGATCGGACTTCGAATGATCCGGTTTGCGGACCAAGGGGACGCGCCGATGACTTCCGAACCCAGATTTCTAATAAGCCTTATCGACATCGCCAAGGATTAGGATTACTTACTTACTCACCTGACATTGGCGTATATGGTGAGCGCGACGATAACCGCCACCGTCGCCGCGCTCTTCTACATCTACATTCTACCCATGCTTAGGTAGGCGGATTCTTCCGAAATTCGAAACTGGGCGATTGCTCGGCCCAAACGCTCTTTCTCAAGCTAATTAACCATACAGTTTCCAAGGCTAATCCAAGGGTAGCCATGCAGAGTCGTGTTCTCCTTGTAGAGCCCGACTACTATACGCGCTATCCGCCGCTGGGTCTCCTGAAGATTTCCACCATGCACAAGAGCATAGGAGATCGTGTGAAGCTGGTTCGAGGTTGCAAACGCATTTCGTTCAAACCCGACATAGTCTACGTCACATCTCTGTTTACTTACTCTTGGAAGGCGGTCTATGAAGCGGTCGGATTCTATAAGCGGCGATTTCCCAGTTCAAAACTAATCTTAGGCGGCATCTACGCTTCACTTCTCCCAGACCACGCGAGACTTTCAGGTGCTGATGAAGTACACGTAGGGCTCTTGCCAGCCGCGGAGACCCTAAAGCCTGACTGGGATTTGATCCCAGAATGGGATGGAAGCATAATTTTTGCCTCAAGAGGATGTGTTAGAAGGTGCGGCTTTTGCTCGGTACCCAAACTTGAGGGCAGACCTAGTGGGTTGATTTTCTCAATTAGGAACTTGATTGAACCGCGACACAAGAGGATCATCCTCTGGGACAACAACATTCTGGGCAACCCTAATTGGCGCGACATTTTCGACGAGCTGTCTACTATTGGGAAAGTAGTGGACTTCAATCAAGGACTGGACGCACGTTTTGTTACCGACGAAGTTGCTGAACGGCTAAAGGGGATTAGGACCGATACGATTCGGATGGCGTACGACTACAAGGGAATCGGCCCTTACGTGAAACGCGCAATCGAGATTCTGTCATCCCATGGGATCTCAAGACGCAAGTTGGTATTTTACACCCTTTTCAATTACTTGGACGACCCTCAGAACTTCTTTGAAAGGGTGAGGGAGCTTCTATCGTGGGGAGCAACATCATATCCGATGAGGTTCGAACCCCTGTGCTCACTGAAAAAGAACGCGTACATCTCTCCTCGGTGGTCATCAGAGGCAATAGACATGGTGGCGAAGACTAGACGCGTACTGGGGTTCTCAGGAGCCTTCCCACCCTATGAAGGCCTGGTGAAGAAATTTCAACACGCTGAATCGTTTGAGAAGGCGTTCGAACTATGGCCGCCTGGATTCAAGAAGAAGATGACCGGAAGGGTATATCCAGGTGCTCACATTGCTCGAAAGACAATGCGTTTTGGGGGTAATCTGGATTGGAGACAGACAGTTCTAAACGCGCATTAGAGCCTCGTCCCGTTACAGTAACTGACGCATGGCAGATCGGGTCATCAGGGCCGCCCAAAGTCTGCCTTTGCTGTGGATTACCATTTGACGAAAAGCGAGTGCTGAAGGGACCCTACACGCATGGACCATACATTTGGGTATGCTCACCGTGCTGGGAGTTACCTTTCCTGTTCTTTCCGGATAAGGTGCTCGCTCCAGATGGAGAATCGTGGTTGCCTAATCCCGACATAGTCAGGCAACAACACCCAGAAGTATCAGACAAACGACCTGACACAAAGAAAATTGCCACCGCCAGCGGTTCGGACGATTCGTGAACTCATTTACTGGGAGTTTGCAAAGATTGTTGCAGAGATTGCTGTTGGAAATCGCAAGAACTTTCGATATGTCATGTCGACGTTCCAGCGGTTCAAACGCATCAACACGCATCCACTGGCAATAATGCGCGAAAGTGGACTCGAATCGAAAGGGATAGGTGAATGTGCCTACTGTGGAGCGGCGGACAATTTGGAAATGGATTACGTGGTTCCTCTGGACAGAAATGGGCCCGATCGAATCGACAATCAGGTGCCCATCTGTCCAAAATGCAAAAGTTCCAAGGGAGACGAGGAGCTCTTTCACTGGTACGGGAAGGATAGACGTTACGATATCCCTCGATTGGTTTTGGCGCGCTATCTCAAACTGGCTTACGAGGCCAACGAGTCAAAGGGAACCCTCGACGCTGCCGACCTGAACAAAGACGGCTCCTTTGACATCTATGACCTTGAAGCAGTTTTTGACACAAAGATCCCGATGATCTAGGCCAGCTTTGGCTAGGGCAGAATCTCTCCCTTAGCTCGGCTTGAGGTATGGTGGTCGAGGAAACCTGATTTTTATGGGACTTCTCCAAGTTGGGGTGCTAAGAACAATCTCTCCCTTTCCTAACGCCATAACATTCTGCTTGGCCTGATCGTCGAGAAACCCATAGGCTGTTCTTCGAATCTCGGCGCTACCAGTTCTGCCAATCGCGTGCGTCCCACAATTACCAACAATTTGATCGTGAATCTCGCTCTTGAATTGCTCTGCTCCAAAGAGTATCGTCCCCCTAGACCTGCCCTTTCTAGCGATTTCGACCACCAATTCGCTGATCGCCCCCGTGCTTCCCGAGGGAGCTATGCTGTTCAGCTCGTCGATGAATATTATGAGCTTCTCGGGTAGGCCCTCTTGAGTACCTTCTCGATAAACCTGATCGATAGAACGCATAACGTCTCCGACAACGAATGGTTGCCATCGGGAATGGATCCTTGCAATATCTATGACATAGACCTCTCCGCCTTTGATCTTCTTGACTGCCTCGCCCAGGTATTCTTCGCCTGTTGCTCGTTGGTTTGGAAAGAGAGGAGAGGACGTGAGGCGTGTCAGTTCACGCTTTATTCTCGGCGGGGTTACGGTGTTGAGGTTGAATGCCCGTGCCATCAAGTCCGCGTCGAGATTCTTGAGGTCTTCCCAGTTGCGGATCATTGCTTGCGTGGCAGTATTGCCCTGCCTAGCTCTGGGTGCTGCCTGAATGAAGAGTTGTCCTTTGCTCCAGTCTTCTCTTATTCGCGAGTTGAATGTATCGAGTGTGTAATATGGGTCTGGTACATCCGCAAATAGAAGATCAAACCTGTTGTAGACATCTGCTAGGGAATACGAGTACAGCCTGAAGTTTTTAGGGGGGTTGTCCGAGTCAGGACGTCCCTTCTCTCCGCGAGGGAGTAAGTACTCGACATTGTCGAAGGGTTTGGGGTCGATTCCCAGTCTTTTGTATAGTCTGTTGTCATCATCAGTGAGGTCGTCAGCTTCTTCGTTGATGTGGAGAAGATCCGACTGTTTGACATTGAAGATGAGAAAGCCGGCTGTGTTGCCCAGCTTCTGGCGCACAGCAATCATTAGAAACATCAAGTAAGACGTCTTGGTTGCTAGGCCGGAAATGCCTGAAGCGTTCACGTGAGCACCTTCAGGACCCAAAAGGTATGCAGAATCGAGGCTGACGGGACAATCGGTTCCGTTGCTTTGATGGACGATTCCGGCGGGGATCTCTTGTCCTTTGATCTGATCTATTCCTAGGGCGAACCGAATGTCTTCTGGTTCGGCGAAGTAAATCCGCATGTCCCCTGGGACGGGCATGTTGACTTCTGTTTGGTTTGAACCGTCAGAGTAGCCAGAGTTTCTGAGAACGTTCACCTCTGCGACCATGGAAGAAAGCCGAGAAACGTAGGGCTGTGCCTCTGGCTTTCCAAAGTCGCTAGAGACAAAGTTTGACAAGTGTGACATTGCGTCTGAGGGGGATCGTATCTCTGTTACAACCCCGACTGTCCTGGTATTTTTCATATGATCTGCCACCACAAAGTCAAAGGGGTTCATCACTAGTCCTTCCTGCAACCATGCTGAGAATGATGTCGTGGTGTTGGGCTCTCGCTCTGGAGAGCTTGTTCGCCCAACCGGTTCTCTCTTCTTGTCTGATTTGATGGATTCCAAGGTCTACCTACTTACGATCGCGTTCTTGAGTTGCATCCCCACTTCAGCCAGCACAAAGTCCCCGAGGAACCTAGAGTTCATGTAGATCTCCGCAATCCTGATCGGATAGACGTAGCTGGGCCAGCGAGGCCACGGGTAGACGGATGGCAATCGCATGTCGTATAGTTCGGACGAGATATCGTCTACCACTCTCGTGAAATCTTGGTCATATTGGGTCGCTCTGAGGTCAACCTTCACTAGCCCACCGAGGGGTTCCATTGGGGGAAAGGTTCGGAGACGGACGTACCAGAAGACCACCTCTCGATAGACTGCGTCGGTGGCCCCGGATTTCTTGAAGACCGCGGACCTGCACCCTTCCTTCACTGATTTCATGTAAGCAGGCAGTGTCAGATGACCGCTCCCTATGTCAAAGACGGGTTTCCGACTAAATGACTTAGCAAGTCCTATCGTGCTCCTTAGATTCACAAATTCCTGCTTCCTTATCGCCCCATCCATAATGAGCCAATCGGATTCCGATCGGTCTAGATGCTCGGCGACATCGTGCTCTGTGTTATGCATCACGCTCCTTACTTTACCGAGAAGAGACGTTCTGACATCGCCAACACTCTCGGATTTTTTTAGAAAGTCGATGCGAGTTAGAGACCTGCTCTGCTCAAGTTCACGAGACAGTTCTTCGATTCTCTCGTATGTGGTGTCTGAGATCGAACCTGTATCCTTGTGTGGAAATATGAACCATAGATTCTTCCTGTAATCTCTCGCGCTGAGCTGCTGGCCAAGCCGTTCAACAACTGCTACAGAGATATCGGAGACAATTACCGGAACCGAAAGTCCGCCCTCTACATATTCCCCGACATACTTCGTTCGGATCGAACCATCGAGAAAGTACCTGAACCTTTTGGAGTTGTGAGTTCCCGCAATCTTCTTCGGGTGTGGGCCTTCGGGGTCAACCACTTCACAAAGGTCCTCGGATCCGCCCGAAAAATTCCGATTATCATCGTACTGATCTGGGTCGCCGCGACTTTCTTCCTCGATCGGTTGCTCAAAGGGGGTTAGAACTAGCTCTCCGCCGGTCATGCACCGGCCTATTCCCTGCCAGGCTCTCATTTCGTCCTTCAGCTCGAATCTGGGAGACAAGCCAGTCCTCTTCAAAAGAGGCGATCGATTGAACTACTTAAAAGCCGATTTACCAACTCCGGTTCGTAAGAAGAGGATAACGAGCATCTCAACCAGCACGCGGAAGAGCTGAAGGAACCCAGCCAGAACAGAAGGCCGTAAAATGCCCGTCCTGCGACATAGACACCGACGCGTGTCAGATAGGATCGTAGATATTTTCGAAGCGGTCGGGATACAGAAGCCCGAACTATCAATCCTCTCCGAAGGCTTTCTTGCCGAGGTCAAGGAACTTCCACAGAAGAATCTAGCGTTCGAAGCCTTGAAGAAACTGCTGAATGATGAAATCAGATTCATTTCCAGGAAAAACCTTGTTCAGGGAAAATCCTTCACGGAGATGCTGGACAAGACGATCAAACGGTATACGAACAAGAGCGTTGAAGCCGCGCAGGTCATAGAAGAACTGATCGAACTCGCGAGAAAGGTGAGGGAAGAGAAGAGCCGAGGAAAACAGCAGGAAATGACTGAAGACGAATTGGGGTTCTATGATGCGTTAGGAGTGAATGACAGTGCCGTTCAGGTCTTGGGGAATGAGACTCTGAGGAAGATCGCCTTGGAGCTAACCCAGATGATAAGAAAGAGCGTAACAATCGACTGGACACAGAGGGAAAGCGTTCAGGCAGAAATTCGTCTGAAGGTCAAGAAGATCTTGAGGAGATACGGCTATCCCCCGGACAAACAGGAGAAAGCCACTCAAATTGTTCTGGAACAGGCAGAATTGATAGCCAAAGACTGGATTGGATCTGAAGAGTCTGCCGCCTTGTCCGTTTAGTTCGATGCCGAAAGCGAGGAAGCTGGGTAGCTCCTGGTGAAGATAGTGTCTGACTGGCAAGGTAGCACTTGCGGGGATTCCGATCCTGAATGATGTGGTGGCTTCTGTCACTGAACTCTCAGGCGCTGGGTTGAAGCTGATTATTATTCGAATCACAACTTCCACTCCCGTCGACATGAAGCCCGATCCTGATCGTTGCAAGTGCCATTGCGGCTGTAAGAGGAAGGGCGCCGAGGTCAAGGGTCTCTACAGCAACATGTTCCGACTGGCCCTGTGTCGAGAATGCTCAGAGAAGCACGAGCCGCGCAAACTCAGATAGCGTTTTCGTTCTACAGTTCGAGAAGCGTCTTGTAGAAAGGTTTTTTGAATACAGCCTCGTAGGTCTTTTCCAGACTGCGAGTACTTCTCCTGGACCAGCGGGATGGTGTCAGGAATTATGGGCACCTAGAACGGAGAATCACTTCATGTTCTTGAAGGGCAACTATTCTCCCATTGCACCAGGCGAGTGTACGCCCTAACGCTTTTCGTCAAGCTACTAGAGAGAAAAGTTGGCTGAGAAGTAGAATCGGTTCCGAATGCTCTAGTCCAGCAGCATCAATATTCCACTGCTAGCTTGACCAGGTCAAATCTTGTTTCGGAAGAACGTCCTTTCAGTTTCTTAGCACGTGGAATAAGCTTCCAGTAGGGGTCATACAAGAACACCTCAACTTTCTTTTGCTTTACGTTAACATTGAAATCGAAGACGTTCTTACCATCAACTGAGAGCCGCGCTATGGTCGTTCCAGGCTTGATCCACTCAACGCGTAGTTTAGGAGTTCCGAAGTACCATCACCTATGATACACAACTCGGTGGGGTGAGATTATACGCTTTTCAGCCTAGCGGTCTCATCTTCTTCTCAAGTGGTATCTGGGTCTGTCCCACTTTTGTGTTATGAGTCGGGAACACTGAGGACCCACGCAAGAGTTCGGCTTCTCACTCCTCAAGGATTTAGCGAGAAACTCCCCGTATCAGCCCGCAAGGGGTATACCTTCTCTTTAACCAGTTCTCAAACCCTGAGCTGGGTCTTGAAACTGTGCCGCGCGGACTGGTCGGTCTTCCCCTGTATGTGGAAGAGCACTTTCATTCGGAACAGCGACCTATCCCAAGCATCTTCGCTGTAGCTTAGTTTGATCGGGGTTCCACATTTCTGGCAACGCCAGAGAACGCACCCGTTGTCTAACTCAGTGATGTCTGCTTCAAACTTGACTTCCCCGCAATAGGAACATTGCCGACTCTGTTCCAAGTCTTCAGAAACAAGCATGGTAACGAAAGTCCGAATAATTCCGCGCTGGCGTAACTTAGCCCACTTTGATCGGGTCTAGGTTCGTCTTTGCTTCCCTTCTCACTCTGTTCACTAGTTTTTTCCACTCCTGCTCGGTCAGATGCTTTTGATCAACTCCCGATCCGTATCCTTGCCTGCGCAAGTGATCCATTGCCGCGAGTAATTCTCGGCGGAAGGTAGACTCTGTTCTCGCCTTCTCCCAGGCTCTCTTAAGCCAGACCCGCCGATGCTTCAACAATTCTCTCTGTGACATTTGGAGATCACCTGCAATTGCCCGCACCACTTTCCGGAACGCCGGGCGAGGGAATTGCTCAGCCCAATCGTCAAGCCGGACAAGATAGTGCAACATCCAGATATTCCAAGGTGGACTGTTACGAATCAGTGAGGCCTCATCCGTAGCCCACTTAGCTACCCATTCGTCGTCTAGCGTGGCTAGATGGTCGAGCTTCGCCAGAAACGCGGACCCATGTCCCTTGGTCCCAATATGACACATCTCGTGTAGTAACACTTCTTCAGGATATTCTGCAACAGATGGAGTGAGTCGAATAACTCGCCGTTTTGCATCGTAATGACCCTGTTCGCCATGCCACCCCTTCCATCTTGGAGACATGACGACCACGCGTACCGGTCGAAGTCGGCCCTCGAAGTATCGCTGATTCAGATCCCGAAAGACAGCTTCCAGGCCCTTCGCATTTGGCAGGACACTCGGTCGCCGAAGCAGAGTGGACGATTGCACGAGATGTCAATAAACGGCAGTGGCGAATTTATTTCTTCTCACTTTTACATTAGAAGTGATACATTGACTCGACAGTTCACGCGTGCCTGAGGAAGGACGACTTGGAAAAGGGCTATAGGAAGTATCAGTATTAGTTGATACTGATATGCCGAAACCGATAATCAAAGGCGGCGTCAGGGTTCTCCGTCCCATGGAATACGAGTTGCTCTGGAAGGGGGCCAAGAGTCAGGAGAACCAGACCAGGCTCGACGCCTTGTTGCTCACGGGTCTCCGTTATGTTGAGGCGAAGCGGTTACAAGAGAACTCGGACTGGCTTGACGGCAAGTTCATTCATCTTCCACAATCTGCCCAGAAGAAGGTCCTTCGGCAGCAGCGTGAACGATGGATCAGGCTAAGCGACAAAGGACGCACAATCGTCCGCTATTTCTTCAAGACCAAACCGCTTCCCTCTTGGAGTGGCTGGAGCCACAACCTGGAACGATGGGCAGAATCTTCCAAACTCGACCCCTTAGGGCTCGGACCAAAAAGCACTCGGAAGACCTGGGAGTCCTGGCTCGTCTCATCATATCCAGAACGGTTCCCTGAGATCGTTGTTTCGCAGGGGCATACGACTTTCATTGCTGTAAATCACTACTTAGGCCTGCCATTCGATCGACACGACAAAGAGGAGATGATTGAGTGGGTGGCTGGCTGGGATAAATGATAACGTGCGCATTTCGGACGAAATTGACCCAGGCCCTGAAAAGAACGCGCAACCTTGTTGCCGTCGCTATCGTCTTTGTAGGAATAGAGGAACTCGGGGTCTTGCTGACAGCAATCTCTCCCACTTGGGGAACAACCGGGCCGCTGGGGGTCTACGTTTCTTTCGCATCTTTCCTAGCTTCCCTCACAGGATTTGCACTGCTTCGCTCTTTCGAGATAAACTTACGCAGCCGTACTACTGACCCGCTACTTGCATGGCTCTACTTGCACTTGCTTTACTGGCTGACAGCGATCTTGAACGGCTTCTTGCTAATTCTCGCAATCTTCTACATTCTTGCGGGCGGGGCTTTTCAGCCGAACTGGCCTTTTACGCTAGCGGTCTTAGAGATCACGACTTGGTATTCTGTATTCCTACTTCTCAATGGCCTTGGACAGGAATACCAAAGCATCAGAGGCAACTCGTGGGCGGGGGCGCCTGCATTT
>Ga0066709_100006181_pt1 | contig 10054 bp, 16 predicted proteins | sample GraSoiAngelo_158_FD_79665 | JGI IMG/M metagenome (GOLD analysis project Ga0066709, IMG submission 79665) | Grasslands soil microbial communities from the Angelo Coastal Reserve, California, USA - 14_1009_16_30cm | ecosystem: Environmental > Terrestrial > Soil > Grasslands | place: USA... | reverse complement strand
CGACGAGGGCAGTGGCGTCGTCGAAAGGCGCATCAAGCTCCTCACAAGCGTTCTCGCACCCACGACCGTCCTCACCGCGCTGTTGTTTTATTACGGGTATGTCGCGACGACGGCGGAGTACGGCTACTTCGGGATTAACCTGAGCTCCCTGCGGCTGTCGAACCAAGATTTTATTCTGCGGAGCGCAGCAGCGCTTTTTCTCCCTGTCGGTGCGCTTCTCTTTGCGGCCCTGCTGGGGCTTTGGGGTCACATGGCCGCCTTACGACTGATCGCGTCTGGCAGACGTCTTCGCCAAATCCGGATCGCGTCCATCTGCCTGGCCGCGGCGGGCGTCGCCTCAGTTGGGCGCGGAATAATCGGAGTTTTGGTCCCAGCGGTTTCCCGATCCGAGCCGATGGCTTCCAGCGCACTGTGCCTCGGGCTTGGCGTCGCAGCGACCGCCTACGGGCGATACGTCTGGCAGGCAATCGCGGTGCCAGCTTCAAAGGACTCGGCAAACTCCGTGCTGGAACAAGCAAGCGTGGCAATTGTTCTGGGCATCCTGGTTCTGAGCTTGTTTTGGGCCACTAACAGTTTCGCAGCTGCCTACGGTCGCGGGTCGGCCGTTGTGGCAGCAGAGCACCTGCGAGATCGCCCCGCCGTGGTGCTGGACACGACGGAGCAGCTATTTGTGCGCTACCCGGGAGTCCACGAGTTCTCACTTCCCGCGAGTCCGGGTCAGCGATTTCTGTACCGATACCGGGGTTTCCGGTTGCTGATCGAGGCGAGTGGACGGATGTTCTTACTGCCAGAGCAGTGGCGAAAGGGTAGCGGAGCCATTCTCGTCGTTCGGAACGACGAGAATGTGCGGCTGCAGTTGTATCGCTGAACGTCGCAACCTAGGAGACGGTCCCGATGCCATCAGCAGTCGACACCCGACGGGCGCGGTGAGTCCGAGCATTGTCGTTTCGCTCCGCCTTCAACCCGAGACGTGTCACCGGTGGCGTGAGTGATTCCGCGCGGCATGGTCTCACCGCTCCATCGATTCACCGTCACGGCGACAACGTCCTGGTGGTGCTAGCACCCGAGCAGCCCGACAGGACGGGTTGGCCCGAGTAACTCGCCACGGCGCAGGTGTCCTTGCTGAAGGAGCTGGCCGAACTGGACATCAAAGACTTCGCGGAAGACGGGAAGACGATTCGGCGGCTCCTTGACCGACAGTGAGGCCTCCGAACACGACCCGCACGCCGAGCAGTTCGACAAGTTGTCGAGGGCGATCACCCGGTCGCCTCCCGCGGGCAGCGCCTCGGGCTCGTTTGCCTAGCGCGGGCAGGTTGTCGTCCCGTCAACGCACGCGGATCAATCCGGATGTGTTACCACCAAACGAATACGCGGTGTCTCCCGTCAGATGGACGCGAGGAAAGCGTCGCGTTGATCGGCTCGCGCTCGAGCCGCCTCGGCGATCGTCTCGTCGAGGATGTCGTCGAGCCGTCGCAGGGCTCCAACCGGTCAGACGCTGGAGCTTGGTGGTGTCGGGCACCCGCCGCCGCATGTCCTCGAAGCCGCGCTCGTAGGCCTGCTCGTAGGGAATCCGCTGGATGCCGGCCGGGGTCGGGGTCCTGCGGAGGATGCCAGCTCGTTGATCGAGATCTCCTCCTGCGATCCCACGTTGAAGACCTCGCCCACCGCGTCGGGATGATCCATGACCCGCAGAATCGCGTCGACAACATCGGCCACGTGACAAAAACACCGGGTCTGGTGGCCGTCGCCGAAGACCGTGAGGGGCTCGCCCCGCAGCGCCTGGTGCACCAGTCGGGGGACCACCATGCCGCCGACCGCGCGCTGGCGGGGACCCACGGTGTTGCGCACGCTGCTGCGCAGTCGGGGACCGTTCCGGCGATTGCTGGCCGGGGTCGGCCTCTACGGCCTCGGCAACTTCTCGGCCACGCTGTTGATCTTGCGAGCCACCCAGCTCTTGCATGACCACGGCCGCACCAACCCCGATGCCGCCGCGGTCGCGGTGCTGCTCTACGCCGCCACAACGCAGCCAACGCGGTCGCCGCCTACCCCGCCGGGGCTGCAGCTGATCGGATCGGGCGACGACCGGTCCTCGTTGCCGGCGTCGCACTCTTCGGCGTGGCATGCGTCGCCTTTGCGCTCGGCTCCGCCAGCGTCTTGGTGCTCGCCGTCTTGTTCGTCGCGGTCGGAGCCTCGACCGCGCTGGTTGAGACCGGCGAAGGCGCGCACGCCGCCGAACTGCTGGACCCGGCCATCCGAGGGCGAGGTTTCGGACTGCTCGGTCTTGTCGACGGCGTCGGCGACCTCGTCTCCAGCGTCGTCGTCGGCGTGCTGTTCACCGTCACCAACCCAGAGTGGGCCTTCGTCTACGCGGCGGTGCTGTCGGCCGCCGGCACCGCGGTCCTATCGGCCGGCGCACGCCGTCGAGGACTCGTAGCGTCGTGATGGAGCAGTTGGCGACCTCGACGTCCCGGTAGACCTAGGGTCCCGTCCGAAGCGCCCAGACGACTGCCGCTCCCGTGATTCGCCGGGTTCGCCCGTCGCGGAATGGAGACCGCCAATGAACAAGGCCGAAGTAGTAAATACCATCGCCCAACGGACGGGGCAGTCGGCCGCCACCGTGAGCGAGGTACTCGCCGCGTTCGAGGGGGTCATCGTCGAAGCCGTCGCCGGGGGCGACAAGGTGCAGCTGCCCGGGTTCTTGAGCTTCGACCGGACAGAGCGGAAGGCCCGCACCGGCCACAATCCGGGTACCGGCGCGGAGATCCAGATCCCCGCCGCGACCGTGCCGCGTGTGAAGGCGGGCAAGTCGTACGAGATCCACGGCGGCGGCCGTCCACTTGACCTTGCCCGTGGCCCGGTCGCGACCCTCGTACACGTTCTCGGCCGAGGCGGATGCCTTCCACTCCGTGCGCATGTCGAGCAGGTGCACGAAGAAGTCGTTGGTCAACGTCTCGGGCTTGTCGGTGAGGACACCATGTTGCGACTGCCGGAAGTTGGCGTTCAGGGCACGCATGCCACCGACGAGCACCGTCATCTCGGGAGCGGTCAGCGTCAGGAAGTTGGCCCGCTCCACAAGCAGCGTCTCCCGGTCACGACTGGAGGTGGCTCCATCGCACATGATCACCGACGAGTTCGCTCGCGCATCCCAGTTCGATGCTCACCGCGTGGGCTTGGTCGAGATGCCGGGCGGCAGGTATCTGGCGCGACGGCCTAACTCCGCTGCTCGTCTTCCTCCATGTCGCGCACGAGATGCGGACCGCTGCGCGCGACGCTTGCCAACACAGCGGCCTGCAGGCCGGTCGCCACCTCGCGCGCTCGGGTTATCAGGTTGAACTCGTACCCCTTCTCGCCCACGTCGTCGCCCATGTGACCGACGACTTCCCAGAGCACGCGAGTGATGCCTTCGGCCTCGTCGAGTGTCAGGTGAACCGGGAAGTCTTCACCCTCGATTGACACACGCAGCCGCTCCTTCACCGCCTCGGACAGCCGCGTGTGCGTCGGTCTAGCGTCACCAGCGGCGCCTCCCTTCGCTCCTCGTCCAGGGCGACCTCCGCTCGGCCGTTTGCAGGCTGGGCGCAGCTGCCCGGCGCGGATAGGTCTAGGGCGCGAGGTGGCCTCACGAAAGGCCCGTGCTCGGTCCGCGCGGCACTGAGCGGCTACTTCTCGCTGCGCCCCTCCTTGTCCAGGCGCCGCAAAACACCGTAAAGACGTTCAACTGCCGCAAGGAGCGCAGCGAATGACGAGGGCTCTAAGCCGCCGGCGCTGGTTAGTTCCCGGAACGCCGCACGGTAGCCCCGATCCGCATCGCTCAGTTCTCGCAGCTTGACGCGCCGGAACTCTTGCTTCTGTCGGTCGTCCACAACCCTCACGCTAGGCGAGGGCTACCGCCGCTGGCTCTTGCGAAGAAGAGCACCGAATGCACCCGTTACGCGCTCGGGTCGCCCGGCGCAACGTCGCCCCCGGTGACGGACAGCTCGTGCACGGTGATGCGGAGCTAAGGGTCCAGCCCCCCGGGGGCGACGGGTGAAAGGCTACTGCTCAGCCTCGGAGAACGCCTCAGCGACTTCTCCTCAGGCGCAGCACGAGCCCTTGCGTGCATCGCGAAATTCGCCCGCCGCGAAGCCACTACCCTTGAGGCGGTGGATCTTCTCGAAACGACGACCTTCGAGCATTGCGGCACCCTGGTGAGTGTGGTTGCCCTTGAACCCGGGCCGATCAACCGGCTGCGCTGCCCGGTCTGCGGCTTGGTGCGTTGGCGTCGCGACCCCGCGGACCAGTCGGGCGACGAAGCATTGATCAATCCGATCCAGCTCCTCCCGAGGTCCGACCACGGCATCTAGCGCATAGGTGCAGCCCTTCCCAGGTCGAGGGGGTCTCGTCGACGACGCGCAGACTGGGCGGAGACGCTCGAGGGCCGCCCCCGGTGACGGACAGCTCGTGCATGTCCTGTGCAGAGCTCGGGGCACGCCCCCGGGGCGACGGTGTAACGGTACTCCCGGGGCGTCTATGGAAGCTCGACCGCCTCCACGAGCTCGCGCAGACCCCGCCCTTGTCATCGCGCCCGTCGCGCCGCACACTCAAGTTGTCGAGGGTCCCGCCACCCTCGACGACACGGCGACCGCGTTTTCCAACCCGTCGCCCGCACTGGCGAGGACACCCAACCCCGTTCTCGCCAGGTGCGGGTCGGGGTTTGACCGCCGCGCGGTCGCGAATAGCCCCCGCCCGCTCTTCCCAGCGGGCGGGCGGCGCCTGGGGTGGTTGCTTTCGCCGGCTCTCAGCGCGTCACCATCGCTGCTGGTGAGCTGGTCCTCGCTGCCGTTAGCACCGCGGTGGCTGCGCGTATCGTCGCTCTCGGCAGGCGGCATCGCGCATCCATGCCGGCCGCAGGCCCATGACAATCGACGTAGGGCCCAGCGGCAGCATCAGCGCCGAGGTCGTGGGAGCTCGAGCAGCTCTCTGACGGTCGTCGTCGACACTCTCCCGCGCCCGAATGCGGTTCCGGCACCCATAGGGTAGAAGGTGACCTCGGCGTGGCTGCGCGGTCATGCCTGTCGGAGTTCGCGACCGGCTATGCAGCGGGGGTCGGGTACGGCAGGGACGGGTCAGGGCAGCACCGGCCCAGCACGCGTGGAGTCGGCGCATCGGGTAGCGGCCTATCCTGGGGTGTCTACGGGGGGTAGCGGAGGATGTCCTTCAAGGTTGGAGACGCTGTCGTGTATCCCCACCACGGCGTGGCTGTCATCGAAGGACGTGAGCAGCGCCGCGCCTTCGGTGAGAACCGGCACTATCTCGTCCTGCACGTCACCCATGACGACCTGACCCTCCTGGTCCCCGTCGACGGCATTGACCAGGTGGGCGTGCGGGAGATCATCGGCGCGGAGGAGGCCACGGACGTGTTGGCCACCTTGGCCAAGCGAGACGCCCACGTTCCCCTGAACTGGTCGCGGCGCTTCAAGAACCACATGGCCAAACTCAAGTCGGGCGACATCTACCAGGTGGCTGAAGTGGTGCGGAACCTCACTTGTCGGGGCCAGCAACGACCGCTGTCCGCAGGGGAGAAGCGGATGCTCGGCACCGCTCGACGCACTCTCGTGGCGGAGCTGAGCATCGCCATGCGCATCAGCGACAAGGAGACCGATCAGCAGATCGACGCGATCCTGGCACGCTCGACCGTACCGCTCGTCGCAACCTCTCCCGAGCCCTCGCGACCGAGCACCTGACACGTGCTCGAGGATCCGTTCGGTCAACGCCGAGGCAGACGGCGCCGTTGTCGCGCTCATTCGGCTGCACGCGCGTTCGTCGAGGGTTGGCAGGTTTGGGCGGGTTAGAGTGTGTTCGCGCGCTCGGCCATACCACGCAGGTCGCCCGCCGCGCCGGTCCCCTCTTCGGACGCCCGCACACTCGATGGCGTGGAGGCAGAGGAGCTACGAGAAAGATGGCAGTGGGCACGGTCAAGTGGTTCAACGCGACCAAGGGCTTCGGTTTCATCACGCCCGACGGCGGCGGCGAGGATCTCTTCGTTCACCAGTCCGAAATCCAGATGCAGGGCTATCGCGAGCTGGCCGAGGGACAACGAGTCGAGGTCAACGTAAAACAAGGCCCGAAGGGCCAGCAAGCGAGCGGTGTGCGCGCCGTCTGACGCGCACACTCGCCGGGTTGGGGCGGATCCCGCCCCGTCATGCCAGCCGTGCTCGCAAAGCTCAGCAGGTGGCGCCCCTGTCGCGGTCAAAGGGAGCTGGACATGACCGACCCGCCCGAGCGTGATCAACACGCTCTCGACCTTCGCAGCGCCGCCGGCTCGTTGGCGCGGGTTGCCAACGATCTTGGGTACGGGCGCAGGGCTCACGCCATGGAAGCCATCAACTTCGCTCGGCGCCGTGCGCCGGAGTCACAACGGACGCAGCTGCGATCCTCGGAGCTGGCCGGTCGCGACGCTCTGGCGGACAAGGTGCGGGCTGTCGGCCGCGACCACGGGAAGCTGGCGCGCCGTCTGGCCACGGTGGAGCACCTCCGCACACGATTGCTGGCGCCATAGCCGTGGGCTCGCGGGGCGCCTGGGGGTCGCAGGGGCGGGACGAGGACCTCGTGCACCTCTACCTGCGCGACCTGGGCAGGCACCCGCTGTTGAGCAAGGACCAAGAGGCGGACCTCGCCCGCACGATCGAGACAGGCGTGGCGGCGAGAGGGCCGGCTTCAGCGCCCCGACCGCAACCTCACCAGTGTTGAGCGCCGAGACCTGGAGCGGGAGGTACGTCGCGGCGACGACGCGACCACCGCCTTCGTGCAGGCGAACCTCCGTCTCGTGGTCGCCATCGCCAAGCGTTACCAGCTCTCCGGACTCCCCCTGCTCGACTTGGTTCAGGAAGGCAACCTGGGTCTCATCCATGCGGTGGAGAAGTTCGACTGGCGCAGGGGTTTCAAGTTCTCCACCTATGCGACCTGGTGGATCCGTCAGACCATTACGCGCGGCATCGCCAACACGGGCCGCACGATCCGGCTGCCGATGCACGTAGGCGATCTCGCCATGCGGGTTCCTCACGCCCGAAACGATCTCCAACGGCGTCTGGGTCGCCCCGCCACCCGCGCCGAGTTAGCCGCAGAGCTCGGGGTGTCCGAGCGGCGCCTCCTCGAGGCACTTCGCTGCGCCCTGGAACCTCGCTCGCTCTCCGAGCCACTCGGGACGGACGGCGACGCAGAGGTAGGCGATAGGGTCGAGGACGGTTCGGCGGTGTCACCATTCGAACTCGCGGCCGCTGCCGTACTGCGGGACGATGTCAAGCGGCTTCTGGATCTCTTGGACGAGCGAGAGGGCAAGGTTCTGCGCCTGCGCTTCGGGCTCGACCAAGGTGATCCGCGCACACTCGAGGAGGTCGCCCGAGAATTCCATCTCTCACGCGAGCGGGTCCGCCAAATTGAGGCGAAGGCCCTGACGAAGCTGCGCGACCCTGACATCGCGAACAGATCGGTAAGAGAAATCCTTGACCGTTGATGATGCGCAGCCCCCGGAGTCCGGAAGCGAGAGGTTCTTCGTCGATCGCTTGACCAGATCGTCGATCGAAACAGGAGGGGGAAAACCAGGAGCACCCATGCCTACTGGGACGCGGGCTCGCCCCAGCGATGTGGGGACGAAGGCCACCCCTCCAGGGGCGACTGTCGCTGGGGGGCGAAGTCTGCAAAGAGTCGCCCGAGCACGGCCTTGAGGTCGTCGGCGCTCACAGGCTTGTCGAGGTACGCGTCCGCCCCTTGATCCAGAGCGCGCGCTTTGGTCGCGACGTCACGATGGAAGGAGCAGACAACGATCCGCAACCGCGAGAAACGGTCGCGGAGCGCGGCGATCGTTTCGAGACCCTCTTGGACCGGCATCTGGATCTCGAGGATGACGAGATCGACATCGTGGCGCTCAAGCAGCGCAAGGGCCGCGGCCTGACTGTCTGCCTCGCCGATCACCGTCGCCATCAGCCCGGGGCCCTCGAGCACCTGCCGCACGAGCCGGCGCCGCTCAGCCCGGGGATCGACCAGCACAACACGAAGGGTCCGAATGGCTTGGGCTTCGACCGTGCTCACGCGGCAGTCCTCGACGCTGTGGGGGGCGGGGATGGAGACCATTTCGAGTCCTCCGGCTCCGCGAGCACGGTCCGACAACAAGAAGCCTACGCCGCCAGAGCCGTCCCGACCTCGCGGGTGTAGCGTGAGGGTGGCCCTTGGAAGGGACGCCTCCTCGGCGGGCGACCGCCGCTCGACCGTCCTGTCGCCTCTTCTTGAGCGAAGAGAGGAGACGGGCATGGATGCGAAGACCGACCGGAGCGACATCAGGGTAGAGGACGAGTTCGCCCGCGACGACAAGGCCCTAAGACTGCGGGCGAGCGGGAAGTCTTTTGTCGCGGTCGCTAAGGCATTGGGCTACGGGCGGGCCCACCAAGCCAACGACGCCTTCAACCGCGCCCTCCGGCGCAAGCCCCTCGGAGAGCGGGAGAGCCTCCGTCGTGAAGAGCTGGCCCGCCTCGACACCATGGCCGAGGGCGTACGCGCCAGCCAGCAGCTCGGACCGGACGACGTCATCCGGCGACTCCGCACCGTGGAGCGGCTTCGGGTCATGCTGCTGGCGGAGTGACCGTCGCGGGGTGGGACCACCGAGGTCCCATGTTCCCCACATCAGGCCTCAACGCGAAGCTTGAGCGCCTGCGGGCGTTCGGACCGTCGGTGCTGGAAGAGGATGACGGAGCACTGCGCATGTGGTACTCGGGCAACGACGGGTCGACCGGTCGGGTCCTTGAGGCGATCCAGCAGCCCGGCCAGCCCTGGCGGCGCGTGGGCATCAGCATCGATGCCGGACTGGCGGGCGAGACCGACGCTTACGGTGTGGAATCGCCGTCGGTGGTGGCGACGCCGGGTGGCTATCTCATGGCCTACGCCGGCTCGGACGGCGCCGACACTCGCCTGCACATGGCCACCTCGCCCGATGGCCACCACTGGCAGGCCCACGGCACGTTCATGCAGCGCGGCGAGGAAGACGCGGTGGGCGCCAGCCACCCCTGTCTGTTGGTGACCGGTGAGCGCTGGTGGATCTTCTACTCGGGCTATGACGGGTCCGACAACGGACGGCGAGCCTCGATCCTCGCGGCGGTGTCCCCATCCGGCGCCTCCTGGGACCGGGTGGGGACCATCCTCGCGCCCGAGCCCGACGAGACCGCGGTGTCGGAGCCGTGGGTGGTGCACTCCCAGCGCCACTTCTACATGTTCTATGTCAGTGACGACGACGGAGAGCCGAGCATCCAGATGGCCGCCTCCGAAGACGGGGTGTCCTGGCAGCGCCGGGGCGTCACCCTGTCGCCCAGTGAGCATGGGATCGACAGCCTCGCCCTGAGAAGCCCGTGTGCGCTCAGGCTCCAGGACGGCACCCTGCGGCTGTGGTACGCGGGACGGCCCCGCGGTGACACCAAGGCCGCCTACCGGGTCTGCTGCGCTGACTTCACCAGAGGTGATGGGTGGTCGGCAGCTGGATGATCACCGGCGATGAGTGCCCTCCCGTCTAGTCGAACCTACGCCACGCCAGAGCGGCCCGCGCGCGATCGTGGACACGCCCAGAACTGGAGATCCGGTTATCTCGACGGTCGCGCCCGTCATCGCGACCAGCGATGACGTGGAGTACCGATTCGGCGATCCGCTCTTAGCAAAGCGTTGCAGCGAACGACGTGACAGAACGTCAGCCAGGGCCAGTTGGAGTCGAAAGGCTACAGATGGGCGCGGACGCCTGAGCGCAATGGCTATGTCGACCCGGTCCGCGAGTGCCGGTATCGGCGTTTCTCGAGCGCTCGAGACGGCTCGGGCCCCACCCAAGCCCGTTGCTCCGGTCGTAACCTGTCGTCGAACGTGCCGAGAGGAGCAAGGCGATGGACTACCCGCTGACATACTCCGTCGAGTATCCCGTGTTGGGTGTCAGAACTCGATCGTCATGCTGCGGCGAGTTCATATTCGTGGATGAGTCCGCCGAGGACGTCGTGACGGCGGAGGTTCTCCAGCGGCACCGCGGTCGCTGCGTCCGCGGGAGGATCAT
>Ga0066709_100006177_pt1 | contig 10055 bp, 8 predicted proteins | sample GraSoiAngelo_158_FD_79665 | JGI IMG/M metagenome (GOLD analysis project Ga0066709, IMG submission 79665) | Grasslands soil microbial communities from the Angelo Coastal Reserve, California, USA - 14_1009_16_30cm | ecosystem: Environmental > Terrestrial > Soil > Grasslands | place: USA... | reverse complement strand
GCATTGGGGCGACGGAGGACGCGGCCTCGGGGCGAGCAGCGCGGCCCGGCGGCACAGCGCTGCGTTTCGCCAAGCCCTCCTAGACAGAGGTTGCCAACCGGACGTTACGTCCGGACGTTCGCGCTCTCGCGGTAGGCCTCGTAATCACGCTCGGCCCGCCTGCCCGCTCGCCAGCCACGGAGAATCAGACCGAAGGGGAGCAGGGCGAGCACGACCAGCAGGGTGGCCGGGAGGAGCAGCCAGAAAGCGCTCAGCTTTGAGTTCCCCGCCGCCGCAGCAGCGTTCCCGCTTGCCGAGAACGGCGCTTGCGAGAGCCCATAGGGCCGAATGGCGTCGACGAGCCAGTGCTTGCGGCTCGCGGAACCGACCGCCTTCAGGTCGAGCACGTATGTGATCGGCCCCAGGCCCTGGCCCGCCGAGCCGTTCTTCGGCAACAGCAATACCTCCAGCTCGAAGTCGTTGTAATAGGAATGACCGACGCGCCACTTGACCTCGCGGAGCGCGCCGGCTGGGAACTGCACGACCGGGATGTTGCCGGTGTTCCATTCCTTGCGACCGAGTCCCTGCCGCAGGGCCGGCGTGGTGATCTGCCACGAAGACTCGACGTTCTCCCGCAGGACGGCGGCCTTGACGAAGTCGGTCGCGGTCTGCAAGGCCGCCGCCTGAGCCGCCCGGCTCAGCGGCACGCTCGCCGGCTCGGGTGTCTCTACGGGCAGCGGCTCGGCCTTCTCGGGCTTGGGGCTCTTGAACGTCGGAGCCGTGTTCGGGTAGAGGACGAACGCCGCGACTGCCGCTACCGCTACGAAGGCGACGCCGCTTCCCCAGACCAGGCGGCGCCTGAGCCTGGGGGAAGACAGCACGCGTCTCACCGGCTAAGGATAGATCGGCGACCGGCGCACGACGCCGCGCGCCAGGTCACTGCGACGGGGTGGCGATGGAGTTGTGCGGCGCCCAGTAGTTGACGACCCAGTGCCCATTCGCGCCGCCGAGCTTCTTGAAACCGATGAAGAAGATCTGAGCCTTGATGCCTGCGCCCTTCTTCGGCAGGAGGGCGACCTCGAGCAGCGCCTCTTTCGGATACGAGTAATCGATCCGGAACGGCGAGGCCGAGACGGTGTCGATCGGGTACGGGATGATCGGCACGCCGACGTCCGGGTTGCTCCAGTCGCGTTTCCACTGGGCGAGCGTCATGCCCTGCCGGATCCCCGGCCCGCTGATCTCGTACGCCTTCACGGCATCTTTGCCACCGACAGCGATTCGCATGAACTGGTTGGCGAGCCTGCTGATCTTCGGATCGAGCGGCACTGTCCTCTGGTCGACCGAACGGACGGGAGGCCCGGCCGCCTTGTTGATCGGCTCGACCTTCGAGGTGTTCCCGAAGAACACGATCAGGAAGGTGACGAGCCCCGCCACCAGGATCGCCCCTGCAAACCAGGGTAGGAGGCTGATGAAGCGACGCGAGCTCAAAGCTCCGGCGATTGCGCTCATGTCAAACAGGGTAGACGAAGAATTTCGAGCTGCCGGAGCCATCGCGATCAGCGCGCGTCGTGGGACGGAATCGGGCTGTGCGGGCCCCAGTAGGTGACCAGCCAGCGCTTGCCGAACTTCCCGAAGCCGATGAAGAACACCTGGCTCGCGACTGCCGAGCCTTTCTTCGGCACGAGCGCGACCTCGAGCACTGCTTCCTTCTGATGCGAAAGGTCGGTGCGGAACGGCGACGCCGCAACCTTGTCGATCGGGAACGGGACGATCGGCACGCCGACTGTCGCCCAGTCGTGCTTCCACTGGGCCAGCGTCATCCCTTGCCGGATGCTCGGCCCGCTGATCCGGTAGGCAACGGTCGGATTCTCGCCGCCGACCGCCGCGTGCAGGAACCTCCGCGCGAGCTGGGTGATCGTCGGAGCGAGCGGCACCGTCCTCTGGTCGACCGAGCGGACGGGCGGGCCGGGCGCTCGGTCGATCGGCGCCACGTTCGAGGTGTTCCGGAAGAACGTGAGCGCGAAGACGACGACCCCGGCAGCCAGGATCATCCCGGCAAGCCAGGGAAGCGCGCCGACGGCCCGGCGCGAGTTCAGGGCAGCGCTAACAGCACTCATCCTCGAGAGACTAGGACGAGGAACGTCACGTTCGGTTAGTTCGCGCTCAGAAAACCGGCGTTTCCGTCCGGCCGCGAAGCGGCCTGTGCGCGTAGCGCACCAGTGGAGGGCTCGGGGAACCGGGAGGTTCCCCCGGCTACTTCAGAAAACCGGGGTTTCCGTCCAGGTGCCCCAGACCTCTCGCAACGCGTCGCACATCTCGCCCATCGTCACGTAGGCCCGCGAGGCATCGACGATCAGGGGCATCAGGTTGACCCCGTCCTGCGCCGCCGCCCCCCTCAGAGCGGCGAGCGAGTTCTCGACCGCGGCGGTGTCCCGCTCGGCCCGCATCGCCTGGACGCGGTCGATCTGCTTTTGCTCGAGTGCGGGGTCGACTCGGAGCAGTTCGATCGGCGGTTCCTCCTCGGCCTCGTAGCGGTTGACGCCGACGATGACTCGCTGCTTCGCCTCCAGCTCGGACTGGTACCGAAACGACGCCTCCGCGATCTCCCGCTGGAAGAAGTTCTCCTCGATCGCAGGGATGACGCCGCCGAGCTTGCGGATCCGGTCGAAGTAGTCGTAGGCCTCGGCCTCGAGCCGGTTCGTGAGGTCCTCGACGTACCAGGAGCCCCCGAGCGGGTCGATCGTGTTCACGGCGCCTGTCTCGTGCGCGATCACCTGCTGGGTGCGCAGCGCGATCCGGGCTGCGTTCTCGGTCGGCAGCGCGAGCGCTTCGTCGAAGGAGTTCGTGTGCAGTGACTGCGTCCCGCCGAGCACGGCCGCGAGCGCCTCGAGCGCGGTTCGGACGATGTTCACCTCGGGCTGCTGTGCGGTGAGCGAGACGCCGGCCGTCTGGGTGTGGAAGCGCATAAGCCAGGAGCGCGGATTGCGCGCGCCGTAACGCTCGCGCAGCTCGCGCGCCCAGATCCGGCGGGCGGCCCGGTACTTGGCGATCTCCTCGAAGAAGTCGATGTGGGCGTTGAAGAAGAAGCTCAGGCGCGGCGCGAAGTCGTCCACATCGAGCCCGCGAGCGATGGCGGCCTCGACATAGGCGAAGCCGTTGGCAAGCGTGAAGGCGAGCTCCTGGGGAGCGTTCGACCCGGCCTCGCGGATGTGGTAGCCGGAGATCGAGATCGGGTGCCAGCGGGGCATCTCCTCGGCGCAGAACTCGATCATGTCCACGACGAGCCGCATCGAGGGCTCGGGCGGGAAGATCCACTCCTTCTGCGCGATGTACTCCTTGAGGATGTCCGTCTGAATCGTCCCCCGGAGCTCCGAGCGAGGCACGCCCTGCTCCTCGCCGACGCAGACATAGAACGCGAGCAGCATCGCCGCCGCCGAGTTGATCGTCATCGAGGTCGAGACCTCGCCGAGCGGAATGCCGCCGAAGAGCGTCTCCATGTCGGCGAGCGAGTCGACCGCGACCCCTTCCCGCCCCACCTCGCCGAGCGAGCGCGGATGGTCGGAGTCGTAGCCCATCAGCGTCGGCATATCGAAGGCGGTCGAGAGCCCCGTCTGGCCGTGCTCGAGCAGGTAGCGGAAGCGCTCGTTCGTCTCCTCGGCCGTGCCGAAGCCGGCGAACTGGCGCATCGTCCAGAGCTTGCCTCGGTACATCGACGGGTAGACGCCGCGCGTATAGGGATAGACGCCGGGATACCCGAGATCGCGGTCGTAGTCGATCTCGACGTTCTCGGGCGTGTAGAGCGGGTCGTTCGGAAGCCCCGAGATAGTGGAGTGCAGCTCGCCCACGCGCTCCGGAGTCGCCTCGAAGAGCTCGCGGCGCCACTCCTCGGCTCCGCCTTCGAGCCCTTGTTCGTCCCTCGTCGTCGCCATGAGCCGCATTCTACGGAGGGCGGCTTCTGGGCTCTTTGGGGGCGGTGCGGCTTCTCGGATCCCGGGGGAACCTCCCGGTTCCCCCGAAACCCCCTCCCCTGGTCCGCGCTGCCGAGGCATCGCGGACAGGCGCTGCGCGCCTCCCTCAACGTGAGGCCCCCGTTTGCCGATGCAAAGCGACGAAGGTCCTCGCGCGCGCGAGAACAACAATGGCTGGAAACCCCCCTCGACTCACCTTCCGGATCGCGGCCTACACGGCCGTGGCACTGCTGTTTGCCGCCGGCGCAATCCTCTGGTTCGTCCATCACAACACCACGTCGCAGGCCGAAAAGGAGGTCGCCGCGCGGGCGGGCTTCGTCACGAGGGTCCTCCTGCAGGAAAACGATCTTCGCCGGTCGGATTTTCAGAGAGTCGTCAGTCGCACGCGACGCGCGCAGCTCGACGCCCTCTTCCGACGAGCGGGCGCGCTGGACGGCTTCCTGCGCGCGAATCTGATGAGCCGAGCCGGCCTGGTCACGTACTCGACGTATCACCCGCTGATGGGAATGCCGCTGGCGCAGCGGAGTGCGGCCTACGAAGACGCGTTGAGCGGTGAAGGCGTTCATACGAACGGCCGCCTCAGGGATCGCTTCGGACGCGAGACCGGAAAGAAGATCCTCAGGTCGGACCTGCCGATCCGAGCAGAAGGCGCCCCGCCGTTCGGCGTGATCGAGATCGCCCAGGACTACGGTGTCGTCACACGGAGCGCGCACCAGACGCTCTATCCGGTCGCGGGCTTTCTGCTGCTCGCGCTCGTCGCCCTGTACCTGTCGCTGATGCCGATCCTCCGTCGCGTCACCGCTGCGGTCGAGATACGAAACCGCCGCCTAGTCGAGCAGGCCGCCAAGCTCGAGCGCTCGCTGGCCGCGGCCCAGGAGGCCCGAACCGAGGCCGAATCGGCACGCCGCGCCTTCGCCGAGCAGAACAAGCGCCTCCGGGAGCTCGACCGCCTGAAGGACGAATTCCTCTCGCTCGTCTCCCATGAGCTGCGGACACCGCTGACGTCCATTCGCGGCTACCTGGAGCTCGTCCTGGACGAAGAGGCCGGCGAGCTCAATCCCGAGCAGCGGCGCTTCCTGGCCGCGGTCGAGCGGAACTCGGGACGGTTGCTCCGCCTCGTCGGCGATCTGTTGTTCGTCGCCCAGGCGGACGCGGGTCGCCTGACGCTGGAGCAGTCGAGCCTCGACGTCTCCGAGCTCGCTTCGCACTCCGTCGAGGCGGCACGGCCCGCCGCCGACGAGAAGTCGATCAAGCTCCTGCTCTCCACGGAGCCGGTGCCGCTTCTCGTCGGCGACCGCGGACGCCTGGCGCAGGTGCTCGACAACCTCATCTCGAATGCGCTCAAGTTCACGCCCCAGGGAGGCACGGTCGAGATGCGAACTTCCTCGGAAAACGGGCATGTCAGCGTCGAGGTCGTGGACACCGGCATCGGGATTCCCCCGGCCGACCAGCCGCGGCTCTTCGAGCGTTTCTTCCGCTCCTCGGTGGCGGCGGACCAGGCGATTCCAGGCACCGGACTCGGTCTCGCGATCGTCGAGGCCATCGTCCAGGCGCACGGCGGACGGATCACCGTCGACAGCGAGGAGGGTCAGGGGACGACCTTCAGGGTCGAGCTTCCACTCACGGCGGGAAGCGAGCCCGGCGAGACCGTGGAGCAAGCCGCGTGATCGAGCCGCAGGGCAACGTCCGGCCGGTCGTGCTCATCGCCGACGACGACGACGACATCCTCCAGTTGCTCGCCTTCCGGCTCGAGCGGGCGGGCTACGAGATCGTCCAGGCGCGGAACGGCAAGCAGGCGCTCAGCCTCGCGCTCGAGCTGCTTCCAGCCCTCGCCGTCCTCGACGTGATGATGCCCGAGCTGGACGGCTACGAAGTCACGCGAGAGCTGCGCGCCAACGAGGCGACGAGCTCGATGCCGATCATCCTGTTGACGGCCCGGGCCCAAACGCAGGATGCCGCCCGCGGTCTGGCTGTCGGCGCAGACGACTACGTGAAGAAGCCGTTCGACGCGCGTGACCTCAGGGAACGCATCGAGCGCCTGCTCCGCCTCAGGCTCGTCGGTCCCTAGCCGCGAGCCTGCTCGCGAGTTACCCTCGGCCGCGTGCCGAAGATCCTGATAGTCGACGACGACCAGGACACGCGCCAGCTCCTCAAAATCCGGCTCGAGTCGAACGGGTACGAGACCGTCTTCGCTGCTGACGCCGTCACCGCCATCACCGCCGCTCGCGAAGCGGCCGGACTTGATCCTGCTCGACTTCGGCCTGCCGGGCGGAGACGGGGTCGTCGTCATGGAGCGGTTGCAGACGTTCCCGGCGCTCGCGCACATCCCGGTCGTGGTCGTGAGCGCGCGCGAGCCGTCGGCAACCGAAGCGCGTGCCTCCGCCGCCGGTGCGCGGGCCTACGTCGAGAAGCCGATCGACAACGAGAAGCTGCTCGCGACCGTCAGGACCGCGCTCGGGGAGGCGGAGAGCGATACCGGTCGATTCGATTGAGTCGGCCGGTCAGTTGAGCTAGCTCCGACCCGCCGGACGGAACCGGTAGCCGAAACCGCGGACAGTCTCGATCGGCGAAGCGTCGCGCTGGGACCCGAGCTTGCGGCGGAGGTAGCCGACGTAGAGCTTGACCTGGTCGCGCGAGACCGAGTCCGGCTCATCCCACGCGAGCTCGAGCAGCTGCTCCTGGCTGAGGACCTGGTTCGGGTGGCGCACGAAGGCTTCGAGGAGGTTGTACTCGAGCCGGGTCAGGCCGACCTCGCGCCCTTCGACCGAGACCGCCCGCTGGACGAAATCGACGTGCAGGAAGGAGTCGCCGTATGAGACCGGCTCCTCCTCCCGAGGCGCTCGCCTCAGCAGCACCTCGACCCTGGCGAGGAGCTCGTCGCGGTCGAACGGCTTCGCGACGTAGTCGTCGGCTCCCGCGCGCAGGCCGCGGACACGGTCGACCTCCGAGTCGCGCGCGGTGAGCATGAGGACCGGCACCTCGCTCAGGTCCCGAATGCGGTCGAGGATCTCCCAGCCGTCCAGGTCGGGCATCGTCACGTCGAGGATCACGAGGTCGTGCCGACCCGTGTGAAAGGCCCGCAGCGCAGACCTCCCGTCGGGCTGCTCGTCCACCTCGTAGCCGGCCCGCTCGAGGATCAGACGGAGGAGCGCGCGAATGTCCTCGTCGTCGTCGACGACGAGAAGCCGGGGCTTGTTCGAGGCCGAACTCATCCGAATGGTGTCACTCGCACGAGTGATTTCGAGGCCTCATACGCAATTCATACCTTGCCTCAGCCCCGGTTCCTACGCGTAAGGACGACAACTCGAAAGACTGATGGCGAGCTTCCACGATCTGCGGCCGGCGAGAACAGCAGTTCTCGCACCAAACCGAGGCCGGTCGTCTATGCGGCAGACGGCCGGCCTCGGCGTTTTGGCGTGCTTCCTGGCCGCCGCCGCGATGATCAACGTCCAGGCCCGGCAGCAGGCCGAGCCGGGCGCCGTCCGCCCAGTCCTGGCCGCTGCGCTCGGGGCTCCGAACCCGCATGCGCCGTTCGCCAGGCGGCTGGCCCGGAACGTCCGAACGCGCATCGACGGCACCGGATTCGATGTCGCAGCCCCGAAGACTCTCGTAGCCCTCCACGGTATCGGCACCGGCGGTGCCCGCTGGACTCGATTCTCACGTGGCGTCTCGCGGCCCACTTCCTTCGGCAGGGAGACGATCCTCGTCGCCCCTCGCAAGACTGAGCAGCTCCTTACCGTCGACCACCGGCAGGGATTGAAGACCTGGCGCTGGCGACTGAGCGCTCCGAGGCTCAGGCCGCGGCTCGGCGACGACGGCGCGGTCGGCTTTGTCTCCGGACACACTCTCGCCGGCCTCCACGTCGAGCCTGTCGCCCTCCTCGACGAAGGCGGCCGCGACGTGACCCCCGCCGGGCTCAAGTGGTCGCTCGGTCACGACCGGAAGGGCTGGCTCCTCGAGCTCCGCCTCGACGACTCCGAGCTGCCGCTGCCGTACGTGATCGACCCCGCAATCGCGATTCATACCTACGCATCGATGGCGAACAACGGGGCGGGCTCGGCCAGCCTCAAGATCTACAAGCCGATCGGCACAGCGCCCAACGACCTTCTGCTGACGATGATCAGCATCCAGGGCAACCGGACGATCACGCCGCCGGGCGGCTGGACGTCCGTCCGGCGCGATACCCAGGGCGCCGCGACACTGACGCAGGAGGTCTTCTACAAGGTCGCCGGTGTCAACGAGCCCGGCTCCTACACCTTCACCTTCAGCGCCTCGGACAACGCCTCCGGCGGGATGATCCCTTACATCGGGGTCGACAACTCGAGCCCGATCGACGCCTCGAGCGGAAACCCGAGCTCGGCGAACAGCTCCAACGTCACCGCCCTCTCGGTCAACACGACGGCGGCCAACCACCTCGTCGTCGGCTTCTTCGGTCTGAACTCGAACAAGACGTTCACGCCGCCGGGAGGGATGACTGAGCGCTGGGACACGATGTCGTCCGTCAGCTCGACCGAGGCGGCCGACTACACGCAGGTGGCCTCGGGCCCGACCGGCAACAAGATCGCGACCGCAACCGGCAGCGCCGCCTGGATCGGGCAGCTCGTCGCACTCAAGCTCGACGTCACTCCCCCCACGCAGTCGCTGAGCGTCACCGAGGGCACCCGTCCAGACCTCCAGTACTTCGACTCGCCGACGAACACGATGTTCTACAACCCGGCGGCCGCCGGCGATTTCACGGTCAGCAGCGCCCTCACCGACGCGGGCCCCTCCCAGGTCACGTTCCCCGCGATCTCCGTGACCGGATTCAGTCACAGCGCCGAGTACCGCAAGCAGGTGCTCGCGGACGAGCCGATCGCCTATTGGCGGCTGGGCGAGGCCAGCGGGACGAGCGCCGCGGACTTGACCGGCAACGGCAACACCGGCACGTACGCGGGCGGCGTCACCCTCGGCGCAGCCGGCGCGCTCGTCGGCGACAGCGACACCGCGGCGAGCTTCGACGGGGTCAACGACAACGTGACCGTCCCGCACACCGCGGCGCTCAACTTGAACGACAGCTTCTCGATCGAGTTCTGGGCGAAGCAGACGTCGTTCACCAACACCACCCCGGGGATCATCAACAAGGGGACGTCCGGGACGGCCAACGGCTATCTGATCTTCGCCACCAACACCGGTGTGCTCACCCTCAAGCGCAACAACGTCTCGGTCTCGACGACCGCCGGTGCGCTGACCGCGGCCTACAAGCACTTCGTCGTCGTCTACGACGGGACCTACGTCGCCTGGTACGTGAACGGGGCGTTCAACAGCTTCGGCACCGTCACGTATCCGGCGAACGGCAGTGCCGCGGGCGTCACGCTCGGCCTCGGCGACCCCGGCCAGTTCGCGAACGACGCGCTCGACGACGTAGCGATCTACCAGACCGCTCTTTCCCAGCCCAGGATCACGGCGCACTACAACGCCGGCATCACGGCGGGGGGCGACGACGTGGACACGCACACGCCGTTCACCTCCACCGACTACAGGTTCGATCCCACGAACACGACCGCGCCGGCAGCGCAGAGCATCGCCGGCCAGGACGGCGCCGGCAACCCGGTGACGACGACGCTGACGTTCGCCCGCGACGTGACGGCGCCGGCAAGCATGTCGGCCTCGGTCACGGCCGGCTACTACACGAGCGCCTCGGTGCCCGTGACACTCGCGAACGGGACCGACACCGGCGGCGCCGGTGTCGACACGACGACCGGCATCGTCGAGCGGGACGAGGTCGTGCTCGCGAACGACACCTGCCCTGCGTTCACGGGCTCGTGGTCGACGGTGACGCTCACTGGCGGTAACGACACGACCGTCCAGTCCGGGAAGTGCTACCGGTACCGCTACAAGATCTCCGACCGCGTCGGCAACCAGGGCACGCAGTCCGGGACGAGCGCGACGGCGAAGGTCGATACCTCGGCGCCCACGCCCGCGCCGACCCTCAATTACGGCTCTTTCTCGAATGCGGCTCTGACCGGCGGCGTCGTCTACTACCGGCCGACGGCGGGCAGCGGTCAGTTCGCCGTCACCGCGTCCGGCTCAGCCGACCCGGAGTCCACCGTCTCGGGCTACAACTTCCCG
>Ga0066709_100006176_pt1 | contig 10056 bp, 7 predicted proteins | sample GraSoiAngelo_158_FD_79665 | JGI IMG/M metagenome (GOLD analysis project Ga0066709, IMG submission 79665) | Grasslands soil microbial communities from the Angelo Coastal Reserve, California, USA - 14_1009_16_30cm | ecosystem: Environmental > Terrestrial > Soil > Grasslands | place: USA... | reverse complement strand
TGCTGGCATGAAAGAAGATCGGCGTCGAGACCTCTATGATCGGTTTCTCAAATGTGGAGCCGCAGCATTCCAAGATCGCGAGTCCGTTGAATTGTTGCTGAGCGCATTGTTTCCAGGAGAGGATGTCGATCGTATTGCGAACATTTTGAAGGGCAAACTCGGGGGCCTTCGGGATATCCTTGACGCGCCGTTTTGCGAATTGGAAGCCGTTGACGGGGTCGGTACTGTCGGCGCAGTCTCGCTTCGCATCATTAGAGAAACCGCGTCATTGTACCTGCAGGAGACGGCTACGAAGCAGGAAAGTCTCGAAAATACGGAAATACTGGAACGGTTCTGGAGGTTCCGGATTGGCGCATTGCCTTATGAGGTTTTCCAAGTGGCTTTCTTGAATTCTGGCCACCGGCTCCTCCGTGACGGCGTCGAGCAATTCGCACGCGGCGTAGCTGATCGTGCGATCGTGTACCCGAGAGTTGTGATGGAAGCCGCATTATCAAAACGGGCCGCAGCAATCGTTTTGGCTCACAACCATACCAATGGCAACGTTCAGCCCTCCGAGCAGGACAAGGCGCTCACGCGCATGATTGTGCTCGCGGGTGAGACATTACAGGTGAGGATTCTTGACCATGTGATCGTGTCAGTCGACAACGCTTTCAGCTTTCGGAGGGCCGGCCTATTGTGACGATTGCGCCCGAACTGCTCAGGGAATACCCAAAGCTGGACGATTCCAAGAAGAATGTCATCGGAACGACCGAAGGTCCCGTTCTCGTGGTGGCCGGGCCAGGATCGGGCAAGACATTCAGCCTCGCCCTGCGAACGCTCAACCTGCTCCTTTTCGAAAGAGCCGAACCAAACGAAATCATCCTCTGCACTTTCACCCAGAAGGCGGCATATGAGCTGCGCGACCGTGTTTCAGCGGTTGCCTCGAAGATTGGTTACGCCAAAGATCTGGGCAGCCTTCGTACAGGGACAATTCATGGAATCTGCAGCACACTGCTTTCAGAACATCGCCACCGGACGCCCCTCGGCAACAACTACGAGACTCTGGACGAACTAACGGAACTGCTGTTCATTTTCGAGCACTTCGAGCAAATTGTCGGACCCGGCGAGGAAGGACTGTTTCTCGGGAAATGGAAGACGAAGTGGACGGCTATTGAGGGCGTGCGGCGGTATTTCGACAAGATTACTGAAGAATTGGTCGATCCATCGGAACTGACGGCGTCGAATGATGCGTTTCTTCAGCAACTCGGCAAAGCATACATCGCCTACCGAACGTCACTCTTCGACAATAACCGGTTGGACTTCGCTCACCTCCAGCGGTTGGTATACGATCTCCTGCTCGATCCCAGCGTTTCTCCAAAGGTTACAACAAAAATCAAGTACGTGCTCGTGGACGAATATCAGGACACCAACACGATTCAGGAGCGGATCCTACTGCGGCTTTCCTCCGCGACCGGCAACTTATGCGTCGTCGGTGACGAGGATCAAAGCCTCTATCGTTTTCGCGGCGCCACGGTGCGAAATATCCTGGAGTTCCCGGATCGAGTGAAGGACTGCAAAATCTTCAAGCTCACGACAAACTACCGCTCCCACGACAAGATCGTCCACGCCTACGACGGGTGGATGGCGTCGGCCGACTGGTCGAATTCAAAAGGCCGCCCATTCCGGTACGACAAGACGATCCGGCCTGATCCCGAAGCGGAGTATCCGAACTACCCAGCAGTCTTTTCGATTTGGGGCGCCGACGAGAAAGACGAAGCCCGGCGCGTCGCCGACTTCGTTTTGTTTTTGAAAACCAAACAGATCATCTCCGACTACAACCAAGTTGCGCTTCTTATGCACAGCGTTCGGCTCGAACACACTGGCCCTTATCTGGATGCGCTTGAACAGGGTGGCATTCCTGCATTTTGCCCCCGCGCCCGAGCCTTCTTTGACAACGACGAGGTCCGTCTGATGACAGGTTGTTTGGCCCTCCTCTTCGGTTATTACGGAGAAGGTAGAGGCGAGATCGGCGGTCCGGCGCTAAAGGCGCTGGCAGATTATGTGGACGAGTGCATCGTCCAAATTGGGCGGGAGTTCGGCGGCAACCATCCCGTTTCGGAGGCGCTGCGCGAGTATGTCGGAGAGATCCAGGGCCTGAAAGAGGGAGAATCCCTCGACCGCAGAGTGACCGACTATTTCTACTTGTTGCTGGCCGTCCCTCCTTTCTCCAGTTTTGTGAAGAACGAAAACCGCGCCAGAAATCTGGCGATCCTCTCTCAGCTTTTGAATACGTTTCAGAATTACTACAGCTACACCGTCGTAACTTTTAGGAACAGGGAGTACCTGCGATTTCACCTGTTCAATAGCTTCTTTCGCTTGCTGCATGACGGAGGAATCAACGAATACGAAGATGAAGACCAGCCTTTTCCAAAGGGTTATGTTCAGGTCATGACGATTCATCAGGCGAAGGGATTGGAGTTCCCTGTGGTGATCGTCGACTCACTCGATAAGCAGATCTCCTCAGCAAAACAAGTGGACCGGGATCTCGAGCCGTTCTATCGCCGGCCACAGTTTGAACCGTTTGATCGAATCACGCAATTCGATCGCATGCGGCTGCACTACGTCGCTTTTTCGCGGGCGGAGAAAATCCTGGTTCTGACCGCTCACGAGGAGCCAAAGGACCACTTTAATCCAATCTGGCAGGGCCTCCCTCAATGGCCTTACGTTGAAACCGATTTACTTGCGGCCCAGAGTTTCTCTCCGAAAAAGCGCATGCCGGTCAAACGTGCGTACAGCTTCACCGGCGATCTTAAGGTTTACGAGACATGCCCGCGACAGTATCAGTTTTTCCGCGACTACGATTTCACTCCATCGCGATCGGCAATGATCTTTTTTGGACTCCTCGTTCATCAGACCATTGAAGAGATCCACCGCGTCGTCATGGGCGGGGGGCTGAGCAGCCTTTCGGAGTCCCGAATCCGACAATTATTCGACCGGACATTATCGTTTCTCACGCTCGCGGATGTTCGTCCCGTCGGCCAGGCCGCGCGCGAGGCGGCGTTTACACAGGTGATGAATTACTTCCGTCAGAACGAGCAGGAGATGCTTCGAGTCGTCGAAACGGAGGTCGACGTCTCCGTCGAGAAGAGCGACTACATCCTTACCGGCAAGGTGGACCTCTTATTGGGCGGAGACGGCCGCCTGGAGCGGCTGGATTTCAAGACCTCGGCGCGCCCAGAACAGTCTGCGGAACTGTTGAAGACTTACGAGCGGCAGCTCTGTACTTATGCGCACATTCTGGAGCAGAGGTATGGCAAGCGTGCGGACCGTCTGCTACTTTACTGGACCGCGGAGTCGAGGAAACAAGACGCTTTAATGGAGTTTCCGTATCGGCCCGAGTTGGTTGAGGATGCCGGCCGCGCATTCGATGTCGTCGTTCGAAAGATCCAGAACAGAGACTTCAGTGTCATAGCGCCTCCGGAACGTAGAGTCTGCAAGGATTGCGACCTTCGCTCCCTTTGCAGCCGAGAGGGGCTAATTGATGCATTCAGAAGGAACGAATGAATGCCAAAAATTGATATCACGAAAACAGAGCTCGTTTGGCCAGGAAAGTACAACGACGACGGAAGCAAAAAGGAAGTGCCTAGGGTCTCTCTTCCCTTTCAAGTGATCGAAACCGTAAACGAAAGCCGTGCAACCCGTGAAGCCTCAAAGAGCGAAACCCGTTCTCTATTTGATATGTACTCCGGCAAGGAGGGGGAGACGTTCGCGCAAGGCTGGAAGAATAAATTAATCTGGGGCGATAACCTACTTGTGGCGTCTTCGTTACGGGAAAAGTTTGCCGACAAGATATTGACCTTATCTATATCGACCCGCCCTTTGCTACTGGAGCGGACTTCAAGGCCACAGGCACCTTGGGAGATGACGCGATCGAGGTAACGAAGGAACAATCCATCATCGAAGAGCGTGTCTATCGTGATACGTGGGGCCTCGGAATTCAGTCGTACCTTGAAATGATGGTTGACCGCCTGAGACTACTCCGGGATTTATTGTCTGAACGAGGCGTCGTATACGTCCATTGTGACTATCGGACCAATCATTACCAACGAGTGATTTTGGAAGAAGTATTCGGCGCGGATCGTTTCGTTGCCGAGATCATCTGGAAGCGGAGATCAGGCATTGTAAAGCAGACGAAGACGTTTGGGGCTTGCACCGATACGATTCTTATGTTCTCCAAATCGGACGAGTACCGCTATTATCGGCAGTTTACGAAGGTGGATTCCGAAGATTATGTGGAGGAGCGTTTCAAGTACACAGATGCGAAAGGCCGCCGCTACCGGCTCAGTAATCTCGTCAATCCCGGTTATAGGCCGACCCTACGTTACGAATACAAGGGCTACCTGCCTCCACCAAACGGGTGGGCGATATCGCTAGAACGCATGGCGCAATTTGATGCGGAGGGTCGCTTAGAATTCCCAAAAGATCGAAACGGGCGCATCCAAAGGCGACAATTTCTCGACGAATGGGAGGGGTATCCCGTCCAAAATCTGTGGACGGACATTTATCAGATCAATCCTGTTGCAGACGAACGGCTTGATTTCCCCACTCAGAAGCCGGAGTCCTTACTAACGCGAATCATCCGGAGTTCTTCAGAGGAAGGGGACCTCGTTGCCGACTTTTTTAATGGATCGGGCACGACTTGCGCAGTTGCGGAGAAACTGAATCGTCGTTGGATTGGTTGCGATCTTGGTCGGTGGGCCATGCACGTTAGCCGAAAACGACTTCTTGGAATCAAAGGATGCAAGCCATTCGAAATTCTGAACCTGGGAAAATATGAACGTCAATATTGGCAAGGGGTAACGTTCGGTGGAAGATCCCAATCGCCCTTGGAACAAGCTCTATTCGAATACCTTGCCTTTATCCTGAAGCTCTACGCGGCGCAGCCCCTGGCGGGCTTAGCGCAGCTCCACGGAAGAAAAGGTAGGGCGATGGTGCACGTTGGCAGCGTTGATTCGCCCGTTACTATTGACGAGATCAACTCTGCGATCGCCGAATGCTTGCAGCTCAAGCAGTCGGAACTCCACATCCTGGGTTGGGAATGGGAAATGGGGCTCGCGGACCTGATGATCGGTGAAGCGAAGAAGCAGGGCGTTAAGCTCCTTCTTCTTCAAATTCCACGTGAAGTCATGGAACAGCAGGCTGTTGACAAGGGCGACTTTCAATTCTTTGAATTGGCCTATCTGGAAGTGGACATAAAGAAACCAAAGAACCAGGCGACTGTAGTTTCTTTGAAAGAATTTGTGATTCCAAACACGGAGTTGATTCCCGAAGACGTACGGAAGAAGGTCAAGAAGTGGTCTGACTACATCGACTATTGGGCAGTAGATTGGGATTTTCAAAGCGATACTTTCATGCAGGGATGGGTTACTTACCGAACGACGCAGGACCGAACGCTCGCACTCTCGTCCGATCCGCATACCTACGATAAGCCCGGCAAGTACCGCATCGTTGTCAAAGTGATCGATATTTTCGGAAACGATACTTCTCAAGCTTTCGACGTCGAGGTTTAAACCGCGTGCCTTCAAAATTTGTCATTCCTTATGACAAGCTGCTTCCCGAAATTCCCGACCGGCGACCTTGGGAAAGACCGAATTCGTATCTCGTCAAAGATGAATCTTCAGCGGACGGCTGGCGAATCGAGTCAAGGGGCAGGAGACCAAGCGATCTCCTACTGATCGAAAAGCTGAGGACCGCCGTCGATCAATGGCGGGATTCCGGATATGCCGGAGCGAGTGATGTCACAGAGCGGCTTTTCAGTTATTGGTTTGAGGAAGAGCACGAGGTCGCAGAGTTTCCGGTTCCCTTTCGATATCACTTCTGTCAGAGGGCGGCCATCGAGACCTTAGTTTATCTCGTCGAAGTCTTCGGCAAAAAGGACGCGAAACCTCTAATAGAAAAGTTCGGCCGGATTGTTCAGCAGGACCTGATTTCAAAATCCGTCGAATTCCAGACAACAATCGATGGCCAACGCCAGATCCGCAGATACGTTCCGGAGAAGCAGGAAGTCGGCATTCAGGACCTGCCCCCCAAAGATCTTCGCCGCTACGCCTTCAAGATGGCGACCGGCTCTGGAAAAACCTGGGTCATGGCGATGGCGGTCGTCTGGTCCTACTTCCATCGCAAGCGCATCTCCGGATCTGATTCCCTTGGTTCCACCGGAATGGCGGATGTCCTTAAAGACAATTTTGCGGGGCGAGGCAACGGAACCGGATGCCTCAGGCAATCTCTTCCTGACCAACATCCAGCAACTCTACGAACGAAGCTCCGAATACACGCCCGCGAACGCGCTCGACGCGATTCTCGGTCCGAAGCCTTCCACCGACCTGTCGAAGAGCCGGTCGATGTTGGAACGTGTTAAAGACCTGAAGGATCTTGTGATCATGAACGACGAAGCGCATCACGTTCACGACGAGGATCTGGCCTGGAGTCAATCGCTAATGGGAATACATGCGTCGCTGCCGAAGGGCATTGCGATGTGGCTGGACCTGAGCGCAACGCCGAAGGACCAAAAAGGGATGTATTATCCTTGGACCGTCTGCGACTATCCGCTGGCCCAGGCCGTGGAAGACCGCATCGTCAAGGCGCCGATCATCGTCACGCGCGAAGACGATCCTGAGCTTCCCAAGAACGAACCTGAAAACATCACGCAAGAAAACATCACAAAGAAGTATCACTACTGGATTGATGCCGCCGTCAACCGGTGGCAGGTCCACCGGAAGACTTACAAACAATTCGACGCCAAACCCGTGCTCTTCATCATGACCGAAAAGAGCGTCTTTGCCGACGCCATCGGCGAATACCTGAACACCGATTTTGGATTTAAGGGTCCCGAAGTTCTGATCATTCACACCGACAAGAACGGTGACATTACGAAGAAGGACCTGGAAGAAGCGCGCGAGGCCGCGCGCGATATCGATCTTCCGGGTAACAGGATCAAGGCCATCGTGAGCGTGATGATGCTGCGGGAAGGCTGGGACGTACGGAACGTGAGTGTGGTTCTTGGACTTCGGCCGTTCACCGCGAAGGCCGAGATTCTTCCGGAACAGGTTATCGGACGCGGGCTTCGGTTGATGTCCGACATTGGTCCGGATCGCACACAGACACTCGAAGTGCTGGGCACGCGGAAGCTGCTCGAATTTCTCCGGCACTCCCTGGAGGCGGAAGGTGTAGCCGTAGGGGTCGCGAAGAGCGATCCGCAACAGCCCGTTACGATCTACGCCATGGACGAAAGGAAGAAGTTCGACATCGCCATCCCGCTTACAAAACCGCAGTTGGCTCACAACGCAGGGAAGTTATCAGAACTCAATCCGCTCGACTGGACGCCGATTTGGGATCAGGATCTTCCAGAAGTCTATCGGGTCAAACTGAAGATGGAATACGCCCATACCGAGACGGAGATCCATCAAGTCGAGATCACCGACGACTCCGCGCCGATGGCGCAGGCGATACTGAGTGATATCACGCGGAAGACGGAAAACCGAGCAAAGCTCCCAAGCGTTTTCGCGGAACTCTACCCAATCGTTAGAGCATACGTCACCGAACGATGCTTCGGCCGAAAAGTGGACATCGACGCTCCCGCCGTTCGTTCCAACCTGCGCCGGCCTGAAATTCAGGATGGAATCGTGAAGTATCTCGCACAGCAGATCGCGAAGCTGACGGTCGAATCAAAGACCATCGAATTCGAAAACGCGAAATTCAAGCTGTCGGAGACGAAGCCTTTTTCCTGGCGGCGCAATCTGCCGCCGCTTGTGTGCGAGCGCACGGTCTTCAATTACGTGGCGACGTACAACAGCTTCGAACGGCGATTCGCGCAGTTCGCCGACAAGGCGGCCGATATCTTGCGCTTCGCCAGTCTCGGAACAACGGAACAGGGTGAGTCTCGTACAAGATTTCGAGTGGATTACCTGAAGTCGAGCGGCGCGATCGGCTATTACCATCCGGATTGGGTTGTCGTTCAGAAAACCACAAAGGGCGAGGTCAACTGGATCATCGAGACGAAGGGCCGTGTTTGGGAGGGTACCGAACTGAAAGATGAGGCCATACGGCTCTGGTGCGCCAGGATCACCGAACGAACAAAGCAGCAGTGGCGGTTTGTTCGGATTAATCAGTCTGCTTTCGACGCGAAAAAACCCTCGACACTGGCGGACGCTGTCACGGAAATCAAAGCGCAACCTGCGCTAATCTGATGAAAGAGAAATCATCAATGTTTGATCCCGTCGAATTTGTCGAGTGGGCGGTCTGGTACGCGAACGAGCGCGACGCCAAACTTACGCCCATTCGAATCGTCAAATTCCTTTATCTGGCTGATCTGTATCATGCTCGAATTGCGGAAGGCCGCATATTGACTGGCTGGAAGTGGACCTTCGTCCACTACGGTCCGTTTTGTCTGGAATCGCTTCAGGTCATCGACAAGGCGGAGGCGCTTGGCCTCATTGAAGGCATCCCATATCGAAGCAAGTTCGACAAGGACACGAAATTATATAGCCACGCTGCTGAGGACAAACCTGAGGACTATCCCGAAACATTGCCCGCCTACGTGAGCGCTGAAATCAAACGGGCCATCGACTTATGGGCAGATGACACATACGGGCTTCTCTATCATGTCTACCTCGAAACGGAGCCGATGGTTGCCGCGAAACCAAGAGATCCACTGGACTTCACGATCTCTGAGAAACCGACTCTGGAGAAGGCGCTCAAAATGAAGCCGCTGTCGCAAAAGAACAAAAGGCGTGGCAAGGAACTTCTTTCAAAGATGCGTCAGCTTCAGGAGCAGTCGTTACAGCCCAGCCAGAAAAGCCTGGAGCCAATCTATGATTCCGCCTTCTTCAAGGCTCTGGAAGCCCTTGACGAACAAGAGGCGACGCCGGAGATCAACGGAATTCTTAACCTGAAGCCCTAACTCATGGGCGTCACACAGCTCATCTCCCCGTTCTATCGACAGCTCGATCCCCAGACATTCCGCAGCCAGTTCGAGAGCGGACAAATTGCCTGGATTCCCACATCTTTTGCTGCCGACATTCCTCAAATCATGGAAGTGGAACGGGAGTCACCGGACGATCATTTTGCTTCAAAGTTTCAGATCAGAAATATGAAGGAGTCGGACTTCCGGAAGAAGCAAAAGCTTCCTATAAAATTGCTAAATCTAGGTGAGACCGAGGAGTTCGTCATAGCTCGCTCAAAGCTAAGACCTTGCATTGTTCTCAAGGTTGGGCAAATCTCGTTCTCGGATCTCACAAAGGCGTTGAAACAGTCCGGTAAAGGACATCTTGAGAAAGAGGATCTTGCCGCGATACCGATCTACAGCGTCGAGAAAGAAGATGGTGATACGGGCTTTCCCGCCGTAATGGTCGCCAGAATCAAAGCCCTCATGTACCCGCAGTTCTTCTTCTGTCCAAAGCATGCCCCCACCGTACCGAACCACAGCATTGCAAGATTGGACCGAATGTTCTTCGTAAGACCGGTCTTTCCAACCTTTCAACCAACGGATGCCACACTGGCGGCAGATGCCCTAATGATTCTTCGCTGCATGCTTGCGCTGCTGTTGGGCCTGGTGATCTCCCAAGCCGAGTTCGAGACTTTCAGTGCGGTGCGGGATTTGGTTCAAGAAGCCCTTCCCGATGAGGCGAAGTCTCCAATCGTCTAAGTGAGAGGGGCGGCGGCGTAACGCATGCTCCGATTTCTCGCAACTTGCCAGGAATAGGTCATTCCTCATTTGGATCATTTATATAGACGAAGCAATAATGTTCATCGTGAAAACGATCATCTTCACGACGGAAGCAGATGTCTACAGGGCGGACACGGTCGTTTCCGCCTTCCCCATGAGTTTCGCGGCGAGAGTTGCTCGAGTCGACAGACGCACGACGACGATTGACGCCACTGGTGTGCGACTTCGCCGGATTCGGATTCATCCCGGCTTTGCGCCGCGAGTCGCGCGCCAGCGTTGTTTCAATGAAGATCCGGCCGGCGTGCGCTCGCTCAGCCCGGCTCTATGTTACGGCCAAAGCTTTTCCGTACAGC
>Ga0066709_100006172_pt1 | contig 10060 bp, 7 predicted proteins | sample GraSoiAngelo_158_FD_79665 | JGI IMG/M metagenome (GOLD analysis project Ga0066709, IMG submission 79665) | Grasslands soil microbial communities from the Angelo Coastal Reserve, California, USA - 14_1009_16_30cm | ecosystem: Environmental > Terrestrial > Soil > Grasslands | place: USA... | reverse complement strand
TCGCCGTCCTGGCCACCGGCGGGCTCGCGCTCGTGCACGGCCGCATCAGCGCGGGCGAGTTGTTCGCGGCGAGCCGGTACGCCGTTCTCGGTGCCGGCCTCGGTGGCCTCACCGGCGTGTTCGGCCAGCTCGCGCGGGCCCGGGCCGGCGTACGCCGGGTCAGCGAGGTACTGGCGGTCGACCCGGTCGCCTACGGCCCGCGGACGCTGCCGGACGGGCCGGGGCTGGTGGAGTTCCGCGACGTCACGGTCCGGCAGGGCGACGCCGTCCTGCTCGACGGCGTCGACCTGGTGCTGCCCGGCGGGGCGGCCGTCGCGGTGGTCGGCCGGTCCGGCGCGGGCAAGTCGGTGCTCGCAGCGGTCGCGGCCCGGCTGCGCGAACCGGACGGCGGTCAGGTGCTGCTCGACGGCGTCCCGCTGGGTGACCTGCGGCACGAGGAACTGCGCGGCGCGGTCGGGTGCGCCTTCGAACGGCCGGTCCTGGTCGGCGGTACCGTCGCCGACGCGATCGGGCTGGGGCTCGACCTGCCCCGCGTACGGGCCGCCGCCCGCGCCACCCACGCGCACGAGTTCGTCAGCCGGCTACCCAGCGGCTACGACACCCCGCTGGCCGACGCCCCCATGTCCGGTGGCGAGTCGCAACGCCTGGGCCTGGCCCGCGCCTGGCACGCCCGCCGGCTGCTCGTCCTCGACGACGCCACGTCCAGCCTGGACATGGTCACCGAGATGCAGATCAGCCGTACGCTCACCGCCGACCACGGCCGCCGTACCCGCCTGATCGTCACCCACCGCGCCGCCACCGCCGCCCGCGCCGACCTGGTGGTCTGGCTCGACGCCGGCCGCGTACGCGCCGTCGGCCCACACGGGCGCCTGTGGTCGGACCCGGCCTACCGGGAGGTCTTCGGATGAGACGCGACCCTGCCCTCGACCTCGCCTGCCGCCGGCTGCCCGCCGCCTCGGCGGACAAAGCGCGCCCCGGCCTGCCGGGAGGTGCCCGGATGAGGCGGGAGCTGGCGTTCGGGCTCGGCTCGCGCCGCGTGCCGGCGGGCTCGGCTCACCCGGAGGTGTCGGGATGAGGCGGGAGCTGGGGTTCGGGCTCGGGTCGCTGCGGCGCCGGCCACTGGTCGCGCTGCTGGCCTGGTCGGTACCGGAGGCGCTGCCGGCCGCGCTGTACGGGGTCGCGATCGCCCGGGCCGTGGACTCCGGGTTTCTCGCCGGGCGGCCGGTGGTCGGGCTGGCCTGGCTGGGCGGGCTGCTGCTCGCCGCCGGCGTCAGTGCCATCGGTTCGCGGCAGGTGTACCGGCGCCTCGGCGACCTGGTCGAGCCGTTCCGTGACGAGCTGGTCCGGCGGGTGGTGGGCGGTGCGCTGCGGCACGCTGTCGCCGGCCGGCCGGACGGGGGCGCGGTGGCGCGGCTGACCCGCCAGGTCGAACTGGTCCGGGACACCTACGCCGGGCTGATCGTGGTACTGCGCGGTTTCGTGGTCACCGTCGCCGGTGTCGTCGCCGGGCTGCTGTCGATCGCGCCGGTGATGGCGGCGCTGATGCTGCCACCGTTCGTGCTCGGGCTCGTCGCGTTCGTGCTCACCCTGGGCATGGCGGCGGCCCGCCAGCGCGCCGCCGTGCTGGCCGACGAGCGGTTGGCGGGCGCGGCCGGCGCGGTCCTGACCGGTACCCGCGACGTGGTCGCCCGAGGTGCCGAGGAGCACGCCGCGGCCCTGGTCGCCGGACCGGTCGCCGAGCAGGCCAATGCCGAGCGGGCACTGGCCCGGGTCGCCGCACTCCGTGCCCTCTGCTTCGCCGTCGGGGGCTGGCTACCGCTGGTCGTCCTCCTCGCCGCCGGGCCATGGCTGGTCCGGCACGGCCTCACCGCCGGGGCGCTGATGGGCGGGCTGACCTACGTCCTGTTCGGACTCCAGCCGGCGCTACGCACCCTGATCTCCGGCCTGGGCGGCAGCGGCCTGCGGTTCGTGGTGACGCTGGGCCGGATCCTCGACGCCAGTACCCCGCCGCCCGTCCCCGCCCGCCGGGCCACCGCGCCCACCAGGTACGAGCTGACCCTGCGCGGCGTGACCTTCGCCTACGGCCCGCACGCCGAACCGGTCCTGCACGACCTGTACCTCGACGTACCGGCCGGCGATCACCTGGCCATCGTCGGGCCCAGCGGCATCGGCAAGTCGACCCTCGCCGGCCTGCTCTGCGGGCTGCTGCGGCCGGACGCCGGCTCGGTACGGCTCGGCGGGGTACCGGTCGCGGACCTGTCCCCCGACCGGCTGGCGACGCTGCGGGTGCTGATCCCGCAGGAGGCGTACGTCTTCGCCGGTACCGTCTGGGACAACCTCACCTACCTGCATCCCACCGCGACCGCCGCGCAGGTCGACGCAGCGCTCACCGCCATCGGCGCCGGACCCCTGGTGACCGCGCTCGGCGGCTGCCACGCCGACCTGCCCCCGGCCGACCTGTCCGCCGGTGAACGGCAGCTCATCGCGCTGGTCCGGGCGTACCTGTCCCCGGCCCCGCTGGTCATCCTCGACGAGGCCACCTGCCATCTCGACCCCACCGCCGAACGCCGCGCCGAAGAAGCCTTCGCCGCCCGCCCCGGTACGGTGATCGTCATCGCCCACCGGGTCAGCTCGGCCCTACGCGCCCGCCACGTCCTCGTCCTCGACGGCACCCACGCCATGGCCGGCGACCACCCGACCCTCCTGGCCGCATCCCCGCTCTACCGCGACCTCCTCGGCCACTGGACCGTACCGACCCACCCCACCGCCCCCCGAACCGGGTTGGTGGTCCCGTAGCGTCCCGGGCATGACGCGGTTGACTGGTGCGGCGCCGATTTTGGGGACTCGGGATCTCGGGCGGGCGTTGGAGCATTATCGGCGGCTGGGGTTCGAGGTGCGGGCGTACGACGGGGGCGGGGAGTACGGGTTCGTCAGGCGGGATGGGGTGGAGCTGCATATCGGGTACGAGTCTGATCATGATCCGGCCCGGACTGCCGCGGCGGTGTATGTGGACGTGGAGGACGCCGACGAGCTGTACGCGGAGTGGGCCGGCACCGGTGTGGGCGGGCGGCTGGTGGAGCCCAGCGACCAGGAGTACGGCATCCGGGAAGGGGCGCACGTCGACCCCGACGGGAACCTGCTTCGGTTCGGCTCTCCCGTGTCGCGGCGGTGGCTGAAGCTGCTCGACCGGGCTCTGCGGTATGCCGAGGGCGTCTTCGCGGGGATCCCGGACGACCGGCGGGGGGACGGTACGCCGTGTCCGGGGCAGAGCGTCGAGGTACTGGCGGGGCATCTCGTGGGCGGGCTGGGGTGGTTCGGTGGGTTGCCGGGCGGGGGGACGAAGGATCCGACCGCCACGCCGGATCCGGATCTGGCCGGGTGGTCGCTGGTGGAGGCGTTCCGGGCGGCCGCCGGGACGGTCCGTCGGGAATGGACGGTGGAACGGCTGGACGACTACTTCGAGCTGCCGGTCGGCGAGGTGACGGGGGCGGGGCTGACGGCGTACATGGTGGTGGAGGTGCTGGGCCACGGCTGGGACCTGGCGGTGGCGAGCGGGCAGGCGGCCCGGCCGGCCGAGGACCTGGCCGAGGATGCGCTCGCCCTGGCCCGCGGCCTAGGTGAGGAGTATCTGCGCACCCCGGGCATGATGGGCGAGCCGGTGGCCGTACCGGACGGGGCACCGGCCGTGGACCGGTTCGTGGCGTTCCTAGGCCGCACACCGGAGACCCGCTAGCCACGCGGTCAGTGCATGTTGGCGAGAGACAGCAACGCCGCGCGGTCGCCGTTGAAGACGCTGCGGGAGTTCGTCGACGTGCTGGCGGGCGGCCAGCTCGACCGGTACGAAGCCCGGCACCGGGTCGTGGCGGGGGCCGGCCTGTGCGGGGCAGGCGGAGATGATCACCAATGCCGCGACAAGTGCCGCCAAACGGATAAAACGCACATAGTCACGGTACTCCTGTTCACCCAAGGGGCACTGCGATGTTCGGTTTTCCCTGCGTACCGTCTGAACGCGCCAGACACCCCCTGGAGAGGGAGCGGGACAGTGCGCATCCTCAGCAGTAGCACCGCCGCGGTCGCGGCGGGACTCGTACTCCTCCTCGCCGGCTCGGCCGCCGCCGACGGCCCCCTGGTCGCCGGGCCGCGCGACAACGGCACCGGCGTCACCCCGGCCGGGTTCCTCGTCACCCCCGTGGGCGCGCAGACCGGGCTGGGCGACCTGCCGCTCGATGCCGCGCTCAGCCCGGACGGCCGCCACCTGCTGGTCAGCAACGACGGGCAGGGCACCCAGTCGTTGCAGGTGATCGACGTCGCCGGGGACGAGCCGGAGACCGTACAGACGGTCGAGTACCGCTCGCCCGAGGCGCTCTACATCGGCGTGGCCTACAGCCCCGACGGCCGGCACGCCTACGCCAGCGCGGGCGGCAACAACAAGATCCGCACGTACGCCGTCGGCTCCGACAGCAAGCTCGCCGAGGGCCCGCCGCTGGCCCTGCCGACCACCAACCCCGCCGGCCAGAAGATCAACATGTTCGCCGCCGGCCTGGCCGTGGCCCCCGACGGGCACACCGTCTACGCCGCCGGTCAGATGGCCGACGCGTTCTCGGCGGTGGACGTGGCCACCGGCGCGGTGCGTACGGTCGGCGTCGGGCACAACCCGCTCGGGGTCGCGCTCAGCCGCGACGGCCGGACCGCGTACGTGGCCAACCAGGGCGCCGACACCGTCAGCGTGGTCGACACCGGCAGCCTCGCGGTCGTCGCCACGGTCCAGGTCGGTACCCACCCGAACCGCGTCGTGGCCGGCCGCGACGCCGTCTACGTCTCCGTCGGCGACGCCGACAAGATCGCCGTGCTCGACCCCCGGAACAACACCGTGGCCCGCACCTTCGACCTGGCGCCCTACCGCGGCGCGCCGGTCGGGTCCAACCCCAGCGGGCTGGCCCTGTCGACCGACGGGTCCCGCCTGTACGTGGCCAACGCCGGCAACAACGACGTCGCGGTGATCGACACCCGGCGGGGCCGGACGGTCGGATTGATCCCCACCGGCTGGTACCCGACCGCCGTGGCGCTCGCCCGCGACGGCGGCACCCTGCACGTGGTCAGTGCCAAGGGCCTGGGCGCCGGACCCAACAACGGCCCCGGCTACCCCGACCCGACCAGGCCCGGGCCGACCTCGCCGGACCAGTACGTCGGGTCCATGATCACCGGCACCCTGGCCAGCGTCCCGGTGACCGGGCCGCGGGCCCGGTTCGGCCGCTGGACCGAGCAGGTCAGGCGCAACAACGGGTTCGACGAGCGCGATGACGTACGGCTGGCCGGCGGGCGCAGCGCCGTCGTGCCGCTGCACCAGGGCGAGCGCTCGCCGATCAAGCACGTGATCTACGTGGTGAAGGAGAACCGCACCTACGACCAGGTCCTCGGCAACCTGGGCAAGGGCGCGGGCGACCCGGCGCTGAACCTCTTCGGCGACGAGTCGGCCCCCAACACCCGCGAGCTGGCCCGCCGGTACGTCACCCTGGACAACTTCTACGCCGACGCCGAGATCAGCGCGCAGGGCTGGAACTGGTCGGTGGCGGCGAACTCCAACCCGTACGTGGAGCAGACGTGGCCGGCGAACTACTCCGGCCGCAACCACCCGTACGACTACGAGGGCGGCAACCCGGCCACGGCCCCCAACCGGGACCCGGCGCACGCCTATATCTGGCAGCGGCTGGCCGACGCGGGCATGTCGTTCCGCAACTACGGCTTCTACGCCGGCAGCGACGGCAAGACCCCGCCCGGGGACCCGGCGCTGGAGGCGAACACCGACCACGCCTACCCGGGCTACGACCTGTCCAAGCCGGACCACTGCGACGCCGTCTACAAGGGACGGATGTGCGAGTGGCTGCGGGAGTTCGCCGGGTACCAGGCGGCCGGGAACCTGCCGGCGGTCCAGTTCGTCCGGCTGCCCAACGACCACACGTCGGGTACCCGGCCGGGCGCGCCGACCCCGAAGGCGTACGTCGCCGACAACGACTACGCCCTCGGCCAGCTCGTCGACGCCGTGTCGCACTCGCGCTTCTGGGCCGACACCGCGATCTTCGTGACCGAGGACGACGCCCAGAACGGCCCGGACCACATCGACGCCCACCGTACGGTCGCGCTGGCGATCAGCCCGTACACGCGGACCGGGCGGGTCGACTCGACGTTCTACTCCACGGTGTCGATGCTGCGCACCACCGAGCTGATCGTCGGCGTGCGGCCGATGACCCAGTTCGACGCGTTCGCCACGCCGATGGTGCGCTCGTTCACCGACCGGCGGGACACCGGCCCGTACGCGGCGATCCTGCCCACCCAGCCGTTCACCGACGTCAACGCGGCCAACGCCCCGCTGGCCGAGGTCTCCGCCGGCCAGCCGCTGGACAAGGAGGACCAGATCGACGAGAACACGTTCAACCAGGCGATCTGGGAGTCGGTGAAGGGGCGCGGCGTACCGATGCCGGCGCCACAGCACCGCCTCGGCCAGTCCTCCGCGCCGGACGGCGACGGCGACTGACAGCGGAAAGGGGCCCGGCGGTGCCGGGCCCCTTTCCGTCAGGCGCGGACCAGCGCCGAGGACTCCTCGATCTTCGTACGCAGCGCGCCCAGCAGCTCGGTGAGCAGGCCCCGGGTGGTCTCGTCGGTGAGGTTCCCGTCGGCGTCGAACCGGTTGTGTGAACCGAAGACGATCACCTCGGGCTTGACCACGACCAGCGAGTCGGTCCAGACGAACACCTGGCGCAGGGCGAGCTGGGCCCGGACGGTACCGAAGTTGGTCGGCGCGGCCCCGGCGATGGCCACCGGCTTGCGGGTCAACGAGGTCGGGTCGCCCCACACCGGGGCCCGCGAGGCCCAGTCGATGGCGTTCTTGAGGACGCCGGGGATGCCGTAGTTGTACTCCGGCGTGACGATCAGCAGGCCGTCCGCGGCGAAGATCTTCTGGCGCAGGTCGGCCACCGGCTCCGGTGGCTCGGCGGTGTCGAGGTCCTGGTCGTACGGCGGGATGTCGCGCAGCCGGTCGTAGATGTCGACGCGCACCCCGTCGGGCGCGACCTCGGCCGCCGCGCGGAGCAGGGCGGAGTTGTACGAGTCGGCGCGCAGGCTGCCGGAGATGCCGAGAATGGTCAGGTCGGACACTGGGTGACTCCCTCGTGAGTGGCTTACACTAAGTAAGTACCAGCTAGAGCTTACCCAGTACAAGTAACTTACGATGCATAAGGTGTGACGTGGACCTCACCCCGTTCTGTCCGCGCTTCCACCTGGCGGTCGAGATCATCGGCCGGCGGTGGACCGGCGCGATCGTGCGCGCCATGCTCTCCGGCCGGACCCGCTTCTCCGACATCCGTGAGGTCATTCCGGGCCTGTCCGACCGCCTGCTCACCGAACGGCTGCGCGAACTGGAGACGACCGGCGTGATCCGCCGCGAGGTGTTCCCGGAGCAGCGCGTACGGGTCGAGTACACGCTCACCGACAAGGGCCGGGCCCTCGGCGACGCGGTCGAAGCCCTCAGCAACTGGGCCGACGCGTGGATCGACCTCGATGCGGAGCCCGCCCAGCCCGCCGGGCCCCATGCCGCCGGCAAGGCCGTGCCCTGGCAAGCGGCTACGCGAACCCGCCCCGGATCGGGCGTAGCGCCTGGCGGCGGGTGTCCCCCCGGAGCGTGTCCACATAGAGCTGACCGTCGAGGTGGGCGGTCTCGTGCTGCAACGCCCGGGCGAGGAACCGCGAGCCGGACACGGTCAGCGGCTCGCCGGACTGGTCGAAGCCGCGCACGGTGGCGTGCATGGCCCGCGGCGTCGGGAAGTACAGGCCCGGCAGCGACAGGCAGCCCTCCTCGCCGTCCTGCCGCTCGTCGGAGACCTCCAGCACCGGATTGACCACGTGGCCGGTCTCGCCACCGGCGTTGTACACGAACACCCGCGCCCCCACGCCGATCTGCGGCGCCGCGACCCCGGCCCGGCCGGTCGCGCCGAGCAGCGTGTCCATCAGGTCGGTGACGAGCCCGTGCAGCGCCGCGTCGAAATCGGTGACCGGCTCGGCCGGGGTCCGCAGGACGGGATCGCCGAGAAGCCGGATCGGTCGCATGGGCATGATCCCACCGTAGGGAACCGGGAACCGGAGGGTTAACCAGGGGCGGCCGGAACCAGTACCCTGGCCCACCGACGGGCGTTTTCGACACTCAGGGCAGCGGCGCAAATACCGATGAAACCACTGTATGGCGACTCATGACGATGAGATCGGACGAAACTTCATGCGCTGCGTAGCCGCCCGCGTACGAAGCGAGTTGACGGGCCATCGGGGGCACCGGGGTAGCGCCCCGCACAACGTCGGACCCCTACACTATGGCCGATCCGCGCACCGTCCTCGTGGTCCGCGCCATCCTCGTGGTCTGGAGGCCTCGTAATGTTGCAGGGCCGTCACGCCAGCGTCCGGTCCCACCGGCGCGGCGGGCCGCGACGCCGATGGGCCGCCGCGCCCTGGATCATCATCGGGACCGCCGGCGTGCTCGTGCTCAGCGGCATGACCGCCGGCTACGCCTTCCTCATCAAGCGCTCCTGCTCGGGTACGCCGATCAGGGCCACCGTGGTGGCCGCGCCCGACGTGGCCAACATCCTCGACCACCTGTCGCGCAAGTGGGCCGACACCGAGCCCGACGTGGACGGACGCTGCGCCCAGGTCAGCGTCGTGAGCAAGGACTCCGCCGAGGTCTCCCTCGCGCTCGGCGCCCCCTGGGACCCGCGCGCCTCCGGACCCGCCCCCGACGCCTGGGTGCCCGAGTCCACCGCCTGGGTCCGCCGCGCCGCCACCGACCCCGACGCCGAACGGATCATCCCCGACCTGCAACCCAGCCTCGCCCGCACGCCCTCGGTGATCGCCATGCCGGCGCCGATGGCCAAGGCGCTGCACTGGCCGCAGTCCAAGCTGAACTGGGACGACCTGATCGGCAAGTTCGCCGACAACAGGAGCTGGTCGACGTACGGGCAGGCCGACTGGGGCGACTTCCGGATCGCGCTGACCGACCCGTCGAAGTCCACCGCCGGCCTGCACGCGCTGATGGCCATCGTGGACCGCGACGACGACGGCGAGGTCACCGAGGACGAGCGCGCCGGCGTGGTCAAGCTCAAGAAGATCATGTCGCCGGAGCTGTACAAGGACAGCACCGAGCAGATCCTCCAGGAACTGGCCAAGCAGGACGCCCAGGGCGACACCGCGGCCCTGAAGTACGTCTCCGCCTTCCCCGCCCTCGAACGCGACGTCCTGCTCTACAACCAGGCCCACCCGAAGGTGCCGCTGGCCTCGATCTACCCGACCGACGGCAGCGCCGACGCCGACCACCCGTACCTGATCCTCAACTCCTCCTGGTCCCGCCAGGACAACAAGGCGGCCGCCGACCGCTTCATGCGGTACGCCCGCAGCCCCGAGGGCCGGCAGGCGTTCCTCGACGCCGGCTTCCGCGACTCCAACCGCAACGCCGGCGCCACCCTGTCCAGCGCCAGCGGCTTCTCCCGCCAGATCGACACGCTGCCCCGCCCCATCCTGCTGCCCGACTCGGTCCAGCAGACCCAGACCACCTGGACCGCGCTGACCCGCCCGACGAACATCCTGCTCGTCCTCGACGTCTCCGGCTCGATGGCCGACAAGGTACCGGGCAGCGACAAGACCCGCGTCGAGATGGTCAAGGAAGCCGCCCGCAACGCGCTCACCCTGTTCTCCGACGACGCCAGCGTCGGCCTGTGGATCTTCTCGTCCAAGATGTCCGGCGACAAGGACTACAAGCAGCTCGTACCCATGGGCAAGCTCGGCGAGAAGATCACCGGCGGCAGGCGCGCCGACGTGCTCCAGCAACAGATCGGCACCATCCAGGCCGGCGGCGGCACCGCCCTGCTGGCCACCACCGCGGCCGCCCACGTCGAGGCCCTCAACCGCTACGTCCACGGCGCCGGCTACATCGTCGTTGTGCTCGCCGACGGCGCCAACGAGCGCGTGGTCGACGGCATGAGCCACGACCGGAGCTAGCAGAGCCTGTGCTAGCGCACCGGCGATG
>Ga0066709_100006171_pt1 | contig 10060 bp, 8 predicted proteins | sample GraSoiAngelo_158_FD_79665 | JGI IMG/M metagenome (GOLD analysis project Ga0066709, IMG submission 79665) | Grasslands soil microbial communities from the Angelo Coastal Reserve, California, USA - 14_1009_16_30cm | ecosystem: Environmental > Terrestrial > Soil > Grasslands | place: USA... | reverse complement strand
ATGACGGTGCCGTCGTAGATCTCCGGCACTTCCTGCTCGAACAGCTTGATGAGCAGCGCCGGGTCGGTGCGCGAGAGGACGATCTGCGGACCCTTCGCGCTGCGATTCACGCCGCGGATGACGGCGCGGATCCGATCGCCCACGGTGTAGTTCTCCGCGCGCGACTGCTCTTTGCGGGGGAGCACCGCCTCGACGCGCCCCAGCTCCATGATGATGTCGCCGTTCTCGAACCGCTTCACGACGCCGCTGACGACCTCGCCGACGCGCTGGCTGTACTCCGCGTAGACGTTCTCGCGTTCCGCCTCGCGCACCTTCTGGAAGATGACCTGCTTGGCGGTCTGGGCCGCGATGCGGCCGAGATCCTCGGTGGGGCGCGGGAACTCGATCTCCATGTCGACTTCCGCTTCCTCGCCGTAGAGCTGCTGGGCCTCGCCGAGCGAGATCTGCGTCGCGGGGTCGGTCACTTCATCCACAATCCGCTTGACCGCGCACAGCTCGATCTGCCCCGTCTCCTGGTTGAACCGGGCGCGCAGCGTTTCGTTCTTGTAGCGCTTCCGCGCGGCCGCCTCGATCGCGTCCTGCACGGCGCCGATGATCACGTCCGGCTCGACGCCCTTTTCCTTGGCGATGGCGTCGATCTGCTGGAGCAGCGGGTTGTTGGTGACTGCCATAAATTCAACGCTTCCAGTTTCCAGCTAAAATTCCACATCCAGATTCGCGCGCTTGATCAGCGCGAGCGGGACGCGATGCGTCTTGCGTCCCTCTTCGAGCATCACCGCGCCCGCTTCGACCCCGCGGATTCGTCCCGCGAACGCCGACTGCCGCGCGATGGGCTCCGTCGTGACGAGCTTGGCCAGCCGGCCGGCGAACCGCCGGTAATCCGCCTCGCCGCGCAACGGCCGATCGAGACCCGGGGACGAAACTTCGAGCGTGTACTGATCGCTCAACTCGTTCTGCCCGAATTCGTCCTCGACGTCGAGCAGCGCGCTCAGATCCTGACTGACCCGCTGGCAGTCCTCGATCCCGACGCCATCCTCCGGGCGTTCCGGCCGGTCCGTCGCCGGCCGGTCGATCACGACGCGAAGCACCATCCCGATCGGCTCGCGCCTCAACTGCACGTCGAAGATGTCGAGACTGTGGCTGCGGGCAACCCGCTCGGCGGCCGCCCGAAGCCGCGCCAGCCGCTGGGAATCAGCCGTACCGAATGCCCCTTAAAAACAAAAAGTGGGCACCGGCCCACTCGGAAAACCCCGCAATAGGTACCGGTAACTATATCACACGAACTCCTTTCACGGCACCGGCGCCGCGATGACGTCGTAGCCCTGCGCCGCGACGATCCGCGCTCGGACGAGGTCGCCCGGACCGAAGCTCGAGGGGTCGCAATCGGTGAGGAGCACGACCGGATCGATCTCCGGCGCCTGCCCTTCCAGGCGGCCCTGCAGGATGAGCTCGTGCTCCGGGGACGCGCCGTCCACGAGCACCCGGACCTCGCTCCCAATCCGTCCCTGTTGAGCTCCACTGACGATTCGCTGCTGGCGCGCCATCAGCCGGTCGCGCCGCCGCCGCTTCTCCGACGACGAGACGTCATCCGTGCCGGCATAGGCGCGCGTGCCTTCCTCGTGCGAGTAGGTGAAGACGCCGACGTGGTCGAACCGCGTGTCTTCGATGAAACCCTCGAGTTCGGCGAAGTCCTGCGTCGTCTCGCCCGGAAAGCCGACGATGAACGTCGTCCGCAGCGTCACGCCGGGGACGCGGTCCCGGATCCGCGCGAGCAGCGCGTCATAGGTGCGGCGATTCCCCGGACGCCGCATGCGCTTCAGCACGCCGGCCGACGCGTGCTGCAGCGGCAGATCGACGTAGCGGCACACCTTCTCGCACTCCGCCATCGCACCCAGCACGTCGTCGGTGATCGTCGTAGGGTAGAGGTAGAGCAGGCGGATCCACGTGAGCCCGTCGATGGCGTTCAGTTCGCGCAGGAGTCCCGCGAGCGCGCCGCGTTCCCCGCGGTCGATTCCGAAAAATGTCGTGTCCTGCGAGATCAGCAGCAACTCCCGGACGCCGCGCGCCGCGAGCGCGCGGGCCTCCGTCACGATCGACTCACGCGTGCGGCTCCGATATTGACCGCGAAGCGTCGGGATGATGCAGAACGCGCACGTGTAGTCGCAGCCTTCCGCAACCTTCACATACGCAAAGTGCCGCGGCGTCGTCTGAAGCCGTGGCGTGGCGGCGTCGTAGAGGTAGGTGGGAAGGGGACGATGGCGGATGGCGGATGATGGATGGCGGATGATGGATGACGGATCAGCGCCGTGCGCACGAGGACGATGAAACGTAACCGGGACGACCGCTGACGGTGTGGTCGCCCCGATTCCGCCATCCGTCATCCCTCCTCCGCCATCCAATGCGTCCAGAATCCGCGGCACTTCCCCCGTCCCCAGCACGGCGTCGATTTCGGGGATTTCGCGTTTCAGCTCGTCGCGATAGCGCTCGGCGAGGCAGCCGGTCACGACCAGACGCGCGCCGTCTTTCTTGAGCGCGGCCATCTCCAGAATCGCATCGACCGATTCCTCTTTCGCGCGGTCGATGAACGCGCACGTGTTGACGACGACGACGTCGGCGCCGGCGGTGTCGCGCGTGATCTCGTGCCCCGCGGCTTGCGCGATGCCGAGCATGCCCTCGCAGTCCACGAGGTTCTTGGGGCAGCCGGGCGAGATGACCCCAATCCTCATTGGGGATTGGCGATTGGCGATTGGCGATTACAAGGCATTGGCGATTGGCGATTGACGATTACAGGCATTGGCGATTGGTGATTGGCGATTACAGGCATTGGCGATTGGTGATTGGCGATTACAGGCATTGGCGATTGGCCAGTGTCGATTGGGTTGCTGGCTCGGAGGCCATGGCGCCGCTTTTCAGGGACCAATGCGCAACCTTCAATCTGCAATCCAATCGGCACTCCCCAATCGGCAATCCAATCGGCATTCCCCAATCGACAATTCGTAAAATCGGCAATCTGCAGTCGCCAATCGGCATTCGGAGAGTTACGGATACAGCCGATACAACATGCGCGGATACGGTATGGCCTCGCGCAGGTGATCGATGCCGCAAATCCAGGTGACGCAGCGCTCGATCCCCATGCCGAAGCCGCCGTGCGGCACCGTGCCGTAGCGCCGCAGGTCGAGGTACCACTCGAACGCTTCCTGCGGCAGGTTGTGTTCCTTGATGCGCCGCAGCAGCAGGTCGTAGTCGTCCAGACGTTCGCCGCCGCCGATGATCTCGCCGTAGCCTTCGGGCGCGAGCACGTCCACGCCGAGCGCGACGTCGGGGCGCTCGGGGTCCGGCTTCATGTAGAACGGCTTCACGGCAGCCGGATAGCGGTGCACGCAGACGGGGCGATCGAACTGCTCGGAGATCGCCGTTTCGTCCGGCGCGCCGAAGTCGCCGCCCCACTCGAACGGAAGGCCTTTGTCCTTCAGGATCTTCGTCGCCTCGTCGTAGGAGATCCGCGGGAACGGCGCCGTCACCTTCTCGAGCTTCGACGTGTCGCGCTCGAGCGTCTGCAGCTCGCGCTTGCGCCGCTCCAGCGTGCGCCCCACGACGTAGACGACGAGCGCCTCGGCCAGGTCCATGACGTCGTCCAGCGTGGCGTAGGCGACTTCCGGCTCCACCATCCAGAACTCGGTGAGGTGCCGCCGGGTCTTCGATTTCTCGGCGCGGAACGTCGGCCCGAAACAGTACACGCGCCCGAGCGCCATCGCGTTGGCTTCGTTGTAAAGCTGGCCGCTCTGGGTCAGGTACGCGGTGTTGTCCTCGAAGTACTGGACGGGAAACAGCGTCGTGGTTCCCTCGCACGCCGCCGGCGTGAAGATCGGCGTGTCGGCGAGGATGAAGCCGCGGCCGTTGAAGAAGTCGCGGACCGCGTTGATCACCTCGTGACGCACGCGGAGGATCGCCGCCTGCCGCGGCGAGCGGATCCACAGGTGACGCCGGTCCATCAGGTAATCGACGCCGTGTTCCTTGGGCGTGATCGGATAATCCTTCGCTTCGGAGACGACGCGCAGCGACGTGACGTCGATCTCGTAGCCGCCCGGCGCGCGCTGGTCGGCCCGCACCGTGCCGCCCACCTCGATCGCGCTCTCCTGCGCGAGATGGTCCGCCTGCTTGAAGGCGTCCTCGCCGACCGCCTGCTTCGTCATGACGCACTGGATGAAGCCGGAGCCGTCGCGAACGGTCAGGAAATGGATCTTGCCGCTCGACCGGCGGTTGTGGAGCCACCCCCGGATCGTGAGGGCCTGGCCTTCGTGACGCGCGATGTCTTCGATGTAAGCGACTGCCATTAGTACGCCATCAGCTGCTCGAACTTTTCCCTGGCCCGCCGGGCGGCCTCGAGCACGGCGGCGGGCGTGCTCGTGTTCGCCACTTCCAGCAGGTATGTTCCCTCGTACCCGATCTTCTGCATCGTCACGAGCGCCGCGTTCCAGTCGATCCGTCCTTCGAACGGCGCGAGGTGATCGTCCGTGCGGCCGTTGTTGTCGTGGACGTGCGTCGTGATCAGGTGCTCGGCGGCCGTTTCGATCGCGTCCGGCACGTCGCCGAGCAGAAACGCGTGGCCGAAGTCCATGCAGATCCCCGCGGGCAGCCCGTCCAGCTCGCGCTCGACGAGGGACACGAGCGCCGGCGCGCCCGAGAGGTCGTTCGGGATCACTTCGACGGCCACGCGGACGCCGATCGGCTCCGCCAGCCGGCAAATCTCCTCGGCGCTGCGGACCGCCGCCCCGCGAACGTTCTCGCCTCCCTGCGACGCCGGCGTCCCGAGATGGACGACCAGGACGTCCGCCTCGATCTGCCGCGCGACGTTCAGCGCGAGGTCGGTCTCGCGCACCGCGGCCTGACGCTTCGCGTTATCGCTGACCGCGTTGGAGAACGGCGCGCCCCACTGGTCGCCCGCGCCCATGCGATCGACGATGGGCGCGTGGATCCCGTGGAGCGCCAACCCGATGTCGCGCAGCCACGACGCCAGCTCCGCGATCGCGTTCCGGTCGTGATAATCGAAGTGCGATCGCGTCGCGAACAGCTCGACGGCATCGAACCCGTATGACGCCACCTCGGCGAGATGCTCGCGGCTGAGGCGCTGGTCGTGGTACAGATGCGTCGATATGCCGAACCGCATGGCGCGCTGAAAGGGCTGACGCGAAACTCCCTATTGTACAACGGGAGCAGCTCGCCGCGCGCTGCCCGAAAGCGCGCGCGCTATACATCACACAGTTCAATGGCGGCTCGCAGTGACGTCAGCGGGTCTTTCGTCGGGACGAACTCGTGCGCGACGTAGCCCTGGAAGCCGGTGTCCGCGATCGCGGCGCACACCGTGCGCCAGTTCACTTCCTGGGTGTCGTCCAGCTCGTGGCGGCCCGGGACGCCGCCGGTGTGGAAATGCGCGAGCCACTCGCGGTTGTCGCGGATCGTCCGGATCAGATCCCCTTCCATGATCTGCATGTGGTAGATGTCGTAGAGCAGCTTCACCCGCGGCGACGCGACGGCCTTCACGATCTGCACGCCGAACGCGGTGTGGTCCCCCTGATAGTCCTTGTGGTCTACCTTGCTGTTCAGCAGCTCCACGCAGATCGTCACGCCGCTGGCCTCGCCGATCGCCTTGAGGCGGTTCAACCCGGCGACGCAGTTGTCGATCGCTTCCGTGTCGCTCATCCCGCGGCGGTTGCCGAAGAACGTGATGACGTTGGGGATTTTCATCGCCGCCGCGCGGGGGATCTTGTCTTCGAAGCTGCGCACGATCGCGTCGTGGTTGGCGCGCACGTTGAGGCCGTCGCGGATCGAGCCGCCCCCCGCGTAGGCCATCGAGCAGATCAGGCCGGCGTCGCGGACGACGGGCCACTCGGATTCCTCGAGCAGGTCGATCGCGGTCAGCCCCATCGCCGCGACGGCCTTGCAGAAATCGGGAAGCGGAATCTTGTTGTAGGGCCAGCGCGAGACGGACTGTTTCAGCCGCCCGCGGGTGACGGCTTTCGTCTGCTGCCCGCGCGGCGTACTCCCCAGCGGCGATGCGCCGGCGGCGACGGTCAAGGCCGCGGCGGCGATTGCGTCCCGGCGGCTGATGCGAGTCACCTGGATCTCCGATCGTCTGCCGCCTTGCGCGCTCCGCTCTCGCCGCGATCCCCGATCATCCAGAACGCGTAGAGCGTGTCGCCGGCGCCGACGACGACGTACTGACGGCCGTCGAGCTCGTAGGTGATCGGTCCGTTGCTGATGTTCGCGGTGAGCCCCGTGTGCCAGAGGATGTCGCCCGTCGACGGATTGAGCGCGACGAAATGGCCCGCCGTGTCGCCGCTGAACAGCAGTCCGCCGGCGGTCGAGAGCAGACCCGAGAGGCCGCGTCCGTACCAACGATGGCTCCACTTCACCGCGCCGGTGCGGTAGTCGATCGCCTGCAGATAGCTCTCGCCGTACCCGCCGCGATCGTTCCCGCCCCATCCCTGCGGCTTGTCCGCCAGATCGGTGAGGTAGAACATGCTGAAGCTTCGGTTCGTGCTGACGTAGAAAAGACCCGTCTGCGGATTGAGCGACGGCGGATACCAGTTCGACGCGCCGTCCGAGCTTGGCGACACGAGCGTGCCGGCAGGCGAGGGCTCCTTCGCGGGATCCGGCATCGGCTGCCCCTTGCTGTCGATCCCGCGGGCCCAGTTGGTCTTGATGAACGGCTTGGTCAGCACGTTCTTGCCCGTGGCGCGATCGAGCACGAAGAAGTAGCCGTTGCGGCTCGCCTGCGCCAGCAGCTTGCGCGGGCGTCCGTCGATCTCCGAGTCGAAGAGCACCGGCGTCTGGACGGCGTCCCAGTCGTGCGTGTCGTGCGGCGACGACTGGAAATACCAGACGAGTTTGCCGGTGTCGGGATTCAGCGCGACGATCGACTCGGTGTAGAGGTTGTCGCCCGCGCGTCCTTTTCCGGCGAGCACGGGCTGCGGATTCCCGGTGCCGAGATACATCAGATTCAGATCCGGATCGTAGGTGGACGGCACCCACGTCATGCCGCCGCCGTGGAGCATCGCATCTTCACTCGGCCAGCTCTCGGCGCCCGGTTCGCCCGGACGCGCGGGTACGGACCATCGCCACTGGAGCGCGCCGGTCTCGGGATCGCGCGACTCGAGATATCCGGCAATGTCGAGGTCGTCGCCGCTGACGCCGACGATCACGTGATTCCTGATGATCACCGGCGCGACCGACCCGTAGTAATACTGATTGAGATCGCAGATCTCCTGCCGCCATCGTTCCTTCCCCGTCCGGATGTCGAGCGACACGAGGTGGCAATCGGGCGTCTCGAAGAACAGCCAGTTTCCGGTGATGCCCACGCCGCGGTTGCCGATGTGGATGCCGCCTTTCGATTCCCATCGGTAGTGCCACACCTCGCGTCCGGACCGCGCGTCCACGGCCCAGACGTGATCGGGGACGGCGAAATACAGGATGCCGTGCACGAGCAGCGGCGTCGCCTTGATGCTCGTCGCGGCGCCCGACCGGTTGTCGGAGGGCAGGCGAAACGCCCACGCGAGTCCCAGCGCGTCGATGTTCTTCGCGTTGACGGCCGTGAGCGGGCTGAAGCGTCGCCCGGAGTAGTCGCCGTTGTACGTCGGCCACGCATCGGCCGGCGGCTTCAGCAGCAACGCGGGGTCCAGCGGCTCCTGCGCGGCGAGCCGCAGCGGCAGCAGCGCCAACATGACGGCGATCGAGGCGCGTAGCATTGCTTGCCGGGGGGCTTCGCCCCGCCGGTCCCCCCTGCGCGCTCGCTCGCGGGGACCCCTGCGATCCCCGCTCCGCTCGTCGTTCGAATCGCCGGGGTCCCCTGCGCCCCGGCTGGCGCGCTCCATTCCGCGGCCGATCCGGGCCGCTCCATTCCGCGCGCGCGGCTCACTCGTTTTCGTTCGTTCGCTCTTCACTTGAGTGTCTCCAGGTACGCGACGAGGTTCTGGATGTCGCGATCCGTGTACTTGTCGAGCAGCGCGTAGTGCGCCGCGCGCGGATCCTGCACGTCCACTTTCACGTCCGGCGAACGCGTCCACGATCGGTACGAGCCGGTCGCGTCTTTCAGCGCGACGGCGAAGTCGTCGATTCGCACCAGCACGCCGCGTACTTGTTCGCCGCCCGGCAGCGTCACGGTGACCTGCGTCGGCGCCGGCCCCCGTTGGCCGGATTCGATCGGGGGGCCCGCGCCCGGCCGCGGCGGAAACAGCATGCGCAACTGCAGATCCTGCGGCGCGAAGCGCGTCGCCACGTGCGCGAGATCGCCGGTGGGGGAGTGGCACGCGCGGCACCCGCCCTCGCCGTTGAAGTACGCCTCGCCCGCGGCCGCGTCCCCGACGACGATGTTGATCGGCTTCGCGTTGCGGCTGGCCTTTTCGGCGACGCGCTGATGCAGGAACTGCGACAACTCCTCGATCTGCGCCGGCGTGAGCGTGAACGGCGGCATGCCCTTCGCGGGGATGCCGGCCGCCACAATCTTGCCGATCTCTTCGCCCTTCCGGTCCCGCGCGACGATCAGCGAGCGGATGAGGTCGCCGCCGCGCTCGCCGCCGCTCGCGTCGAGACCGTGACAGAATGCGCAGTTCTGCACGAACGTGTTCTTGCCCGCGGCCGCCTTGACGGGATCGACGGTGGGTTTATCGGCAGGTCCGGGCGCGCCGATGCCCTGTCCCGCGTTCGCCCGCGTCGTGACGGCCGCCGTCGCGGTGAGCGCGAAGACGGCAGCCCACGAGATCACCTGACTCCAGCGCATAGACGCTCCTCGGCCGCCGGCTCCCGCGGCGGCGGCCCAGATTCTATCAGTTGAACCGAGGATCGAGGACCGTTGGCCGAGAACCGTTGGCCGCGGGATCGTCGGTCTTCGATCCTCGGTTTCAGCGGAATTCTTCGACGTGCATGGCCAGGAGTTCGCGCAGCCGGTCGAACCGCGGCTGGTGGTCGAGGTTGTCGCGCACGTACTTGAGCGTGCGCGGAATGTACTGGATGTAGACGGGGTTGCGGCGGGCCGTCGTCTGATAGCCGAACGTGCCGAGCGCCTTGAGGTTGCGCTGCAGTGCCATCACGTCGAACCGCTGCCGGAATTCGCGCTCGGTTCCGGTGAACCCCTTGAGCGCGAGAAAATACGCGATCAGCTCTTCGACCGTCTGCTCCGGCAGATCGACGTAGGAGTCGCGCAGGAGCGAGACGAGGTCGTAGGTGTCCGGACCCATGCGCGCGTCCTGGAAGTCGATGATGTAGAGCTGATCCTCGTGCAGCATCAGGTTGCGGCTGTGATAGTCGCGGTGGCACAGCACGCGCGTTTCCGCGGCCAGCCCCTCGACGACGATGGCGAACTCGGCGCGCAGCTCCGCGCGATCCTCGGGCGCGATCGTCGCGCCGCGATAAGCCTCGAGGAAGTGCTTCATGAAGAAGTCGAGCTCCCACGTGAGCTTCTCGACGTCGAACGCGATCCCGTACGGCAGGAACTCGGGCGAAGCCAGCTCCGCGCCGCGCTTCTGAATCGTCGCGATGAGCGCGACCGCCTGGCGGTAGAGCGCCGCGTGTTCCGCGGGCGTGGCGGCGCCGAGGTGGGCCTGCAGCGTGACGTCGCCGAGATCCTGCAGTGCGATGATCCCGAGATCTCCCGCCTCGCCGAGCACCGAGGGAATCGGCACCGGCATCTGCGCGAGGAGCGTGGCGACGTTGACGAACGGCAGCGTGCGCACGTCGAACGGCTGCGAGTACAGCGCGAGCACGACCGACGGCAGTTCGGGCGTGAGGATCCGGAAGTAGCGGCGATCCGACGCGTCGCCCGTGAGCGGCACGACCCGCGGCGTCCGCGCGGCCAGTCCGCTCCGCGTCAGGTATCCGTCGATCCGCTCCCGTGCGTCCGACGCCTCCATCCGCCGCCGTTCCGTCGTCGTCATTATTAATCGAGGGGCTTCGCCCCTCGAACTCCCCTACACGCTCGCTCGCGGGGACCCCTTCGATCCCCGCTCCGCTCGCGTGGCTCACTCGCTGCGCTCATTGTTAATCGAGGGGCTTCGCCCCTCGAACT
>Ga0066709_100006170_pt1 | contig 10061 bp, 6 predicted proteins | sample GraSoiAngelo_158_FD_79665 | JGI IMG/M metagenome (GOLD analysis project Ga0066709, IMG submission 79665) | Grasslands soil microbial communities from the Angelo Coastal Reserve, California, USA - 14_1009_16_30cm | ecosystem: Environmental > Terrestrial > Soil > Grasslands | place: USA... | reverse complement strand
CTACCTCTTCGTATCCAGCCAATACGTCCGCGGCAGACCTGTCCCAGGAGAATTTCTTGACCTGCTCATAGCCGCGCTGGCGCATTTTCTCGCGCAGAGCTTGATCGAGCAGCACCCGCTGCAGGGCCCGCATCATCTCGAAGACGTTCTCGGGATTCACCAGCACCGCCGCGTTGCCAACAACCTCAGGAATCGAAGACGTATTCGACGTCAGCACCGGCGTCCCGTGGGCCATGGCTTCGAGAGGCGGCAGTCCGAAGCCTTCATATAGAGACGGGAAGACGAAAACTTTGGCAGCATCGTAAAAAATCCGCAGCACTTCGATGGGAACGAATCCCATGAAGCGGACGTCATTCTGCACGCCGCCGCGTACCACCGTCCGGCGCAGGTCAGGATGCTTCGAGAGCTCATCTCCAATAATGATGAGCTTCAAATCGTGATACTGGTCCTGCTTCAGCAATTCCGCTTTCAGCGCGGAGAATGCCTCGATGATGCGCACCAGGTTCTTGTGTGGGCTGATCCGTCCAGCATAGAGCAAGAAAGGATACGTAACCTGGTATCGCTCGGCGAGGAACTGCCGGTCGGCATCAGTAGCGTGCCCACGAAGGAAGCGCTGATCAATCGCGTTATAAACGACCTCGATCTTATTTGGATTAATCCCAAACAGCTTCTCCACCTCCGTTTTTGTAAAACACGAAACGGCAAAGATTCTTGATGCATGCTTCAGTACCATTCGCGTCAGGTCAAAGTGGAGCGAACGCCGAATGTTCGAGGCACCATGCGCCCGATACATATATTCCAGCATGTCGTGGACCGTGACCACGTAATGGCATGGCAGACGGCGCGGCAGCCAGAACAGGTGCGGCACATGCACAAGATCGCAGCCCAGGCGGCTGAGAACGGTGCGGCATTGCATGTATCCGCGAAAAGTGTCGGCGGCCGGCAGTGCGACTGCCTTGAAATTTTCCGGCAGCTTGCCAATCTCGGCGACTTTCTCCGTAGGGCCAAGCAGGAAATACTTGTTTTCGTGGTCTCGCTGCGCCAGCGCGCGAATGATGTTGCGCGTATAGGTGCCGACGCCGAATTCGTTGATGCGGCGAATGTCGAAGGCAATCCTCACGTTTAGATTTTAACCAGATAGCGCCCGAAGAGATACAGCGATCCCTACAGCTGATTTCTTTGCGACCTTTGCGAAAGCCTGTGCGACCCTCGCGGTTAAGAGCTTTGCCTTTGAGTGCATTACAATCCGACGAAAGCCCCATGCTGCTTGACGTTGCCCTTCGCGATTACGATCTGAAAAGTGTTCCGGAATTCGCCCGCTGCGCCGAGACGATCGGATACGACTGCATATGGACATCTGAAACTCAGCACGATCCGTTCCTGCCGCTCGGTGTTGCTGCAACGGCAACTTCGAAGATCAAGCTCGTCACATCGATCGCCGTTGCCTTTCCCCGTAGTCCCATGATCACTGCCTACACGGCATGGGACCTTCAGAAAGCCTCCGCAGGACGCTTCATCCTCGGACTTGGGTCTCAGGTGCGAGCGCACAATCAGCGGCGCTTCTCGGTGAAATTCGAATCGCCCGGACCGAAGTTGCGCGAGGTGGTACTGGCTCTCCGCGCGATCTGGGATTGCTGGCAGAACGGTACGCATCTTCGCTTCAAAGGCAAATTCTACAACTTCGATCTCATGACGCCATTCTTCAATCCCGGACCGATCGCGCATCCCACAGTTCCAGTTTTCGTCGCCGGCGTGAATCGCTACATGTACCGCATGGCCGGAGAAGTTTGCGACGGACTTCACGTCCATCCGTTTCACACGGCGAAGTATCTGCGCGAGTACGTTCATCCGGCGGTGAACGAAGGATTGCAGACGTCCGGACGTTCACGCCGCAACTTTCAATACGCGACTTCCGTTTTCGTTATCGTCGGAGATACCGAGCGCGAGCGGGCCGAAAACACTGAAGCCATCCGCCAGCAGATTGCGTTCTATGCTTCGACGCGAACGTACGCGCCGGTGCTCGAAGCCCACGGATGGGAAGCAATCAGCCCCGAGCTGCATCAGAAATCACTCGACGGCGATTGGAAAGCCATGTCGCGCCTGATCACCGACGAAATGATTGACGAAGTCGCCGTTAGCGGAACGTACGAGATCATCGTTCAAAAACTGCGCCAGCGGTATGAAGGATTGCTGGACAGAGTTTCGCTGTATCAGCCCTACGAGCTGATGGTGGATGAGGAGAGGCTCAGAAAGGTTGTGATCAAATTCAATTAGAGATCAGGTGCATTCAGGCCTTTCACGGCAGCGTGGCGTGAGTAGCAAGATGTTCCACGACTCTTCGTAATGGCTTATCCCTTGTCCACAGGCGCGTTGGAGGATTGATCAAATTTAAGCGATCAAATGAGCATCGGTTAACCCGATACCGAGGCCGTACAAGCGCCGGGTATCGATCAGCGATCGTATTTCATTCAGTTGCGCCACTCGCACCGCTGGCAAGAGATCGAGTAGCGCCAGCGTCTTGCTGCGGTTCCGCAACGATCCCAGCGCAAGTTCGGTAGTCACGAACGGATGGATCACGATTCGGCCGTGATTGAGATGCTCGCTCATCTCACGGATTCCGGAGCGCAGATGATCAATCCAAACCGAGGTGTCCGCGAGAATCAACGGGCATTCGCTCGGCCGCGCGGAATACACCCAAGCCCCGGCATGGTGCCGCCCAGGGATGCCAACCTGCGGGCACTCTCCCGCTCGACGAGCGCTTTGAGGGCTTCGCGAAGCAGGGCCGTTTTCTCGGTCACTCCGGTAAACTCCTGGGCGATGCGCAGAACGATAGTAGTCTCCGACTTGAATGGCTGGCCTGGTTTAATGGGTATTGCTGTCCCCTACTGTTTCCGGCAGCGGCGAAGGCGATTACTGGGCGTTCCTCGCCGTCAACAAAGATGACACAGCCTTCGTGACCGATGCAAACCCTGTCGTCGATGAACAGAGTTCGCACGGAGCAGACAGGCACTGGAAAAGAAATGCCGAAACGGCTGCGTGGATCATTCGCGGTGGGTTGGCCTCTAAAGTAAATCTCCGTTGACCAGACCTCGAAGGTTACCCCCACCGTTCGCGTCTTCGAAGGATGAGACTCCATCCGCTTCCTTGGGTGCACATGTTGTGGCGTCACAGATGACATCAAATGATGCTGGTCAATGGTTCCAGCCCCCACGAGTTAAGCGTAAAGGACGGAGTCTCGTTTCTCTCGGGAATGTGGACAGTTGCCAATTCCTCCGGTTACATCTGTGATAAAGGTGGCAGAATGCTCGTCGCGTCATCAACCGGCGTCACTCCGATGCCAACGCCTGGAGCATGTGAAGCACTTGCAGCAGATGGATTGGGTGGCCTCGTAGCCAGCTTTCGCGGCCGCGGCATCTTCCGATTGGCGAGCAGTGAATGAGAAACGGGAGTAGCTCATGCCTAATGATGTAAGCCATTTCGCCTCGGATTGGTAGTACGCCGAGAAGTGTATCGTCGACATTCAGTTGAGGTTGTGGTTCAGCTATCCAGGTGCGTGTTTTTGCATCCCATCGCCATGCCGCACCAGCCGCCGTAAGCCAGAAACCAGCGTCAGTGCTGACAGGCTTAATGCCTTCCAGAACTTCACCTCGACTGTAATACTCTTTCGGCGGTTGGGGCATAGAAATGCGTTGCCAGCCCGAACCGTTGAAGTTCAGGAGTTCGTGCGTGTGCTCGTCGATAACCCAAAAGTTATCAGCACGGTCGAACCATGGACCTGAAACAACGGAGTCGCTCTTCTGCATCTGAAATAGTTTCGCGACAGCACCACCTTCGATCTCCAGCAAACCCACGTTTGCTTCCCACGTACAAGAGATGGTCGAAGTATGCGGCGCCTGTTAATGAGAACGGGGCATATTCGGGTAGACGGCGCACAATGCTGTCAACGGGGGACCCGGATAACACCTTGGGTGGGCCGGAGTGGAGCCTGGGAGCGAATCCAGATCCATCCCCCAATTGCGACAATGACAAACGGCAACGGGGCAATCAAGAGCGAACGTTTTCCAAGTCTGTGTCGAGCCAACCGAACTAACCAATAAGCTAGCGTGTCTAGAACGAGAAGCACGACCAAAAACACTGCTATCAACATTGGGATGATTTGTTCGCCGTGGAGCAGAAACGTTGCGGTCAGGTGCATCAGAAATATCCTCGAATGCGAAGCGTACCTATTGCGAGGGACGATTCGATGTCACCACCCAGGACTCATCGGATGGCCTATTTCTAGGCTTGTACTCCGGCGTGCGCCTTCTCCCTGCGCTCTGCGTATAGCGGAAACGCCTCCGCCAACTCCAGCACTTTTCGCCGAACTTTACCGAGCACCGACGCATCATTCCGATTGTTCAGCACCTCCGCAACCCATCGCCCGACCTGGCACATCTCGAGCTCCTTCATGCCTCGAGTGGTCAGCGCTGGCGTGCCGATGCGGACGCCGCTGGGCTTCATCGGCGGATTGGTATCGAACGGAATGGCGTTCTTGTTGACGGTAATTGCGGCCTCGCCCAACGCCTTTTCTGCTTCACTGCCCAGCATGCCTTTGGAGAAAACGTCCACCAGCATCAGGTGAGTGTCAGTTCCGCCGGAGATAATCCGGAAGCCTTCCGCCGCTAGAGTTTCCGCGAGCACTTTCGCATTGGCGACGATCTGGCGGGCATAGTCGCGGAACTCCGGCTGCAAGGCTTCCCGGAAACACATGGCCTTAGCAGCAATGATGTGGACCAGCGGCCCGCCCTGCATGCCGGGAAAAACAACTTTGTCTATCGCCGCCGCAAATTCCTGTTTCGAAAGAATCATGCCTGCGCGGGGACCGCGCAGAGTCTTGTGCGTAGTCGTTGTCACGATCTGCGCATGCGGTACCGGCGAGGGATGCACTCCTCCGGCAACGAGCCCCGCGAAGTGAGCCATGTCCACGAGATAGAGCGCGCCAACTCTGTCGGCGATCTGGCGCATGCGGGAAAAATCAATGATCCTGGGATACGCGCTGCCGCCACCGATGATCAGCTTGGGCTGTTCTTTCTCTGCCAGCTTTTCGAGATCGTCATAATCAATCGTCTCTGTCTCTTTGGTGACGCCGTAAGGGACGATTTTGTAGGTCTTGCCGGAAAAATTCAGATGATGCCCATGCGTGAGGTGCCCGCCGTGCGCGAGATTCAGGCCGAGGATGGTGTCCCCGGGCTGCAGCACAGCGGCGTACGCCTCCATGTTCGCCGACGAACCGCAGTGAGGTTGCACGTTGGCGTGTTCCGCGCCGAAGAGTTGTTTCGCTCGCTCACGTGCCAGGTTCTCGACGACGTCGGCGTACTCGCAACCGCCATAATAGCGCTTGCCAGGATACCCCTCGGCATACTTGTTCGTGAACACCGAGCCCATGGCTTCGAGCACGGCTTCGCTTACGAAATTCTCCGAGGCGATCAGCTCTAGGCCATCGTGCTGGCGGCGGGTTTCGTTGTCAATGGCAGCAGCGATATCGGGATCGGCTTCATATAATGGGCGGGACATTTTGGTGTTCATGGAGTTCTCAGCTGAGATATTGTAACAAGCACTCACCGGGTACCCCGTCCAAGCTTTGCTTGGGCGGGATGTCGTAGGGAACTAATTCTTGTACACGTCGGGATTGTGCAGTTCCATAAACCTCTCTGGATGGGCCAGCGGCCTAAAACCGAACTGCGCGTAAAGCCCGTGCGCATCGCGGGTGAGTAGCGTCCAGCGCCGAAGGCCTTGCAATTCCGGGTGCCGGAAAATGCATTCCATCAGAAATTTCGCCAGGCCGCGCCCCCGATGAGATTCGATGATGAACACGTCAGCCAGCTATGCAAACGTAGCGTAGTCACTGATGACGCGAGCGAATCCGACTTGCTTCGCACCCTCAAAGACTCCGAAGCACAGGGAATTCCGGATTGATCGCGCAACCACTTCCCGCGGAATGCCTTCGGCCCAGTAGCCTGTCGAAAGAACCTTGTGGATCAAGTCCTCGTCGAGCCATGCGGCGTCGGTAGTTACCACGAATTCGCCAAATTCATATTGCGGTTCCATGAAGAAATTGTAGCTGCGCAGTGAGCGTGTTTTTGATGACGAATCTCAACTGCAGTTCTTCACCGCTAAAGCGACTCGGAATGACAGCCGGTTTAGGGCTTGGCTGAATGCTGATGCTGAATGCTTAAATGCTTTTCCCAAGTCGCTAGTGACAGCGAAATAGTTTAGGAGTCAACCAGCCCCGCATTGGGTAAGTCGCTCGTTTCGGCGAGCTGCCTTTTATTTGCCCGAAGACTCCAAGCGTTAACTCAGAATTCACCCCCTAAGAACACCTCGATATGGCCGCCTAAGAACAACCGGACAACTGATCGCCTTTGCGTTGTACAATGTCTGGCAATTTTCGGTCGGGGAATGCCAATGAAGAATCGTCTCGGGCCGGTGGTTATCTACCTCTTAGCGTTGCTCGCCTTGTCTGGTTGCGGAAGCAGCTCTGGGATCGTGCCACCGCCTCCCCCGATGCCGGATTTCTTGTATGCCATGACACCTCCTGGTCCAACACCAGGTGCCAGCTTTCAACTCTCTACCTATAAGGTGGACACCACCACGGGGGCTTTGAGTCCGTCCGGGATGGCTACCCTTTCTGGGTTTGTGGTTCCTCAAATCGCAGTTGACCCTACGTCGAAGTACCTCTACATTTCGTTTCCAAGTCCCGGCGCAAACGCAATAGGGATTTTTACCATTGATCCCAACACGGACGTTCCAACACAAACCAGTGCGTTCGTGGTCACCCAAATTTGTATAGGCTGTCCCCCGATTAGTGGTCCGGGCGTGTTGAGCATAGACCCAGCGGGGAAGTTCCTGTTTTATGGAAGCTCAACCTTGGGTACCGGCGTGTTTGAAGGAATTGGCGCCCTTGGGGTGAACGGTTCAACAGGAGCACTCAGCGGCGTGACGGGATCGCCGTTCCCCGGCGATGACGCTCCGTTTATTGTGCGTGTCCATCCCTCCGGGCATTTTCTCTATACAGAAAACATTGACCCCACCGGAGCCAATGGTATTACGCTGCAGAGTGTCTCGGGATTCCCAATTGATCCGAATACTGGAGCCCTCACTGTGCCGGTTCCCGGTTCGCCGTATTCTCCCCAGGTTAATTCAACGATCGGTGTTTTGCGGTGCATCCATCGGGAAATTACGTTTATGCGACCACTGGATTCAGCATGAATGGAATCATGGCTTGGAGCATCGATGCCGCCGGTGCGCTGACCGCACTCTCCAACTCCCCGTTTCAGCCCGGTTCTGCTACCTCTGGCGTCGGCAGCTTTGATCCCACCGGGAAGTTTTTTTATGTATCCGGCGGTGGTGGTGGCAGTGGAATAATGGGCTTTAGCGTTAATGCGAGCGGAGACTTGATGCCACTAATCAACTTCCCCGTTTGCATCCGGAGCCTCGGTGACGAGTCCAGTGATTGATCCGACTGGGAAGTTCTTATTTGCAGGAGACACCTCAAACAAGGCCATTCTGACTTTCAGTATTGACTCCGCTACGGGTACACTGACTCGAGTAGGACCAGCAACGCAGGTTGCCGCGCCGCCATTCGTTTTGACAATTGTCAAAGCGCCTTAAGCAGGCACAAAAGCCATCCACATCATGAACATGGAGGGCGTAAATCATTGGTCGCTTCAGACTTAGCTAAGGTTACTAAAGGTCATTGTCCTTGGTAATCTTGGCGAACCTGCCGACTAGCCGCATACTCGCTTCACCTACCACAGAACCTGGGAGACGGGGTTGGAAGTGGCGGCAAGGCCGCCATTGCTGACCCCGAATTTTTTTGCGCAAGACGGTCGTTGGTCGTACGCGAAAACCTTAAACCTGCCGCGAATTTCGCAGATGAACGCGGATTGAACCAGCGAACAGACAGATCCACGCGTCAGGCGACCTGAACAGTCACGCCAAGAATTTCTGGCTTGTCTCGATCCGCGAATTCCGCGTGATCCGCGGCGGGTTTGGCGAACGACGTTCGACGAACGACGGGTTACCCAACCCGTCAACAGTTTTCCACCGGGATTTGCCGAAAGTCCTTTCCTCGACCGAGTAATTTCCTACAATCAGGTGTTCAGGACAGGAAATCCCGCACCAGAAAGCGTGAAATCCATGAAAAAGATCGCCCTCCCTCTTTTAGTACTGGCCTTTGCCGCTTCAGCGTTCGGCGGCGACCAAGATAACCAGGCCGCCAATCGCGTCAAAGCCGCCTCGACCGTGCTGGAGGAGATCCAGACGGCCCCGGACACCGGCATCCCTGACGAAGTCATGGGATCGGCCGAGTGCGTCGCGGTGGTTCCCTCGATGCTGAAGGCAGGATTTATGTTCGGCGCGCAATATGGCCGCGGCGTCGCCAGTTGCCGCACCGCCAAAGGATGGAGCGACCCTGCGTTCTTTGCCATTCAAGGCGGCAGCTTCGGGCTGCAGATCGGAGGCCAGGCAGTTGACCTGGTCATGCTCATCATGAACCACAAGGGTATGGAGAACCTGCTGAACAGCAAATTCAAGCTGGGCGCCGACGCGACCGTTGCTGCTGGTCCGGTTGGCCGTCATGCCGCCGCCGATACTGACTGGAAGATGCGCGCCCAGGTGCTCAGCTACTCCCGAGCCCGCGGCGTATTTGCCGGCCTCGAACTCAATGGCGCCGTGGTCAAAATGGATCGCGAAAGCACCATCGAGTTCTACGGTCACATGCAGCCGTTCAGCACCACTCTCGATAACGCCAGCTCGCCGGCTGCAGCCTTGCCTTTTCTCACCAGCCTGAGCAAGTGGGCCAAGATCGCCAGCAAGTAAAGGGCTGTTGGCAAAACTTCAAAATCAGCCACGGATTTACGCGGATTACACGGATAGACCTGAAACGAATTTTTGAACGGGTCTATCCGCGAAATCCGTGTGATCCGCGGTAGTTTTTTGCGCGTTTGCCTTATCCGTGCAAATCCGTGAGAATCCGTGGCAAGGTTTCGTTTCCGCACCTTGCGCTACCGACTCGAATACGCGCTGGCCTGGCTGCTCATCAAGTTCGTGGGCATTCTGCCCCGCCCATTAGCCCGCGCTTTCGGCATCTTTGTAGCGTGGACTGTCTATTTTCTGCATGGCAAACTGCGCCGGGTTGGCATGCGGAACCTGGAACTCGCAGTCCCCGAGAAAACCCGCCGCGAGCGTAAGAAAATTCTGCACGGCGTTTTCACCTCACTCGGCCGACAGGCTGCGGAGGTCTGCCTCTTCCGCCGCTACACTCGCGAGAATGTTAGCAAAGTCGTTGTCTATGAAGGATTCGAAAACTTCGAGCGCGCCGTGGCCCGAGGCAAGGGCGTGCTGTTTCTCACCGCGCATCTCGGCGCATGGGAGCTTTCAGCCTTCGCGCATTCGCTTTACGGATATCCGCTGGGCGTGGTCATGCGTCCGCTCGACAATCCCTATCTCGATCGCCTCACCCGCGAATATCGCACCCTGCACGGCAACAAAGCCGTGGACAAAGATTTCGCCCGCGGACTGATCGCCGCCATGCGTAAAGGCGAAACCGTCGGCGTCCTCATGGACACCAACATGATCGCCAGCCAGGGTGTGTTCGTGGACTTCTTCGGCATTCAAGCCTGCACCGCTAGCGGCATCGCGCGCGTGGCTCTGAAGACCGATGCCGCCGTCGTCCCCGGCTTCACCATCTGGGACCCAGGCCTGAAAAAATACCGCCTGCGCTTCGACCCCGCAGTTGAGCTGATCCGCACTGCCGACCGTGAATCCGATGTGATCGCCAACACGCAACTGTTCACGAAGCTTCTTGAGGACTACGTGCGACGCTATCCCGACCAGTGGTTATGGGTGCACCGGAGATGGAAGACCCGACCAGAGAGGGAGAAGGGGTTATATTGAGCGAATGTATGGAGAGGCGGGAATCATGATCACCGCCCGCCGGGGATCGCATAAATGGGTGATGGAGCTGAGTTTCCATCGAGAGATTCAGATGAGCACGAGCCTTGGTCAGCCGGCACGATCTG
>Ga0066709_100006168_pt1 | contig 10062 bp, 7 predicted proteins | sample GraSoiAngelo_158_FD_79665 | JGI IMG/M metagenome (GOLD analysis project Ga0066709, IMG submission 79665) | Grasslands soil microbial communities from the Angelo Coastal Reserve, California, USA - 14_1009_16_30cm | ecosystem: Environmental > Terrestrial > Soil > Grasslands | place: USA... | reverse complement strand
GGGCGGCGTGCTGGCTGCATTCGCCGCAGGCTGCATGCAGCTCGAGTATCGCGAGCGCGAGCTGACATTTCGTCCATCCCGCGTTGCTGCGGGGTGGTTTTCCGGTGTTCCCGATGGTGTGCGAGAGGTCTACTTGCCCATCGGGCTGGAAAGGGATGCGCCGAAGATCAATGCGTGGTGGTGGCCCGCGCAGCGCGCCGACGCGCCGGCGATCCTCTATCTTCACGGCGCGCGCTGGAATCTGACTGGACAGCTCCGCCGCATCGAACAGTTGCACAAGTTCGGCTTCGCCGTGTTCGCGATCGACTATCGCGGCTTCGGCAAAAGCGATGGCGATTTGCCGTCGGAGGAAACGGTCTACGTCGACGCTATGACGGCGTGGCAGTGGCTTGTCAGGCAACAACCCGATCCGGCCAGACGCCTGATCTACGGACATTCGCTCGGTGGCGCGGTTGCGATCGATCTTGCGGCGCGTGTTGGCGAAGGCGACGGTGCGCGAGGACTCGTCGTCGAATCGACGTTCACGACGCTGGCCGACGTCGCGTCTGCGATGACGTACGACTGGTTGCCCACGCGGCTGTTGCTGACACAGAAATTCGACTCGCTCGCGAAGATCGGCCATGTCCGAATGCCCGTGTTCATCGCGCATGGCGCGAGCGACCATCTGATTCCGTCGCGTTTTTCGTCGGCGCTCTTCGAAGCGGCGCATGAACCGAAAAAGCTGCTCTTGGTCGATGGCGCAAGTCACAACAACGCAATGATTATCGGCGAGCTCGACTATCTCGCGGGGCTTGCACAATTGTTCGGGCTTTCGGCGGAAGGTCCACGCGACGTCAAAGCGCGAAGTCACATCGCACACCACCCTTCTTAACGGCGGCGGCTGCTCGCGCCCTGCGTTCGCGGCCTCGCGTCGCTGTAGCCTACGAACGCCACGTTTGACAGCAGCCGCCTGCGGTTCCCAGAATGGAATGGGGATCCAACAACAAGCGGTCGAGGCAACAACAAATGACGGAGGAAATCATGAAGAAGCTATTGCTCGCCGCGGTTGCGGTCGGCGCAATATCGAGTGGCATCGGCATCACGCAAGCCGCCGATCAATTAGTGCTGAACCGTAATGCGGCGATCCCATTCGCGACGCTGCCCGACGGTGTCCGCTTCCCCGAAGGCATCACGGCCGATCCGGCGACGGGCGACATCTTCGTTGCGACATTCGACTTTGGACCGAATGCGAACAAGCTCGTGCGGTTTTCGAAAAACGGCCACCTTAGCGCGATTCGCGATTTCGGCGGAACGCCGCTGCTCGGGCTCGATTTCGATGCGGCACGCGGTAAGGTGTACATCCTCAACTTCGGCGCTTCGAAGGTGCAGCGCATCGCGGCCGATTTCGATGCGACAACGGCAGTCGAGGACGTCGCGACACTGCCATCGATCGGCGCGCCGGGACCGCGCACCGTCGGGAATCCCGACGGCAGCAACGATACGATTACTTTCGGATCGAATGGCTTTCCCGCGCCGAACGCAATGACGTTCTCGCGCAACGGCAGCCTTTACGTATCCGATTCGTTCCAGGGCGCGATCTTTCGGATCGACAACGTCGCGACCTGCGCGAAACCGTGCGTGGTGACGACCGTCGTGCACGATCCGCTCCTGGCGACCGCGGGCTTTCCGCCCTTTGGCGCGAACGGCATTGCGCTCAACGTGAATGAGACGGCGCTTTTCATCGCGAACACCGGGGACAATCGGATCCTGAAGGTGGATCTGGCCACAAAAGTGATTTCCGTGTTCGCCGAAAGCGTTCATGGGGCCGACGGCATCACGTTCGACAACAGCGGACGCCTGTGGGTCGCGGCGAATCAGGGTGATCAGATCGTCGCGCTCAACGAGAACGGCAGAGTCATCGCGAAGCTCGGCGAATTTCAAGGCATCAATCGCGACGGAACGCCCAACGGGTTGCTATTCCCTGCGAGCCCGGTGATCGTCGGCGACTGGATATACGTGACGAACCTGGCGCTTCCGCTGACCGGGAGCCCGGCCGAGTGGGAAACGGACGTGACGCGCTGGACGGTGTCACGCATGAAATTACCGAAGCGTTGAGACCGCCGTCCGAGGCTCGCTGCCTCGCTCAGTAGCGTCCGCCGCGCTCACCCATCGGGGCGCGGCGAATCTTGATCTCCGGCTTCAACCGGAGTTGCCACGCGGCGTCGACGTGCGGAGTTCGCGTGGTGTCGACGTTCTTTCGCGTGGTGTCCTCCGCTTCATCTTGGTCCGGGTGCCAGACGCGAACGGTGTAGACGTGCGGCGGCAGGTCGCTGATGACGGCCTTGCCATCGCTTGCGGTCTTAGCGAAGTACGGCGATTCCGACACGTAGATGTAGCCGATCATCCAATCGTGAATGTTGCAGCCGAGGACGACGACGCCTGGCTTGTCGAATACGACCGGCTGTGCCGGCACACCGGAGTACAAAGGCAGCTCGAAGCGCTTCGCCGGCGAGAACGAGTACACATGATGACGAACATTGTCGTGATTGGGAAATGTGACGGTCGTGCCGACAAAGATTGCCATCACTCTCGGAACGAACTCCTTGCCGACTTGATCGACCACCGCGTCGCGCATTCGCGCGACGATGCGTACGTTGGCCTCCACGGGCACGGCGACCACGACGGCGTCGGCGACCGGTTTGCCGCGCGAATCCGCCACGGCAGCGACGATCTCGGAAGTCTGCGCGTGCGCTGCGCTGGCGCCGAAGCCGATCGCTGCGAGGAGCGCACCGATCGCTACGTGTCGACACGTATTCATGGGCGGTAGGTTAGCAAGAGCGTTACGACACGGCTCTTGTATTGGTTTCCATAGGCCGCGTACGTGCGTTCATCAGCGTAACTCAAATTGATCGATGACCGCTCGTCGAGTGCGATGCTCGTCATCGCGGACCCGGTCCATGTCGTTCCGCGAAGACGATATGCATAAAGATCGCTGCTTCCGAATACGGGATCCGCGGCAATCGCGGTCGAGACAAGGAAGATCGGCAGACTCTGCTGGGCCGTCGACTCGACGTCACCGCGGCGAACACCGAGCCTCGCGCCGGCGTACACAATCTCATTGAACGCGTACCCGACGCGCGCGTAACCGCCAAATCCCCGCAGATCGAACACGGTTCCGGGAATGCCCGGCACGAGCGATTCGCCATGATTGTCATAACGACGGTCGTATACAACGCCCGCCGCCGCATCCCATCTGCGCGTGAAACGCGTGCCGAGTTCCATATTGGCGAGAAACCGATTGCTGTCGCGCAGGGTGTCGTTGTAGTCGTCGTGCGAGCCTTCCATCGAGACGAGGACCCACGGCGCTTCGTAACCCAGCACGAATTTGTGGCGAAGCTCGGCGCGGCCACCCACAACGACGTCATTGAGGCCATGGTAACGCCGGTAAACTTCGCCCCGCGCAAAGGCGGCGACGTTGAAGATGTCATTCCCGGTGGGCGCCCACAATTCTCTTGCCTCAACGTTTAGTCCCGCCGCGGCATCGGCACGGATATCCGCGGCGTATTGCGCGCGTGTGAGGTTGCTGTCGTGAAAAATCTCTGCGTCGATCGCGAACGTTTGCTCGGCGGTTGCGAGCGGCGCGTTCGCCAGCGTGAGCATCGCGGCAGCAAATAGAGAAGGAATTCGTCCCGGCTTCATCATCCGCGCACGCGCGTGACTTCGACGTGGGCAGAGAACTTGCTTAAAGCGTGCCATGACCGACGACGACGACAAAAAACACGCAATTCATCGGATGCGTGTCGGCGACACTAGTCGGAATCAATCGAGCAACCCCTTGATCGAACGCGATAAATTAGCCACTTCACCACAGAGGCCCGCTGCCGAAACCGACCACGCCGTCGCGCCGGATGCGCGTCATCGCGCATGGTTGCGACAGGTCGTCAAGCGCGAGAAATGACCGCTGTGGCCCACAATCGACACTTCAAACGACCGTGACAATTCGTCGTCTGCAAACGCGAATTCTCGCGCTGTTCGCGCTGATGACGATTGTCGTCCAGCTCGGCGCCATCGTGCTCATCAATACGGTCGGCGTGGGCGCCGCGCGGAAGACGCTCGGCGAGGAGCTAGTCCGCGGCGCTCGCGTATTCGATCGCCTGAAGGAGCAGGACACCGAGCGGCTCGTGCAGGGCGCGCGTCTACTGTCGGCCGATTACGCGTTTCGCGACGCAGTTTCGAGCGGCGACGGCGGAACGATTGCGTCGGTCCTCTGGAATCACAGCAAACGCATCGATGCCGACTTCATGATGCTCGTCGGTCTCGACGGACGCGTGATCGCGGATACGAGCGGCGATGGGTGGGGCAAGCCATTTCCATTTCCCCGCCTGCTCAATCAGGCCGTCGAATCGAAACGCTCGAGCTCGATGATCGTCGTCGGCGGACGCTTGCACGAGATCGTTACCGTGCCCGTACTGGCGCCCGTGCCGATTGCATGGGTCGCCGTCGGGTTCAATGTCAACGACGCGCTCGCAAAAAATCTCGGCAAGCTTACCGGCTTTCACGTGTCGCTATTGAGTCGCCGCGGCGAAGAGGCGTGGCAGCTACAGGCCAGCACGCTTACGCCGCCGGAACGAGAACGGTTCGCACGCGACTTCACCGCCGGCCGCTTCGTCGCCACCGACAGCAACGGCAACGCGACGTTGAGCGACGATGCGGTCACGCGCGTAGTGCAATTGCCGGCCGGTCCGGGCGAACAAGTTGCCGCGGTGCTGCAGAAGCCGATCGCCGAGGCACTCGAGCCGTTTCGTGAGCTGCAACAACAGCTCTTGCTGGTGTCGCTGCTCGCGATCTTCATCTCGATCTTCGCGAGCATGCTGATTGCGCGCGGCATCGCGCGGCCCGTACGCGAGCTGGCCGAAGTGGCGCGCCGGATCGCCAGTGGCGACTATTCGACCGACCCGCCCCAACCGCGCAGCGACGAGATCGGCGATCTGGCGACGGCGTTTCGAACGATGCAGAACCGGATTGCAGCGCGCGAATCGCGCATCATGGATCTTGCCTATCGCGACACGCTGACCGGCCTGCCCAATCGCGCCAAGTTCAGCGAACGATTGGAAGCGGTGCTGATCACCGCGCACGACACCGATCTACCCGTCGGCGTGCTGTTGATGGACCTCGACAACTTCAAGTACGTGAACGACACGCTCGGCCATTCGATTGGCGATCTTCTGCTGCGCGAAGTTGCGTCACGCTTGCGTGCCGCCGTCACCGCCAGCAACGCCATTGTTGCGCGTCTCGGCGGTGACGAATTCGCCGTGCTGTTGCCGGGATGCAACGCCGGCGAAGCGCGCCATGTCGCGCGCGCGATCTTGATCTCGCTCGAAGTCCCGATGGCATTCGAAGGTCACGCGGTCGACGTCCGCGCGAGTATCGGTGTCGCCGCGTATCCCGATCACGGGCTCGAACGCTCGACACTGATGCGCCATGCCGACGTCGCGATGTACGCGGCAAAGCGCAACAACGTCGGCTCGTTGATCTGGCACGAACGTTACGAACAGCACAGTCATGAACGCCTCTCGCTGATCAGCGACCTCCGCCGCGCAATCGACAACGACGAGTTGCTGCTCATGTATCAGCCGAAGGTGCCGCTCGGCCGCGACCGCGAGTTTCACGTTGAGGCGCTCGTGCGCTGGCAGCACCCCGGCCGCGGAATGGTGCCGCCGATGGAATTCATTCCGTTTGCGGAACAGACCGGCTCAATTCGCGCGATCACGCATTGGGTTGTCGCGCATGCCGTCCAACAATGCGCGGCGTGGCGTCGCGAGGGCGTGCCGATGAACATGTCGGTAAACATCTCGGCGCGCGATTTGATGGACGCGGAGTTGCCGGTCCGCTTCGCAGCCATGCTCGAGCAATACGATTGCAAGGCGCAATGGATCACACTCGAGATTACCGAAAGCGCGATTCTCGACGACCAGGGCCATGCGGTCGAAAACCTCCAACTATTGCATTCGCTGGGTTGCCACCTCGCCATCGACGACTACGGCACCGGCTATTCATCGCTCGCCTACTTGCGGCGACTGCCGCTGCACGAGATCAAGATCGACAAGTCGTTCGTCCAGCGGATGGCGCGCGATGCCAGCGATGCCGTGATCGTGCGCTCGACGATCGATCTCGCGCATAACATGGGTCTCACCGTCGTGGCCGAAGGCGTCGAGGACGAAGTGACGCTCGAGCGTCTCCGCAGCATGAGCTGCGACATGGCGCAGGGCTACCATCTGAGCAAGCCGTTGATGGCCGCTGACGTCGTGACGTGGATACGCAGCGTATCGCGCGTGCGCACTGCGCAAGAGCCCGCGGAGATCCGGCGCGTCGGTTGATCGGTTGAATCGATTAAGCTTGCGGCTTCGTCGATTCAAGAGCGCTTCGCGGAGATGTCCGCCTACCCTCATCTACTCGCACCGCTCGATCTCGGTTTCACCACGCTCAAGAACCGCGTGCTCATGGGCTCGATGCACACGGGCCTCGAGGAAGCGCCGGATGGGCACGCCAAGCTGGCGGCTTTCTACGCGGAGCGTGCTCGCGGAGGCGTCGCGTTGATCGTCACCGGCGGGATTGCGCCCAATTTCCGCGGTCGGCTCGAGCCGCGCGCTGCGCAGCTTTCATTCGGCTGGCAGGTGAAGCGTCATCGCCTCGTGACGGACGCCGTGCACGCGGCCGGCGGGCGCATCGCCTTGCAGATTCTGCACGCCGGTCGCTACGCCTATCACCCGTTCGCGGTGGCGCCGTCGCCGGTCCGTTCGCCCATCACGCGGTTCAAGCCGCGCGCGCTCACAAGCCGGGGCGTGCGCCGAACAATCGCGGGCTTCGTGCGCTGCGCGACGCTAGCGCAACGCGCGGGCTATGACGGTGTCGAGATCATGGGGTCCGAGGGCTACCTGATCAATCAGTTCATCGCGCCACAAACTAATTTTCGTGACGACGAATGGGGCGGCGCGTTCGAGAATCGGATTCGTCTCGCCGTCGACATCGTGCGCCGCACGCGCCAAGCAGTGGGTCGCGAATTCATCATCATTTACCGGCTGTCGATGCTCGATCTGGTTGAAGGCGGCAGTGCCTGGGACGAGGTCGCGATACTGGCGCAACGCGTTGAAGCGGCGGGGGCCACGATCATCAACACCGGCATCGGCTGGCACGAGGCACGCATCCCGACGATTGCAACGATGGTGCCGCGCGCGGCGTTTGCGTGGGTGACGCGCCGCTTGAAGGGCGCGGTTTCGATTCCGCTGATCGCGACCAATCGCATCAACGATCCGGCGGTTGCGGAAGACATCATCGCGCGCGGCGACGCCGACATGGTGTCGATGGCGCGGCCGTTCCTCGCCGATCCCTCGTTCGTGACCAAAGCGGCGGAAGGACGCGCGGACGAAATCAACACGTGCATCGGCTGCAACCAGGCTTGTCTCGACATATCTTCGCGCGGGCGATCGCGTCGTGTCTCGTCAATCCGTTCGCGTGTCGCGAGACCGAGCTGGTGCTCGTTCCGACGCGCAAGCAGCGCAAGATCGCGGTCGTCGGTGCGGGTCCGGCGGGTCTCGCGGCAGCGACGATCGCCGCGGAACGGGGGCACGATGTCACGCTGTACGACGCTGCCGGCGAAATAGGCGGTCAGTTCAATCTGGCGCGGCGCATTCCCGGCAAGGAGGAATTTGCGGAGACGTTGCGCTATTTCCGTGTGCGGCTCGCGCGGCTCGGCGTCAACGTCGAATTGAACCGTCGTGTCGTTGCCGATGACTTGCGCGATTTCGACGAAGTGATCGTGGCGACCGGCGTGGTCTCGCGTCGCCCGGCGATTCCCGGCATCGATCATCCGAAAGTGGCGAGCTATGTCGAAATTGTCGAAGGGCGCAGATATGCCGGTGAAAAGGTCGCGATCGTAGGCGCCGGTGGAATCGGCTTCGATGTGGCAGAGCTTCTCACGGCCGTCGACGAAGTCGACGGACACGCGAGCGACGGCCTGCGCGACAATCCGGCCATTGTGGCCTTTCGCGATGAATGGGGAATCGACGCGGATTACAAGCTGCGTGGCGGACTCAAGCCGGCGCGAGCGGACGTGGCGCCGCGCCAGCTGTCGCTGCTGCAGCGCAAAGAGGCGAAAGTTGGCGCAGGCCTTGCGAAGACGACGGGCTGGATTCGACGGACGCTGCTTCGTAAACGCGGCGTTGTGATGATCGCCGGCGTCGAATACGAGCGCATCGACGATGCGGGCATTCGTGTCAACGTCGAGGGTCGCTCGCAGTGCTATGACGTCGATACGATCGTCATCTGCGCCGGACAGGAATCGCGTCGCGAATTGGTGCCTGACCTCGCACGACTGGGTATCAAAGCGACGGTGATCGGCGGCGCCGACGTCGCAGTGGAGCTCGATGCGAAACGGGCGATCGACCAGGGGACGCGCGTCGCGTTGGCGCTGTAGGCGCAATCCAATTCATTCGACCCTGCTCGCGAGCGCCCCAGCGCGTTTCAAATCGTCGATGAGCGCCCGCATCAGCGTTTCCTTCGCGTCGTCGTCCGGTGCGCGTAGCACGGCGGCGGGGTGATACGTGGCGAAGATGCGCGCGCCCGCTGAATGATGAAGATCGCTCGCCCGCGCCGCGGCGATCGTCACGCGCGTGCCGGTGACCGCGCGTAGCGCCGTTGCGCCCAACGCGACGATGACCTTGGGACGAACGGCGCCGATCTCCCGCTCGAGCCACTCGTTGCATGCGGCCATTTGTCGCTGCGTCGGCGTCTTATGGATTCGGCGCTTGCCGCGCGGCTCCCAGCTGAAATGCTTGACCGCATTGGTCAGATAGAAATCGGCGGGCTCGATGCCGGCTTCGCCAAGAAGCCGCCGCAACAATTTGCCGGCCGGTCCGACGAAGGGCTTGCCTTGCCGATCTTCGTCGTCGCCGGGCACCTCACCGACGAGCATGAGGCGAGCCTTGCGGGAGCCTTCGCCGGCGACACCCTGCGTCGCGCGTTCCCACAGCTCGCAACGACGGCACGCGTCGATGTCGCTTTTTTGCGGTAGTGGCTCGGCGGGCGGCTTGGCCATCGCGCGCTCCTGGCATGGCGATGCGGCGCGTGCATCGTCCCTGCAAACTGTGAATCGCAGACGGCTGCCGAGTTCCGTGGCGCGCCAATTATCAAGCACCGCGCCCCGCGGCCGAGGAACGCCCCGTCAGGTCAGCTCGGACATTTTTCGCTGCACCCAACGCGCCACACCGGCGAAATCCCGGAACTCTTCGATTGCGCGTGCGTCGACGTCGTCGAAGCGCTCGCGCAAAATCCGAGAGAGCGCTCGGCCCGGTCCCAGCTCGACGAAGACGCGACAGCCGCGCTCGTGCAGCGCGTCCAAGCATTGCGACCATTCGACCGTATGTGAGATTTGCGCTGACAGCGTCGCGATGGCGCGGTCGCGAGTTGTGACCACGCCAGCGTCGATCCCCGCAATCACCGGCGTGGTCGGCGCGGCCAATGTCGAGCGTTCGAGCGCGATCCGGAAATCGTCGACTGCTGCAGCGAGAAGCGGCGTATGCGATGCAATGCCGACGCGTAGATCGGTCAGTTTGGCGCCGGCGCTTTCGCAACGCTCTCGAATACGATCGAGCGCAGCGGCGCTGCCTCCGACAACGAATGCGTCATCGCCCGTCGCGATCGCGATGAATGCTCGCGTTGCCTCGCATAGGCGACGCAACGCAGGCCGTGAGAGTCCGCGGACGCCGATCAATCCACCCGGATTGGTAACGGCTGCGGCATCCATTGCTGTGGCGCGCGCACGCGCAAGACGGGCGACTTCGCCAGCGCTGAGAGCGCCACTCACGCCGTAACACGCGAGCTCGCCGACGCTGTACCCCGCAAGCGCCGCAGGAGCGGGCAACTGGCTTCGCAGCCACGCCCACTGCGCGAGCTGCAAAACGCAAATCAACGGTTGTGCAATCGCGTTGTGGTAAATCACGTCGCCCTGCTCGAGCCATGCGCGGGGATCCTCGCCAAGCGCTCGCGCGGCATCGTCGATCACGCGCGCGCCTTCGACATGCGCGC
>Ga0066709_100006167_pt1 | contig 10063 bp, 10 predicted proteins | sample GraSoiAngelo_158_FD_79665 | JGI IMG/M metagenome (GOLD analysis project Ga0066709, IMG submission 79665) | Grasslands soil microbial communities from the Angelo Coastal Reserve, California, USA - 14_1009_16_30cm | ecosystem: Environmental > Terrestrial > Soil > Grasslands | place: USA... | reverse complement strand
TTCCACAGGCAACCAATGACCCGATTACTCCCTTAGCACAACGTTCTCTTGCGGCAATGTGAGTGTCTTAGGGTAAGTGAAAGGTCTTTCGTCGTGGATCAGGTGTCGAATTCCGGTATCCAGTCTTGTGCTGCCTGAAATCATGTTGCCAATTCCCAAAATCGAGTCAGCCACTGCGATCCTCGACGCGTTCGCTCGACCCCTGCGCAGTCTGCGTATCTCCGTGACTGATCGCTGCAACTTGCGCTGCCAATACTGCATGCCGGAAAAAGACTACATCTGGCTGGATCGCCGCGAAATCCTAAGCTTCGAGGAAATCGCCGAATTGACCGCCGTTTTCACCCGACTTGGTGTTGATAAGATTCGATTGACAGGCGGCGAGCCGCTGCTGCGTCAAAATCTCGATCACCTGGTGCGCATGCTCGCTCGAAATCCGCAGATCCACGACTTGGCCCTGACAACCAACGGTATGCTGCTGGCCCAGCAGGCACGGGCTTTGCGCGAAGCCGGCCTGGCTCGGCTCACGGTGAGCCTTGACACGCTTCGCCCAGAGCGCTTTCGTGCCTTGACGCAAAGGGACGCGCTCGACCAGGTGCGTGACGGCCTTCGCGCCGCGCACGCCGCGGGCCTTACCCGCCGCAAGATCAATTCCCTCTCTATCCGGGACTTCAATCACGACGAGATCTCTGACCTCATCGAGTTCGGCCGCGAAACCGGCTCTGAGGTACGCTTCATCGAATACATGGACGTGGGTGGCGCCACGCGCTGGACCGCGGACAAGGTTTTCCCGCGCGCCGCCATACTTGAGACCTTGAAGCAGCGCTACGGTCCCGTCCAAGCCCTAGACGACCTCGCGCCCGAGAAGAGCTCGTCGGAACAGAAAAGCTCGTCTGAAAAAACAGGGGTAGGTGATGCCATAAACGCGCGTTCACGTGCCCGCCAGGCGCCGCCTGAAGGCGCCCACAATGGCGGAGATGGCACCGAACACGCCGGCAGATCGAGCAACGGCCGCGGCACGGCCAAAGCCCCGGCGGACCGTTATCTCCTTCCCGACGGCACCGCCTTCGGCATCATCTCTTCCACCACACAGCCGTTTTGCCGTACCTGCGACCGGGCGCGGCTTACCCCTGACGGTGTGTGGCTCCTGTGTTTGTATGCAAAAGAGGGGCTCGATCTGAAGCGATTGCTCCGGGGCGGCGCCTCTTCGGAACAAATCGCCCGCACCATTGCCGAAGCGTGGCGCGCCAGGATCGACCGTGGCGCGGAAGAGCGCCTGCACATGGCCTCGCGAGGCGTGCTTTTTCAAATCGAGGATCTCCGGCGGGATCCGCACCGGGAAATGCACACGCGGGGTGGTTAAGTCTTCGCCGTTCTCCTGACCCCTAGTCCAGTGTCCCCGGCTGGCTGAATGGCCTGCCAGCGGGCCATCCGGGCTGGTGATTTGTTATTTTCAATTGGCTGTAATCTAATATAGAGAAGCGGTCAGGACTGACGCCTGTATCCGCCGTGACTGCAGCCAGCCAGGGCCGAGGGACAAGGAAAAGAATTTAGCTTATGGCCGAGAAATATTTCAGTCGCCGAGAGGCTGAAGAACTCCTGCCCATGATTGGCGGCTGCCTGGGCGAAGCGCTCGAGCAAAAAAAGAAGATGGACCAGCTGGATGAACAGCTGTCCCGCGCCGCGGCGAAAATCATGGTGCTGGGCGGGTCCATTCCTCCCCACCGTGAGCTGGCCGCAACACGGACCGAGCGCGAGCAGTCTTTATCCGAGCTGCAGAAGGCTCTTGTGCAGATCCAGGAGACAGGCTGCGTGGTCAAGGACCTGGACATGGGATTAGTAGACTTTCCCAGCCTCCGCGACGGCGAAGAAGTTTACTTATGCTGGAAGCTGGGAGAGGAGCGGATCGCCTTCTATCATGGAATCGAGGAAGGCTTTGCCGGCCGCAAGCCGCTCGACGATGCGCCTGGCGATGCCGACGATGAACCTCCGCCCGCGGTCCAGTAACAGCTCTTGCGGTCCCGTGACGGGGAGACGCAGCCCAGGCGTCCGGTCGGGTTCAGTCCTCTGGGATTTCCTGTTTTTGCCGCACTCACGAAAACCGTAGCACTTAAGCCGAGCGCTGGGTTACCGCCGTCGGCCAAGGAGTGATCATGAATGACCCGAAGTCCGCCAACGGTCTGGCTGGCGCCCGAAGCTCCTATCTGCGCAGCGCCGCGCATCAGCCCGTCCAATGGCGCGAATGGGACGACCAGGCGTTCGAGACGGCACGCAAGCAGGATAAGCCCATCCTGCTCGATATCGGCGCGGTGTGGTGTCATTGGTGCCACGTCATGGACCGCGAGAGCTACGAGAACGAAGAGATTGCGGGCATCATTAACGAGAATTATATTCCGGTGAAGGTTGACCGTGATGAACGGCCGGATATCGATGCGCGGTATCAGATGGCAGTGAGCGCGCTGACCGGGCAGGGCGGCTGGCCGCTCACGGCCTTTCTGACTCCTGACGGTAAGCCATTTTACGGAGGGACCTATTTTCCCCCTGATGACTATTATGGCCGCCCCGGCATGCGGCGCGTGCTCGAAAGCATCTCCCACAGCTACAGGACTCACAAAGCGGACGTTTTCGCGAGCGCCGACCGGATCAGCGAGGCACTGGGCGGGGTCGAGAAATTCCAGGCCGACGGTGAGAAGGCCGGCACCATGATCGTGCGGAGCATCGTCGAGGGCATCGAGCGGATGTTCGATCCCCAGCACGGCGGCTTCGGCGACAAGCCGAAGTTTCCTCATCCGAGCGCCATCGATCTTCTGCTGGATGCGTATGTCGATACCCGCCAGAACCACTTGCTCCTGGTCGTGAGCAAAACTCTCGAGGCCATGGGCGGGGGCGGTGTTTATGACCAGATCGGCGGGGGATTCCATCGCTACTCCGTGGACGAACGCTGGATCGTCCCCCACTTCGAGAAAATGTCCTATGACAATGCCGGCCTGCTGGTGAACTACCTGCGCGGGTATCAGGTAACCAAGAAGGAATTCTTCCGCGAGATCACCCTGGGCATCCTTTCCTTTATCGAAGAGGTCCTTTCCGATCCCCAGGGAGGATTCTACGCCAGCCAGGACGCCGACTACAGCCTGCACGATGACGGCGACTACTTCACGTGGACGCTCGATGAATTGAAGTCCGTCCTCAGCGGTCAGGAGGCCGAAGTCGCCGCGCAGTATTATCACGTGGAGCCTGCAGGAGAGATGCACCACAGTCCTGCCAAGAACGTGCTCTTTATCGACCAGCCCTTCGAAGCTATCGGCAGCCGCCTTAACTTGAGCCCGGACGAGGTGAGCAGGCTGCTTGCGAGCGCCAAACGCAAGATGCTTGAAGCGCGAGCCACGCGGCCGACACCCTTCGTCGACAAGACGCTCTATTCCGGCTGGAACGCCATGATGGTTTCGGCGCTGCTTGAGGCTTACCGGGTCCTGGGTCTTGAGGGAGCACGCGACCGCGCCCTGCAGACGCTCGATCTGCTGCTGGCCAAGGCCTATGATCCCGCCAAAGGGATGTATCACAGCCTGGTGAACGGGCAACCGCGCATCGAGGGTTTGCTTGAAGACCAGGTTTTCACGGCGGCGGCGCTCATTGATGCCTTCGAGCTTACCGGCAGGCGAGAGTACTTTGATCGTGCTCTCGAGCTCGCGGAAATAACCGTGCGGCGCTTCTGGGACGGCCAGGACGGCGGGTTTTTCGATACGGCGACCGACCTCGAGGGCCGACAAGGCTCGCTGACGCTGCGGCGCAAGCCCTACCAGGATTCTCCTACGCCCGCCGGCAATCCGATGGCGGCTCTGGTCCTCGACCGCCTCTCTGTTCTCGCCGAACGGCCCGACTTCCGCCAGAAGGCCGAGACCACGCTCGATCTGTTCGCGCCTAAGGCCGCCGACTACGGTCTGTTTGCCGCCACGTACGCGCTGGCAACCGTCAATCACTTCCGCCCGTCGGTTGAAATTGTTGTGGTAGGAGCTTCGGACGATGAGCGCACCCGCAGGCTGCTGAAGTCGGCCTACGCGGCCGAGCGTCCTGGAAAGCACGTGCTGGCGTTCGAACCGGAGTCCGTCAAATCCGGCAGCCTTCCCGCCGGACTTGCCGCCACGCTGCCGCATTTGCCGGCCAACGGAAAGCCGCTGGCGCTGGTCTGCGTGGGAACATCCTGCCAGCCGCCAGTGGAGACTCCGGAAGAGCTGACCACTGCGTTGAGGTGAATCTTATACGGCCCAATATTCATTGAGCACTCGAAATAAGACCAGAGCAAGCCCAGAAACTCACCAATTGACCCCATTTGGTCCTGAATCATACGGCTGGCCTTGGTTCTTCCCGTCCCAATTACAGTTGAATCATAAGCCGCGGACGAATTCGCCGAGTCGCGAAGCTTCCGGGGCGAGCGGCTGGAAGGGCCGCAGGTCCAAAGCGTTCGCGCCGTTCGAGAGCGCGCGGGACGGACGATCCTGCACTTCCATGAAGACTCCGTCGACTCCCGTGGCTACCGCGGCGCCCGCCAAGTTTCGATAACCTGAGGCTGGCCGCCGCTTGTTTCCCTTCTCCGCCGGGCAGTTGCAAGGCGTGCCTAACGTCAAGGACGACGGCGTATCCCCGTGTCATATGAGGCATGGAAGTTAAATGGGACCGTGAACTTTCGTCACGTATCATAAAGTAATACTTGAGACTCGCCCCTTGCCCGGCGCTAGCCTCGAGGCTCGCCGTACAATTCGCTTTCCGGCAGGACCGGAGGACGAGCCGGCTCTCCCTCGAGTCCCAGGCGGGCGCGAGCCCCGAACATCGGGCCGCGCGCCGGTTTCAGAGGCGCAAACCGCATCAAGCCCACCGGCGCTTTCATATCGTCGTAGATCGCTTCCATTCCGCCACGCCTGAAATAGGTCTCGTGCCAGAAACCCGTGCCGCCGGAGTCGCGAAGGAATGCCTGCCACCAGTCCTGATGCGGCAGCGTACGAGCCCACTTCTCCAGGGATTGGAAGTCGCGCCAGTACTGGCGCATGCCGCCGTGTGGCGGAATAAGCGAAAAAAGCAGGTTCTCATGCAGCAGCAGACCATCGGGCAGGGCGGCGACTGCCTGGGAAATCCGAGACCCGAAGCTGAGAAGCGTCTTTATCCCGCGCAGCGAGTTGACCCGCATGCCGAGATAGATGACCACCAGGTCGGGAAATGTCGAGAGGTCGACCGTGAGGCGGTTGACGTTAGTTTTCATGCTGCTCCTCTCCGCGCGAACCTGCGAAAGCGAGAGCAAACTGTAGCGGCGCTCTCCTCACCGCGGTAAATCACCGGTGAGAACACCGGCGCTGCAGATGCCGCAATCGCCGGTCACACTGGCAACTTGCGACCCACTATCATAACCCGCGGACGAATTTTCCCAGGTCGCGCAGCTTTCTGCACAGCGGCTCAAACAGCCGCAGATTGAGCGCATTCGCGCCGTCGGAAAGGGCACGCGAAGGCTGATCGTGAACTTCCATGAAAACGCCGTCGACTCCCGCGGCAACGCCGGCCCGCGCCAGCGTTTCGATGAACTCTGGCTGTCCGCCGCTTTGTTTGCCCTCGCCGCCGGGCAGCTGCAAGGCGTGCGTCACGTCGAGCACGACCGGGTATCCCCATTCTTTCATGATGGCGATTGCGCGCATGTCGACCACCAGGTTGTTGTAGCCGAACGAGGCTCCTCGCTCCGTGATCAGGATGCGGTGGCTCCCCGCGCTCGCGACCTTTTCGACGGCGTGGCGCACGTCCCAGGGGGAAAGAAACTGTCCCTTCTTGATATTGACCGCGGCGCCCGAGCGCCCCGCTTCCAGCAGCAGGTCAGTCTGACGCGAAAGGAACGCGGGAATCTGAATCACGTCGCACAGCGTCGCGGCTGGAGCCACTTGGGAAACATCATGGACGTCAGCTAGTATCGGAACCTTGAATTCCTTCCTGATGCGCGCCAGGATTTCAAGTCCCTGTTTAAGGCCCGGCCCGCGGTAAGAATCCAGCGAAGTCCGATTGGCTTTATCGTATGAGGCCTTGAAGATGAAGGGGACCTTGAGCTTTCGGGCCGTGGCGACGAGCCGCTTCGCCATGCTGATCGCGTGCCGTTGGCTCTCAATGACGCAAGGTCCGGCGATCAGAAAGAGAGGGTGGCCGCCGCCGAGTGTGACCTGTTTGACGCGGACGATATGGGCCATGGCATCAGCAGATCGACAAATTGGGTGACACTACGAGATTAAGACGCCCTATCGTAGGGGCGCTTTCGGGCCTGCGGGGTATTCAAGGAAATCCCACGCAATTTGCGGCGGGGCAACCGGCCGCTACTCTATCACTTACTCTCCTGATGATAACGTGAATCTTTCGCTAGATGGCCCTGCGGCAAGACTTGTTCGAGCCCTAGCTTCCGGCCGGCAACCGCATCTCCGTTTTCGCCTCGACCGGTGCCGTCACCCTGCTCAGCTGTTTTCTCTGGCGGGCGCAGGCGGCAGCGATAAAAGCCTTGAACAAAGGATGCGGATCTAGCGGGCGCGACTTGAATTCAGGGTGGAACTGACAGCCCAGAAACCAGGGGTGATCGGGAATTTCCACGATCTCGACGTAGGTGCCGTCGGGCGTATCGCCGGTGATCGCGAGTCCGTGCGAGATCAATGTTTCTTCGTATTCACGGTTGAACTCGTAACGGTGTCGGTGGCGCTCGGAGATTTCCGGGGTGCCATAGGCGCGATGGGCAAACGATACCGGCTTCAGGCGCGCCGTCCAAGCGCCCAGCCGCATAGTCCCGCCCAGTTCATCCACGCCGCGCAATTCGCGCAGCTTATAGATCACCCGGTGTGTGGCGTTCGAATCAAACTCTGAGCTGTTCGCGTCCTTCAGGCCGCAGACATTCCGGGCATATTCGATCACCGCGCACTGCATGCCCAGGCAGATGCCGAAATAGGGCACCTTCGCGGTTCGCGCGTACTCGATGGCGCGCAGCATGCCCGGAATGCCGCGCTTGCCAAAGCCGCCCGGCACCAGAATGGAATCGAACTCGCACAGCTGCTCCTGCCAGTCGCCCGACTCGAGCCCTTCCGCCTCCACCCAGACAACGTTCACTTTCACATCGTTGGCCAAGCCGCCGTGCGTGAGCGCTTCGTTCAGGCTCTTGTAGGAATCCTGGAGTCCCACGTACTTTCCCACAATCCCGACGCTCACCTCGCCGCCCGGGTGGGTCAGCTTCTCGACCAGCCGGGCCCAGGGCTGCATGTTGCGTTCGCGCGTTTGCAATTTCAGGCAGCGCAGGATCTGCTCGTCCAGACCTTCGCCGCCCAACACCAAAGGCACTTCGTAAATGTGTTCGACGTCCTTCGCCGTAATCACGGCGTCGGCTGGCACGCTGCAAAACAACGCGATCTTCTCCTTCAGCTCCGGTGAAAGGTAACGCTCCGTGCGGCACAGCAGAATGTCCGGCTGGATGCCGATCTCGCGCAGCTCTTTGACGGAATGCTGTGTCGGCTTGGTCTTCAGTTCGCCGGAAGCGCCGATAAACGGCACCAGGGTGAGGTGCACAAACACCACGTTATCGCGGCCCAGTTCCTGGCGCATCTGCCGGATCGCTTCGAGAAAGGGCAGCGACTCGATGTCGCCCACGGTCCCGCCAACTTCCACGATCACCATGTCAACATCGGCAGAGACTTTTCGGACGGAGTCTTTGATCTCATTCGTTACGTGGGGAATCACCTGCACGGTCTTCCCCAGGTAATCGCCGCGGCGCTCCTTAGTGATAATGCGCTCGTAGATGCGGCCCGCGGTGCAGTTGTTGGCGCGCAGCATGCGCGCGTGTGTGAACCGCTCGTAGTGTCCCAGGTCCAGGTCGGTTTCGGCGCCATCGTCGGTGACGAAGACTTCTCCGTGCTGGAAGGGGCTCATGGTGCCGGGGTCGACGTTAAGATAGGGATCGAACTTGAGGAGGGAAACTTTGAGGCCGCGGGCTTCGAGCAGGCAGCCGATGGAAGCCGAAGCCAGTCCCTTACCCAGCGAACTGACCACACCTCCGGTCACAAAGATGTATTTGGCACCCATACGCCTCCAGGAAAAAGGTTGTCGGTTTGGCGATTTCGCTGCAATTTGCCAGGCGTGTGCCGCGCCTCGGCGCGGCCGCATCTTGAAGCTGTGAAACTAAAGTCGGCAGGTTCCAGTATGACTACCCAGGACCGGCTGAAATGTTCTGTACCGAATGGATCACGCGGAGAGTATCGGTACAAGCAATTATCGGCAGAAGCTTCCCGCTTGTCAAATGCTTTCAAGGACCACTCTCACGCGGTTAAGGGAAGCACGTGCCGCCTGACTGTCAGAGCGCGGTGCCAAAACAGAGTTCTTCTCGATGCAGCGCGGGCTTGACTCAGTCGTGGGAGCTATATGATGATTCCGGCAGGAGTAGGAAGGCAGGAAGGCTGGCGGCCAAGAGGCTCCGAATGGACGTCGAGAAGACCGTGGAATTCATTCTTGAACAGCAGGCCAGGTTTGAGGCCGGGATGGATGAGCTTCGCCAATCGCACCAGGCCACGGAACGCCTCGTTCGGCGCCTGGCCCGCTGGGGCGCGGCGCGGTTGCGGCAACACGAAGAGCGAATGGACGAAATGGAGCAGCGCCGCGAGGAAGATCGCCGGGAATTTCAAGCCTTCCTTCAGCGTTTCGACGACTTCCTGCGCGGACAACGCGGCGACGGACATTAACGCCACGCAGGACCTTCGCCTTAGGTAGCTCTATAACCAAGGGATTGAGACGGCTCAGGGGGCGATCAGGCAGGATAAAGTGAGGTAATTACCAAACCGCCTTCGCATACTGGAGGTACACACACGCGGCATTCAGCAGCACGTTCTATTGCTGTTATAGTTCGTTCTGCGCAGCAGTACCGGACGACTAAGAGGCTCCCCGAATGGACGTCGAGAAGACCATGGAATTCATTCTTGAACAGCAGGCCAGGTTCGAGGCGAACTTCGCCCGCTTCGAGGTTGGCATGGAGGAACTTCGTCAATCTCACCAAGCCACGGAACGCCTCGTGCGGCGCCTGGCCCGCTTGGGCGCGGCGCGACTCCGAGAGCACGACAAGCGCGCGGACATGCACGAAGAACGCATCAAAGCAATGGAACACCAGCGCGAGCAAGATCGCCGGGAATTCCAAGCCTTCCTTCAGCGTTTCGACGACTTCCTGCGCGGACAACGCGGCGATGGACATTGACGCCACTCATGCCCGCGACTCCGAGCCGTCCATTCATGATCCGGGGTTGCAAGCAACGCGATCGCGAATATGACAGCGTAAGCCAAGCACGAGCGGCGTCGAGTGCCGCCAGCCACGCCTTGCACCCTTCCTCTCAGCAGCCGGTTCCTTTACCCTTGCCCCCGGCTGATCCCGCTCCTCACGCCGGACTTTGAGTGGCGGACGCATCAGCCTGCATAATTCCAAACATGTTTCCCTCGGGATCGTTGCAATAGGCCAAGTAGCCGACGCCTGGAATTGCCATCTTGGGAGCGACGACCTTTCCCCCTTTTTCTGTAATGGTCCGGCAAGCTTCGTCCAACGAAGCGACGTCGATGGTGTTCACCGTGCTCATCCCGGGGTGTGGACGCCGCAGTAGCCCCCCATTAATGCCTGGATTTCCCTCGCCAGTTGTGACCAGCCAGTAGTCCGTTGGGCCGGTCCATTTCGTGATCTTCCAGCCAAACACTTCGCTGTAAAAGTTCACCGCACGGCCAGGATCGTCTGCCGGGATTTCGAAATGAATGACGCGTGGCATAGGCGCTGCTCCCTGAATTGAAAGATTTTCTTTAAGTTTGGACGCCTTCCCGGTGCGGACCGGGCTTGTACCTCTGCGTCGCGTATCCGACAATCACGCCCAGGATGCTGCCGGGCAGCATGATCTCGAAATAGTAATGCTTGCCTGCCGGGTTCGGCAAGGCGGCCACGACGAAGGCGAGTAGCATTCCCACCGCCAGGCCAAACAGGATGCCCAGCGGCAGCGAATTCACCTTCTTGGCGAAATAACCGATGCACATGCCTGTGATCAAG
>Ga0066709_100006166_pt1 | contig 10063 bp, 7 predicted proteins | sample GraSoiAngelo_158_FD_79665 | JGI IMG/M metagenome (GOLD analysis project Ga0066709, IMG submission 79665) | Grasslands soil microbial communities from the Angelo Coastal Reserve, California, USA - 14_1009_16_30cm | ecosystem: Environmental > Terrestrial > Soil > Grasslands | place: USA... | reverse complement strand
GAATCGCGCACCGCACAATCGCCCGATGCACTGACAGGCCTCGAGGCAAACTTGCGGCTCGGCCCTGAAGAGACGCCAGAGACACGCATTTTCGGGCGTTTGTCTGCCTGGCAAAACTGGATTTTCATCCGGCCGAACGCGGTTGGACCGAGCGGAGCTCTGAAAGTTTATGGCACCGGCGCACCGGTGAAATTCGATTGGGAAAAAGTTTAGAGCGCAGGTTTCATCTGTGAAAAACTGAGGGGCAGCAATGATCAATTACACGGAAAAAATTCCAAACAATGTGGACTTGGGGCGAGACCGCGTCCTGCAGCGCGCGCTGGAGCATTGGCAGCCGGCCTTCCTCGGCTGGTGGTCCGACATGGGTCCCACCGAGAGCCGCAACTATGACGTTTACTTACGCACCGCGATCAGCGTGGAGCCGGACGGCTGGGCGCAATTCGATTACATCAAAATGCCGGAATACCGCTGGGGAATTTTCCTGCAGCCGCGCGATGAACGGCGTCAAGTGAATTTTGGGACGCACAAAGGCCAGCCGGCTTGGCAAGACGTGCCCGGTGAATACCGGTCGACGCTGCGGCGAATCATCGTAACGCAAGGCGATACCGAGCCGGCTTCGGTGGAACAGCAAAAGATGCTGGGGCTCTCCTGTCCGTCTTTGTATGACCTGCGGAACATTTTTCAGGTGAACGTCGAAGAAGGCCGTCATCTTTGGGCTATGGTGTATCTGCTGCACCGTTATTTCGGACGCGATGGCCGCGAAGAAGCCGAAGCCTTGTTGGCGCGGCGCTCGGGCGATACGGATAATCCGCGCATCCTGGGCGCGTTCAATGAGCCGACACCGGACTGGCTCGCGTTTTATATGTTCACGTTCTTCACGGACCGCGACGGAAAATTCCAGCTTTGCGCGCTGGCGGAATCTGGCTTCGATCCACTCGCGCGCACCTGCCGCTTCATGCTGACCGAGGAGGCGCACCACATGTTCGTGGGCGAGACGGGCGTGGGGCGGATTATTCAACGTACCTGCGAAGTGATGAAAGAGAAGAAGCTTGAGACTCCATCCGATGTGCGGGCGCTGGGCGTGATCGACTTACAAACCATCCAGAAATACCTCAACTTCCACTACAGCGTCACGCTGGACCTCTATGGCTCCGACGTTTCCTCGAATGCGGCCAATTACTTCACCAGCGGCCTCAAGGGGCGTTTTCGCGAAACTAAACTTGAGGACGATCATGTGCTGATCGACGCTTTTTATCCAGTGTCCGAAGTGGTGGGCGGAAAAATTGTGACTAAGGACGTTCCGGCGCTGACGGCGCTGAATGAACGCCTACGCGACGATTACATTGACGAGATCGCCGACGGCGTCAGCCGTTGGCAAAGAGTGATCGATCAGGCTGGAATTCCATTTCGCTTGACCTTGCCACACAAGGGTTTCCACCGCGAGATTGGAAACTTTGCGGGGCACTTTATCAGCCCCGAAGGAGAAGTGTTGACCGAAGAAGCCTGGAAGAAACACGAATTCGAGTGGGTGCCGAGTCCGAAGGACTATGAATTTGTGCAATCGCTGATGAGCGGCCGGGTGGCCGAGCCCGGAAAGTTTGCAAACTGGATTGCACCGCCGCTGCGTGGCGTCAATAATCAACCTTTGAATTTCGAATACGTTCGTTTTAACTGATGGGCAGCAAAGCTGGCGCTGTTTCTGGCTAAGAGCGGAGTTTTGTGCAGCCGATTATCGATATCCATGTTCACATCATGCCATACAGCATGATGAAGCCCTCCGCGATGGAGCTGATGAAAAAGGGGCGCAAGGACTATGCCGATGTCGAACGATACTGCGCCGATCCCAAAGCGTTTCTGGCGTTCCTCGACACACTGGGAGTCGAGCGTGCAGGGCTCATCAACTACGTCGCGCCGAAAATCATCGGTTTCACGCCGGACGTGAATGATTGGAGCGCGAAGTATTGCAGCGTGGCGCCCGAGCGGCTTATCGCGTTCGGCGGCGTGCTGCCGGGAACGGTTCCGGACCCTGGCGCCGAGGTGGACCGACTTGCCAAGCTTGGCATTCGCGCCATCAAGATGCACCCTTCGCATCAGGTGCTTTCGCCCAACGATTACATGGACGGCAACCGTGGTCTGGCGGCGATCTATGAACGCGCGCAGGCCAACGGGATGCCGATCATGATCCACACGGGAACTTCTATCTTTCCGGGGGCGCGAAATCTGCACGCGCAGCCAATGCTCTGCGACGATGTTTCCATCGATTATCCGAATCTGGTGGTCATCCTGGCGCACGGAGGCAGGCCGCTGTGGATGAATGAAGCATTCTTTTTAGTGCGCCGACACAAAAATATGTACATGGACATTTCTGGCATCCCGCCGCAAAAACTGATGGAATATTTTCCGCGCATCGAGGATGTCGTCGACAAAGTTTTGTGGGGCACGGACTGGCCCGGGCCCGGCGTTCCAGAAATCAGAGGGAATATCGAAAACTTCAAGGCGCTAGCGATTGGAGAAGCCGCAAAACGAAAGATTCTGTACCACAACGCGGCGCGGCTGTTCCCGAAGTGAAAATAGATTTGAATGCGATTCTCAGAGCTTGAATAAGCCACGATGACCTTCAACCAGCCGGCGGAGAAAGCGTCGCGCCAGGAGTTGCGCGAGATCCAGTGGCATAAACTGCAGGAACTGCTTCGGGTCGTTTCCGGCGGCAATCGATTTTATTCAAGAAAATGGCAGGAAGCGGGAATCGCGCCTGACGACATAAAGTCATTGTCCGACCTCTGCAAACTCCCGTTCACTCACAAATCAGAGTTACTCCGCGCGCAGGACGAGGCGCCTCCCTTCGGAACGAACGCCACTTTTCCGCCAGAAGCCTACTCGCGCGTGCATCAGACTTCCGGAACCACGGGCGCTCCCTTGCGCGTGGTGGACACTCCGGAGAGTTGGGAGTGGTGGGGCAGATGCTGGGTTTACGTGCTGCAAGGCGCAGGCGTGACCACGAAAGACCGCGTGTTTCTTCCGTTCTCCTTTGGCCCCTTCATCGGCTTTTGGGCCGCTGTCGAAGGAGTGAGGCAGCTTGGGGCAATGATGATTCCCGGCGGCGGATGGGATTCGGTGCAGGGGCTTCACGTGGTGCGGGATCTCGGGGCCACGGTGATCTGCTGCACGCCAACTTACGCGCTGCGGCTGGCAGAAATCGCGCGCGAACAAACCTTCGACCTCCGATCCATTCCCGTCCGCGCGCTGATTCACGCGGGAGAGCCCGGGGCCAACGTTGCGCATACCAAAGCGCGCATCGAGGCGACCTGGAATGCGAAGTGCTTCGATCACGCAGGCGCGTCGGAAGTGGGCGCGCATAGTTTTGAATGCGAGTTTCAGCCCGGGGGAATTCATCTCATCGAGACCGAGTTCATCGCCGAAGTAATCGACCTGAAAACCGGGAAGGAAGTGCAACCGGGCGAAACCGGGGAGCTGGTCGTCACCAACCTGGGACGGCCGGGATTCCCCGTGATTCGTTATCGCACCGGAGATCTCGTGCGGCTGAATCTGAGCCCGTGCGCCTGCGGACGCACCTGGGCGCGCTTCGACGGAGGGCTATTGGGCCGCAGCGATGACATGGTGATCATTCGCGGTGTAAATGTTTATCCGGCAGCAATTGAAAATGTCATTCGCCAGTTCTCCGCCATCGACGAATTCCAAGTCACGGTAAAAACACAGCAGGAGATGCAGCACCTCGAAGTGAAAATCGAAGTCCTTTCTGGCAACGATGCCGAGAGAGTGCGAGCGCTTGTGGAACAAGCGCTCTATCGCACCCTTTCGCTGCGACCCGCTGTTATCGTGGCACAACGCGGTGCGCTGGCGCATTTTGAGATGAAAGCGCGCCGCTTCCGGCGGCTCGACTGAGGTTAGCGGCTTTCGCCTGCTGAACGCCCGCAACACATGGTCATGACTGCGTCCATGTCATTCTGCAATAACTGAACATGTGTTCGTTTTATGAACAACTGTTCAGATCGTATTGACACGCACACGGAAAAAGAGGACACTTTCCATGGGAATTGGTCCACCGGGATTTGTTCTCCCAATTGCGAAGGGCCGTGCCGCCGAATCGATCCAAAACTTCTCGGAATGGCCGCCAGCACCGGCGCTACCTGGCGCGGCGCCTTGAGATTTTGCGTGCGGCAGGACGCGAATTTCGCTCCCGCGGATTTGTGGAAACGGGAATGCGTGACATCGCCAAGGCCGCAGAACTCTCCCCTGCCAATCTCTACAATTACTTCCAAGGCAAACACGAAATTCTCTTTTTCTGCCAGGACAGTTCGCTGGATCGAATGATAGCAGCGCTCGAAAGGGCGCGTCGCGCGAAGACAAGCGCATCGGCAAAATTGCGCCTGGTGATTGTTTCGCATTTGCGCTGCTTGCTCGACGAGGTCGAAGGGTCCGCCGCGCATCTGCTGACAAGTGCTTTGCCGCCACCGCAGCAACGCTATCTGGTCGCGAAGCGCGACCGCTACGAACTGGGTGTGCGAAACCTGATTGCCTCGGGGATGCGCACCGGAGAATTTGCTCCCGGAGATGCGGCGCTCGTCGCGCGCGCGATGCTCGGAGCCCTGAATTGGAGCGTGCAGTGGTTCCGTCCCGACGGACAAATGACCGCTGAGGAAATCGCGGACAAATTAGCGGACTATCTGATCCGGGGGTTGCTGGCCAAGGCAAACTCCTTGAAGCACTTTGCACATGAGAGAGATGTGCCCCAACTCACGCGGAGGCGAGTTTCCGAAGAGACGCAAAACCGCGTGGCGGTTAGAGAGCGCACGCGAGAGGTGATGGAAAGTGGCGACACTCCCAGTTGAATCCCAGAAGACGGCGCAGATCCGGTTCACCTTGAATGGCGAGGAGCTCGACGTCTTCTTCTCTCCTTACAAAACACTGCTGGAGGTCTTGAGGGAGGACCTTGGCCATACAGGAACGAAGCACGGTTGCGAGTTGGGAGAATGCGGCGCGTGCGCCGTGCTGTTGGACGGCAAGCCCGTGCTCTCCTGCCTGGTTCTGGCGCTGGAGTGCGGCGGAAGACAAGTGCTGACTGTTGAGGGTCTCTCCGGAGATGGGAAGCTGCACCCGTTGCAGGACGCGTTCGCGGATCTGGGCGCGGCCCAATGTGGCTATTGCACGCCCGGGATATTGGTGACCGCAAAAGCGCTGCTTGACGCAAATCCGCATCCGGACCGCGATCAAATCCGCGAGGCGCTCTCGGGGAATCTTTGCCGCTGCACGGGCTATCTCCAGATCTTCGAAGCTGTGGAAGCCGCGATGGTCAAGATCGCAGAAAAAGGAAAAGACGCGTAGTAAATTCTCCGGCGCGGCGCGTACGCACTTGCAATGAGAGACAAGATGGCAGATCAAAAAGAACCATCCGATTCGCGGGCCGAGGATTCCCGCTCGAATCGCGACAATTTGCGCGTCATCGGCGTACCACGCCGTCGCGTGGATGGTCGCGCGAAAGTGACTGGGCAGACTCGCTTCGCCGACGATCTTTTCCTGCCACGCATGGCGCACTGCAAACTCTTGCGGTCTCCGCATCCCCACGCGCGCCTCCTAAAGATTGATGCTTCGCGCGCGCTCGCGCGCCCCGGTGTGTATCTGGTTCTTACTGGAAAAGATCTTCCTATCCAATACGGGATTCTCCCTGTCAGCCAGGATGAGCAAGCTCTTTGCCTCGATCACGTGCGGCACGTGGGCGATCCGGTCGCCGCAGTGGTGGCACGGGAAGAGCTGACCGCATTTGAAGCCTTGGATTTGATCGACGTAGACTATGAGATCCTGACGACGATCGCCGATTCCGAAGAAGCGCTTGCGACTCCCGCACCGCGCATCCACGAATACGGCGAGGAAGGCAACATTCACAAACAAGTGGCGCTGGAATTTGGAAACGTGGAACAGGGATTTGCCGAAGCGGACGAAATCTTCGAGGACACTTTCTTCTACCAGGGGAATACCCATCTCCCCATCGAGCAGCACGCTTCCGTGGCCATCAAGGATCCCGACGGCAAGCTGACCATTTGGTCGAGCACCCAGACGCCGCACTACTTGCATCGCGCGCTGGCCAAAGTGCTGGAAATGCCAGCCGCGCACATTCGCGTGATTGCCACGCCGAATGGGGGCGGGTTTGGCGGCAAGAGCGACCCATTCAATCACGAAATTGTGGTTGCCAAAGCCGCGCTTATGCTCGATCGGCCGGTCAAAATCTGCCTTACGCGCGAAGAAGTTTTCTATTGCCACCGAGGCCGCCATCCGGTGCTGATGAAATTCAAAACGGGCGTGAAAAAAGACGGAACGATCACCGGTGTGCATTTGCAGACTCTAATCGACGGCGGCGCGTATGGCTCGTATGGTGTTGCGAGCACGTATTACGCAGGCGCGCTTCAGACAACCACCTATCACATTCCACGCTATCGCTATCAAGGATGCCGGACTTTCACCAACAAACCGCCGTGTGGCCCCAAGCGTGGGCATGGCACGCCTCAGCCGCGCTTCGGCCAGGAAGTGCAACTCGACAAGATTGCCGAGAAACTCCAGCGCGATCCTGCGGACCTGCGCCTGCACATTGTGGAGATGCCAAACACAGTAACGGCAAATTTTTTGCGACTAGGCACCGTGAATCTTGCCGAGTGCATCCGCCGGCTTGTGAAGGTTTCGGATTGGAAGAATAAATTCCGCAAGCTCCCCGAAGGTCACGGCGTTGGGCTGGCTTGCTCTGCCTATTTGACGGGAGCGGGCCTGCCCATTTACTGGAACAAGATGCCTCATTCCGGCGTGCAATTGAAATTCGATCGTGGCGGCGGCGTCAGCATTTTCTGCGGAGCCACGGAAATCGGCCAAGGGTCTGATGACGTTCTTGCGGGAATCGTCGCGGAGGTTCTCGGCATCGATCCATTTGACATTCGCTTGTTCACCGGTGACACGGACTTAGGCCCCGTGGATTTGGGCTCGTACTCGAGCCGCGTGACGTTGATGGCGGGCAACGCCGCGTTGCAGGCCGCGGAGCGCGGGAAAACGCTTCTCGCAGAAGCGGTAGCGCTAAAATTGGACGTCCCCAAAGAAAGATTGTGCTTTGCCGACAAGCGGGTTTTCGATTCGTCCGCTCCTGATAAGGGAGTCGGCTTCGCGGAAGCCGTTTGTCTTGCGGAAGCGCGCTTTGGAACGATCGGCACGGTTGGCTCGTACACTCCGCCGAAATCGCCCGCTCTTTACAAGGGTGGCGGTGTCGGACCATCGCCAACTTATTCCTATTCCGCCGCCGTCGTCGAAGTCGAAGTGAATCCCATCACTGGCTGGGTGCATGTGCCCAAAGTCTGGATTGCTCATGACATCGGGCGCGCGCTCAACCCGACTCTGGTGCGCGGCCAAGTCGAAGGCAGCGTTTACATGGGGCTCGGCGAAGCGCTGATGGAAGAGCAGGAATTCCGCCGGTTGCCCAAGAGCCTTTCTCACGCGCTGGTACATAAATTTCCTTCCATGCTCGAATACAAGAGTCCGACCTCGCTGGACATGCCCGAAGTTGTCACGGAATTGATTGAAGATCCTGATCCTCGCGGCCCCTTTGGCGCCAAGGAAGTTGGTCAGGGTCCGCTACTGCCGATCATGCCCGCAGTCGCCAATGCGGTTTACGACGCCGTCGGCGTGCGAATCGACGAAGTGCCGATCACTCCGGAAAAAATCATGACAGCGCTCGCCGAGAAGAAAGCCGGTCGCAAACCGCGTTTTGGCCCGGACCATTTCCCGCGCGTGAATTGGCCGGAGGCGCTGCGCGTTCCTCCGCCGTGGGAAGGCGGCGACGGCAGCGCCGTGAACGATGTCCATCGCGAAAAACCGCGCGCGGCGAAAGAGAGGGTACTTGCGCCATGATGCGGCTGCCCCTATTCGAGTTTCGGGCGCCACAAACGGTGGAAGAAGCCGCGCGCATTCTGGACGGCGAAGGCCCCAAGGCCATGCCTCTCGCGGGAGGCACGGACCTGCTGCCAAATATGAAGCGGCGGCAGCAGGTTCCGAAGACCCTGATGAGCCTGAACCGCATTCCGGAATTGCGCCAAAGAAAGCTCTGTGAATCAGGTTCACGTCTCGGCGCTTGCCTCACGCTCTCGGAAATCGCGGCCGACCCGCGGTTCAGAAATGGATTGACGGCGCTCGCGCAAGCCGCTTCTTTTGTCGCCACTCCGCAAATCCGGAACATGGCCACGCTTGGCGGAAATCTCTGCCTCGATACGCGCTGCAATTATTACGATCAGAATTACGAGTGGAGAAAATCCATCGGCTTCTGCCTGAAAAAAGACGGCACGACCTGTTGGGTCGCTCCGGGCAGCTCAAAATGTATGGCTGTCTCTTCGACGGACACCGCCCCCGCGTTGATGGCGCTGGGCGCCCGCGTCAGACTTGTCTCACATTCGGGGGAACGGGAAGTCCCGCTCACGGAGCTTTACCAAAACGATGGCATCCACTACATCAAGCGCCAGCCCAATGAGCTGCTTGCCGAGGTGCTGCTCAATTCCTTGCACGGCTGGAAGAGCACGTACTGGAAGCTGCGGCGCCGGGGCTCCTTCGATTTTCCTGTCTTGTCCGTTGCCGCAGCCGCGATGATGTCCAGAAATGGCATCGTCGAAAACGCCCGCATTGTGGTCGGCTCCGTGGCCTGCCTCCCGCTCTTGGCTGCCGAAGCCTCCAAATTCCTCGGGGGCCGGCCGTTGAATCAGGAGTCCATCGCGGAAGCAGCAACCCTGGCCGCACGCATTGCCAAGCCGCTGGACAACACCGATTTCGATATGACCTGGCGCAAGCGCGTAACCGCTGAATTCGTGACCTATGCGCTTCGCGAGCTGAGAGGAGACGATATGCGCGGCGAGCGGCTGCTTTTGACGCGCACCTCCTCCAGCCTGTGACACCGGCAAAAATATAAACTCGCGCCGCCCGCGCGCGGTTGACGGCATGGGCAATCCCGATTAAATTAGATGAGTAGAATCGCGGCTGTCCCGATCCCCGGGAACCTGCTGCGATTTTCTTTTTGTTCCTTCCCGGAGCTTCCCCGGCTGAGCCGAGGCGGACCCCACGGATGGGAGGTCGTCCAATTGGTAGGACTCCAGACGCTGGATCTGTCTATCCTGGCTCGAGTCCAGGCGTCCCAGCCAATCTCTTCAATGAGTTATCGTAGGCCGTTCCTCGAACTTGGGTACATTTGGGAACAGAATTCGTTCCAGTTTCGTTATTGCGTTCCGTTGAGATTCCTCCACCGACTGCGTGTAGAACGCCAGCGTGGTATGCGGAGATGAGTGCCCGAGAACCTGTTGCGTTGTCCTCACGGGTTCCCGCATTTTCGCGCTTGATTCAGGGTACGAGCACGACCGCGATCTGTTAAGCAGCGAAGTGCAGTACGCGAGGCTCCATGAATGACGCAGCGGACGAAGTTCGGCGTAGGCAATTGGCGCGGCCGAAAGGTGAACTCCTTATTGATGAATAAACAAACGCCCGCTTCCCATTAGGCGAGGGCCAGGCTCAACCCAAGCCGTTTTTCTGCCGGGCGAAGGATTGCGCTCGGTGAAGCTCGTCAGGAGCAAGTGATACCGGACTGTGCGGAAGCGACCACGATGTCAATGCTTGGTCCCTTGACGTGCAGTGCGTTGACGGTCATCGAACCGGTGTTCCCACCCGACGAACTCGTCTGCTCATTGACGATGAGGCTAATGCCGCCCGGCAACGAGATGGCAAGGTTCGGGTTGGACACCACGATGGATTGGCCCGCAGCGACCAAGCCGATGAGTTGAGCATTCCCGCTAACCGCCGCCTGTCCGCTGCTGCAAGTTGCGCTGGAGTTCGATTGCACAACGTTCGCAGCAATTAGGCCACCTAACAGACTTAGGTTCGCTACTGACGATTGCGACTGACTACTGGTGCCGCTTCCAGATGTGGTGCTTTTCAGGGTGTCAGCCGACGCCAGGCCCGCGACATTGACGCTGGCCAGAGACGTACTCAGATTTCCCCCACCAGACGGAAGCGGTCCAGTATCTGAAAGGGCAAG
>Ga0066709_100006165_pt1 | contig 10066 bp, 10 predicted proteins | sample GraSoiAngelo_158_FD_79665 | JGI IMG/M metagenome (GOLD analysis project Ga0066709, IMG submission 79665) | Grasslands soil microbial communities from the Angelo Coastal Reserve, California, USA - 14_1009_16_30cm | ecosystem: Environmental > Terrestrial > Soil > Grasslands | place: USA... | reverse complement strand
TCGCCGATCCGCGGCAGTGTGGTGCCGCTCAGGTACAACGGAAGCAACAACGCGTTCTGGATCAGCCAGTGGAAGTACCCACCCTGCCGGTCCCAGCCGGGCAGTCCCCGAGCCACCTCCAGATGGTCGCGCAGCCCCGCGGCGTCGGCCCAGCGGACAATCAACGAGTCGTGTCCCAGACTGATCAGACGCGGATTGTAGACCTGGTTCACATCGTGGTCGAACGTGTCGCGCCACAACTCCCACAGCGCCCGTTCGTCCAGCCCGCCGAGGGTGACCACCGAACCGGTCGGGCGGTCGTTGAGCAGTGACTGCAGGAACGAGAACAGGGTCAGCGGAGTCAGCAGCCGGTCGGCGTTCTTGCGTTGCAACGCCTGCAGAATCACCGGAAGGTTCTCGCTCAGCTCGTCGAGGGGGATGTCGGGCAGGATCTTCGCGGCGACGAGTACCCGGAACACCGACGGGTTGCGGTCGCCGTACAGTTCGCGCGCGATCTCCCACGGCCGGGTCGGCCGCAGCATGCCCTCCGGGCCGGCGCCGGTCTCCGGATCCTCCCGCATCGCGATGAAGTCCGACAGCGACCGGATCTCCGGCGGCGTCGCGTCCGGGATGCGACTGAACCACCACGCGACCGCGTCACCGAACTCGCGGGCGCGCGCTTCCCGCTCGGGTACCGCGAAATCATCAAGACACACCACGACCCGCGCGTTGCGCGCGGACAGCGCGGCGGCGACCAGCGCCTGCGCCATGTGGATGACGTTCGGCCCGGTGCGCAGCCGCACCGGCCAGAACACCAGGTACGGCGACCGCGCGTCCGGCGACCACACGTGCTCCCAACCGAAGCGCCGGTCGAGCTGCGCGAGCAGGGTGACCGGATCGTCCGGCGGCCGGGTGTCCGGCTCGGAGATCAGCTCGCGTTCCCAGCGCTGGTGCCGCCATTCCCGGCGTACCTCGGTCGCGCGGAACGGCGTGTGCACCCCGAGCCGTTCGGCGAGCCGCGGCAGGAGGTCATCGGTGTCGATGCCGTGGTACAGCGTCACATCGCCGGGAATCGTCTGCAGGTCCGCCCACGCGGCCGGGGCCGGCTTGTCCGCGTGGTGCAACGACCAGAGCACGGTCATCTGCGGCCGGGCCGCCATCGCCTCGGCGAGCGCGGCCACGAAGATGGCGTCCCAGCCGCTGTACCCGAGTACCCACACGATCCGCTGGCGCTGCAACAGCCGGGCCAGCCGGCTGGCGAACACCGGCCGGTTGCGCGCCAGGTCCTCGGGATCGTGCAGCAGCCGGTCGCGGTCGCGGCCGGTCTCCGGTCGCCAGTACCCGTGCAGGTGGGTCACCCGGATCGACTCGTCCGGTACCGGCAGCATCGGCTCGGAACCGTCCGGCCCGAGCCGTACCGTGACCGCCCGCCCGCCGGCCCGGCGCACCGCCAGCTCAATCAACGGATCGAAGTTCGTCGTCAGCACCCGGCCGAAGTCGACGGAACCGTGCACCAGCAACCGACCCAGCGCCCGCACGCCGCGCGGCAGGTCCCACGACTCGACGTCGTTCTCCAGCCGCTCACCGAGCGTCGCGTCGACCCGCTGCCACCCGCCCTGGTTGGCCAGCGGCGAGCGGCCCGGGTCGCTGGGCCGGTAGGCACGCAGTACCGCCTGCTGCGCCACGAGGTCGAACTCGCTCGGCTTGACGATGTCGGCGAACGCGCGCCGGTACCCGAGATAGGCCTCGATGTTGCGGCCGCCGGTCTCCAGCCGCACCGCGGCCAGTGCGGCGGCGAGGATCGCGGCCTCCGGCCGGTTGGCCGCGTACTCGTCGGCGACGTCGAGGATGCCGGGCACCTCCGGAATCACCGCGCTGGTGAGTCCGGAGCCGGCGAGCAGCGTGATGCGTTCGCGCCGCTGCAGCGCCGCGGTCAGCGCATCGAGCAGCTCGTCCGCGCGGCCACTCCTCATCCCTCGCCCCGTTCGGGGTGCCGCAACCGGTGCCACAACCCGCTCGGGCGGGACGTGAACGCCTCCTCCGGCGAGGCGTCGGTGGGCACGAGCACCCGTTCGGCCAGGTCGGCTTCCAGCTCACCCGGGCCCCAGCCGAAGTACCCGGAGAAGATGCGTAGGTCGGAAAGCGTGTCCTGCACGGTCGAGACCGGCGCGGACATGCGGATGACGCCGATGTCCCCCACGACGCGGGTGAAGCGTACCGGTGTCGCCTTGTCCAGGTGCACCCGTCCCAGCGCGATGTACCCGTCGTGCTGGGTCGGCCCGCCGTCGAACACCACACCCGGGTCGTTGATGAGATCCTGCCAGTCCGGCGCGACCACCTCGGCCGCCGGCCGGTTGGTCAGCTGGTTCAGCCGCACCCCGAAGGCACCCACGTTCGGGTCATACCGCAGGATCAGCACGACCGCCTCACGCAACTCCGTGGTGTCCACGTTCTCCGGCGCATACAACACCTGACCCACCCGGCCGCGACCGTGCAGCACCGCGTTGCGTACCAGCGCGATGTCCGCGCCGTCGTTGCGCGCCTTCAGTTGCGGCGCCGGATACTGCGGCGCCAGCCGTTCGCGCAGCGCCTGCCAGATGGTACCCACGTCGAGCAGCAGCGGCCCGCCGCGCAACCCCTCGGTGAGTACTTTGATGAGCTCGCCGGTGAAAGCCGTGTACTGTGCCCCGGGTGGTGCCTGTGCCTCCTCGGTCGCCGCGGCCGCGGCGAGCAGGCAGGCGGTCTCGATCCGGGCGGACTGGGCCAGCGACTCCGCGGCGTCCATCGGTGCCATGTCCGCGCGGCCGGCGTAGCAGCAGTCGAGAATCACCAGCCGCCGGTCGGTGCCGCTGCGCCGGACCGTGTTGTGTATCCACTCGTACGGGACGGCTGTCGAGTGCACCCGGCTCCGGTCGGTGTTGACCAGACCCAGATACAACGTCTGCCCGTCGCGCTCGATCAGGCCGTGGCCGGCGAAATACACGATGAGCAGCCCGTCCGGGCGTACCGCCGCAGCCGCCTCGGCGACCGCCAGGTCCACCTCCAGCGGCGAGGCCGGATCGACCAGTACCCGGCAGTTGTCCTCGGGCAGGCCCCACAGGTACTCGTCGCGCAGCGCCGCCGCGAGCCCGACCAGGTTGGCCCGTACCGACGGCAGCGCGCGCAGCCGCGTGTACTCCGCCGAGCCGATCAGCACCGCCCGCGACGTTCGGGGGTTGGAGAGCCTCGCCATGACCGCTACGACTCGGACAGCTTCCGCAGTACCTCGGCGACGGCGTCGGGATCGTCGGAGGTGACGGCGACGCTCGACCCGTCCGGCAGCGGAATGAGCACCACGACGGGATCCGGCTCGGGACTGACCGAACGCTTCCAGTCGAAGACCACCTTGACGAACTGGACCAGCGCGGCCGCGTCGACGACCACCTGCAGGATCTCCATCGCGCCCTGGCTGGACTCCGAGGTGCCCGCCGCCCACGAGACGTCGGTACCGTGCGGAAGGCGCCGGTCCTCGTCGAGCCAGCGCTGCAGATCGAGCGCCGCGTCGATGTCGGGGACCTGGAGATCCGTACGCACGCGCATTCGAGCCCCTCCCGTCGGCTGCAATCGGACCTATGGACCCTACCGACCCTGCGACGGCCTGTCACTACGCTGTACACGCACTGATGTCTGCGGCGGATTCACTGAGCGGAACGCCCGGCGCTTTCCCGCCCGCTCCGGCACAGGATCGGGACATGACGTCCCAGCAGCAGATCTCTGTCGCGGTCATCGGTGCCGGAATGGCCGGCCGCAGCCACGCCGCCGGGTACCGCCAGGCAACCACCGTCTTCGATCTCGGTGTCCCGCGCGTCCGGCTGGCCGCGATCGCGGACGCCAACACCACACTCGCCGCGGACGCCGCCGACCGGTACGGCTTCGAGAAGGCGGTGTCGACCTGGGAGGCGGTCGCCGAGGACCCGACGATCGACGCGGTGAGCATCGTGGTGGGCAACGCGCTGCACCGGCCGGTCGCCGAGGCACTCGTGGCGGCCGGCAAGCACGTGCTGTGCGAGAAGCCGCTGGCCGGCTCGATGGAGGATGCCCGCGCGATGGTCGCTCTGGCGGAGGGCGCCGACGTGGTCACCGCGGTCGGGTACACCTACCGCCGCAACCCCGCCATCGCCGCGATCCGCGACCACGTGGGCAGGGGCGACCTCGGCGACCTGTCGCTGTTCCACGGCCGGTACTGGTGCGACTATGCGTGCGATCCGCGGGGCCCGTTCGGCTGGCGGTACACCGGCGGCATGGGTACCGGCGCCCTCGGCGACATCGGCTCACACATCATCGACATCGGTGAGTACCTGTTCGGCCCGGTCGAGTCGGTGTCCGGCGCCGCGCTGTCGGTGCAGATCGGCAAGCGCCCGCTACCGCTCGGCGCGGTCGTCGGCCACGAGGCGGTACCCGTCAGCGACGAGCTCGGCGAGGTCGACAACGAGGACACCGCGGTGTTCTCCGCCCGCTTCCGGTCCGGCCCCACCGCGTCGTTCTCGGTGTCGCGTACCGCCTTCGGCATGCCCAACGGCCTGGCCTTCGACGTGTACGGGCTGTCCGGGCGGGCCTCCTTCGACTTCCACCGGCCGGCCGAGTACCTGCTCGACGACGCCCAGCCCCGCCCCGGTACCCGCGGCGTGCGCCAGATCATCGTCGGGCCGCAGCTGCCGTACTTCCGCGGCGGGTACCCGATGCAGGCCCCCGGCGTCGGCGGCGGCAACGCCGAGATGTTCGCCTACCAGGCCCGCGCGTTCCTCGACCAGATCACCGGCGCGGCCGACCCGGTACCCGCCAACGCGTCCTTCGCCGACGCGCTGCACACGATGGAAGTCATCCAGGCCGTCGTACGGTCCGCGCAGGCCGGCGGCGCCGCGGTACAGATTGGTTGATCGTCATGGCCCTCAAGCTCGGCGCCTACACCGCCTGCCTGCACGACCGCCCGCTGGCCGACGCCCTGGAGATCCTGCGGTCCAACGGCCTGACCTCGGTGGAGGTCAACAGCGGCGGCTTCATCCCGTCGCCGCACTGCCCCGTCGACCTGCTGCTGGCCTCCGACAAGGCGCGCCGGGAGTACCTCGCCGGGTTCGCCGCCCACGACCTGGAGCTGACCGGGCTGAACTGCAACGGCAACCCCCTCAACCCGCTGCCCGCCGTCGGCCCCAAGCACTCCGACGACCTGCGCCGCAGCATCGAACTCGCCGGCCTGCTCGGCATCCGCAACGTGGTGACCATGTCCGGTACCCCCGGCTCCGACCCCGACGCCCGGTACCCGTCCTGGGTGGTCAACCCCTGGGACGGCGTCTACCTGGAGGTCCTGGACTACCAGTGGGAGGTGGCCGCCCGGTTCTGGACCGAGATCGACGCGCTCGCCCGCGCCAACGACGTGCGGGTGGCCATCGAGATGCACCCGCACAACCTGGTGTTCTCCCCGGTCACGCTGCGCCGGCTGGTGGACCTGGTCGGCGCGACCAACATCGGCGCCGAGATGGACCCGTCGCACCTGATGTGGCAGGGCATGGACGTCGTGGCATGCATCCGGTGGCTCGGGCCGCTGGTGTTCCACGCCGCCGCCAAGGACGCCGCGATCTTCCCGGGTGTCGCGATCCGCGGGGTGCTCGACACGTCCTTCGAGGCGGTACCCGCCGACGCGCCCGACAAGACACCGACCGGCTACGGGTACTGGTGCGCCCGCTGGCCCGACGATCCGGCGTGGCGGTTCGTCGCGGTCGGGCTCGGTCACGACGTGCCGTACTGGAGCGAGTTCCTGCGCGCCCTGGCCGAGGTGGATCCGGATATGGCGGTCAACATCGAGCACGAGGACGCCGGGTACTCCCGGCTGGAGGGGCTGACCATCGCGGCGGAGAACCTGCGCGCGGCGGCCGCGAAGATGTAGTTCCCGCCGGCGAGGGAGCCGGGTCGCTGCGGCTCAGGTCGGGAATGAGCCAGAGTCGGAAGGGGTGACGAATGCGTTGCCGTCGGAACCGGCCCCCAACGTGAGTGTCTCGACGGTGTACTGGCGCGACGTCGAGGTCAGGTCGATGGTGTCCGTGAACCGCCGGTATTCACAGTCCCGGGTGAAGGACCTGGCGCCGGTGTCCCAGTCACTTCCCGAGGTCACGAAGACGTTGTAGGAACCGTCATGGATCCCCTTGGCCGTTCCGATCTGGCCGGCCCGCACGTACATCATGAGGACCGCGGCCGTGGAGTTCGCGGGCGCGAGGCTCACCACGACGTCGGTCGATTGCTTGTTCTCCACCTTGAGCACATTGGCGCCGCTGGTGTTCTTCTTGACGACGGTGCCGCTACCCAGCTGCCGGTTGGCGTTGGGGGTGGCTGGCGGAACGAAATCCACGATCGTGTACGGGTGCGCCGCGTCGGCGGCGGCCAGAGCCTTGGCCGTGGTGCGCACCTGGGCCGCCTCGGAAGAGCTGCCGATGTAGGACAACGCCGAGGAACCGCCGCAGATTGAACCATCCCACGTCGATTCGATGACCGGCCAGATGTTGTCCAGCGCCGAGATGAACTGTTGGTGGGCCGAGCTCACCTAGCAGTACCGGGCCATGCTCGAAGTCCACGCCCGAGTGCCGGTAACGGAAGTCGCCGAACGCCGAATCGTCGTTGTCCGTCAACAGGTGGGCCGCACCGACCCTCGCTGAAACGCCTCGTACTCTGCGCCATCGAGCCGGCCGATACCCACGATGAAAGTTCAATACAGTCGTATTCCCGAATCGGTGAGCTCCGCACTGCGGTCGCCATTCACCGTCGAGTTTCCCGCGACCAATTGGCCGGAGCCGAACCTGTCGTTGAAAGACTGAAAGATATAGTCTCCGGATTGCCAGATCGTGATGCTCGCCTGAGCTGACCCTAGTCCCTGTTCGGACGTTCCGATAGCCTCGAACAGTATGTTCTTTCCGGAATCGAATTGGCCCACGTTGTCGCACCACGGAATCCACATATTCACTCGGCGATTGGCACCCGGACCGACGGAGAGGGACTGTCCAGGCCCCCCGGTGTCATTGGGGTTCTCCCGGTTCTGGACCAAGTAGGTAACTCTTGTCCCATTTGCGATTGATTTGATGGCTGTTACTCCCACTGAGACCACCCTCTCCGGTCACGCTCAGCTATCTATAGCGTAGTCGCTCTGTGTCCAGTCATCCTCAACTCGGCCTGAGCCACGACTGCCGCCACGCGCCAAAGCTGCATAACACGAGGCCCGGCCATTTGATCCGTAGGATCGTCCTCGCGCATCTTCCACATCCGTGACAGCACAGGGTTGCCCGAGGCCGGCAGCACCTGATGACGCACATCTGGTACACCGGTGGCCGAAGCCGAGCTTGGCCGTCGACGCCCGGGGTTCGAGTGCTACGCGAGGGCGCTGAGCAGGTCGCGCACGATCTGCTGGACGCGGCCGCTGTTGCCGTTGGTGAAGGTGAGCACCGCGATCGACAACGTCCGCGCCGGGATGACGACCAGGATGCTGTCGTATCCCGCAAGGTCTCCAAGGTGTCCGACTGCGAGGTCGGTGGCAAGGCCGTCAAAGACCTGAGCGCCGAGGCCGTACCCCGACACCGGGCGCCAGGTTTTCCTGTGCTGGCTGGGTGAGCATGGCGGTGGTGACCGTCGCGGGGAGGATCCGCCCGCCGTACAACTGGTAACCCCAGGTGGCAACGGTGGCGGCATCTGCCGCGATCCCCGCGAACGAGGCGTTGCCCAAACTGGCCAGGTAGTGACACGGCAGGTAGCCGTCCGGCGAGCGAATACCAAGCTCGCGGCGGGGGCGGCGAGCGGCGCCGGTGGGGGTTCGGCGTCCTGAGCCGCGGATCGCGATGCAGATCTTGAGGCAGGCTCAGTTCGCGATCACGATGGAGATCTACACACAGGTGTCTTCGCAGGCCACCCGGGATGCGCTCAAACGGCTCGGCGAGAGTCTGGACGGATGATGGTCCGCTGCCGTACGCGGGGCTTGGATCAGGTGACGGCGCAGGCGGCAGGGCCTGTGACCTGGGGGGACGGAGCCGACGGGGGGACTCGAACCCCCAACCTACGCATTACAAGTGCGGTGCGCTGCCAGTTGCGCCACGTCGGCGGACCTCGACGGTCGAGCCGTACGAATCGTACGCCGCACCGGCAGCGCCCCGCCGTACGGTACCCATTCAGTCAGAACTACGGACAAACGTCCCGCACTGTGAGCCACCCGCTTGGCACCGTCCGCCCCGGACGTCTAGGTTAACTGCATTGCCTCGGCCATTCGTTGGCCGCGCGCCTTTTACTCGGATCGTCCGGCACGTTCCTGCCGGTGGAAGGATGCACTGCGTCATGGCTACCGTTACCTACCGCGATGCTTCGCGGATCTACCCGGGGAGCACCAAACCAGCGGTCGACTCCCTCAACCTCGAGATCGGCGACGGGGAGTTCCTCGTGCTCGTCGGCCCGTCCGGCTGCGGCAAGTCCACCAGCCTGCGGATGCTCGCCGGGCTGGAAGACGTCGACACCGGCGCCATCTACATCGATGACCGCGACGTCACCAACCTGCCGCCGAAGTCCCGCGACATCGCGATGGTCTTCCAGAACTACGCCCTGTACCCGCACATGACGGTGTACGAGAACATGGCGTTCGCCCTCAAGCTGCGCAAGACGCCGAAGCACGAGATCGACTCGTCCGTGAAGAGCGCGGCGAAGCTGCTGCAGCTGGAGGAGTACCTCAACCGCAAGCCGAAGGCGTTGTCCGGTGGCCAGCGGCAGCGGGTTGCCATGGGCCGGGCGATCGTCCGTAAGCCGCAGGTCTTCCTCATGGACGAGCCGCTGTCGAACCTCGACGCGAAGCTGCGGGTACAGACCCGTTCGCAGATCGCGACGCTGCAGGCGCAGCTCGGCACCACGACCGTCTACGTGACGCACGACCAGGTCGAGGCCATGACGATGGGGCACCGGGTGGCGGTACTCCTCGACGGGGTGCTGCAGCAGGTCGACACCCCGCGGGTGCTGTACGACCAGCCGGCCAACGTGTTCGTCGCCGGGTTCATCGGATCGCCGGCCATGAACATCAAGACGGTTCAGCTGACCGACAAGGGCGCCAACTTCGCCGGCATGATCCTGCCGCTGGAGCCGGAGCAGCTCGACCACGCGCGTGCCGACGGCGCGGACAGCACGGTGACCGTGGGCTTCCGGCCGGAGGACACCGACCTGGTGTCGGAGTCCGAGGGCGGCATGCCGGTCCTCGTCGACCTGGTCGAGGAGCTGGGCTCGGACGCCTACGTCTACGGCCACGCCGACATCGGCGGCACCGCCGAGCGGTTCGTGGTCCGCACCGACGGGCGCCGTAGCCCGCGGATGGGTGACACCGTCTACATGAAGCCGCGGGTCGGTCACCACCACGCGTTCAACGCCAAGACGGGCGTGCGCATCTAGGTTCGGTTCGGCGCATCAGGTTCGGCGCATCAGGTTCGACGCGAAGCGCCGGAGGCGGCCAGGGCAACGGCCTCCTCCGGCGTTTCCACGTGGTGGACCCCCGGCACCGGCGCACCGGTGCGGTCGAGCATCCGCCAGCCGCCGAGCGAGACGACCGGTACCCCGCGGCGCATCGCCAACGCAAGCTCGCTGAGCGTGCCCCACGAGCCGCCGACCACGATCACCGCGTCGGCGCTCTCCACGAGGACCGCGTTGCGCGCCTGGCCGAGGTTCGTCGACAGGGTCACCGACGCCTCCGGTGCGCGACCGGTGTCGGGCCGGACCGCCACCACCAGCCCGCCGCCCGAGCGGGCGGCCGCGGTCACGGCCGCCATGACACCGGTACCCCCGCCGCAGAGCGTGACCACCCCCGCGGCTGCCAGCAGCTCGCCGACCCGGTGTGCCACGGCCCGGTCCTGCTCGCCGCACTCCGCGGGCCCGCACACGGCCACCTGGCGGGTCATGACGCGAAGCGCCAGATGCCGAAGTCCTTGTCGCCGGGACAGATGATCATGTGAGTGTTCCACGAGCAGCCGGCCGACCGTACCTTCTGCACGTCGCCGATCGACTTCCAGTCGCCGCTGTGCACGCCGAACCCGAACAGGCTCTGGTC